>Ga0134099_1002513_pt1 | contig 14982 bp, 15 predicted proteins | sample 10_taG_2_FD_105482 | JGI IMG/M metagenome (GOLD analysis project Ga0134099, IMG submission 105482) | Switchgrass degrading microbial communities from high solid loading bioreactors in New Hampshire, USA - 10_41_5_180_A2 metaG | ecosystem: Engineered > Bioreactor > Semi-continuous > Anaerobic >...
AAACGGCTTGATCAGGTACGCCGCGGCGCCGGCCGCCATGCCGGCCTGAACGTCGGACTGCTGGGCGCGGGCGGTCATCAGCACGACGGGGATGCCGCGCGTGACCGGGTCGCCCTTCAGGGCCGCGAGGCATTGCATGCCGTCCATGCCGGGCATCATCCAGTCGAGGAGGATGAGGTCGGGCGCGGTCTCGCGGGCACGGGCCAGGGCCTCGGCTCCGTCGTGCGCCAGGGTCACCTCATAGCCGCTGTACTTCAGCTGAAAGGCGACCAGGCGTGCGATGTCAAGGTCGTCGTCCGCGACCAGGATCAATGCCATGCGTCTATCCCTCCATGTTCAGGGGAGCAGGGAGTCCCGATGGTTCACGGGGACCATGCCTTGAGTGTACCAGCATCCAACCACTTTGTGTGGATATGTTTTGACCTACAGTGTGGACCCTATAGACCCTGTTGCCTCGGGAGAAGGTTGTACATACACGAATCGGGCTGCGGGGAAAAACCCCACAGCCCTCTTGCCATCTGGTGCCGAAGGCGGGACTCGAACCCGCACGGGGGGTTACCCCACCCGATTTTGAGTCGGGCGCGTCTGCCATTCCACCACTTCGGCCTGAGTGCTTTGCTATGATAGCACATTTCGGGACTGGCTGGCAAGAAACGAGAGGCTGCCGAATCGTGCCACCGAAGCCCGACGCGAAGGGAAACGCGGCGTTTCTACCGAAGTATCCTCGAAGACGTCGGGCTGAACCCTGTGGGCAATCTGCGCGTTCTAGTATACGATTGGAACAATGCGTCCCACAACAGCGTCTGGAACATTGCCCCGCACAGGGGGAGGAGTGAAGTTGGTGTCCAAATCCCTCGACGAACTCCTGGTCGAAAGGGCGAAACGGGGGGACGTTGAGGCGTTTGAACAGCTGATCAGCCAGCACGAGAAGACGGTGTACAATATCGCCTACCGGCTGACCGGCAATCACGAAGACGCCTCCGACATCGCCCAGGAAGCCTTTATTCGCGCATATAGTTCGTTGGCCGACTTCAGGGGCGACTCCTCCTTTGCCACCTGGCTTTATCGCATTGTGAACAATGCATGCTTGGACGAGTTGCGCAGGCGCAAGCGGCAGAAGGTGACCTACCTGGACCAGTCCGTCGAGATGGAGGACGGCGAGGTATCCCGGCAGGTCGCCGACACCGCGGACGGGCCGGAGCAGGCGCTGGAGCGGGTGGAACTGCAGAGGGCGGTCCAGGAGAGCATCCTGCAGCTCGACGAGGAGTACCGGGTCGTACTGGTCATGCGGGAGCTGCAGGGATACTCATATAATGAGATCGCCGAAGCGCTCCACCTCAACCTGGGCACGGTGAAGTCGCGGCTCAACCGGGCGCGGGGCGCGCTCAAAGAAAAGTTCATGAGCCTGGAACTTTTGTCGTCGAGCGTCGTCTGTAGGCCTAGGAGGGGAAAAGCCCATGAACTGTGACGGAGTACGTCCACTCCTGTCCGCGTACATTGATCAGGAGCTTTCCGGCGGAGAGTTGCTGCGTGTTGAGCAGCACCTCCGGCGTTGCCATTGGTGCGCGGCTGAAGTGGACGCCCTCCGGCAGACGGTTGCACTGGTCGCTTCCCTGGATGAGGTTGAGGTTCCTGCCACGTTCCGCGCACAGCTTCACGAGCGTCTGGTTGCCCAGGATCCGCCTATCGCGAGGGCCCGCAGGGCGGCGCAGGGCCGGTCCCGCGTTCCTTCCTTCAGGCGCTGGGCGATTCCGGCCGCTGCGGCCGCAGCCTTCGTCATCGGCGTTGCCGGCCTGAGCCGGTTTGCGCCGCCCGCAGCCCAGGTGGAGCCGCCGCCCGGGGAGTCTGTCGCAGTCGTACCCGAGCCGCACGTGGGCATGGATGAGGTGCCGGGTCAGCCCTTGCCGCCCGACACATCGGACATCGCAGAACCAGCACATCATCCGGTGAATGGGTCCGAAGTACAGCCGCCGTCTGGCCCCGGAGGGAAGGTTGACCAGTCGGATGTTCCGCCAACCGGACAGCCGGAGCCAGGCGCGGTCGCGGCTGGGCCCACCGACCCGCCCCCGGCTTTCGGTGACGAAGGCCCCGCGACCGAGCCCCCGCCCGTGGGACCCACAGGTTCCGGCACGGGCGTGACGACCGCGTCGGTTTCCCAGGAGACCGGGGAGCAGCCCCCGCTGCCTCCGCAGCCGCAGTTCTCCGCCATGGCCGAGGTGACGGTGGCTGATCCCGCCGCCGAGGCCGGGCGTCTGGCGGAGCGGCTCAGCGAGTGGTCGGTGCAGCAGAACGGTCGGGGCGGCACCGTTGAACTGCAGATCTTCGTTCCCGCAGAGGACTTCCGGGAGGCCGTCGCCCGGGTGGACAGCGAGCTGGCTGCTTACGGCTTCCGGCTGGCGGTCCAGGAGAAGGACGTGGCCAGCCAGCTGGCCGAGACGGAGGAGCGCATCACGGAACTCGAGGCGGCCCGGGACGCCCTGTCAGCCCGCCTGGAGGGCGAGGCCGATCAGGACCGCCTGGAGGAGGGCCTGCAGGAGCTGGCGAAGATCCGCCAGCAGCTCGACACCGAGCGGACCAACTACGAGAACCTGCGGGAGGCCGTGGAGAACAGCGTCATCGTGCTGACCATTAAGCCCGGGCCCACGGAGTAGGAGTACGGAGGGGCTTCCGCCACCGGTGCGGAGGCCCTTTGCTCTTGCTGTTCGCAGGTCGCATCGGTGAAGAAGTCCTGGCAGCGTCAACCCTGCCCTACCGGCACATCCGAGCCCTGTTCGTCGCCGTCCAGAGGGCCCCTCGGGGGCCCTCGCATCGTGCGCGGGCCTTTCCTGCGCAGCCGCAGAACGCATCGCGTCCGCCCCCCGCCGGCACCCTTTCGTAGAAGGCCGGTGGCTGTTGCCTGCCACACTCCGGCAGCTCCCTCCGCAGTGCCCGGGGCATACCCGTTGCGTTTCTTCTCAGGTCTCAGGACTCGCGGCTCACGGCCTGCAGCCCTCGACCCACATCCCACCGCCCGAGAGCCCGGCCGCCGCCCCGGAAGGACTCCCGCAGGCCGGAATTGAAATAAGTGCAGGCGCGCCCGGTGAAGCTACGAGGGTGCATGAGAGAGGTGACCACCATGCCCAAGCCTGAGAAACTGCTCCTGCTCGACGGGAACAGCCTGGCCAACCGGGCGTTCTACGCCCTCCGGCTCTTCTCCACCAGCGACGGCGTGTTCACCAATGCCGTTTACGGCTTCCTGACGATGCTCTTCAAGCTCCTGGACGAGGAGCAGCCCGACTACGTGGCCGTCGCCTTCGACAAGGGCCGGCAGACGTTCCGCACCGCCATGTACGAGGAGTACAAGGCCACCCGGAAGGCGCCCCCCGAGGAGTTCCGGCCGCAGCTCGACCTCCTGCGGGAGGTGCTGACCGCCCTCAACATCCCCTGGTTCCGGGCGGACAACTACGAGGCCGACGACATCATGGGCACCCTGGCCCGCCAGGCGACTGAGCAGGGCGTGCAGACCCTGATCGTCACCGGCGACCGGGACGCGCTGCAGCTGGTCAGCGACAACGTCACGGTGGTGATGACGAAGAAGGGCATCACCGAGACCGTGCGCTTCGACCCCGAGACCCTGAAGGCGGAGTACGGGCTGAGACCATCGCAGGTCATCGACCTGAAGGCCCTCATGGGCGACGCTTCCGACAACATCCCCGGCGTGCCCGGGGTCGGGGAGAAGACGGCGCTGAAGCTGCTGGCCGACTACGGGACCGTCGACGGAGTGTACGCGCACCTGGACGAGATCAAGGGCGCGCTGCAGACCAAGCTGCGGGAGAACCGGGACAAGGCCGAGCTGTCCCGCACCCTGGCGACCATCGCCCTGGACGCGCCGGTCGCGTTCGACAGGGAAGAGCTCCGCCGGCGTGAGCCCAACTACCCGGAGGCCTACGCGCTCTTCCAGCGGCTGGAGTTCAAGTCGCTGCTGAACCGCGTCACCCCGGCGGAGGGCAGCGCCGAGGCGCAGGCCGTCGTGGAGCGGGCCGGGACGGCTCAGATCGACATCGTCACCGCGCAGGTGGTGGACCGGCCGGGGACCGTGCGCCTCTCCGGTGAGGCGGCCGTACTCGCGCAGATGACCACCGACCCGGGCAACCCCGGCCGCCCGCGGCCGGTCGGCCTCGCCATCGGCGATCCGCCTGCCTGGCTGGAGGGCGAGGCCTTGGCGGATCCGGAGCTGCTCCTGGAGCACGGCGCCCGGCTCACCGGCCACGACCTGAAGCCCTTCTATAACTGGCTCTACGCCCGGGGCGTCGAGCCGCCCGAGCCGGCCTTCGACACGGCGCTCGCGGCCTACCTGCTCGACCCCACCCGGTCGGCCTACGACCTGGCCGACCTGTGCCGGCAGCACGGCCTCGGCGACCTGCCGCTCGGGGAGACCCCGGACCTCTGGGCGACCCGGGCGTCCGTCCTGCCGGAGCTGCGCCGGCGTATGGAGGCGGAGCTGGAGGCCCAGGGCATGGACCGGCTCTACCGGGAGGTCGAGCTGCCGCTCATGCCCATTCTGGCCGAGATGGAGGCTGCCGGGGTGGGGATCGACCCCGCGGCGCTGCACGAGATGTCGGTGGAGCTGGAGCGGCGCATCCTGAGCCTGAGCCAGGAGATCTACGAGCTGGCCGGGATGCAGTTCAACATCAGCTCGCCGAAGCAGCTGGGCGATGTGCTCTTCGGCAAGCTCGGCCTGCCCCGCGGCAAGAAGACCAAGAGCGGCGGCTACTCCACCGACGCGGAGGTCCTGGAGGAGCTCGCTGTCGAGCATCCCATCGCGGCCCGGGTCCTGGACTACCGCACGCTCACCAAGCTGAAGGGCACCTACGTGGACGCCCTGGGCCAGCTCATCGCCCGGGACGGCCGCATCCACACGACCTTCGCCCAGACCGTCGCCGAGACCGGCCGCCTCTCCAGCAAGGATCCCAACCTGCAGAACATCCCGATCCGCATCGAGGAGGGGCGGCGCATCCGCAAGGCGTTCGTCGCCCGGCCCGGCCACGTGCTGCTGTCGGCCGACTACTCGCAGATCGAGCTCCGGGTGGTGGCCCACTTCTCCGGCGACCCGGCCCTGCGCGAGGCCTTCCTGCACGACCAGGACATCCACACCCGCACGGCAGCCGAGGTCTTCGGGGTCCCCATGGACGCGGTCACCCCCGACATGCGCCGGCAGGCCAAGGCCGTCAACTTCGGGCTGATTTACGGGCAGACCGACTTCGGCCTGGCCCGCTCGGTGGGCATCTCGCGGGCGCAGGCCAGGGCGTTTATCGAGACCTACTTCACCAAGTTCGCCGGCGTCAAGCGCTACATGGAGGAGAAGAAGGCCGAGGCACGGGAGAAGGGGTATGTCACCACGCTCGACGGCCGCCGGCGCCCCCTGCCCGAGATTACGCACCGGGTCTTCACCATCCGGCAGAACGCCGAGCGGATGGCCATCAACACGCCGATCCAGGGTACCGCCGCCGACCTCATGAAGCGGGCGATGATCGCCGTGCGGCGCGCCATGCGCGCCGAGGGGCTCTCGGCCCGGATGATCCTGCAGGTCCACGACGAGCTGGTCTTCGAGTGTCCCGCCGGTGAGGTGGACCGGCTGGCCCGGCTGGTGAGGCGGGAGATGGAGGGGGCCATGAAGCTGGACGTGCCGCTGAAGGTCGAGGTCAAGACCGGGCCGGACTGGTACTCGGTGGAGCCGTACGAGGGCGATCGGGATGCCTGAGTTGCCGGAAGTGGAGACCGTCCGCCGCACCCTGCGCCCGCGCGTGGTGGGGCGGCGCATCCGGTGGGTGGAGGTCCTCACCCCCCGCCAGATCTACCATCCTGACCCTGACACGTTCGCGGCCGAACTGGAGGGCGCGGTGTTCGAGGACATCGAGCGGCGGGGCAAGTACCTGCTCTTCCACCTGGGGCCCCTGCTGCTCGTCGCCCACCTGCGCATGAGCGGCCACCTCTTCGTCTGCCGCCCGGACGAGCCCCGGGAGAGGCATCTGCACGTGGTCTTCCACCTGGACGACGGCCAGGAGCTGCGCTACGCCGACCAGCGGAAGTTCGGCGGTTTCCACCTGCTGGGTCCCGACAGGCAGGGCATGCCGACAGGACTGGCGAAGTTAGGGCCGGAGCCGCTTTCGCCTTCGTTCACGCCGGAGGCGCTGGCCGCCGCGCTCGCGGGGCGGAGGACCTCCATCAAGGCCGCGCTGCTCAACCAGGAGCTGGTGGCGGGGCTGGGCAACATCTACGCCGACGAGGCCCTGTTCTGCGCCCGGATCCATCCCGCCCGGCAGGCGGCGTCGCTGACCCCGGACGAGGTGGCGCGGCTGCACGGCTGCATCCGCCGTGTGCTGACGCGGGCGATCGAGCGGCGCGGCACCACCTTCTCGCTGTACCGCGACGGCGAGGGCTACGAGGGCGACATGTACGACGAGCTGCAGGTGTTCGACCGGACCGGCGAACCCTGCCCCGTCTGCGGCACGCCCATCCAGAAGGTGGCGGTGGCCCAGCGGGGGACCCACTTCTGCCCCCGGTGCCAACCGGTGCCCGAGGGCGTGGCCCTGGCGGCCCGGCGGGCGAGGCCCGGGCGGCGGGGCCGCACCGTGCGGGTGGCGGCGGAGCCGCCGGGGAAGTATCGGTGAGCCCCGGTATGCAAGAACAGTTCGGAGGGTGAACCCTGTGCAGTATCTGGTGTTCGAGTTCCCGAGCGAGAAAGAGATGCGCGATACGGTGAAGAAGCTGTGGGACGGCTACAACGTGTCCGGTGAGATGGCGATCCGGCCGTTGAGCGGCGGCAAGTGGCGGGTCGAGGTGTACACGGAGAAGGAACTCCGGGAGTCCACCCTGGACAAGTTCGCCGACTACCGTATCGAGGGCGACTAGCATGCGCATCATCGGGCTGACGGGCTCCATCGCCAGCGGCAAGTCGACCGTGTCAGCCATGCTGCGGGAGATCGGCGCGCCCGTGATCGACGCCGACGCCATCGTTCACGACCTGCAGCGTCCGGGCACGCCGGTCCTGCAGGCGATCGCCCGGGAGTTCGGGCCGGAAGTGCTGCGGGCGGACGGCTCGCTGGACCGTCAGGCCCTCGGGCGCATCGTCTTCGCCGATGCCGGGCGGCGCAGGGCGCTGGAGGCCATCGTGCACCCGGCTGTGCGCGCCGAGATCCGGCGACAGATGGACCTGCACCGCCAGGCAGGCAGCCCGGCGGTGGTGCTGGACATCCCGCTGCTGTTCGAGAGTGGCTGGGATCGCATGGTGGATGAGGTCTGGGTGGTCTATGTGGACGCCGCGACGCAGAAGGCGCGGCTGATCGCACGGAGCGGCCTGTCGCCGGAGGAGGCTGAGGCTCGCATCGCCGCCCAGATGGACTTGGAAGAGAAGGCCCGCCGGGCCGACCGGGTGATCGATAACCGCGGCACCCCGGCCGAGACGCGCATACAGGTGGTCGCGGCCTGGCAGGCCGCCACGGGCAGCGCGGGAGCTGGCCGGAGCACGGCCCGGTCAGCGCACTCGGGAGCAACGCCGGGCGAAGGCCCGGAGACAACGCCAGGCCCTGAGGTGGGGCCGGAAAGGCAGGCAAGGGGGACGTGAGTTCAGGGAGCCGCATCCGGCGGGGGCTGGCGATCCTGCTGGCCCTGCCGCTGCTCGTTTTGGCCTTCAGGGCGGCGCTGATGCAGGGGTATCCGCTGAAGTACCGGTCGGCGATCTCCGACTGTGCCGAGGAGCACGGGCTCGACCCGTATCTGGTTGCCGCCGTGATCCGGGCGGAGTCCCGCTTCCGGCCGGACGCCACGTCACCCCAGGGAGCCCGGGGGCTGATGCAGGTCATGCCCGACACGGGGCGCTGGGTCGCCGGGAAGATGGGTCTGCCCTACGACGACGCTTACCTGTACGAGCCCCTCTACAACATCCGCCTGGGATGCTGGTACCTGGCCGCCCTGCTGAGGGAGTTCGCCGGCGATCCTGTGCTGGCCCTGGCGGCCTACAACGGTGGCATGTCCAACGTGTACCGCTGGCTGAACGAGCAGCAGTGGACGGGCGAGCGGGACACGCTCGCACAGATCCCCTTCTCGGAGACCCGTTATTTCGTGGCCAACGTGCTGCGGGACCAGAAACGGTACCGCCTGCTCTATGGTGTATGGAAGCCTGCAGGAACAGGAGGCGACGAAGATGCGTAACTCGGACGGCGACGAACTGGCCAGGCGCAGGGCCGAGCGCAGGCGTGAGGCCGGAGACGACGACGACATGCCCAAGTTCACCTGGACCGACACGCTGGCGATGATCATCGCCGCCTACCAGGTGCTCATGCCCGTCGTGCTGGTGATGGTCGGCGTACTGGTGGTGGTCTACTTCCTGTTCCGCCTGCTCTTCCACTAACCGATCTCCGCATCCCGCAAGCCCTGGCCCGGAGGTAGGCCAGGGCTTTCATCAGCCCTACGTTCCGGACCCTAGTCCCTGCACAGGGTGTCCGGTGCCCAGCGTATTGAACCCCTTCGGCAATCACACTAAACTCAAATTACCCTATATTGACTGTCGCTTTCGGGGAGGGTGATGGGGTGAGAGAACGGACTCGGGACTGGCGCCCGCTGTTGTTCATCGTGCTCGGCGCGGGCGCCGTGCTGGCTGCACACTTCTTCCTGCACACGTGCTCCGATCACGGTCATTTCGTCGAGACGGCCTCCGGCGCCCTGATGCCGATGCGCTGCCACTGGTCCGAGCGGGCCTTCCAGGGGGTGGGGGCCCTGGTCGCCTTCGCCGGTCTGGCGATGTACTTCTTCCCTGATGCTTCCCGGGGGCTCTCGCTGGCCGTGGCCGGCGCCGGCCTCCTGATGATCATCATTCCTCTGTGGCTGGTACCCACCTGTGCCATGCCCGGGATGGTCTGCAACCTCAGCTTCAAGCCCGGGGCGTTGCTGGCGGGCGGCATTACGGTGCTCTCCGGCCTGGTGGGCACCCTGCGGCTGCGCCGGCTGGATGCAGCGGAGGGAGAGCGGAGTGCGGTATAGCGAGAGACCGGGGATCCTCCGGCTAGCTGCCCGGAACCTGCTGCGGAATCCGGGCCGCACCCTGGTGGTGCTCCTGGGGGTCATGGTGGTGGCCGGCACCGCCTTCGCGGGCGGGCTGATCGGTCGCGGGGTGTCGTATGCCGTCAGCCGCGGGCTGGACCGGCTCGGTGCGGACCTGATGGTCGTTCCCGAGGGCGCGGCGGACCAGACCCACACCGCCCTGGTCATGGGGCTGCCCGCCGCCTTCTACATGGAAGGGGCCGGGCGGCTCGCCGCCATCCGGGCCATCGAGGGCGTGGAGGCGGCCTCGCCGCAGATCTTCGTGGAGACCCTGGCCTCGTCGGCCTGCTGCACGGGCCACCTGATGCTGGTCGGATACGACCCCGAGACTGACTTCACGGTGAAGCCCTGGCTGCACCGGAACCTGAATCGCGAGCTGGCTCCCGACGAGGTGCTGGTGGGCAACCACATCCTCGGCGTGACCGGCGATCCGCTGCTGTTCTACGGCTCCACCTTCCGCCTGGCCGCCCGGCTCGATCCCACCGGCATGGGGATGGACGAGACGGTCTTCCTCCCCGCGCCGGCCGTGTGGGAGATCGCCAGGCGCTCCCACGAGCTGGCCACCGAGCCGCTCGAGATCCCCGATGGCCACGTCTCGGCGATCCTGGTCAAGCTGGCGGGTGGGGCAGACGCGGGTCAGGTGGCCGCGGAAATCGAGCGCCGGCTCGAAGGGGTCACGGTGATCACCGCCGGCGAGATCGCCCGGTCGGTGGCCGATGACCTGTCCGTTCTTATGGCCAGCCTCCTGCCGGTCACGGCCTCCCTGCTGCTGGTGGCCGTGCTGCTCTTCGTCGTCCTGTTCTTCGCCATCGCCCGGGAGCGGACCCGGGAGATCGGCCTCCTCCGGGCGATGGGCGCGACCGCCGGGCAGGCGACCGGCGCGCTGGTGCTGGAGGCGGGGCTGCTCGGCGGCCTGGGCGGCCTGGCCGGCGTGCTGGGCGGGGCTGCGGTTTACGGCCTGTTCAAGGAGGCCATCATGGTCTCGTACACCCTGCCGTTCCTCTACCCGCCGCCCGACGAACAGGGGCTGCTGGCGGCGGCCGTCGTGCTCATCGCCACCGCGGGCGGGGCGCTGGCCGCGGCGATCCCGGCCCGCCGCCTGGCCCGGCTGGAGCCTCACGAGGCCATCCACGCGCGCTAGAGGAGGAAGATGCCCCGTGATTCAGCTCTGCGAAGTCGCCAAAACCTACCAGACCCGAAGTCAGCGCGTGGTGGCTGTGGCGCCCCTCAGTGGGCACATCGCCCGCGGCGAGTTCGTGATGATCACAGGCCGCTCGGGGGCAGGGAAGTCGACGCTGCTTTCGCTGATGGGCGGGCTGACCCGGCCGGACGAGGGCCGGGTCAACGTGATGGGCCAGGACCTCTGGGCGCTTTCCGATGCGGAGCGCGCCCGCTTCCGCGCCCGCCACATCGGCTTCGTCTTCCAGTTCGCCAGCCTCATCCCGACCCTCACCGTGCTGGAGAACCTGCTCGTGCCCGCATCGTTCCTGCCGCCCGGGGAGGGAGGCAACCGGAAGCGGGCGCTCGAGCTCCTGGAGCGGGTCGGCCTGCCCGACTGCGCCGACCGGCTGCCGTGGCAGCTGTCGGGCGGGCAGCAGAAGCGGGTGGCCGTCGCCCGGGCCCTGCTGAACCGACCTGAGCTGCTTCTCGCCGACGAGCCCACCGCCGACCTGGACGAGGAGACGGAGCGCGCCATCGTCGACCTCTTCCTGGAAGAGAACCGCGCCGGCACCACGGTCGTGATGGTGACGCACAGCCGCGAACTGGTCCCCGTCGCCAGCCGCCATCTGATCCTGAATGCGGGGCAGGTTCACCTTGCGTCGTGAGGTTCGCCCGCCCGGGCTTTGGGACCTGATCTGGGCGGGGCTGCGCCGCTCACCGGGGCAGACCGCAGCGGGCCTTCTGGCCGGGTTCCTGGCGGCGCTGGCGCTTGTGGGCGGGCTCAGCCTCTTCCAGGGGATGAGCCGCATGCTGGAGCAGGGGCTGGACGTGCTGGGCGCGGACATGGTGCTGGCCCGGCCGGAGCACAGGCAGCTGGTGGAGCAGTGGCTGTCCACGGGCACGACCGGGCCCATCCCGGTGACGATCGAGGTGGCGCGGTGGCGGCAGGGGATCGACGAGGCGCAGATCCTCGGGTTGATCGGCGTGGAGCCGGTGGATCTCTCGGCCGGCGGCAGCGGCGCGCCGGCCGGCGAGCGCGCCTCGCTGCTCGTCCTGCGGCTGGAGTTCTGGGCCTCGTCGATGATGGCCCGCGCCGAGCTGGCCGAAACCCTGCCTGAGGCCGACGTGGTGGTGGGGGAGCAGGCGACGCGCCACGTTCTGACCGACCTGCAGCCGCTGGTGCGCCACCTGGGGCGTGCGGCGGCCGTGGCGGCGGTGGGCGCCGCTCTGGTGGCCGGGATGCTCGCCTCCATCCGGGTGGGCCAGAGGCGGGCTGAGCTGGGCATGCTGCGGGCCATGGGGGCCACCCGCGGCTACCTGGTCGCCCTGACGCTGGGGGAGACAGCCGCCCTGGCCCTGGCGGGAGCACTCGCCGGAGGCCTGCTCGCCGCCGGGGTCATGTGGCTGATCCCCGCCACCGCCGGCATGCTGCGGTACTTGGGTGTCCTTCCACTGCTCGCCCTTTTGGTCCTGGCCGCCGCCGCCGTCACCGTCACCTCCGCCGCGGCCTCGCTGCCGCCGGCCCTGCAGGCGGCGTGGCTGGATCCGATGGATGCGGTCCGGCGCCACAGGTGAAGGCGCCCCGCGGTTCAGTCCTCGGTGTTCTGGCTCCTGCTGGCCGCCTTCCGGTACCGCTCCGCCTTCTGTTCGAGGAAGCGGATGACGTGCCAGCGGTCCTCCCTGAAGCCCCGGAAGCGAAGGCGATGGCCCAGCGCCCGCAGGATCCTCTCACAACTCAGGTCCTCCGCCCACAGGACGATCAACTCGATGCCTTTCTCCTGGCACAGCGCGCGCTTGAAGAGGTCACGCCTGCGCTGCGCATGGAACTCCTCGACGCTGGGATACAGGTCGGTTGGTCCGGCGTGCTGGCTTCCGTTGAACTCGATGGCGAGTTTGTGGCTGGGCATGTAGATGTCCACCTGGAGCCGCCCGCCGGTCTCGATGTTGTCGAGGCCGGTGATCTCCACGTTCTCCAGGACCTCGACCTCCGGGAACAGCTCCCGGACCATGCGGGCCAGCACGTACTGGCCCTGCGAGTAGCCGGGGGTACTGCGGGCGGCCTGCAGCCCGAGCTCCAGTTCCCGCCGCTCCTGCGCCCGCTGGATGGCATGCGGGTTCGCCCCGCGGAACGTGTAGATCACGCGCATGCCCCGGCGGTGCGGCCCGCCCACCAGCCACCGGTTCTTGATCAGGTGCTTGACGTGGTTGCCCAGCGTGTCCTGACTGTACCCCGTGGCTGCCCGCAGCTCCCGGTACTCGAACCTGCCGCCCATCCGGGAGATGAGCCCCCACGTCCAGCAGGCTCCCCGGGGGAGACGCCTGTCGAACAGGATGTCGGAGGGCAGGATCAGGCAGGGGCCGTCCTCAGGCACAACAGCCCGGCAGCGGACCACCCTGAGGCTCACCCGCTCATACGTCAGCCATCCCGCCTTCGACAGTCTGTCCAGATACTTGTGCAGGCTCGGGAGGCTGATGCCCGCACCCTGGCGCATCTCTTTGAACGTGAACTCGCTCCGGAGGTGCGCCAGGGCGAGGATGTAGCACCAGACCAGCTTGGCGCCTTCCGGCATCGTGCGATCGGTCCACAGGCGATCCGGGACTCTGACCAGCCGCAATCGCATGCCGCCCATCACCGAGAGGAAAGATTCGCCAGAACTGGGCAAACTTCCTTCCGAGCGGAGAGCGCTTGTTCGATTTTCTCCGAGGGTGTGTTCGGATCGTGCGTTCCCACTGGTCCCCGAGATTGCTTGCCCCGGCTCCGGCCATCGGCATGAGCGGGCGGTGGTGCCCGCTCGACCATTGCCCGGCCGGCGACCGCTAAGGTTTCACTTACGTTCGGTGGCTCCAGGTCGAAAACCGGCGGATGCACGGGGCGAGCGGGGGGGCTCCCCCGAGTTCGCGCCGCCTCGGACCGAGCGCCGCTGCTGGCCAGCGCACCCCGGCGATTACCTGCACGCACAGGTAGAAGCCCCGTTTTGGGAGGGTCGTCGCACCTTCCATCCGACGTGCCGGGCGCCGCCGGGTGGGCAACTGCGCGAGCGACCGCTGGATTTCGACTTGCCATCGGGAGCAGAAGTCGAAAACCAGCCGACGCTACCGGGCCAGTGCCTGCCCAGCCTCGGTTGGCGCCGCTTCCGAACGAGCGCGGGAGCTAGCGACGAGCGCCCCGGCCCTGGCGATGGTGCGATCGGCGAGGGGAACACAAAACACTTCCGGGGCCGCCCGGGCAGAGTGATCTGCCCTCGGGCGAGCCCCGTTGTTCCAATCAGATTCCGTACTTGCCCCATCCCCACGGGAGGATCTTGAAGTAGTAGCTGGGAACGAACTTCGAGAATCCGGACATCTTGGTGGCCGGAAACTTGGACCCGTAGAGCACGCAGGCCACCTCCTTCATGGGCTGTGAGCATGTTCCACCATGCTTTGCGGGTCGTCAGCACGGCCCATCATCTGAAGCTTATGCTCCTGCCCACTCAGTGGTCACAGCGGACGCAGGCCCGGTCATCTCAGCTGTCCAGATGTTGCGCGAGTTCGTCCCAGGTTGCCGCCGGCGGCGAGCAGGTGAAGTTGCGGCAGACGTACGCCGTGGACCCGTTCACGGCGATCTTGCCGGCCCAGATGGGCGCATCGTCCCGCGGCGCCAGGATCCGGGTGAGCACCAGGTTCGGCTCGTACCTGCGCCCCAGTTCGGACAGCCAGGCCTCGGGGGCGTCCCCGACCAGCGTGACCTCGGTGGGACCGCTGAGGTAGAAATCGAGCGCCTGCAGCAGTGCCGCCGTGGCGCCGGGAGCCCGGGCCATCAGGTCGCGGTGGGCGCAGAAGACGGCCTCGGCGACGAGGCGGAAACGATCATCGCGGCGGTAGGGCTGCAGCCGCATCAGGTTCATGACGGCCACCGCGGCGCCGGACGGCACCGACGAATCCGTCGTGTCCCGCGGGCGGTGGATCAGCGATTCGGCCCCGGCCTGCGTGAGGTAGAACGATCCGGCGCCGTCATAGAAGCGGTCGAGCGTCGCCTCCGTCAGCCGCAGCGCCTCCTGCAGGAACCGCTCCTCGAAGGCGGCCTCGTACAGGTCGATCAGGCCGGCGGCCATGAAGGCGTGATCCTCCAGATAGCCGGGGATGCCGGCCTGGCCGTCCTTGTACCGGCGCAGCAGGCCGCCCCGCCCGTCGGACAGGTGTGCCAGCACGAACTCGGCGGCGCGCCGGGCGGCATCCGTGTACTGGGGCTGCCTGAGGGCGCGGCCGGCCCGGGCCATGGCGGAGATCATCAGCCCGTTCCAGCCGGCAAGGATCTTCTCGTCCCGAAACGGCGGAACCCGCCGGGTCCGGGCGGCGAGCAGCCGTTGCCGCCCCTCGGCCAGCCGGCGTTCCACCTCATCGAGGGGCAGGTTCATGCTGGCCGCCAGGGCCTCGGCCGGCTCGGCGATGTGCAGCACCGTCTTGCCGGTGCGCTCGAAGTTCCCCGTCTCCGTCACGCCGTAGTAGTGGCAGACCAGGGCGCCCAGGTCGGGGCCGAGGACGGCGGTCACCTCCTGCGGGTCCCAGACGAAGTACCGGCCCTCCTCGCCCTCGGAGTCGGCGTCGGTGGTGCTGAAGAAGCCCCCGTCGGGGTGGGTCATCTCCCGCAGGACGTAATCCAGGGTCTCCTCGGTGATACGCCGGAAGAGCGGGTCGCCGGTGGCCTGCCAGGCGGAGAGGTAGACGGGGGGCAGCAGTGCGTTGTCGTAGAGCATCTTCTCGAAG
>Ga0134099_1002515_pt1 | contig 14973 bp, 17 predicted proteins | sample 10_taG_2_FD_105482 | JGI IMG/M metagenome (GOLD analysis project Ga0134099, IMG submission 105482) | Switchgrass degrading microbial communities from high solid loading bioreactors in New Hampshire, USA - 10_41_5_180_A2 metaG | ecosystem: Engineered > Bioreactor > Semi-continuous > Anaerobic >...
CTGGTTTATTCATTAAAAAAGAAAACCAGAAGAACACTCCTCTGGTTTTAACAAACAAATAACTCCCAAGGTGCCGTTTCCTGTATATTGACACCTGGCCCTCTACCAGGTGGGTGCCTGTTAACCATTTCGTACTTCCGCTGCCGCACTTTCGTGACGGAATTAGCTTGCGGCCCGTACTACGCGGCTAAACTTCCAGCTCCCTTGTCAATTATAGCAGGTTCAATTTTACAGGTATCACGTACACCTCAGGATCCTATGCATATTATATCATAACCAAAATGGCCTCTCAACATGTTAATAATGCTAAAAAACCGATGTTTACGTCATTAAATGCTTATCCGGAGCCGTTTCCGCCTGCAGGCGCATCTCCGTCGGCCGCTATCGGGACCTGAATGGAATTGCAGATACCAGGAATTGGTTCTATTTGATCAGCTAATACCGAAAAAGTCCGCAAGCCCTGCAGCCTACAGTTGTTTCTCGGGCAGGTGCCTCCAGTACCGGCGGGGCATGAACGACCTTTGAAGCCTGGGGTTCTTCCGGCTCTCTATGGCGATGGCAGAGAAATACCTCTTCCAAAGCTCTTCGTATTCCCCTTCGCAATCCTCATGGTCAATGCCTGGAAACCCGGATGTAAATATTACCTCCTCCCCATTGAACAGGGCAAGTATATCCCTTTTCCTGTCATGGATAATCCAGGCCTGGTCTGAAAGCCTGCTGGCGAAATGGTCGGTAATCAGCTGTGTTATGTTGTTGTCGGGCTCATAGCAGGCGTAAAATACTCCGTTCCTCAACTTTTTGAACCTCAGGATGCCCAGGAACAAATGGGCTTCGCTCCCCACCCTGCGGCTCAGGTCGTATATCGCATGAACATCGGGATGCTGCAGGTACCCCTCAACTTTACGGCCTATATTAAGCCCCAGCTTGATATATCGGTAGATGTACAGCCCTACCCGGGGATGTTCGCTCAGGTAAGCCATGTACAGGTTTTCAGGGGATTCCTTTGATATTTTGCTTTCCACGCCGCGCCATACCCTGTCCGACTTTTCAGTGTCGGTGGATATTTCCCTTATACCTGCGGTCATGGATAGCTGGAAATCCCCGCCAAGGGTTATTTCTTCGGGGTCTTCCCTGTTCCTGAAGGCTTCGAAAACGGCTGTAAGGATTCCTTCAAAGCTTCCGTCGGTAACATAAACCATCTTATCATACCTCAGTAATAGTCAATATCCTCCGGTTATCCAAACATGGAAATCTGCCCTGCCATCACTTTGCTGTCGGTCTTGTCGGAAAGGAGCTGGTAGAGCAGCCCTGAATCCAGATCAATCCCTCCGTAGTAGCGGCCGTTGCAGGTAATGAAGTACCTGGCGCGCTTCAGCACCACCCTCATGCGCTTGAGATCTTCAAAGCCCAGCGGGCCTACCCTTCTTGCCCTGATGATCTTCGCGGCCATCCTGTAACCGATCCCCGGAACCCTGAGCAGCATTTCCAGGGGAGCCTTGTTGATCTCAACGGGAAACTGGTCGAGGTGCCTTAAAGCCCAGTCGCACTTGGGATCCAGATGGGTATCAAGGTTGGGATGCCCCTCATCCAGCAATTCACCGGCCTTGAAGCCATAGAAGCGCAAAAGCCAGTCCGCCTGGTAGATGCGGTGCTCCCTGAGGAGGGGCGGGCTGGTATTGACCGATGGGAGGTTCCTATCATCGTTCACCGGAACATAAGCCGAATAATAGACCCTTTTTAACTGGTACCTCCGGTACAGATGCTCGGTGAGGGTAAGGATCTTAAGGTCGCTGTCGCGGGTTGCCCCGACAATAAGCTGGGTTGACTGCCCTGCAGGAACGAAGGGCTGCGGTTTCTTATACAGTACCAGTTCCCTGGATTCCATGATCCGCTCCCTTACATAGCCCATGGGCTCAAGGATGGAAGCCGGATCCTTTTGGGGAGCCAGGAGCTTAAGGCCTGACACGGACGGCAGCTCGATATTGATGCTCATCCTGTCGGCAAGGGATCCTGCCTCATGAACCAGCCTCATATCGGCTCCGGGTATTGATTTTATGTGGATGTAGCCGTTGAAACGGTATTCATGGCGCAGTTTCCTCAACGCCTTTATCATCAGTTCCATTGTATAATCCGGGCTTCTTATGACCGCAGAACTTAGGAAAAGCCCTTCGATATAGTTGCGCCTGTAGAACTGGATGGTCAGTTCTCAAAGTTCATCGGGCGTGAAACTTGCCCTTCTCACATCGTTGGAACTGCGGTTGACACAATATTTGCAATCGTAAATGCAAACATTCGTGAAGAGGACCTTAAGCAGGGAAATGCATCGCCCGTCGTCGGCCCAGCTGTGGCAAATCCCCGGAAGGGATGCGTTGCCCACGCCGCCCGGGCGGTTGCTTCTGCTGCTTCCGCTGGAGGAGCACGAAACGTCATATTTTGCGGAATCAGCCAGTATCTGCAGCTTGTCCATCAGTTTCATGACCCTGCCTCCAAATAATCAAACATATGTTCTTTTATATTATACCACAGATTGCAGATTTGAAATAGCAAATTTACTGAAACTCGGCCTGCCGGTGATATGTGAATCATGATTTCATCCACTGAAAAAGGAAAAACGGCAGGAAGATTCCTGCCGGATGCAACGCCATACAATTATTCATGTATCATGCCAATGCCCTTCTGAATGCGTCTGCCGCCTTTTTTACCATCTCCGGATCGATGTAGCAGTGGGTGACCAGGCGCATGACCCCGTCCTCCGGCGGATTGGCAAGAATGACTTCGGACCTGAGCCTTGCCATCAGCTCATCCGCATCTATGGGGCGCTGGAACTTGATGAAAACCATGTTTATATGTACGTCCTCCAGGGACACTCCCACTCCGGGGATCTGGCTGAGCAGGGACGCAAGCTGCAATGCCCGTTCATGGTCTTCATGCAATCTGAGGATCATCTTATCCAGGGCGATGATGCCTGCGGCTGCCAGGATACCGGCCTGGCGCATGCTTCCGCCCATGATCTTCCTCTTTACCCTTGCCCGTTGTATAAAATCAGCGGTGCCGGCCAGGATGGAACCCACTGGAGCGCAGAGACCCTTGGAGAGGCAGAACATGACCGAATCAGCGTATCCGGCGATTCTTGCCGCGTCGGTCTTCAAATACGCCGCCGCGTTGAAAATCCTTGCACCGTCCAGGTGTACCGGTACCTGGTACCTGTCGGCTATCTCCCTTACCTGCCGCATATAGTCGAGATCATGAACTACACCTGTAGAATGGGCGTTTTCCAGGCATATCAGCCCGGTTCGGGGAACCTCATGCGCCCTGCGTATGGTCCTTTCGAGGTCACCGAGGTCCACACGGCCTTTTACGGACTTAAGGCAGCGGAGCTGTGCCCCGGCTATGACGGCTGCCGCTCCCGCTTCATGCTGGACAATATGGTTGTCTTCAGCTATTACAACCTCCTCGCCCCTTTGGATATGGGTGAAGATGGCAAGCTGGTTGCCCATGGTCCCGCTGGGAACAGAAAGGGCGGCCTCCTTTCCCAGTCTTTCGGCTGCCTTTTTCTCCAACCGGTTCACCGTGGGGTCGTCTCCGTACCCGTCATCGCCCACCTCGGCCTCTGCCATGGCCTTACGCATTTCCTCAGTTGGCCATGTGACTGTGTCGCTTCTCAAATCTATATATTTCATGAACTTATTCCTCCTGCTTAATCGCCTGCAACAAGGCGCCCAGGCATGGAAACACCGGCGAACCCGTATTCTCCAGCCTCGCCGTGCTGCAGTGTCCGTTGGAAACCAGCAAGCACCGGGCTCCGATATTCCTCGCTATCTCATAATCGTGGACAGTATCCCCTATGAACAGCATCTTCTCCGGGTCTGCGCTCAGATCGGCCATCAGGTTCATGGCCAGGTGCTCCTTGCTGTCACCCCTTTTGTTCCTCTGTCCATAGATAGTGTCAAAATAGCCTATAATCCCGTACAGTGAAACCTGTTCCACAAGGACCCCATATTCCGATGCAGAAACTATATGCTGGCGGATTCCATTATCCCTGAACCAGGCAAGCGCACTGACAGCGTCTTTATGCAGGGATATCTCAGAGGCATTCTCCTGGTAATACCGTGCGAACTCCTCGCAAATATCCTCATAGCTCTCGTTTATGAGGTCAAAGCCTGCGTCCAGGTAAAGTTGTATAACGGGATATGTAATGTGTTCCCGGTACTCCTTCAGGGTAATTGACCCCAGTTTCCGGTTATGCAGCATGCTGTTCACCGCCTTGACGGTGGCAACTGCATCATCCAGCAGGGTGCCGTTCCAGTCCCAAATGACATGCTGGTATTTCATGGGTTTCTCCATTTCTGTCTGAAATCCTATGAAGGATATTATACCTGTCCGTATTTCAGGATGTCAAAGGAGAAAAGGTTTCCAAACAATCCCGGAAAGCCGGAAAAGCATACTGGTAACAGCACCGGCCGGTTCTGCCACAGAAATTCTGTGTATTAATTTAAAGACATTTACCCGTCATTTTGGTATAATGTAATAGAGAGGATACCATTCAGATAAAAACCTGGAGTTGATACAATTGAGCAGATATAACAATGTCCTGGCCTGCGTTACACAACAAAAATCCTGCGAGCGCCTCATACATAAAGCTGCTACCTTAAAATCCGAAAACGGATCACTATACGTGATACATGTATCAAAACAAAAGTGGAACTTTTTTGACAATGCAAAAGACGGAGAAGCAATGGAGTATCTTTTCTCGGTGTCCAAGTCCTATGGGGCCGATCTTACCGTACTCAACTCGGACCGCGTTGCGGAAACCATTGCCCAGTTCGCCCAGCACTACCAGATTGATCTTATCGTTATCGGGGAACCTCCGAAAGGAAAATCCGACGAGTTTGCCCAAAGGCTCCAAGCCCTTTTGAAGGACAGCAAGATTGAAATCCAGGTTGTTGCCACCGAGCAGGCAGCGTCCCAGTTAGAGGCAGGGCTTCATTAAAGCTGTGCGAAGCTTTACTGCTCATTGATTAAGCGAGCGGTAGACATCCCTCTTGGATATGCCAAGATCCTTCGCTGCTTGTTTCATAGCCTCCATGCGGCTCAGACCCTGCTCCTGGTAATGGTGGACCAATTCCTCAACACCCGTTTGGGTCATCAGGAAGGGTTCTTTTTTTTGCCCTCCCACGGCCCCGGAAACGATGATGACAAATTCACCCCTGGGAGGTTCGGTTTCCAGCTTCGATACAAGTTCAGGCAGACTGCCCCGCAGGACTTCCTCATGGAGCTTTGTAAGTTCCCTGGCCAGTGCGCATTGCCGCTCGCCGAACACTTCAAGCATATCGTTTAGCGTGCTGCGGATACGATGGGGAGCCTCGTAAAAAATCAGAGTTCTTTCTTCCCCTGAAAGCTCTTTCAGCCGCTTAATCCTCTCATTCCGCCTGTGGGGCAGAAAACCCTCAAAGGCGAACCGCTTCGTGGAAAGCCCCGACACCACGAGGGCTGACAGGGCTGCCGTACAGCCCGGGATAACCGTTACAGGGATTCCTTCCTGTATGCATATGCTTACAAGTTCTTCACCGGGATCGGAGATGGCAGGCATTCCGGCATCGCTGACCAGGGCAATGTTCTCCCCGTTCTTAAGTCTTTCAACCAGTTCGTCTGCCCGCGACAGCCTGTTGTTGTCATGATAGCTTATAAGTGGCTTTTTTATCTGAAGGTGGTTCAGGAGCTTCAACGTGCGGCGTGTATCCTCGGCCGCGACTAGATCCGCTTCGGACAGTATCCTTACTGCCCGGTAAGTGATATCCTCCAGGTTTCCTATCGGCGTTGCCACAAGGTAAAGAGTTCCGTATCCCTTGTCCATATCTCATCCAATCCCTGTTAAATTTAAAGCCGTGGGGACAGTCCCCGTGGCTTTCATTCGAACCAGCGGAACCGTCCCCTTGGTTCGAACCAGCGGAACCGTCCCCCTGGTCTGAACCGTCCCCTTATAACACGGCCGAGCGGTGCCTTGTCGCGTGGCAGCTGATGTTCACGGCCACAGGCAGCCCGGCTATATGCGTGGGCCAGGCCTCAACCATGACTCCCAGGGCAGTTACCCTGCCGCCCAGGCCTGCCGGGCCGATTCCAAGCCGGTTGATCTCCTCCAGGAGTTGCTCCTCCAGGTCTGCCAGGTGCTTTTTGCGGTTCCTTGAGCCGACCTCCCTCAGCAGGGCTTTTTTTGCCAGAAGGGCGCACTTCTCCATGCTGCCTCCTATTCCGACGCCTACGATGACAGGAGGGCAGGGATTGGGTCCGGCATTGCTGACCGTTTCCACTACAAACCGCCTTATGCCTTCAACGCCATCGGATGGCTTGAGCATTTTCAGGGCGCTCATATTTTCGCTGCCAAAGCCCTTGGGCGCAACATCGATCCTCAGTTCATCCCCTTCCACGATCTCGCAGTGGATGACCGCCGGCGTATTGTCGCCCGTATTCTTCCTTATTATGGGATCATCAACTATTGAACAGCGAAGATACCCCTCTCTGTATCCCCGCCTGACTCCTTCATTTATGGCTTTTTCCAGGCTTCCCCCGGTTATCCTTACATCCTGTCCGATCCTGACAAAGACGATGGCCATGCCGGTATCCTGGCATATGGCCATGCCCTCGGCAGCGGCAATCTCCGCATTTTTCACAAGGCTTTCCAGGACCGATTTCCCGCTTTCGGACTCCTCAAGTTCCCTTGCTCTTGCCAGGGATTCCCTTATATCATCATTCAGGTAGATGTTCGAATCTATACATAGTTTTTCGACCACATCGGTGATCTGCCGGGCGCTAATTTCTTTCATGCTTATCTCCCCCATACAGAGCGAATACCCGGATCTGACCGGAGGGCAAATCACATTCCCCCACCCTGATCCTGCCATACCCGTACCTGGCCTTCAGGGCTTTTATATTGGCCCTGTTATGCCCGATCGTTTTTGACAGGGCGCCCTTCCAGGTATGGATCTCAATGCCGGGAAGGCCTTTCAGGCCTTTTTCCTCGATAATGCCAATGATCCTGTCCAGGATGACCCGTGCCTCGACCAGTTCGCCGAAGGCCGGATGGAACGGCCCCGCCACCACCGAGTCTTCAAGAAACTCCGAATAATGAAGCCCAAGCCGGATGATCCTGATGCCTGCCTCCCGGAACATGGGCACCATCATGGCGCACCATTCCACGGCCTCCTCAAGGGTAAGGGGTGTGTAGGAACCATTCCGGTACATTTCCTCCATTTCCGTGCCTTTAAGGACGATGGCCGGGTAAATCCGGGCCTGGCTTGGAGCAAGTTCCACCACTTTCTTCGCGGTTCCCATGGATTTCTTTAGGGTATCCCCAGGAAGCCCGGGCATAATCTGTATGCCGCATTCAAACCCATGGCCCTTTATCAGTCCCACAGCCTTTATAACGTCTTTGGAGGTATGGCCGCGTTTGCTTATGGCCAGCACATCATCGTCCATGCTCTGGACACCAAGTTCAATTATCCTGACGCCATACTTTTTCAGGATATCCAGGATCTCATGGTCTATATAGTCGGGACGGGTGGAGATCCTGATGCCGTGCGCAAAGCCCATGTCCAGGTATTCTTTGGCCGTTTCAAGATAAGCGGTCATCTGGTTTCTTGGTATACCTGTAAAGCTTCCGCCGAAGAAGGCGATCTCCACATAGTCCTCTCCCGACGACGCGGCCAGGTATTTGTCAATGGTTTCCTTTACATCCTCTGCCGAAACGGGGGCGATGGTCCCGCTGATCCTCCGCTGGTCGCAGAACACGCAGGTGTTCGGGCATCCCATATGAGGTACAAAGATGGGTATGTTGATATGCCGAACCCCGGCATCGTGACTGGTCATATATCCTTCCTTTTCTCCGCGGTTATGGCGTTTTCATGTTCTCAAGGGCCTGTTTGGCGGCTTCCTGCTCGGCTTCCTTCTTGGATTTGCCGCTGCCTGTTCCCAGGAGGCGGTTGTCAGCGTACACTGCCATTCTGAAAAGTTTGTCGTGGTCCGGGCCGGTTGCCTCAACGAGCTTGTACTGGATCTTCATATCGCCGGATTTCTGGAGTTCTTCCTGGAGCCGGGTCTTGTAGTCCATGAAAAGCTCCCCTCTGACAGCCTTCTGGTAGGTGTCCCCAAGCAGGAACATGATAAAGCCTTCGGCCTCGTCGATTCCGCCGTCCAGATAGATGCTTCCGATCAGGGCCTCAAGGCAGTCTGACAGGATGGAGGGCCTGTTTCTCCCGCCATTGGTATCCTCGCCTTTTCCGAGGAACATGAGTTCACCCAGGCCGAGAGAACGCGCCTTCTCCGCAAGGGATGCCTCGCATACGATCAGCGCCCGTGCCTTGCTCATTTCACCCTCGGACATCTCGGGATGGTTGTTGTACAGCATCATCCCCATTACGAAGTCCAGTACGGCATCCCCCAAAAACTCCAGGCGTTCGTTGTTCTTCAGTTTGGGATCCAGGTGGTTCTCATTGACAAAGGAGCTGTGGATAAGGGCGTTCAGCGCGTAATCCTTGTTCCTGAAGCAATATCCTATTCTCTCTTCCAGCTTTTGTACCTGTTTATAGAGTTGTTCGTGATCTGACAATTTGACCTCCTGTAACATGCCTCTGCCGATGCGCCAAAACGGGCGCTGCAGCCTGGTAATAAATAATGGATACAACACTGTCATCAGTATTGTATCCATTATTTTATCACAAGTATTACAGCGATTCCAATCCCGGCCGGCCCGGGAAATGCACCGGTAAATCCGGTCAGCCCTCGTACCTTTTGAATATCAGGACGCCGTTATGCCCGCCGAAGCCAAGGGCATTGGAAAGGGCATATTCAACCTGCTTCCTGCGCCCCACGTTGGGGATGTAGTCAAGATCGCATTCAGGGTCCTGGTTCTTCAGGTTTATGGTCGGGGGAAGGAACCCGTCATATATGGCCATTACCGTGATGACAGCCTCTATGCCGCCGGTAGCGCCCAAAAGGTGGCCTGTCATTGACTTGGTGGAGCTGACCGGCACATTGTCGGCGTGCTTGCCCAGGACTTTTCTTATAACGGCCGACTCCATTGGATCGTTAAGCGGGGTGCTGGTGCCATGGGCGTTAATATAGCCAAGCTGTTCCGGCGCCATGCCGGCATCTTCCATGGCCATCTGCATGCAGCGGGCCCCTGCTTCGCCATCGGGAGACGGCGCCGTGATATGGTATGCGTCGCAGGTGCATCCATAGCCCACCAGTTCGGCGAGGATCCTGGCGCCACGGTTTTTGGCGTGCTCATATTCCTCGAGTACCAGTACTCCGGCTCCCTCACCCATGACAAAACCGTCCCGGTCTTTGTCAAAAGGCCTGCAGGCCGTATTGGGGTCTTCATTCTCGGTCATGGCCTTGGCAGCGCAGAACCCCACAAACCCCAGGGGTGTTATGGATGCCTCGGTTCCACCGGTTATCATCACGTCCGCATAGCCGTTCTGGATAACGCGCATGGCGTCACCGATGGAATGGTTGGCGGTGGCGCATGCAGTCACAACGCATGCGTTGTAGCCCTTGAACCCGAAACGCATGGCGACCTGGCCCGATGCCATATTTGCGATCATCATCGGCACGAAGAACGGGCTCACACGCTTGGGTCCCTTTTCAAACAACACCCTGCAGTTCTCTTCCAGGGTTTCTATACCTCCAATGCCCGAACCTATCAGAACACCCGCCCGGAAAGGATCCATTTCCGCCGCGCTGAGACCTGCCATGTCAATAGCCTGCTGGGAGGCCACAATGGCGTACTGTGAAAACAGGTCCATCCTCTTGTCCTCTTTTTTGTCAATATAGGCGCTGGGGTCAAAATCAACGATCTGGGAGGCAACCTTGGTACTGAATTCGGCAGTGTCAAATTTGGTTACGGTGCTGATGCCGTTTTGGCCTTCCTTTATGGCATTCCAAAAGGTATCTATATCCTTGCCCAGGGCATGGACAACGCCCATCCCTGTTACAACTACCCGTCTTTTCATAGGTTTTTGACCTCCTGGTGGTCCTGCAGCGGCGCCAGGAACAAATACAACCATGGTCCGGCTGCCGCCGCGCAGGAAAAATAAGAATTCAGGTCATCTTGCAAATCATGGAGCATTGAGCGGGACGATTTATCGGCGAAAGCAAAGCCATTCCGGGATAAAAAGAGTCCCAACCGATCTTTTGTTGGGACTCCTTTTATTCACTTTTTAATCATTGATGAGCCTTAATGTATTCAACCGCGTCACCGACGGTTACTATTTTCTCTGCATCCTTGTCTGGTATTTCCAAATCAAACTCCTCTTCAAGAGCCATGATCAGCTCAACGATATCAAGTGAATCCGCTCCAAGATCATCGATAAAAGAAGCTTCCGGCTTTACTTCGCTTTCATCAACACCCAGCTGTTCTACAATGATGTCCTTCACCTTGTTAAATACCACACTGTTCACCCCCTTCCAGACAGGAATTGGCTGTACCCATATTATCGCTATCTTATGAAATAATATTACATGCAGAGTCCACCGTCAATATTTATTACCTGTCCGGTAATATATTGAGCCCCGTCGGAGGCAAGAAACACAGCCAGATCAGCCACTTCGGAAGTCGTCCCGGGTCTTCCGAGCGGAATGTTCCTTATGTAGTTATCTTTAACCTCCTCAGGAAGTGAACCTGTCATCTCGGTTTCAATGAAGCCGGGCGCTATGGCATTGCAGGTAATGCCCCTGCGGGCGTATTCCTTCGCCACCGATTTTGTGAATCCAATCAGTCCTGCTTTCGAAGCGGCATAGTTGGCCTGGCTGATATTGCCCATTATCCCGACCACTGAAGTCATATTGATTATAGTGCCCTTTTTCTTCTTCATCATTACTTTTACGGCTGCCCTGGTCAGGAGAAAGGCGCTTTTCAGGTTGATATCCATCACCGCATCCCAGTCCTCATCCTCCATCCTGATGAGCAGCTTGTCACGGGTTATGCCGGCATTGTTCACCAGGACGTCCAGACCTCCGAAGACTTCAACGGTACTGTCAATGAGAGCCTGGGCGTTGTCAGGGTCGGCCATGTCGCCAACAAAACCGGCGGCGCTGTAACCCTTGCTTCTTAATTCATCCACCACATCATGCACCTTGCTGGTTGTCCCGCAAACCATGACATTGGCTCCCAGTTCGGCAAACCTTGCGGCGACAGCCTTCCCGATCCCCCTGGTGGATCCTGTGACAATAACCGTCTTTCCTGAAAAATCCATAATCGTACAACACTATCCTTTCAGAACTTTCAGGGTCATGTCAAGAGATTCCTTGTCTTCCACGTTCAATGCCCTGAGCCCCTTATCAATTTTTCTGACAAAACCGCTTAAAACCTTGCCCGGCCCGACTTCAACAAAGGTATCCACTCCTGCTTCCATCATGGTGCGGACACTGTCCTCCCAGAAAACCGATTTGCTCACCTGATGGACCAGCAATTCCTTCACCTGGTCTTCCGAAGGTATTACCTTTCCTGTCACGTTTGCCACAACGGGAATGGTCATGGGATGAACTTCAACGTCCTCCAGAACTTTTCTCAGTTTCTGACCGGCAGGCTCCAGCATGACACAATGGAAAGGAGCGCTTACATTAAGCAGAACCGCGCGCTTCGCGCCTCGCTCCGAGGCAATCTTTACGGCTTCGTTAACTGCTGCCGTTTCGCCTGCCACAACTATCTGCCCCGGGCAGTTGAAATTGGCAGGTCCTATCACACCAACGCTCTGGGCCGCTTCACAGATATCAATCACTTCCTCGCGGTCCAGGCCCATTATGGCCGCCATGGCCCCAAGGCCAACGGGAACTGCATCCTGCATGAACTTTCCGCGCTTTCTGACCACCCTTACCGCATCCTCAAAGGAGAAGGTCCCGGACAAAACGTGGGCACCGTACTCGCCAAGGCTCAGTCCGGCAGTGTAATCAGGCCTGATGCCTGCCTCCAGAAGAGGCATGAGGCATGCAATGCTGGCCGTGAGTATCGCGGGCTGGGTATTCTCGGTGATGGTAAGGGTCTCCTCATCGCCATGGAAGATCAGTTCCCTGATATCAAATCCCAGGGCGTTGTTGGCACGCTCGAAAACATCCTCCGCCGAAGGGTAAAGTTCAGAGATTTCCTTACCCATTCCTATGTATTGGGCGCCCTGCCCTGGAAAAATGAAAGCTATCTTACCCAAAACACATCCTCCCTTCAGCCATCAAGGCTTTACCTGGACCAATGGAGAAGCAGGGCGCCATAGGTCAGTCCGCCTCCGAAAGCCACAAGTACGATCCTGTCGCCTTTTTTCAGCATTCCCGCCTTCGATGCCTCGTCAAGGCAGACAGGAATGCTGGCGGCAGATATGTTGCCCGTACGCTCCAGGTTGGAGTATACCTTCTCTATCGGATATTTCAGCCGCTTTACGGCATTCTGAATTATCCTGGCGTTGGCCTGGTGGGGAAAAATATATTCCACATCACCCATGGAAAGCCGCGCCTCGGATACTACCCTGAGGGTGGCCTCAGCCATGATCCGGGCGGCAAAGGTGAATACCTCGCTGCCATCCATCCAGACCACCTGCTTTTTGCCCTCATTCCGCTTTGCCAGGTCCTCGCCGGTGGCATACAGGCACGGTATGGTCAGGTTATGCCCCAATTCTCCATATGCACCGGTAGTATAGCACACAATACCCGTGCCATCTTCAACCCTGCCCACAATGGCAGCCCCGGCGCCATCCCCGAACAGGACACAGGTTTTCCGGTCCTGGTAGTCCGTTACCCTGCTTAAGGCTTCTGCCGCTACGATGAGTACATATTTGCAGGCCCCGTTTTCGATGAACTGCTGGGCGACATTCATGGCATATATGAACCCGGTGCATGCCGCGTTCATGTCAAACGCCGGCACCCCGCTGATCCCAAGCTCTTTCTGCACGCTGCAGGCCAGGTTCGGGCACAGGTAATCAGGTGTAATGGTGGCTGCAATAATCAGCCCAATCTCCTCTTTGGGAATGCCCGCATCGTTGATGGCGTTCTCCGCGGCCCTGGCGGCAAGCCTGGCAAGGGGCATATCATCATCTATGATCCTGCGTTCCCTGATACCTGTCCTCTGTACAATCCATTCGTCGGTAGTTTCAACAATATTTACCAGCTCGGCATTGGTCAGCTTCCGCTCCGGGAGGCAGCTTCCCGTGCCCAGGATGCCAGCCTTATAAAGCTTCGTCATACGCACCTCCGACATCCATCTTGGAGAATATGCTGCGTATCTGTTCAAGGACGGAAGCACATGCCGAACTGCATGCCTTTAGAATGGTATTCTTAAAGGCGTTTGCCCTGGAATTTCCATGGCACTTGTATATTATGCCGTTGACTCCCAGGATGGGGGTCCCGCCGACTTCTTCGGGATCAATGTGTTTCTTCAGCTTTTTCAGTTCATGCCTGATCATCAGGAAGCTTATCTTCGAGGCCAGGCTCATGGAATATATCTTCTTGAGGTAGTCCATGAAGAACCTTCCGGTGCCTTCCATAATCTTGAGCATGGCATTGCCCGTAAGACCGTCGCATACCGCGACGTCAACCTTGCCCTCGGTGATATTCCTTCCTTCAACATTGCCTATAAAGTTGAGGTCGGAGTTTTTAAGAAGCTCATAAGCCTGTTTGAGGTTATTATTTCCCTTTCTCTCCTCTGTACCCACATTGACAAGACCAACCCTCGGGCTTTCCACTCCGAACATCCTCTTCATGTACTCCGATCCCATAATCCCGAATTGCATATAGTTGATGGGCCTTACCTGGGTATTCATGCCGGCGTCGATGATCATGGTGTTTCCGCTCTCCGAGGGCACAACGGGAGCCAGGGCAGGCCTGTGGACGCCTTTCATGCGGCCTGTGATCAGAAGCGAACCGGCAAGGAGGGCGCCGGTGCTCCCCGCTGAAATGAAGGCATCACCTTCATTTGCTTTCATTTTATTAAGCCCGATAACAATTGAAGAGTTCTTCTTCTTTTTGATGGCTTCGGTGGGTGTATCGTTGTTTGTAATCTCTTCCATCGCATCGGTGATGAAAAGCCTGGAAGTGTCATATAAACGCTTCTTCAGACATTTCTCTATCTTCTTCCTGTCCCCTATCAGCTCAATTTCGACTGTCTTATTGATACTCAATGCCTCCAGACAACCCTTTACCACTTCATCCGGAGCATAGTCCCCTCCCATGGCATCCACAATGATTCTCAAGACGGTCAACTCCTTAACTCGGTTATGCTGTATTACTATGATTTCATTGTTTCCATATTACCCGAATTTTTTCAAATTGCCACCAGAATAAATTTGCCGCGGAAGACTTCAACCTGTTTGTTGTATATCATTACCCAAACAATATATTTGCCCTTATCCCGCTTTTCCTTGACTGTGACTTTTGCCACCAGCTTGCTGCCCGCATAGACCGGCCTCTTGTACTTGATATTTGCAACGCCCACAAGGGCCACATCAGCATCGATAACCGAAATGGCAATGGATTCGGCCATTGAATAGATATAATGTCCCCTGACAATCCTGGAATGGGCAAAGACCATCTGTTCGGTGGTGTCCAGGACAGAAATGGCGCTCTCGCCGAGATTCAGCTCCACGATCTCCCCGATAATGTCATCGGCGTGAAGGGAACGCACCTTGTTATGGTTTCTCGATGCCATTTCCCTGATACGCTGCCTGAGTTCGGGAACGCCCAGTTCCAGGCGATCCAGTCTTACCGTGGGAACGCTGACATTCAGAATCTCAGCTATTTCTTCATCGGTTAAAAAAGGATCATCCCTGAGGGTTGCTGTCAGCCGGGCGTGCCTTTCCTGTTTTGCTCTTGAATCTCTGCTCAAAACCGCTCACCTGTCATTATTATTACCAGATAATAATTTCTGTTGATAGTATATATGATTTTCATTTGGGTTGCAATACCATGTTTGCACCTTGCAATGTGTTTTTACGCGGA
>Ga0134099_1002517_pt1 | contig 14971 bp, 18 predicted proteins | sample 10_taG_2_FD_105482 | JGI IMG/M metagenome (GOLD analysis project Ga0134099, IMG submission 105482) | Switchgrass degrading microbial communities from high solid loading bioreactors in New Hampshire, USA - 10_41_5_180_A2 metaG | ecosystem: Engineered > Bioreactor > Semi-continuous > Anaerobic >...
CCCAGCACCAGCCCATCACTGGGCGTAACAAGCCGGCACAAGGAACTTCATCGATGTGCCCTTTAACGGATTTTTAGGCCCGTCTTCGAAGCAGGCAGTACTGACTAGGATACTGCGCCATCCTGCTATTTTACTGTTGTGAAAAAATATTATACACTATAAGCTATCTTTATGCAAACAATAATGCTACCAATACTCCTAAAGCGGCACCGGCAAAAACTTGTATCGGTGTATGACCCAATAGTACCTTTAATTCTTTATCCACTCTGATTTCTCTTGAATGATAAATCAGCTTGTTGAGAACTTCGGCTTGTTTTCCGGCTGCTCTTCTTACACCTGCCGCATCTGCCATAACAATGAATGATACTATGGTGGAAATGGCAAATTCACTTGAATCCAGTCCGTTTTTAATGGCCATTACAGCTGCAAGGCATACTGTTATGGCACTGTGGGAGCTGGGCATTCCACCCGAAGCAACCAGCTTCTTAAAGTCAATTTTTCTATGTTGAATAAAATGAATGACAAATTTTATAAATTGAGCCAAAAACCATGAAATAATCGGCAAAGTTATAGCTTTGTTGCTAAAAAATATTTCCACCTGTGACAAGTTTATATCTCCCCTGTATATACCTCATTCATTTATCTCTTTCCGAGATAAAATGCGCGATCCGAATTAAAAACTCACTGTTCTCTATTCCCTCCAGCGCTCTTACCGCATTTTCAATAGAAGTTTTAAGAAGTTCCTTTGCCTTTGCAATTCCCAAAATACTGACAAAAGTAGATTTGTGATTGACAGTGTCGCTTCCGGTTGATTTACCTATAATTTTACTGTCACCTTCAAAATCAAGAATATCGTCTTTTATTTGAAATGCAAGCCCTATATTTTCTGCGTAAATCTCCAGTTTATCAATCATGCTTTTTTTAGCATTGAAAAGTACGGCCGGCGCCAACACAGAAGCACGGATCAATGCGCCGGTCTTCTTTTTATGCATTTGACACAGTACATTATATGAAATCTCCGCCTTTTCTGATTCCATATCAATGACCTGTCCCCCAATCATTCCTTTGACGCCTGAGGAAACAGAGATCATGTAAGCGGTTTTCATGCGGGAGAAACCCTTATTATCATCTTTTATTGTTTCTCTCAGCATGATCTCGAATGCAAGATTCAAAAGGCCATCTCCTGCAAGAACTGCCATAGCCTCGCCAAATACTTTATGATTAGTAAGTTTGCCTCTTCTGTATTCATCGTTATCCATGCATGGGAGGTCATCATGTATGAGCGAATAGGTATGAATTAATTCAATGGCTCCAGCAAAAGGGAGTATTTCTTTTTGGTCTCCATGGATCAGGTCGCATACAGCCAGTGACAGAACAGGCCTGATTCTTTTTCCTCCTGCCATTAAACTGTATCTCATGGCTTCATAGATTCTTTTTTCATGCAATTCATCCTGTGAAAGGCATACTTCCGGCAGTACCCCTTCCAGCCAATTCTCCACTACAGCTAAATATTGTTTATACCTGGTATCAAAATCCATTACTATAAATCATCGGGATTAAAATCCTTCTCGATGATACCGTCCTTTCCCTCAATTAAGAGTGTAATTCGTTTTTCTATATCGTCCAGTTTTTTATTGCATATCCGGACAAGGCTGATTCCTTTTTCGAATGCTTTTATTGATTCTTCCAGCGGCAGGTCTCCGCTTTCAAGCATATTAACTATACTTTCCAGTTCCAGGGCAGCCTGCTCATATGTAATATCGGCATTTTCTTCCTTTTTGGTCATTTTCTTTCGCCTCCGACTTAAAGTATTTTATCACAGACAGAACTGAATTTGCCGTCACTCACGGTTATGACAAGTTTATCACCTGGCTCCAGTTCTTTGACCGAACGTATCAGCCTGCCGGCTTCGTCCTGAATAACTCCATAGCCCCTGCTTAATACCGTAAGAGGACTTAAGGCATTCAGCTTAGCTATTGTTGTCTTTAACGAAGTCCTGTCTCTGTCCACCCGGGTTCTGCCATGAAGTATCAGGCTTCTTTCAAGGGTATCCAGACTCTGTCTTTTTAGATTTATTGATTCCATAGGTCTCTTAAGGCATCTTGCGTTTTGTAACCTTGATAATCTGTCTCTTTCCTTCTTGAGGGAAAATAATAAACAGTTGAGAAGTCTTTTTTCATATGTGGCCAGAGTTTCCTGCAAAGCCTTCTTTTCAGGCATGACAAGTTCTGCCGCGGCAGAAGGAGTGGGAGCTCTCAAGTCAGCCACAAAGTCTGATATTGAGTAATCAGTTTCATGACCTACCGCTGAAATTATTGGAATTTCAGATTTTGAGACGGCAATTGCCAGGCTCTCTTCATTAAAAGGCCATAAATCCTCAAGAGAACCGCCGCCGCGGGCAAGAATGATTACATCGACATTCCTGGCTTTATTAAAGTACCTGATTCCGTCAGCCAATTGAGTGGCTGCCTCGGTTCCCTGAACGGCAGCGCCGTATACGATTACTCTGGTATTGGGATATCGTCTGTTCAATACATGGATTATATCTCTGATAACCGCGCCGGTAGGCGAAGTTATTACTCCGATTGCCCGGGGCAGCATCGGTATCTTCTTTTTTCGGGATGCATCAAACAGGCCCTGGACTTCCAGCTTTCTCTTAAGCTGCTCAAATGCCATATATAAAGCTCCGGTGCCATCGGGCTGCATAGCGTCTACATAAAGCTGATATGTCCCGCCTAAAGGATAAACAGAAACATATCCCCTGGCCAACACACGCATTCCTTCTTCCGGTCTGAATTTCAGCCTACTGTTTTGCGTTCTGAACATTACGCATTTTATTACCGCTCCCTGATCCTTCAGGGAAAAATACATATGTCCTGAGGTGTGGAATTTGTAATTGGAGATCTCACCGGTTACCCAGACATTAGAAAGCAGCATGTCGCTGTCAACAAGCTGCTTGATATATGTTGTCAATTCAGTTACGGTCAATGCTTTTTCCATTATCCTTCCTCCGAATCAACAGAGGTATTTTCGGTAAGTTCTGCAAATATCTTACCCAGAACACCGTTAACAAATGTTTTCGATTGGTCTCCGCTGTATTTTTTAGCCAATTCAACAGCTTCATTTATAGATACATTAACCGGAATATCATTTCTGTATTTTATCTCGAAGCAGGAAAGCCGCATAATGGCCAGATCTACTTTGGGCATCCTTTGGATGGTCCATCCTTTGGCATGTTTTGAAATGAGGTTATCCAACTCCTCCACATTTTCAAGAACACCGTTTACCACGTTAAGCAGATACTCTTTGTCCTGTTCACTGGTGATTTCATATTCTTCAATGAACCGATTAATCTGTTCATCAATGTCGTCCTTTTGTATCTGAACCTGGTAAAGCAGTTTCATTGCGTTTTCCCGTGCTTCTTTTCTACCCAAGGTTGTCCCTCCGTATCCTTAACTTCAAAGATCATAAAAGTGTAATACTTAAATCAAGATTTAATGAAAAATATTATATTATCGATTATAACTATGTCAGGCCTTCTTAGCAATATAAAAAATACGTTCCGCACATTCAGCGGGCGGATCAAAGCTCAAATCTCCAAACTCACCTATAAGGGTCAATCCCGAAGAAGCAAGAGTCTCCGCAATCTCCTCACCTGTAAATGCTTTTTCTATATGAGTTTCGTCATATCGCTGATACAGTCCTTCTTCATTCCTGACAAAAAAAGTAATGTCAAATGTCGTAGTTCTTTCTTTCTCATTATATGTATTGGTCCATACCCACGAAATATCCTCGTCAAGCTCATAGAAAGTATTGTTGCCAAGTACGGTAGAGAGCTTATAAGGGCTGTTAACATCAAAAATAAACAGGCCGCCGGGATTGAGATAATTATGTACCAGCTTAAAAACTTTTTTAAGGTCCGGTAAAGAAGTAATATAATTAATGGAATCCAAAAGGCAAATAACCGCATCCACCGTCCCATACAGTTCAAAACATCTCATGTCCTGGTTAATAAAAAGTATGTCCGCATTGGCTTTAAGCGCTTTTTGATATGCTTTGTTAAGCATTGAGGTGGAAGAGTCAAGAGCAATCATGTCATACCCTCTTTTTGACAGCTCAACAGCCAGACTACCGGTCCCGCAGCCAAGCTCAAGTATCAGTCCCGGATCTTTTCCAAACCTGCAAAAGGCTGATTGTAAATAATCAGCCCATTTAGTGTAATTGATGTCGTGTGTCAATCTGTCATAAAAATCTGCAAAACTGGTGTACATGTAAATTACCTGCAGCTTAAATCGCCTTTGATTTCTTTTTTCTGGATAGAAGGCCTCCTATTCGCCCTGTTTCCTTTGAACTAAGACTTTTCCAGCCCTCCGACTGGATTTTTTCCAACAGACCCAGCTCTTTTGCTATTTCCAATTTAAGCTGTTCATCCTTCTTTGTCATATTTAATCACCCCATGAACATTATTGCCAATCATATTCATGGGTATTCAGTAATAGTCCAATGTATTTATTCATTTATTTTCGCCATGACTTCTGCAATTGCTGTTTTCAGCTGGTTATCCTTATCATGGGGTATATCTTCAATTGGGGTAGTGTTAAATTCTTCATTCAATTCGACTTCAACATCAGGGCTGACCCCTTCTCCATGTATACTTCTGCCGGCAGGCGTATAGTAAACGGCTTTTGTATATTTAAGACCGCCGCCGTTGGTAAAGTCGGTGTCGATTTCCTGCACAAGACCTTTACCATAAGTTCTGGTCCCCACAATAACACCCTTGCCATAATCCTGAATACAAGCGGCGAGTATTTCCGAAGCGCTGGCACTATAGCCGTTGACAAGCACTGCCAAAGGCAATTCCAATTCTCTTTCGTCTGAGTATTGTTCGTTCCTGTTTTTATAACGGTCTTCGGTATAAACGATCAGTCCTTTTGGCACAATCCGATCTGCGATCCGGACAACCTGGTAGTATGAACCTCCGGGATTATCTCTCAAATCTATTATCAAGCCCTTGATCCCATTTGCCATAAGACTGTTCAAATGAGCGTCAAAATCTTTGTAAATATCGTCATCAAACTGTTTGATGTGTATATATCCAATATCGTTGTCCAGAACTTCACTTGAAATCCATGATATATTAATGACCTTTCTTAACATTTCAAAATCCAGGTATTTATTATCATCCGGCCTGTATACGGTAACCTTTACCTTGGTGTTGGGTTCCCCTTTTATCTTTTTTACTATCAGATCGGCATCTTTTATTGTGGTGACATCTTCGCCATCAACCTTCACGATTTTGTCGTTTTTGAGGATTCCTGCTTCCTTGGCGGGAGAATCGGCAAAAACATCAGCGACGGTAAGAAGATAGTTTTCATCCATATGGACCGATATACCAATGCCTACGTAATTTCCAGACACTCCTTCCATATAGGATTTCATCTCTTCAGGGGTATAATAGACGGTATATGGATCTTTCAGACCGGCTGAGAGCCCTTTAATGGCGACACTGAATGCCTCATTGAAATCGACTTCCTTGTAATACTTGTTTTCCAATACGTTTTTTACTTTATTGAATGCCTCGATATTCAACTCATCTACCTGTTCCTCGTCAAAATATATTGCATTTTGCTGCTTGAACCAATCTTTAACAGGCCTGGATGTGAAAACATTCCAAGACATCAGCCGTATTACCGAATAAAAGTAACCCATAAAAAATATGGCCACAAAGCATACAGGCAAAAAAACGCAAAGTATTATTTTTTGTTTCCTACTCATTAAACCGACCCTTCTTTTGCTTAATCAAATCTATTTTACATCCTATGCAATCCGTTGGCAAACCATGTTAGTCAAAAAAATAATGCCCAAAGATAACTCAAATTATTATTGACGCGGCAAATTTATCAATCAATATGTCATTTGCCGGAAAAACCGTCCCAGGCAATTTACTTCTGTACTTTAAGGTTCTTTAAGAAAAAAGAGCTTTTGTCCGGCAAAAGCTCTTCTGTTATGTATCCTTTTTTATATCTTTTTACTATTTCGGTTTGACATAGTTTAAAGGATCCTGCCGCACGCCGTTCTTTCTTACCTCAAAGTGGAGATGCGGACCTGTTGATAAACCTGTGCTTCCAACCTTAGCTATGACATCACCGGCTTTAACTGTTTGTCCTTCCTTAACCAGTATTCCGCCGTTCTTAATGTGGAAATACAATGTGGTGATCCCGCCACCATGGTCGATGATAACAGTATTGCCGGAACCTCCGCTTCTCCATGCAGCGCAGATTACTTTACCGCTGGCCGCAGCGTGAATAGGTGTGCCGGAAGGAGCTCCTATATCAATACCGCCGTGCATTTTATTATATCCCAGAATAGGATGCTTTCTCATTCCAAAATATGAAGAGATTTTGTAATATCCCGGAAGCGGCCATTGCATTACACCGCCGGTATATGCCCCTGAAGAAGAAAGTCTCTTTATTAACTTTTCCAGTTCTTTTGAGTCGGCTTCCAGCCTGTCCTCCGCCTCTTCCAGCTCTTTAAGCCTTTGTTTGGTTTTTTGGACTTCTTTGTCGGCGAGGGAACGGGATACCTCAAGGTTTGCAATGTCCACAAGCATGGCTTCCAATTGTTCCTGCGCGGTGTCTTCTTCCTGTTGCTTCAGGGCCTTCAATTCTGATATCTCTTGTTTCTTAGCCTCTATACTTTTCAGAAGATCCTGGTCAAACTGAGAAATCAATTTTAACATTTGGCTTTTTTTAAACACTTCCTCAAAGTTGTCGCACTGGAGGAGCAAGTTGGTTTCTGCATTTGTTCTGGAGTTTATGTACAGGGTAACCAATCTGTTCTGAAAAAGCTTCAGTTCTTTTTCATATTCTTCTTCAGCCATCTTTATAGCTTCATCCAAAGTAGCAATAGCGGATTCGATTTCTTTTATTTTCTCTTCAATTTTACTTCTTTCATATCCTTTTTTCTGCAGATCAGCTATTACACTTTCTCTGTATTGCTGACTGTTTAAAAGATTCTGTTTTTCTTTCTTTTGTCGATTTTTAATTTCATTGATCTCTTTTTGAGTTTGTTGCAATTCTTTTCTGGCATCGTCCAACGAACTTGCAGCCGATGTAGATACCATTGTCGCTATTAAAACAAATGACATTAGTATCGCCGATATTCGCTTAATCATATGTAACTGCCCCATCCTTTCAAGTAAGTTGGTTGCATATGAACAATTAAAAACAAATAAATTCGCAGAAAAACTTACAATTTGTTACAATTGCTCATTTTATTATATCCTCAAATTACTATACATTCAAGTGTTTTCTGACAGAAAGCAAACTTCCTATACCTCCAATCACCATTCCGAATATTGAATATATCATAAATATCCGGAAAGCCACGGGACCAAACTCCATAATTCTGAGGGTGGCCATCTTCAGATTGATCAATATTGCATTTATGAATCCCTGAAGCCAATTATAAGCCTGGGAGGTAATAAAGAATGATAAAACGGATCCTAAAAAACCAATCAGCAGGCCTTCAACTATAAACGGCCATCTTATAAAGCTGTCCAGCGCGCCCACATATTTCATGATTTCTATTTGGTGCCTCCGGGCGAAAACTGTAAGACGAATAGTATTTGAAATAAGGAAGACCGATATAATCATGAGGACGGCTAAAACGGCCATTACTATGTAATTGAAAATCTTCAGTATTCCTTCAAGCTTGTCCAGCTCGTCCTTGCCGTACCCTATTCCGTTATTTTTATTAACCCCGCTGAAACGGGATAATTCTGCAATTATCTCGTCACTGCTGTTTGGATCAACAAGTTTTATGTAAAATGACTCCGCAGCGTTTTCAACGCTGAATCCTTCCAGCAGTGAATCATCATTAAGGCTTTCCTTAATATTCTGGTACATCTGTTCCTTTGATTCATTCCGGTATTCTGATATTATCCCGGCCTCTTTTTTGCTTTCAAGAAAACTTACTACTTCTTCTCTCTGATAATTTGTCGCATTTACGTTAAGAAAAACGGTGACTTCCAAATCCCGTTTCATAGCTTCGATGTTTGAACTGATATTAACTGCTATAAGAAGCACTATGCCTAAGAAAAACAATGTCGCAACCACTGTCATAACTGAGGCAAATGTCATTAACTTATTTTTTATAACATTTTGTGCGCCTTCTTTGATAAGAAGCTTCATTGTCCTAATTTTCATTGAAATAAGATCCTTTCTTTACATCGCTCTTGATTTCCCCATGCTCAAGCGTAATAACACGTTTTTTCATGCTGTCCACTATACTTTTCTCATGGGTAGCCACAACCACTGTTGTGCCGCGCTGGTTTATCTCCTCAAGAAGATTCATGATCTCGATTGAGGTTTTAGGATCCAAATTCCCGGTAGGTTCATCGGCAATCAGAACAGCAGGATTATTAACCAGTGCCCTGGCAAGCACAACCCTCTGCTGCTCTCCGCCTGAAAGCTGGTCCGGATATGCCTTTGCCTTTTTGCTTAGTCCCACAAGTCCCAACGCAAGGGGGACCTGTCTTCTTATCTCCCTTGAAGTGGCTTCTACGATTTGCATGGCAAAAGCAACATTTTCATATGCTGTTTTATTAGGCAATAATCTGAAATCCTGGAATACGACACCTAAACTGCGCCTGAGATAAGGTACTTCCGAATGCACCATGTCATGAACGCTATATCCGTTGACATAGACTTCACCTTCGGTGGGAACCTCTTCATGCATTATAAGCTTTAAAAAAGTTGATTTTCCTGAGCCACTGGGCCCTATGATAAAGACAAATTCACCTTTTTCTATTCTGACAGTAATATTTTTAACTCCAATTACTCCGTTGGAATATATCTTCGTCGCGTCTACAAACCTAATCATGATATGCCCCCAGAGCAGAGATGGAATTCTTATTTTGATACATCATCAAGATAACGTTTGACCATCATGGCAACTTTAAAATAAATTGCATCGTCAAATTTTCTTAAATCCATCCCTGTTAATTTTTGTATTTTATCCAGTCTGTACACCAGTGTGTTGCGGTGTATAAACAGCTGCCGGGATGTTTCGCTGACATTGAGGTTGTTTTCAAAAAACTTTTGAATGGTAACCATCGTTTCATCGTCAATAGCCTCAAAAACGCCTTCTTTGAATACCTCATTCAAAAAAAGCCGGCAAAGAGTCGTAGGCAATTGATAAATCAGTCTTCCTATGCCTAAATGATTGTAGTCAACGATATTTTTTTCCGATTCAAAGATCTGCCCTATCTTCAAAGCAGTCTGAGCATCCTTATATGAACGGGCCACATCACGCAGACTCTCTGCTACAGTACCTATTCCGATGTTAGCCTTTATCAAAAGCTCACTGCTTAACGTATCAATAATAATCCTGGCCTTTTTATGAATCTCTTCGCTGTCCTCGTTTTCCTTGATCTCCTTGATGAGAACCGTATTCTGATCATCCAGCAGAATAATGTGATCCCTGTTATTGTTAGGGAATAAGCTTTGTATGATATTATAGGCGTATAATTCCCTGGTCCTTTCGGTCCTGATCAGGTAGACAATTCTTTTGCAATCATTTTTTACTCTAAGCTCTTTGGCCCTGATGGTAATGTCGCCGGGAAGGATGTTCCCCAGAAGCACATTTTTCATAAAATTGCTTCTGTCATACTTTTCGTCATAATAAAGCTTTGCGTTTTCCAGACTTATTGATATCAGTTCGGCAATGTTCTTTCTTTCAGGGTGATTTGTCAACAGATATAAAACAAAGTCCAGACGACCATTGATGTCGATTTTCTTCAAGACTTTATCAGGCTTTTCAATATAAGTTGAATTTGAGTTCAAAAAATCGGCACATTCTTCATGCACCAAACCTATCTCTTCCTCGATTGTACTGGCAATAACAACTCCGGTGCTGTCGGTAATACCAAAATCGTAACCGATTGCGTCACGGATCCTATGCACTACAGATTGAAAAACCTTAAAAGCCAAGAAAACAACCCCCAGTTAGCAAAAATCCCGATAATATCGCTTTAATTATACACAAAAACAACATTAGATACAACTTTTTTTCCGATGTCAACCAGTACAGGGATTTCTGTCAAAATTATAGGATAATCATTAATGAAGTTTATATCCACATTTTGTGATCTTTAAACACTGCCCTGCAACATGTCTTGCAGCTGAATGCAAAAAACCGGCACCTCATAAAACAGCTTGCGGTACCGATCCCAAAAATGTAGTACATTACCAAAACTATTCATTTAACAATATGCACTCGGAGAATACGATACGTATCGTATTTAACAATTCTTTATTCTTAAAGGATAATGAATTATGGATAAATATTCTTACCGGCGCGCAGGTAAGAAGGAAACCAATCATAAAATCGTCATCCTCAATAACAGGATTGCTTGATTCAATTCCGAAACCATTAACTATATCCTCGGGTATTTCGAATGGTTTTGCTCCTTCCACCCTGTAGGAGCCGTTGTTCTGTACGAACACATGAAGCTCCGGCACTCTTGGCGCCTGCATTTTAACAAAACTTGTCAATAGATTTATATATTCTTCATATTGTCTTTCAATAAAAAATTGTCTGATGGATCTCTCCACCTCTATTTCAAGGTTTCTGACATATTCACCGAGTCTGAAGGTAACAAATCCCTCAACGATGATCCTATCTTCACTTCTGAAATACTCAGCGATTTTCGCTGATATCAGCTTACGTCTTGACTCGATAAGATTACCCATATTCCTTTCATTGTGCGTATACAGCCTTATACAGGCAATTCGATAAATCTCGTCTCTATCAGTTTTTGACAAACCTTCACAAATACGAGCTATTATCTTTTCTAAAATATTATTCTCATAAGATTTCAGAATGTACTCAGCCAATATATCCGATAAATGGTTCAAAGTTACTAAATATTTTCTGCCATTTTTTCTTATGCATTTATCAATATTGATGGTCAAACAGTTACCTTCTTTGTCTACTACCAATTTGAACGGATTCCGTACATTCATTTTAAGTCTTTTTTCAAGATAATCAGCCAATCCTCCAATGTCTTTCACGCTGTCCACCTTTAAGGATGGCATTCTCTCACATCCTTTCAGGTGTATTATATGTATTTCTCATTGTCCGTTATACAGAAGTTAAAGGAAATAAACCTCCCAAATCGGCAAGATTGCCTTTTGCAAGAGATACCGGTTCTTTTCCATGTTTTTGACAAAAATTAATAATATCTTTTCCTGCATCCAAAGAATATAAGTCCCCGAAAAAGGCTATTTCCTTATTTGATATTAATCCGGAGCAACCACCGATAAAACCATAATCATAACCCCTAAGAATAATGTTTTTCTGAGGAGGGATCAATAAAGCATCGAGTCCTGCTTCCACAGCTTTTTTGTAAATATTTGGATCGGCAGTAATGAGTGCCTCATCTGAAACAACAGCTGTTGAACATTTTGCATATCCCTGCTTAACAGGATTCAGCTTAATATTATTTTTTACCAATAATTCAAGAACTATCGGGTCGGTGTATTTTGGATTCAAAAAAGCATTTTTCCCGACTATGGCACAATTATAGGCAACATCGAAAGGATAACGGTCTTTTGGTTCACATGAGCCTCTGATGAGCTCAAAACCGAGATTATCAAGTTCTTCCAGCGTATTTTTCGATACCCCCGGGGCATACACAAATACACCTTCATCAATATTTACCATCTGCATATCAACATGGTAAGATAACGGTGAAGGCAATAATGGATGGGGTTCAGTGAGAATAATTTCTATACCCAGTTTTCTTAATGAATTTAAGATTTCTTCCGATGCTTCTCCGGATGTAATAGCTTTCGTAACTTTACCTGACGGCAAATATGGAAATACAAGGGCAGGTTTCATGTTATCACATCCCTTGTTCATTAAGCATATCTTATTATTATCCGCACCACCTCTTATTTGCTGACCGGTCAAAAAAAGTGCGGTTCTTATATACCGCGCCTGCTTTAATTGCAGGTGCGGTTAAAGCATTGTCGGAACTTATTAAAACAACAATCCAAATGCTTATTTATCCTAGTATTCTATTGTGTCTAATGCAGATTTTAGCTCCCCTACAAATTCCAAGGGAATTGCCACACCTTTCTGGCTGGGTCTGTATTCATCGCTTTTACTGTCATACCAGAAAGTCCGTATATCTACATAAAATTTATTGTTTTTTGAAACTTTTTTAATTTGAATTTCTTCCCTGCTGTTTTTTACAAACTTGCTGATCAATTCTTCAGAATCCCAGAAATCTGCCATCAAATTACCTCCAAAGCAAATTCATATTAAAATTCGTATGCATAAATATAATATTTCTGCAGAAGCTTAATTTTGCTATGCAGTATATTATATCACAGAAGTATTGAATCATTTCAAGAAATAGGGAGAATTATTTTTATTTTTCTGCTAACAATAAATTATTGAAGGTGGCATATGTCACCTGAAAAAAATAAAAGGAGTCAGGAAATATGAGAACACCGATTGACAAAATTGCACTTTTGCTCGTTATCATTGGGGCTCTAAACTGGCTGCTGGTGGGTCTTTTTCAGTATGATCTCGTTGAGGCCATATTTGGCATTGCAACCTGGGGTACCAGAATTGTATATTCCATAGTTGGTATTGCCGGGCTATATTGTATCAGCCTTCTATTCAGAGATGTACCGGTTGTCGAGTGAATACCGAAAGGATCCTTCCGTAAAAAACTCGGAAACGAAATGTTTCCGAGTTTTTATATGTTAATTGTTCATTTTTATTTTTTCATCTTCTGTATTCATTGAGAGTTCAAGAACCACATTCAGCCCCAGCTGATCCAGCTTGTTTTCGAATTTTAATGAAGAAACCATCAGGCCCAAGACTCTCAAAGCTTCATTAAAATCTTTTACCATCCTGTCCTTTACAATATCACCAACGATAGTATACATGCTGAAATATTACTCCCTTGCTATTTTTTTACAGATGTTGTCTTATAATTATATAATATTTCCCATGTATAACTATTATTTCCCAAACTATTTTTTATTTCAAAATTTTTATTTCTATTCTACGATTTTTTTGTCGTCCTTCGGGTGTGTCATTATCCCCTACAGGTCGGTATTCACCATATCCAGCGGCGGTAAACCGCGCCGGTTCCAGGTTTTCTACTTCGACCAGATACCTTACCACATTGGTAGCCCTGGCTGTGGAAAGTTCCCAGTTCGTCTCATATTTTTTATTTGTCATTGGTACATTATCGGTATGACCGCAAACCATGATCTCGTTTTCTATTTCCCTCAAAGACGCAGCCAGGGAGGATAAAACCGTTTTACCTTCCGGTACTATTTCCGCGCTTCCCGAATCAAAGAAAACTTCCTGGTCAAGACGAATCAAAAGAAAGTCCTTTTCTTCAATAACCTGAACTTTATCAGAGATCCCCTGCTCCTCTATTGCATCTCTGATATTGTTTTTAGCATCATCAAATTCTTTATTCTTTAACTTCTCTTCGGCGTCTACGATCATCTCGTCGGCATCTTCTATATATTTTTCTTTTCTCTTTGCCTGTGCCTCTTCACTGTCTAATTTGGTATAGTCAAACATTATTATGCTATTGGCTCTGTCTTTAAGAACTGAATCACCATCATATAAGTCAATCATTGAGTATGATAAACTAGCCGCAATCTCAGTAAATATTTTGCGGTCGACAGTGGACATAGAAAACAAAAGAACGAAAAATACTAACAAGTTGGTAACCAAGTCCCCGTATGTCGCCATCCATGCCGGTGCGCCAACTTCTTGTGATTCCCTTTTTCTTGCCATTTTTTCACCTGTCTCTCCTTATACTTTGGGACCTTCAGGTTATTCCTGCTTCCTGGTGGCTGCTTCGTATGCAGCTCTCTGATCAGGCGACAAAAAGGTCTTCAGCTTGTGTTCCATTAATCTTGGGTTCTCGCCTGATTGAATCGAAAGAACCCCTTCCATCATCATTTCTCTCAGACGTATTTCTTCCGCGCTATTGCCTTCAAGCTTTTTGATAATCGGAGCGCAAACAAAGTTTGCCAGAACGCTTCCATAGAACGTTGTTACAAGGGCAAGAGCCATAGCGGGCCCTATTGTTGCCGGGTCATCCAGTGATCTTAACATATTAATAAGGCCTAACAAAGTACCAATCAGACCCCAGGCCGGAAATTGGGCTGCCAGCCCCTTGAAATATGACTGCGCGCTTTGGTGTCTGGCTGCCATACTGTCTATATCCAGCTGCATCGTTGTCTTTACTATTTCAGCTTCAATGCCGTCAACTACGAGTTCCATGGCTTTTTTCAAAAAATCGTCCTCCAGTTCACTCTGGGCTGACTCCAATGCCAACAATCCTTCCCTTCTAGCCTTTTGAGAAAGCGCTACCAAGGTGCTTATGGTACTCATGGCCGATGACTTTGGTTCTTTAAATATTAAGGGCAAAGCCTTCAAAGCTTTAATGGTATCCGACAGCGGAAATCCCATCATGTTTGCGCAAATGCCGCCGCCTATGGTTACTATCATTGATGATACGTTTATATAACTGGACGGGTCACCTCCACTGAACATACCATAGACTACAACACCTGCGCCTAATACCAAGCCTATTATCGTTGCTAAATCCATTGTTTCACCTGCTTTTGTATATCTTAATTTGCTCTGTAAGATCCATTCAATGGCTATAGACAATTCGTATATTTACAATGCATATATCGACATAAACGGACATTTAATTAACAAATAAAATTCCATGAGAGAACTTAGCCTCGGGGACAGTTATTCCGGATATAGATTAGGCCAGCTACCGTTAATTCAGAAAAAACGGTTCTATATTAAATGTTGGGGTACCGAAAGATAAAAAATTTGAGGTGCTTCAGCATTTTTTTAAATAAAACGAGCATGAAGTTGAAATCTCAGGTAAAATGAAGTTGCTCAACAC
>Ga0134099_1002520_pt1 | contig 14957 bp, 12 predicted proteins | sample 10_taG_2_FD_105482 | JGI IMG/M metagenome (GOLD analysis project Ga0134099, IMG submission 105482) | Switchgrass degrading microbial communities from high solid loading bioreactors in New Hampshire, USA - 10_41_5_180_A2 metaG | ecosystem: Engineered > Bioreactor > Semi-continuous > Anaerobic >...
AATGACTGTCCAGCCGGGTGCTTTTTACACCACTCCTCTGTACTCTAGCCCGCACCGCCAAATACTTCTTATGTTGCCATTGTACAACAAAATCCGGGTACCCGCGAGGGGTTACCCGGATTTTGTCTTCAACCTGAACCGTGGTCCGGTATGTGTATACCGGGCCACGGTTTCGCTTTGCCCATTGGCCTGGCAGACCCGGCCCGCTGTGACGGCAACGCCGTTCACAGCAGGGCGGCCAGTTCCGCCAGTGAGCCCGAGTAAGACGGCTCGTAACGGGGGAAACCCCGGTCATCCAGGTACGGACCCGTGACCAGATAGGTCTGCATGCCGACGACGCTTGCCGCCATGTCGTGCTGCGCGTCGTTTCCGACCATGAGACATTCGCCGGGATCCACTCCGAGGATGCGTGCGACCTCCTGATAGTACTCCGGGTAGGGCTTGGACGCGTGCATGAACTCCCACGTCGTGATCAGTTCGAACGGGAAGCTTTCGATGCCTGCCCAGCGCATGCGTTCCCGGATACCAGGTCGGGGAAAGATCGGGTTCGTAGCCAGGGCGATGCGATACCCGCGGTCCACTGCCGACGTCAGCAACCGCTGCGCCTCCGGTAAGGCCTCCGCCATACCGCCCAGGGCGGGCATGTCCACCTCGTAGAACACGCGCACCGTCTCTCTCAGCACGTCCTCGGCCAGCCCCGTGAACGCCCTCAAAGCGGAGAAGTACACGGCTTCGATGGTCTGGTACTCACGCGTCGCCGGAGGGGCCATCATCATAGACTCGGCGTAGAGGATCGCCTCGAGCATTCTCTCCGGCTCAATGTACGGCGAGAACCGCCTTGCCACGGCCTTCCGGTACACCGGTGCAAACTCTCCGATATCCAGTCCCAGCAGGCACCCGTCCAGGTCGAAGAGCAGGACTTGAACAGACGCAAACCCCATGCCGGTTCACCCCGGGGAAGCCGGTGCTCCTCAGCCATCCAGGACAAGGCCGTTTTCAAACAGCGCGACCAGGGCCGCCAGCGCTTCCGCTTCGCCCTCGCCGTCCGTGCGGAGCGTGATCTGCCGGCCGTCTTTCACCCCGAGGGAAAGCACCTGAAGAATGCTCCGCGCATCCACCGTCTGGCCTTCGTATTCGATCATGACAGAGCAGGCGAACTTCTTTGCTGCCTGGACGAGAACAGCCGCGGGACGGGCATGAAGCCCCACACCGGTGTTGACCGTGACCCGTGCTTCCCGCATCGCGCATAACCTCCTGTGTATTGCTGGTACGACCGCTAAGCTGTGACCTGCTGAAGGACCTCCCGGACCTCCCCGGCCGTCCGGCAGGACTTCGCACGCAGAGCCAGCCGACGTGCGTCGGCGAAGGACAGGCTTCGGACGGCTGCCTTGACCTCGGGAATAAGGGATGCGGCCATGCTCAGCTCGTCCACGCCCAGGCCCACCAGAACGGGCGCAGCGACTGGATCGCCCGCGAGATCGCCGCAGACGCCCACCCACTTGCCGGCCTGGCGGACGGCCTCGACCACGTGGGCGATCAGGCGCAGCACAGCGGGATGCAGGGGATCGGCCAGGGAGGCAACCGACGCGTTGGTCCGGTCAGCCGCCAGGGTGTACTGAGTCAGGTCGTTGGTGCCGATGCTGACGAAGTCCACCTCGTCCAGGAAGGCCTCCACGGTCAGCGCTGCGGATGGCACCTCGACCATGATCCCGAGCGTCGGCACTCGGTGCGGAACCCCTGCTGCGGCCAGCTGGTCGCTCACTTCATTCACAACGCGCCGGATCTCGAGCACTTCCTTTACATCCGAGATCATCGGGAACATGACCCAGATGTTGCCCTCCGCACTGGCCCGCAGCAGCGCCCGCAGTTGTGTGCGGAAGACCTCCTGGTGCCAGAGGCAAAGCCTTGCGCCACGGAGCCCGAGGAAGGGGTTCGCCTCGTTCTCCTGTGCCAGCCACGGCAGGTGCTTGTCCCCGCCTATATCCAGCGTTCGGATGATGACCTTCCGGCCGGCAAGGGCCCGGGCCACCTGGCTGTAGGCGGCGAACTGCTCCTCCTCAGACGGCGGTGCGGCGCGGTCCAGGAACAAGAACTCGGTGCGAAACAGCCCCACGCCCTCGGCGCCGGCAGCCAGGGCCGGCTCCACGTCTGCCGGAAAGCCGATGTTCGCGGCCACTTCCACCGCGTGGCCGTCGGTGGTCGCCGCCGGCAGTGCGGACAGCGCCTGCAGCTCCTGCCGCCGGCGGTCCCGGGCTCTTCGCTGTTCTTCCCAGGTGGCAAGCTCCGCTGCGTCTGGATTGATGATCACTTCCCCGGCATCGCCGTTGACAACAAGCACGTCGCCGGTCCGGACGGCATCCAGCAGCCCCGGGGCGCCCAGCACGGCCGGCAGCCCCATGCTTCTGGCCAGAATGGCCGCGTGCGAGGTGGGGCTACCCGTCTGCATGGCGATGCCGAGGATCATGCTCCGGTCGAAGTGCGCAATGTCCGAGGCCAGAAGCTCGTCCGCCACGATGATCGCCGGCTGATCCGGCTTGCTGAGGGCGGCGCGCGGGACGCCGCTGAGCAGCGATACCACGCGCATACTCACGTCTCGCACGTCGTCCGCCCGCGCCCGGAGGTAGTCGTCGGGAATCGCGGCCAGCTCCGCCGCGATCTCTTCACCGGCCCGCTTCTGCGCCCATTCGGCGTTGCACCGTTCCGTACGGATGTACTGCTCGGCCCGATGAACGAGCTCGGGGTCCTCCAGCATCAGCAGGTGAGCGGAAAAGATCGCCGCCTCCTCAGCCCCCAGTTCTCGTTCTGCGCGGTCACGCAGGGCCTCGAGCTCCTCCCGCGCGTCCTGCAACGCGGCGTGGAGTCTGGCGATCTCCGCCTCGACCACCTCTTCTGCGATCACCCGTTTCTCCACTGACGGCCGTCCGGGCATGACGAAGGCAGGGCCGGTGGCAACACCGCGCGAGGCTCCATGCCCGCATACGCGCATCCGACTCTTCCCCATCGGTCTCTCTGCCCCCTCTGTGGAAAGGCGGCGCCGGGCCGCCTCTGCATCGTGTCACCTGGCCTGGAGCATAATCCCATTCTTGGCCCAGAACTGGTCCAGCACCTCAGGGTTGAGCATGTGCGCAGGCTTCTCGCCCCGAAGGAGGCGGAACAGACCGTCCACGATCATCGCGGAGTGGTAGTTGGCAACCTCCCACGCCGTTCCGCCCACATGCGGGGTGGCGAAGAAATTGTCGAGCCGGAGCAGGGGTTCGTTGGACGGGTTGGCCGGTTCAACGTGGAACACATCGACACCGGCGCCGGCAATCCTGCGGTTGGCCAGGGCGTCGTACAGCGCGTCGTGATCGACCAGCACGGCCCGCGCGGTGTTGATCAGGATCGCGGTCGGCTTCATCAGGGCGAGCTCCCGGGCTCCGATCATGCCCTTGGTCTCCGCGGAAACGTTCATGTGCAGCGAGACGACGTCCGACTCCCGCAGCAGGGTGTCCAGGTCGACGTGCTCCACATCGTACTGGGCGTAGAGGGCAGGATCGTTCACGTACGGGTCCGCGGCCAGCAACCGGACCCCGAAGGCCTTGAAGATGGCTGCCGCGCGGCGCCCGATGTTGCCGAAGCCGATGATGCCGACCGTCTTGCCCGCCAGCTCGTTGGTGCGGAACGTGGTGATGAAGTCCTTGGGGTTCTTCCACTGGTGCTCGTGGAGCCAGCGAAGCGTAACGGGAAGCTGCCGGAGGACTCCCAGCGTGAGCAGGATCGTCATCTCGGCGACGGAGTGTGCATTCCTTCCCGGGGCCACCAGGATGGGAATGCTATGCTCCTGACAGTACGGCACGTCGATGTCCGGCGAGTCGCCCCGCAGTCCCCGGCAGCAGGCCAGGACTTTCAGCGACTTGTGCTCCTCCAGCAGTCTGCGGGTGACCATCTCTTCCTCGAAGATGAAAATGTCCTTGTCACGGAGCATGTGGAAAAGCTCGTCTTCCGAAAACGCCCGCCGCTGATCAAACCAGTTATGGTATTCTACATCCATGCACTCCCGCAACTGGGACAGACCGGCAGCGCTGAACGTCGCAGTAACCAGGGCACGAAGTCGGGACATGTTGCTCGGCACCCCCTGATGGAAAGCGTATGAGTACTACTCCAAGTCGCCGGTCCGGTGGAGAGTTGTGGCGCCCCGGATGGGAGCGGCCCCGGCCTGTACATCGCCGGGCCCGCCCCCATCCGCACCGGGCGCCACACTGCCTACGTGGTTACTTCAGCTCGTACAGGTCCTTCTTCTCGCCCCAGACGCCCCAGACATCCAGCGCGGCCTTCAACTCGCGGTTCTCGGGCTCCTCCGCGGCCTTCCGCAGCGGGATGCCGTTCTTGACAGCCTTGATCGCCTGCCGGTAAGCCCTCGCCCCGGCGGTCGGGCCCATCGGATGGCCGGTGATGCCGCCGCCGGCGGCCAGGACGAAGTCGTCGCCGAAGGTCTTCATCATGATCTCGGTGAGACCCGGATGCCCACCGCCGCCGGGCATCGGCAGCATCCGACGGATGTGCTGCCACGGCGCCCATGCCGTGTAGACGAACTTCACGTACTGGTCGAATGTCACGGGGAACTTGCCGTAAGGTGCGGGCATGATGAACATGTCGAGGCCCGCCAGCCGCGGCAGCTTCACCTTGACGAGCTCTGCGCTGATGCCGTTGTACGGGGAGACGTACAGTCCGCCCTGCAGGTCCGGGTGCGAAAGGATCGGCACGTTGATGTCCGGATCGGAGGTCAGCATGCGCACCGCATCCAGGCCGACGCACCAGGTGTTGACCATCAGAGCCCGGGCGCCCAGCTCGATGCACCGCAGCGCGTTGTCGCGCAGCTTCTCCGTGCGGTCGGTGATGTTGAAGCAGTAGAGCGTCTTCTCGCCCTTCTCTTCGTCTGCCCGCTCCAGGGCCTTCGTAACGGCCTTCACCCGCTCGAACAGGTTGCAGTTGTCCGGGCTGGCGTTCAGCTCGTCGTCCTTGATGATATCGACACCGCCGACTGCCACCTGGTAAGCCAGTTCAGCGGTCTGCTCCGGATTGAGCCCGATGCAGGGCTTGATCATGTTGTTGACCAGCGGCCGGTCGTAGACGCCGAGGATCTCGCGGATGCCCTCGATGCCGAACTTCGGACCCTTGTACATCTTGAGCAGGGAGTCCGGCAGCTCGATGTCCATCAGCTTGATCCGGTCAATGGTGGAAATGTTGCCGAAGATGGCGGTCATCATCATGGCAAACTGATCGCCGAAGTTGGCCACGGGGAACGCGACCCGGACAATGAACCACCGGATCTCCTGATCGGCAGGGTACTCCAGGGGATACGGGGGAACCTCGTACACGCCGACAATCCGGCCCAGGTGGCGCTCACGCACTTCGTGGGTCTCGCCGGGAACCTTGGTCCAGGTGCCCGTGGTCTGCTCGACCACGAGTGCGGCGATGTACTTCAGCGCCTCGGCTTCCCGCTTGGCGCCGATCTGGTACGTGGCGATGACGTACTTGTCCCTGTCGATGCCTTCAGAAAACTGGTAGATTAGTGGATCCATGTACATGCTGCGGTCGCTCCTTCCTTGATGTGTTAACTTTGAAACAAACTTGTTTGTGATGACCGGTACATCGCTACAGGGTGTCTGCACCCGCGGACTGCTCCTGGAAGTACTCCTCCGGAGCGCCGGCGGCCATCTGCCAGGCCTTGCGGTTGCGCTGGAACAGGAAGTACGTCACGAGATAGACACCGACCATGAGGGCAATGGTGACCCAGCGGATGGCTCCAGGAGCCGAGAAGGCCTTGTACACGAGCCAGCCGATCGGGTTCTTGCCAACCACGATGGACGTGACGTAGAGGCTGCCCACGTCGGCCGGGACCGCTCCCACGGCTGCGGCCGCCTGCGTGAAGATGGCCGCGATGTCGGAGTTGGCGTAAAGGCCGAAGATCAGCCAGATCCCGAGGGTGATGGCTGCGCCGAAGACGTTGCCCCGCATGACCGCGATCGCGGGCGCTGCGAAGAACGGCAGGGCTGCGATGTCCGCCAGCGGCAGCACCTTGTTGCCAGGGAGGAAGATGGCACACAGCAGGAAGATCGGGATCAGCACGAGGCCGGTTGCCAGCGTGGCCTGCTCACCGAAGAACACGGCCGGGTCGATACCGATGTAGAAGTCCTTGCGCTTGATCTCGCCCCTGCGGATCCGCTCGTTCAGCGTCTGGCTGATCGGCGTAAGGCCGCGCACGAACAGGCCCGAGATCGAGGGGTAGATGATCATCACGGCAGCGGTGATGGCCGCGGTCTTCAGAACCAGGGCCCACGTTTCAGCACTGCCGAGCGCATGATACTTGGCCACGATGGTGACCGCACCGCCGACGACGAGACCGATCATCAGCGGATCGCCGAAGAAGCCGAACTTTTCCTTCAGCGTTTCCGGGTCCAGCTTGATCCGGTCCAGGAGCCCGAGCTTGTTGAGAACCCACTTGCAGAGGATGGCCCACGGCGTCATCACGTTGTCGCCGTAGGCGGTCAGGGTCACGCCGTTGTAGCCGTAATAGGTCTGCAGCGAGGGGGCAAGCCAGTCCGCGAACAGCAGGCTCCACAGCATGCCCATGATGGCGGCCGCGACGCCGAGCCAGGTGCTGCCGGTGGCCAGCTCGACGATGATGCCCCAGAAGGTGAAGTGGTAGTAGTTCCAGATGTCTGTCGGCTGGAAGCTGTCTGTCCACTTGAGGAGGAAGAGGGCGAAGTTCAGTAACAGGCCGAACGGGATGAAGAGCATGCCCATGCGGTTGGAGTACACGATGATAGCTGCTGCGGACCACCCGATGTCCAGCGCTGGCAGGTTGACGCCTGCATGCTCTACCATCTCGGTAACCACGGGGCCCAGGTTGCCCAACAACACGGAAACGATGGCGTTGAACGCCGTCAGGCCGACGGCCATGTTGATGGCGGCCCGGGCTGCCTTCCGCAGTTCAACCTTCAGGAACAGAGCCAAGATGAAAACGACGACGGGTACGAGGATCGTAGAGCCGAATAGGTCGATAATGAACTTAAGCGTTGCCACTCTTCTTCGCCTCCTCTATCGCCCTGGCTCTGCTGACAAGCTCTTCCGCGAACTCCTCGCTGCCGACCCCCGTCAGGAGTGCGAGGCCGCTGATGATCGGGATGTTGGCGACGTTCCGGGTTGCTGTTCCGAACTTGCCTGTGACCACAATAAGGTCTGCATCGGTGATATTTGCTATCTCCGTTATCTTGGCTGGGTTGATCACGTGTTGAATGCGCGCTTTCTTCAAGATCTCCGAGACCTGTTCGGACACGACCGAAGTCGTAAAGATACCGCCACCGCATGCAACGACCAATCGCAGCATCTGCTTCACCTCACCGATGTCGATGCCTTTCGTGGAGTCCCTCTGGCTCAGCAGTCCAACATCTCCCGAAGAACGCGAATCACCTCCTCGCTGTCAGCGGCCGACGAGATACGTTTGAGCATGTCTGGATCTCGGATCATGAGTGCGATTCTCTTCAGAACGTCGATCTGCGTCTCGGGATCCTTGATCGCCAGCATGATAACGAGCTGAACAAGGACTTTGGTGCCATCATCGCCCATCAGGCCAAACTCAACCGGGCGGGCCAGTTTGGCCAGGGCGATGGTGGGAATCTCCACGTGAACCACGTCGCAGTGCGGAACGGCCACGCCGAACTCCTTGGTGGGCAGCCCCGTGGGGAAGACCCGCTCACGGGCGATCACCGCTTCCGGGTAGGTGCTCTTGACATACCCAAGTTCCACCATCCGCCGGGCGAGAACGGAAAGGGCTTCCACGTCGGTTGCTACGTTCAGTGGCCCCATGACTAGCCTGCTGTCGAGCTTGAACCTTTGCACGGAATACCCCCTTTCCCGATTCGTTTGCTGTCACGCAGAGCTGGCTGAGGCGATTGCGGTGGACTCTTTCTTCTGGGCTTCACTCATTTCCTGCTGAATTGTCTTGCAATTAACGGCGCTTGGGTTATCCTGCAATCCTGCACACGGAGCAAAAAACAAAAAAGCGCCGGAGTCCGGCACTTGCCGGAGCACGGCGCTAGATGAGCCTGGCTTGTTCCAGACGTTCAGTTTCAGCGATCATCAACTGCAGCAGGCCCTCTGCGGTCCTGCAGCTGGCCATTCGTGGGCCGATGCCTGTCCGCAAGAGCTGGAACAGGGCCAGCAGAGAACGGACGTGGGAGGAGTAATCCGCAGACGCCAGCGCGATCACTGCCACCACGGGGTCGTTCCCGGGAGAACCGAACTGCACCGGGGCGGCGAGGGTGACAATCCCGAGGCCGAAACCCAGAGCCCCATCCTCGGGAGGCGCGTGCGGCACCGCCACTCCCGGCGCAACAACGATATAGCTGCCCATCTCCTGATAGAGGTTCACCATTGCCTCCAGGTACCGGGTGGTGACGATCCCGCGCTCGAGCAGCACCTCACCGGCCGCACGGATGGCCTCCTCGGGGCCGTTCACGTGGACACCGAGCCTTACTGGAGCACCGCGAAGAAGCTCCATCAACGTCACCTTGCCACTGTGCTCCCGGGCAGCCGCGCGGGACCCAGCCGGCCGGAAGCGACAGGCGTTCAACAGGTCCTCCTCCCTGGAAGAGCGCTTCGTGTAAACGGATGCGGCAATGCGGTAGATCTCCCCGGTGGTCAGGAAAGGACTCACAACTACCACAGGAACGTTGGAGGGCGGCAACTCGACCGTGGAGATGACCACGTCAACCTCGGGATTCGCGAGACATTCGCGCAGATAAGCCCGGTTGGCCGCAGCCACCACCCTCAGCTCCGCCTGCGGAAACTCCGACTCCAGGCGTGCCTTCAACACGTTGGCCGCTCCGAGCCCGCAGTGACAGACGACCAGGCCCGTCCATGCCCGATTATGCTGGGCCATCCGCTGCAGCGCTGCGCCCAGATGCAGGGTGATCCAGCCTACCTCATCCTCCGGTATGGTCACATTTGCCATGCGCCCGACCCGCTCGGCGGCCCGGCGTGCAGCCGCGTGGATCTGGGGGAACCGCAGGCGGATCTCATCCAGCATGTTGTTCCTGGCCGGGAACCCGGCCCGGAGCCGCTCGAGTGCCGCGTACAGGTGGGCCATCAGGCCGGTCCGAAGCTCGTGGTCCTGGTCGAGTTGCACGCCGAGGAAGGCCGCTGCCTCCTCCACGATCACCTCCGTGTACCCGCGCAGTTCCACCCGGTCCTCCGGAGGGCATTTGGCGGCCCCGCGCCAGCACAACAGCGACAGGCTGAGGGCGACGTAGCCCAGATCCGCCGGGGGCAGAGCGATCCCGTGTTTCGACTCCAGCAGTCGGCCGATCTCACAGGCAACACGCCATTCGTAACGCCTCACCAGCCGCTTGAGCTCCACCGGGTCGAACCAGAGCTCCCGGCCTTGCTGCACCCGAACAATGCAGGCCATGATCTCCAGCACGGTCGTACGGGCTGCCGTCATGTCAAACGGGGCCACCTCATCGTCCAGCAGCCGGTTCAGCGTATGGGAGATGTCGCGGATGGCGTCCGAAAGCCCGTACTCGCACATCGCCCGCTCGATCCACCAGCCAACTTGCGGGTCCGGCACCAGAACGGGGACGAGTTGCAGCGACTGGGCTCCCGCGGGCTCCTCAAAGCGGGAACAGCCCCGCAAACACGACACAAGCAGCTGGCGGCATTGCGCCTCATCGCCCTCGATCAGGAGCTGGCCCTTGCGGGACCGAAGCTCGAGCCCCTGTGTCTGCGCGTGCTCCCGCCAGCGCTCGATGTCGTAGTACAGTGTGCGGCGGCTGACGCCCAGCGCTGAGAGCATCTCCTCCTCGGAGACCCCTTCGGGGGCGCACAGCAGCCATCCACTCATGATGTTGAACCGTTCCTCGGGCCCGTAGATCACCGCGTCGGCATCCAGATCGTCCAGCGCGGCCAGCGCTCTCCGCCGGTCTTCCGCGGTTCCGACCGTCCACACACCGATCCTGCGCTTTCGCTCCAGGACCAATCCGTACGACCGGAACCAATCCTCCAGGCTGTCCAACTCGTACCTCGCCGCGCGTTCGCTGGCCTTGACTTGCTGAGCAAGGCTCAACACTGTCATGGGGTGCTCCGCTGTCAGGAGAATCCGAGCCATCCGCGCTCCGCGATTCGTCAGCAGCACTTTCACGGCCAGTTCACCTCGCACCGGCACAAGTAGGTTGCTCCTTAAGAACTTTCTGTCTGGTTTCTGTCTGGTCCGGTTAGGGTCCTTCCCTAATGCGTCCATAGAGACAGTTAAGCGCATAGACCTCGTGGTGAAGCCACCGATGACTAGACCATACGTACTGAAATCGGGCCATTCAGGTGGCCCAAAAGCGTTATTAGACTTTGTAAATGTGCCAATCAAAAGATGACTCTCCGATGCCCTTGCCACGCACCTGAGGCTGACTTACCATCAAGGTGAGGCCGAGTTCGTTATTTCACAAACGAAAAATATCCCTGTTGTTGGCAAAGGTGGTGTGCGCATGACAAATTCGGCTTGCAAGGGCATCACGCCTGATGATCCCCGGTTTGCCGAACTGGATGCCTTCATTCAGGACGGGCGGGCGTCCGCCGAGTTCCTGATTGCGGTGCTCCATAAGGCCCAGCAGATCTTCGGCTTCCTGCCCGAGGAGGTACAGCGCCACGTGGCGGCCGCGTTGCAAGTGCCTCCCAGCGAGGTTTACGGTGTGGTCACGTTCTACAACTACTTCACCCTGACTCCCGTGGGCAAGTACCCGATCAACGTGTGCATGGGCACGGCTTGCTACGTCCGAGGCGCAGGGCGCATCCTCTCCCTGATCGAAGAGGAGCTGGGCATCAAGCCCGGGGAAGTCACCCCGGACGGCATGTTCTCCCTGGAGGTCTGCCGGTGCCTGGGCGCCTGCAGCCTGGCCCCCGTCGTGACCGTCAAGGAAGAAGTCTACAGCCAGATGGACGAGGCAGGCACGCGGAAGCTGCTGGCTGATCTGCGCCGGCGGGCCGAGGCCGCCACAGCGGTCGGTGCCACTGGAGGTGAGTAGGTCATGAGTGCAACGCACGCCCCCACCCGTATCAAGACGCTCGCAGACCTCGAAGCGATCCGCGAGCAGGGCGCCAGCCGTCTCGCCATCCGGCGGGCTGCGGAGGCCAACCTGCCCGAGGCGCCCGAGATCCACATCCTCGTGTGCGGTGACACCGGATGCCGCACGAACAGCGCGCTGGATACCCGTGACGCTTTCGAGCAGGCCGTGAAGGAGCAGGGCCTGGGCGACCGGGTGAAGGTCGTTACGGTCGGCTGCTTCGGGTTCTGCCGCATGGGACCCGTGGTGGTCGTCGACCCCGGCCAGACGTTCTACTGCCACGTCCGCCCGGAGCACGCCCCGGTGATCATCCGGGAGCACATCCTCGGCGGCCGCCCGGTGGAGAGCCTGCTCTTCGCCCCGAAGCCCAAGGACAAGGCGCGGGTTGAGCGCATGTTCGACCTGCCTTTCTACATTGGCCAGCGCCGCACCGCCTTGCGCAACTGCGGCATGATCGACCCCGAGCGCATTGACGACGCCATCGCCGCGGACCGCTACTTCGCACTGGCCAAGGCGGTCCTGGAGATGACGCCGGAGCAGGTCATTGACGAAGTCAAGCGTTCCGGCCTGCGCGGCCGGGGTGGCGGCGGCTTCCCGACGGGCCGGAAGTGGGAGCTGGCGGCGGCGGTGAAGGGCGACGTCAAGTACGTCCTCTGCAACGCCGACGAGGGCGACCCCGGCGCGTTCATGGATCGCTCCGTCCTGGAAGGTGACCCCCACGCCGTCCTCGAGGCGATGGCCATCGCCGGTTACGCCGTCGGCGCCAGCCAGGGTTACATCTACGTGCGTGCGGAGTACCCGCTGGCCGTGCGGCGCCTGGAGAACGCAATTCGCCAGGCCCGCGAGCTGGGGCTGCTCGGCAAGAACATCTTCGGCACCGACTTCAGCTTCGACATCGATCTCCGCCTGGGCGCCGGCGCCTTCGTCTGCGGCGAGGAGACAGCCCTCATCGCCTCGATCGAAGGTCAGCGCGGCCTGCCCCGGCCCCGGCCGCCCTTCCCGGCGCAGGCGGGCCTGTGGGGCAAGCCCACGCTCAACAACAACGTCGAGACCTACGCCAACATCCCGTACATCATCCTCCACGGCGCCGACGCGTTCCGCAGCGTGGGCACCGAGAAGTCGCCGGGCACGAAGGTCTTCTGCCTGGCCGGCGATGTGGTGAACACCGGCCTCGTCGAAGTGCCGCTCGGCACCCCGCTGCGTGACATCGTCTTCGGCATGGGCGGCGGCATCCGGGGCGGCCGTCAGTTCAAGGCGGCGCAGACTGGCGGCCCGTCCGGCGGCTGCATCCCCGCTCACCTGCTCGACACGCCGATGGACTACGAGTCGCTCACCGCGATCGGCTCCATGATGGGTTCCGGCGGTCTCATCGTCATGGACGACATGACCTGCATGGTGGACGTGGCCCGCTTCTACCTCCAGTTCACCCAGGACGAGTCCTGCGGCAAGTGCCCGCCCTGCCGGATCGGCACGAAGCGGATGCTGGAGATCCTCGACCGCATCGTCGAGGGCGAGGGCACCATGGAGGACCTGGACGAGCTGGAGCGGCTGGCCGCCGGCATCAAGGCCACCGCCCTGTGCGGCCTGGGCCAGACCGCCCCGAACCCGGTGCTTTCGACCCTGCGGTACTTCCGTGAGGAGTACGAGGCTCACGTACGCGACAAGCACTGCCCGGCCGGACGCTGCAAGGCGATCACCCAGTTCCGCATCGACCAGGAGCTGTGCAAGGCGTGCAATGTCTGCGCCCGGAACTGCCCGGTCGAGGCGATCCACGGCGAGATTCGCAAGCCCGAGACGTTCTACATCGACGCCGATGCCTGCATCAAGTGCGGCAACTGCGCCAGCGTCTGCAAGTTCAACGCCGTAGTGTGGTAAGGGGGTGCTGCGCGTGATCAATCTGACCATCGACCGGCGCCCCGTCTCAGTGGAGCCCGGAACCACGGTTCTGGAGGCGGCGCGCCAGAACGGTATCCATATTCCCACGCTGTGCTACCTGAAGAACATCAACAAGATCGGGGCCTGCCGCATGTGCCTGGTGGAGGTCGAAGGGGCACGCGGCCTGCAGACCGCCTGCACCGTGCCGTGCACGGAGGGAATGGTGGTCCGCACCAACACCCCGACGGTGCGTGAGGCCCGCAAGCTGGTCCTCGAGCTCCTGCTCTCCGACCACAACATCGAATGCCCCACCTGCCTGCGGGCGAGCAACTGCGAACTCATGCAGCTCGCCCACGAGATGGGCGTGCGCGACATCCCCATTCACGGCGCTCGCCATGAGGCGCACCGGGACGTGGAGTCCGGCGCCATCGCCGTCGACAGCTCCAAGTGCGTGCTCTGCCAGCGCTGCGTGGCCGTCTGCCGTGAGGTGCAGGGGGTCTCGGCCATCCAGGTCACCGGCCGCGGCTTCGAATCGCGGGTGGCCCCGTTCTTCGGCGTCTCGCTGAACGAGGCGGCCTGCGCCCTGTGCGGCCAGTGCACCGTGGTCTGCCCGACCGGCGCCCTCACCGAGTTCGACGAGACCGAAGCCGTCTGGCGGGCGCTGCTCGATCCCGACAAGCACGTCGTCGTGCAGACCGCCCCGGCCGTCCGGGTCCAGATCGGCGAGCCGTTCGGCCTGCCGCCCGGCGCGATCTCCACCGGCAAGATGGTGGCGGGGCTGCGCCGGCTGGGCTTCGACCAGGTCTTTGACACCGTGTTCTCAGCCGACCTGACGATCATGGAAGAGGCCACCGAACTCGTCAACAGGATTCAGACCGGCGGCCCGCTGCCCCTGATCACCTCCTGCTCGCCGGGCTGGGTCAAGTTCGCCGAGCACTTCTTCCCGAACATGCTGGAGAACCTCTCCACCTGCAAGTCGCCGCAGCAGATGTTCGGCGCCCTGGCCAAGACCTACTACGCCGAGAAGGCCGGCATCGACCCGGCGAACATCGTCGTGGTCTCGGTCATGCCGTGCACGGCGAAGAAGTACGAGAAGAACCGGCCCGAGATGCGGGATTCCGGTTACCAGGACGTCGACTACGTGCTGACCACCCGCGAGCTCGCCCGCATGTTCCGCCAGGCCGGCATCGACCTGCCCTCCCTGCCGGAGGAGGAGTTCGACAGCCCGCTGGGCATCGGCACCGGCGCCGGCACCATCTTCGGCACGACGGGCGGCGTCATGGAGGCGGCCCTGCGCACCGCGGCCGCCTGGCTGGAGCCGGACAGCCCCTCGCCGAAGATCGAGTTCGAGGAAGTGCGGGGCATCCCGTTCCAGGTGCGTGAGGCGACCGTCACCCTGAACGGCCTGACCCTCAACATCGCCGTGGCTAACGGCCTCGGCGCCGCCGGCTGGCTGATGGAGCAGGTCTCCACCGGCAAGAAGAACTACCACTTCATCGAGATCATGGGCTGCCCGGGCGGCTGCATCGGCGGCGGCGGCCAGCCGATCCCCGCCAAGGGCCCGCAGGCCCTCGACGAGGTGCGCCTCGCCCGCATTGCCTCCCTGTACACCATCGACGAACGCATGACGCTGCGCCGGTCCCACGAGAACCCGGCTATTCAGCAGCTGTACGCCGAGTACCTTGGCAAGCCGGGCAGCGAGCGTGCCCATCACCTGCTGCACACGCACTACCATGAGCGGGTGCCCGCCGGCATCCGCCGCAGGCAGCCTGTGAGGTAACAAGACCGCAGGACACGCAGCACCACGACGCGGCAATAGACACGCCACGAGGCCCTCCCCGCCGTTTCCGGCGAGGGAGGGCCTCGTCAGGTTGAAGACAAAATCCGGGTAACCCCTCGCGGGTACCCGGATTTTGTTGTACAATGGCAACATAAGAAGTATTTGGCGGTGAGTGCGGTGCTTCGTGAGCATGGGCATGCGCAGCGGAA
>Ga0134099_1002521_pt1 | contig 14955 bp, 20 predicted proteins | sample 10_taG_2_FD_105482 | JGI IMG/M metagenome (GOLD analysis project Ga0134099, IMG submission 105482) | Switchgrass degrading microbial communities from high solid loading bioreactors in New Hampshire, USA - 10_41_5_180_A2 metaG | ecosystem: Engineered > Bioreactor > Semi-continuous > Anaerobic >...
GATAAACTGCCGAGGAGCGGGCGAGGATCCAGCTAAAGAGCAGCGTTTGACCATGTCGAAAACAAGAAAACGTCTTTATTAATTAGGTGCAAAGCCTGGCGTGAGTGAAAGGGCAGCGGAAAATATATCGGCAATGTATCCTGGAATTGTAATTGCAGGAACTCACCACGGTTATTTTAAAGATGATGAGGAAGTAATCAGCTTAATAAACAACGCAGATCCCGACATTGTTTTTGTGGCGCTTGGTTCCCCTCGTCAGGAGATTTTTATGTATAATAATTATAAAAGGGTAAACGCCGTGATGATGGGGATCGGAGGCGGCGTTGATATTTTTGCCGGTGAAGCGAAACGTGCGCCTGATTTTTTTATAAACCATAATCTCGAATGGTTTTACAGACTCTTAAAACAGCCAACAAGAATCGGCCGTATGATGAAATTGCCTGCCTACATAATAAGGGCCGTATTCTGGAAAATTACATCTCGAAAAGAATGACTAAACGTCGAAAATACTAATTGGAAGGAAGAATTGATTAATGAAAGTCGAACTTTTAGGATATACACCGGATCCTGAGAAACTTATTGCTGCCGGTGCAAAATTCTGCTACTCAAGAAGCAGCGTTGACGATATTATGGATGGTCTCGACGCAGAAAAAACCGCTTCATATGTTGAAATGCTATCCAATCTTGGTCATATGAGCGTTATGGAACACGCTTCATTTACTTTTGGCATTGAAGGCGTTTCAAGGTCGCTTCTGGCTCAGATAACAAGACACCGTATTGCGTCTTTCAGCGTACAAAGCCAGCGCTATGTGCGTGAAAATATGTTTGAATATGTTATTCCGCCGCAGATTGCTGATGACGAAGAGGCGAAAAGGGAATACATTGCTGCCATGGAAGAGGACCAGCGCCATTATGAAAAAATAACTGCGATACTTAAAGAAAAGAACTTGAAACGGTTTTTAAGTGAAGGCATGTCCGAAAAGGCAGCAAATTCTGCTGCTGAGAAAGCAGCAATAGAGGATGCGCGCTTTGTGCTTCCCAATGCCTGCACTACTAAAATTATGATGACGATGAATTGCCGCAGCCTGATGAACTTCTTTGCATTGCGCTGCTGTAACCGTGCTCAGTGGGAGATAAGGAATCTTGCCCAGGAAATGTTCAAACTCGTCTATGCCGTTGCGCCGCATGTGTTTGAAAATGCCGGTCCTGCCTGCGTATGCGGAAGCTGTCGCGAGGGAAAGATGTCGTGCGGCAAGGCGGAGGAAGTACGGAAGAAGTTTGAAATGCTAAAAAAAGGCGCAAATATTCCAAAGTCGAGGTAAAATCATGGGCAAACTTTATTGCTTGTTGGGGAAAAGCGGTTCCGGCAAAGATACTATTTTTAAATTATTAATGAATGATAAAAGTCTCCGGCTTTCTCCGGTAATAACATATACTACAAGACCGCGGCGTGAACATGAAACAGACGGTGTCGAATATAACTTTATTACACCTGAAGAACTTATGAGGTTAAAAGCCGAGGGTAAAATAATAGAAATGCGCAAATATAACACTGTAAAAGGTGTGTGGTATTACTGCACAGTTGACGACGGAAAAGTCAATTTGGAAAACGGAGATTACCTCACCATTGAAACTTTAGAGGGCTATAATGCCCTAAAAAAATATTATGGCAACTCCGTTGTTCCGCTCTATTTAGAGGTTGAAGACAGCGAACGGCTCATTCGTTCAATAATGAGGGAAAGGGAGCAGCGTTCGCCTGATTATAATGAGCTGTGCAGACGATTCCTTGCAGACAGTGAGGATTTTAGTGAAAAGAAGCTTATTGAATCTGGCATCATTTACAGATTTCAAAACATTGATGCTGAAAAATGTGCCAATGATATAAAAAAATTCATTTTACAAAAAGGTAATGAGAGGTCAGTATGTTAAAATTCAGAGAATTGCAAATTGAGGACAAGCAGTTAGCCGACAAAATACTTTATCCGCTGAACTATCGCCTTTGCGAATTTTGTTTCGGTGATCTTTTTCTTTGGAGAAAGATATATAATACCGAGATAGCATTTGAAAACGACTTTATGTTTATAAGATATTTAAGCGATGATAAGAGATATTACCTTTTTCCCGCGGGGAGTGGTGATATCAAAAGTGCGCTTAGAAAAATATATAGACAAGCATTAGAAGAAGGCGATGAGTTTAGGCTCGCATGTATAACCCCGGAGATGAAAGAGGAAATTGAAGAATATTTTCCGGGAGTATTTGAATACACGCCTGTACGTAGTTCTTTTGATTATATCTACAATGCTTCAGATTTAATTACCTTAGCAGGCCGTAAATTTCACTCTAAACGCAACCATATTTCCCGTTTTGAGAAATTGGGTAATTGGAAATACGAAGATATAACAAAAGACAATATATCTTTGTGTGAAGAAATGAGCGACGAATGGTGCAAAATTAACGGCTGCAAGAATAATGTCGGTTTATTTAACGAGAGTTGTGCTGTCAAACAAGCTTTCAAACACTTTTTTGATCTTGGTTTGTCCGGTGGCGTCCTTTACCTTGAAGGACGGGTAGTGGCGTTTTCAATGGGACAGAAACTTTGCAATGATACGTATATTGTCCATATTGAAAAAGCTTTCAGTGACGTTGAAGGTGCCTATACCATGATTAATAGGGAATTTGCAGCTCATAACTGCCAAGATTTCGTTTATATTAACCGTGAAGATGACGCAGGTGACGAAGGGCTTCGCAAAGCAAAATTGTCGTACCACCCGGCAATACTGCTTGAAAAGAATTACGCGGTGTTAAAAGACGGAGCCACTCTATGATAAGACACGCATATCGTAATGAGCGCTCAGATATCTTCAATATATGGCGTGCTTGTTTTGGCGACAGCAAAGAATATATAGATTTTTTCCTTGACCACAGTTTTGATCCTGAAAAATGCCTTGTCTGGGACGATAATGGACATGCTGTCGCCATGCTGCACCTGCGGACAGCGGATTATACTTCAAAAAACAAAGAATTAAATGGGAAACCGGTCATGTATATTTATGCTGCGGCGACGTTGCTAGAGTATCAGCGGCGTGGCATTATGTCAAAGCTCATCGCTGCTGCGAATGACGAGGCCGCGGCACATGGCTGCATGTTTACATTTTTGCTGCCGGCAAGTGATAGCTTATACCAGTATTACGCAAAGCTCGGTTATATTGCAGCTTTTAGTATAAAACGAGCAATACTTAGCAGAAATGACTTAATGGGATTAAAGTCAGAGCAGATAATTCCCGATAATACCGGCAAAAGTCCTATTGAAAAGCGCCGAGAGCATTTTTTGCCCTCTATCCAATGGAGAGAGCAGGAACTTAATTATGCTTTAAGAGAATGGAACTTTGTTGGCGGCGAGATAATCAATTTCAGCGGCGGCTATGTCATGGCGCGTAAGAAAGAGGATGTAATAGAAGTCAAGGAAGCATGCGGCAGATTTGAAGATGTTACCGCTGCTTTGCTTGATAAATATGATAGTTTAAAATATAGTTTTTTGCTTGCTCCATATGCAGAATATCCGTTTCCGACAATAACGGCTAAATACGGCATGATAAAGCCCTTATCTATCCCTGAAAATTGCAACATTATTAAAGAAAAGCCTTATGTCAATCTTATGCTCGATTGATTTTAAGAGGCGCAGGGTTGTCCGACAGTTATGTCAGTTTTGACAATAAAATTTAATATATTAATTGAAATCAATTCAAATATACAAAGTTAGTTTGTATATTTGAATTTTTGTTGACTTTTATAATTTAGCATGCTAAAATACTAATATGTTAAACAATGAACTTAGGGGGATTTATTAGTGACGCGTTACGGCAAAATGGTACCAGAAGGCACTTGCGATTTACTTTTTAAGGAGTGTGAATCTCTGCGTGAAGTGCAAAATCGCATGACTGAGCTTTTTAAAACACGCGGATTTAATGAGGTCATAACTCCGTCATTTGAATTCTATGATGTATTTACGGGCAAGGCCAATGCCATACCGCAGGAAATGATGTATAAATTAATCGATAGCAAGGGCAGAATTATTGCGCTTAGGCCCGATAATACAATGCCTGTAATGAGAGTTGCCGCAACAAAGCTAAAAGGTTTCCAGCCCCCTCTAAGACTGTTTTATAACCAAAATGTTTTCAGAATAAACCCGTCATTGTCCGGCCGAAAGGATGAGATACCGCAATGCGGTATTGAACTTCTCGGGCTTCGAGGCATTAAAGCGGATCTTGAGGTGATTGCGACTGCGATAGACACGCTGAAATGTGTTACCGGCGAATTCAGGATTGAAATTGGACATATCGGATATTTTAAAGCAATAATTGATGGGCTTAAATGCTCCGATGAAGAAAAAGAACAGATCCGCTTATACATAGAATCGAAAAATTATGCGGCTCTGACGGATATACTCAAAGAAAATGACAACAAGTCAGGATATGCATTAAACGAGCTGCCGCGTCTTTTTGGCGGGGAGGAAGTTCTGGACAGGGCTATTGAAATCGCGCCTAATGAGGCTGCATTGGACACAATTAAGTACCTTCGCTCTATTTATGACGCGTTGTGCAAGATGGGATATAAGGACAAAGTATTGATTGACCTCGGTTTGGTACAGCAGATAGATTACTATACCGGAGTTATCTTCCGCGGCTATATTCAAAATTCAGGTGATTATGTCCTTTCTGGCGGAAGATACGACTGTCTTGCAGAATCTTTTGGAGCTGAAATGGCTGCTACTGGGTTTGGTGTTAATACAGAAGCAATTGCCCGCTGTGTTAATTTAAATCAGAAGAACAACAATCCAGATGTTATAATATATTATGACGCCAAGAATGCAAAGGCGGCTTTTGAGCATATGGAAACGCTGACTTCATCCGGCCTTATATGCGAAATGAGTGGTTTCGATTCAATTGAAGAAACACGAAACTATGCAAAAATCAGAGGTATATCGCGCATTGATATTGTTTCAGTTGAGAAAAATAGTGTTTCCATACAATCAGAATATTTGCAATAGGTTAAAGGAGGCGTTTTCATGAAGCCGCTGAGAATAGCGCTGACAAAAGGCCGGCTTGAAAAGGATACAGTCGAACTTTTCGAAAAAATAGGCTTTGATTGCTCAAAGATTAGAGATAAAGGGAGAAAGCTTATTCTGCCAATCCCGGGGACGGATATTGAAATAGTGCTTGCAAAAGCTGCAGATGTTATCACCTATGTCGAACACGGCGTTTGTGACGTTGGGGTTGTCGGCAAAGATACTATTATGGAAAACGGACATAGTTTCTATGAGGTTCTTGATCTTGGTTTTGGCAAATGCCGTTTTGCTTTGGCAGGTCCTGTTGGAAGACCCTTTTTTACAGGTTATAATATGAAATGTATAGCCACAAAATATCCAAAGGTCGCAAGGGAATATTTCAAGAAGCGCGGAATGGATGTCCAGATAATAAAAATAGAGGGTTCCGTTGAATTGGCTCCTTTGCTGGGGCTTTCTGACGCGATAGTCGATATAGTTGAAACAGGGACAACGCTTAAAGAGAACGGGCTTGAAATAATCGAAGAGATATGCCCGATATCCGCACGCATGATAATAAATATAGCCAGCATGAAGCTTAAAAAAGAAGAAATAGAAAGCCTGACGAAAAAGATTGAAGCGGTGAAGGAGGCAAATAAACAGTGAAATTCGTAATAGCTGACGGTCAAAGCGAATTAGAAGCTTTAAAGGCAATGCAAGCACGTTCAACAGAAATAGATGATAACGTCACGAAAACTGTTCAAAAGATTATTGCTGATGTGCGTTCCCGAGGAGATGAGGCCCTCAAGGAATATACTTTAAAATTTGATGGCGTCAATACCGATTGCTTTGAACTGACAAGCGAAGATATTGATAATGCATATAACTCGGTTTCCGGGGAAATTATATCTGCACTAAAGCGCGCCGCTGAAAATATAAGAGACTTTCACGAAAGGCAGCTTCAGCAGAGCTGGTTGACGACAAAAGAGAACGGTATAATGCTCGGTCAGCGCGTGCGGGGACTTAAAAGAGTTGGCATTTATGTCCCCGGGGGCAGGGCAGCGTATCCTTCATCTGTTCTTATGAACGCGATTCCTGCCAAGGTTGCGGGCGTTAAAGAGATTATCATGGTTACGCCTCCTTCAAAAGACGGAAAAGTCAATCCGAACATACTCGCCGCTGCCAAGGTAGCGGGAGTCGACAGAGTTTTTGCTGTCGGCGGCGCTCAGTCTGTTGCGGCTCTTGCCTATGGTACGCAGACTATACCGAAAGTTGATAAGATCGTTGGTCCAGGCAATATTTTTGTTGCCACAGCGAAAAAACTATGCTTCGGTGTTGTTGATATCGACATGATAGCCGGTCCGAGCGAAATTTTGGTTATTGCTGATGAAACGGCAGAACCAAAATTCCTTGCCGCAGATTTAATGTCTCAGGCAGAACACGACCCTATGGCGAGCGCTATCTTGCTGACAACTTCAAAGGAAATCGCCGAGAAAACCATAGAGGAAATTGAAAAGCAAAAGAAAGCGCTTTCAAAGCGCAGCATAATCGAAGAATCACTCGAGAATTTCGGTGTTGTGATAGTTTGCAAGACACTTGACGACTGCATCAATATTGCCAATGAAATTGCTCCGGAGCATCTTGAGCTAATGGTTGAAAACCCAATGGAGTATCTGGGACGTATTGATAACGCAGGCTCAGTGTTCCTCGGCAAATACGCGCCAGAACCGCTCGGCGATTATTTTGCTGGTCCGAATCACGTTCTGCCGACGAGCGGGACGGCAAGGTTCTTCTCACCGCTCTCAGTTGACGCATTTGTGAAAAAATCCAGTTTCATTTATTATACTAAAGAAGCCCTTGAAAAGGGCCGTGATGATATCGTCGCTCTTGCAGAATGCGAAGGCCTTACGGCACACGCAAATTCTATAAAGGTGCGATTTTAAAAAATCTTTAGCATTAAACGGAGAGGGTTTAGGATGAACGACTTTATTTGCAATAAGTTAAAACGGCTGACGCCTTATGAACCGGGAATAAACGATTGCGCGATACACCTTGACGCAAATGAAAGCTGTATGGAACTCACCGATGAAATGAAAAGAAAAATCGGTGAGAAAATGCTTGATCTGCATTTTAACAGGTATCCTGACCCTCTTGCAACGGAAGTTTGTGAGCTATTCGGTGCAAGGTATAATGTGCCGGCGAGGTTTATTACTGCGGGCAACGGTTCAGATGAGCTGATAAGCCTGCTTTTCGGAGTGTTTGTCGAACAAGGGGAGAAGGTGCTCATAACTGAGCCTGACTTTTCAATGTATAAGATTTATTGCTCGACTTACGAATGCAAACCGGTGATTTTGAACAAGAACGACGACTTTTCTTTTAGCCCTGATGAGATGATTGAACTTGCGAACAAAGAAAAAGTAAGGCTCATAATCTTCTCGAATCCGTGCAATCCAACAGGGCAGGGCATATCCCGCGACGATGTTCTGAAAATCGTTGAGAATTCTCATTGCCTTGTAGTAGTAGATGAAGCATACATGGACTTCTGGGATCAGTCTGTAATTGATTGCGCACCTGCTGCTAAGAATCTTATTGTTTTAAGAACGTGCTCAAAAATCGGTTTTGCGGCAGGAAGGCTTGGATTTGCAATAGCAAATTCCGAGCTTACAGATTATTTCCGCTCGGCGAAATCGCCTTATAATGTAAACTCTCTCACGCAGGCGGCAGCAAGTGTTTTTCTCGGTGAAAAAGATTATCTTCCGGGAGCAATAGATGCCATAAAACGGTCCCGTGACAGGCTGTATAAAGCATTAAAGAAGCTGCAGGAACGTTATAATGATAAAATGCATGTTTATGAAACGCACACGAATTTCGTCCTTGTAAGGTTCAACGACAGCAAGGATGTGTGCGAAAAATTAAAGGCGTTTGGCATTTCGGTAAGACTGATTTCAGGATGTCTGCGAATCACAGCAGGAACAGAGGCGGAAAACCGTACACTTATCGGCACACTTGAAAAAATATTGGAACACAATTGACAAGGGGAGGCAATTTTATGAGAACAGCTAAGATTTCCCGTAAGACAAAAGAAACGGATATCAGTGCAATCCTTTCACTTGACGGCGGGGAATGCGAGATATCAACGGGAATCGGTTTTTTTGACCACATGCTGACTGCATTCGCTGTCCATGGGGGATTTGGACTTAAGTTGAAAGTTAAAGGTGACCTTGAGGTAGACGGACACCATACTGTTGAGGATACCGGTATTGTGCTTGGACAGGCCTTTTCAAAAGCCCTCGGTGACAAATCCGGTATCGCGCGTTACGGCAGCTTTTATGTACCTATGGATGAAGCGCTTGCTTTATGCGTTGTTGATGTCAGTGGCCGACCTTATCTTGTATTTGATGATGTTTTTGATGGCCAAATGATAGGTGGATTGGATTCAAGCCTTATAGTTGAGTTTTTGCGTGCATTCGCCTTTAACGCTGGCATAACGCTCCATATAAACGTCATGTACGGTAAAAACGCTCACCACATGGCTGAAGCGGTGTTTAAGTCCCTCGGACATGCGCTCAAAGCAGCCTGTGCAATAACCGGTTCGGATGTACTCTCTACAAAAGGTGTGCTGTAAATGATTGCTGTGATCGACTGTAATGTCGGGAATTTATTCAGTGTAAAAAACGCGCTTGATTATATCGGCGAAGAGAGTGTTATAACTAACGACGTCGATGAAATCGAAAAAGCTGACGGCTTGATTCTTCCCGGAGTTGGCGCTTTTCCTAATGCAATGCGCGAGGTTCAAAAGCTGAATCTTCAAGATGTGATTAAAGAGCAGGCAGAGCATAAACCTTTGCTTGGGATATGTTTAGGCATGCAAATGCTTTTTGACAAAGGTTTTGAATTTGAAGAATGTAACGGTCTTGGGCTAATACCCGGAGAAATCAGAATGCTGCCGGATAAAGGCCTGAAAATTCCACACATGGGCTGGAATGCGCTTCAGTACAAAAATCCTTCGCCGCTGCTTGACGGAATACCAGAGGGCAGTTACTTTTATTTCGTCCACTCATATATGGCATATACGGACGACAAATATATTTCCGCATATGCCGAATATGGGGACGAAATCACGACCATTGTCTGGGACGGCAAATATGTGTTCGGGTCACAGTGCCATCCGGAAAAAAGCGGTGAAATCGGGCTTATGCTGCTCAAAAACTTCGGGAGGCTCCTCAAATGATTATTCTTCCGGCAATTGATATAAAAGACGGCAATTGTGTGAGACTTAAAAAAGGCGATTTTGGAACAGTCCATAAGGTATCGGAAAATCCATTTGAAACGGCAAAAAGCTTTAAGGCTGCCGGAGCTGAGTGGATGCATATGGTTGACCTAGACGGTGCTAAAACTGGACAACGCCCCAACCGCGAACTTATACTGAAGCTTATAAAAGAGAGTGGGCTCAATGTTGAAATAGGCGGCGGAATTCGCGATATGGACTGTGTCAGAGACTATCTTGAAAATGGCGCTGCAAGGGTAATCTTGGGTTCAGCAGCTCTCGAAAACAAGGAATTTGTTAAACAAGCTGTCGCTGAATACGGCGATAGAATAGCTGTCGGCATTGATGCAAAAGACAGAAAGGTTGCAACTAAGGGCTGGCTTAATACGTCCAATGTAGATTTCATTGATTTTGCAAAAGAAATCGAACAGCTTAATGTAAAGTACATTATCTTTACAGATATAAGCTGCGACGGAATGCTGACAGGCCCGAACTTTGCTTTGCTGAAAGAACTGCAAAATGCCGTATCGTGCAACATAATTGCAAGCGGCGGAATACGAGATATAGATAATATCTCTGAGCTATGCAAAATGGGCGTTTACGGCGCAATTTGCGGAAAATCCATCTACAGCGGAACCCTTGACCTAAAAGAAGCAGTAAAGATTGGGGGCCTGCAGAAATGAATAAACTCGCAAAACGTATCATTCCATGCCTTGATGTTGACCGCGGAAGAGTTGTAAAGGGAATTAACTTTATAGATATAAAAGACGTTGGCGACCCAGTCGAATGTGCTTCTCTTTATGATAAACAAGGTGCCGATGAAATCGTGTTTCTCGATATAACGGCTACGCATGAGGGCCGCGGTACAATGGTAGACGTTGTTGCACGGACCGCGAAAAAAGTCTTTGTACCTTTAACTGTCGGCGGCGGAATACGGACAATTGATGATTTTAGGGAGATACTTCGGGCCGGAGCAGACAAGGTTTCAGTTAATTCCGCTGCTGTGCGCGACAAAACTCTAGTCGCAAGGGCGGCTGATAAATTCGGAAGCCAGTGCGTTGTTGTAGCGATAGATGCGCGCAGAAGAAAGGACGGAGGTTTCACAGTTGTCATAAACGGCGGCAGAATAGATACAGGCCTTGATGCTATAGAATGGGCAAAAGAAGTTGAACGGCTTGGGTGCGGCGAAATCCTTTTGACATCAATGGACGCAGACGGTACAAAAAATGGTTATGATATCGAATTGACTGACGCCGTTTGCAAGAATGTCAATATACCCGTTATTGCATCAGGTGGATGTGGAAAGCTGGAGCACTTCTCCGAGGTATTCCAAAAAACTGGAGCAGACGCAGCCCTTGCCGCCTCTCTGTTCCATTATCGTGAATTGACTATCGGCGAGGTTAAAAGGCATTTACATGAAAATAACATTCCTGTCCGATTGAAGTAATACAATGTTGCAGGAGTATAGATAAGGAGGCAATCAATACGGAATTCGACATAAAAAAGTGTTTTGAAAAATCAACGCTTATCCCTGCTATTGTGCAGGAAACCGGAACAGGCGAGGTTTTAATGCTTGCCTATATGAATGAAGAGTCTCTGAAAAAGACGCTTGAAACCGGGTACACATGGTTTTTCAGCAGATCCCGCCAAAAGCTATGGAACAAGGGTGAAACCTCAGGTCATGTTCAGCGAGTAATAAAAATAACGGCTGACTGTGATTTTGATACTTTGCTTGTAGAGGTTGAACAAACCGGACCCGCGTGCCATACCGGCAATAAAACTTGTTTTTTCAATGAAATACGGAGGTTTTAGTCATGAACGATGTAATTAACGATTTATATGAAATTGTAATGAGCCGAAAGTCTCAGCATATTGAGAATTCATACACCTGCTATCTATTTGAAAAGGGATTAGATAAAATACTTAAAAAAGTTGGTGAAGAGACTTCGGAAGTTATCATTGCGGCAAAGAACGGAAAAAACGAGGATACCGTTAATGAAATGGGCGATCTATTATACCATCTGCTTGTTCTGATGGCAGAGCAGGGGATAAAACCTGAGGATCTGTATGCTGTCTTAGAAGAACGCCGCAAAAAGACCGGCAATCTTAAGGTTCCGCATCAAGTAGATAAGAACAGCTAATTTAGATAACAAATATTGAGCACCTGAATACTTTCAGGTGCTTTTTTTATGCTTTTTTATCTTGTCCAATTTTTATGTTCTAAATGTGGACAAAACCTCATAACCTTAAAGCGAGGGGGAGGTTAAAATCATGGAAGAAAAGATAGCAGCAGCGAGATTCGATGATGCCGTCCAAAACCTCGGGAAATTGACAAGATGCCTTAATCTTTCGATAAGCACAAAAGCTCGAGTTCAGGAAATTCGATTGAGAATAGACAAGCCGGTAGTTCTTTCTTTGCCGGAAGGTCCGTTGTTCATAACAAAATTCGGAACGCCCGCAGTACTGCCGCGGGAAGGCCTGCTTTGCGCTTCACGGGACAGTATAGATGAGGCTTTTCGGCTTATATGTGAGTGTTCAGTACATTCCCATCAGCGTGAAATTAAAAATGGATTTGTCACGATAAGGGGCGGACACCGCGCGGGTATTTGCGGCACAGCGGTAACAGAAGGGCGTACTATAACGAATATACGCGATATTTCCTCCATCAACCTTCGCATAGCGCGGGATATTAAGGGAGCCGCCGATGGCGTTGTCAAAGCCATAGTCTCTCATGGAAGTGTTTGCGGGACTTTAATATTCGGACCTCCCGGCTGCGGCAAAACAACTGTCTTGAGAGACCTGGCGCGGCGGCTTTCGTTAGGCAGTTTATTTGGCAAAATACACCGCGTAGCTGTTGTTGACGAGCGCGGTGAGATTGCAGCTACATACCACGGCAAACCTCAAAACGACCTCGGCCCTTGTTGTGACGTCCTTGACGGATATCCAAAAGGGGAAGGCATTATGCAGGCCGTCAGGAGCCTTTCGCCTGATGTTGTCATATGCGATGAAATAGGCGGGGAAGAAGATGAGAAAGCAGTAGAGCTAAGTCTAAACGCCGGCGTAGCAGTTATTGCGAGCGCGCATGCGGGGAGTGCTGCGGAACTATTGACAAGGCCGCAAACCGCACGGTTACTTAATAGCGGGGCGTTTAAACTTGCTATTAAGCTTGCCGGAAAAGAAAATCCAGGCAAAGTAGAGCACGTTTATACGCTTGAGTCATTACAGCAATTCCGAATGAATTATAACAACGCTAGAATAGGAAAAGACATTCGAAGCGCATAGGTTTTAGGAATTGCGCAATCTGGAGGCGATAATTTTATGACGCTGAAATATGCAGGAATAGCTGTATTTATTTTTACCTGCACAGCAGCCGGTTTTATGAAATCACTATCGCTTTCCCGACGTGTTAAAGAACTCGAAACCTTTATAAGCGCCCTTTCTTTCATTGCAACTGAAATCCGGTATTTTGCTTCGCCCACTCCGGTTATTATCTCAAAAATAAAATCGAAAGAAGAATATGCGGGGCTACATGTCTTTGAAATCTGCGAAAAAAATCTTTTGACTACCCATGATTTCAAAAAATCTTGGACAAGTGCATTGGATGCTTCAAAACAATATCTTTCACTTGACGCCGGAGACATTGAAACTTTGAAATGTTTTGGGAACACTTTCGGAACTACAGATATTGAAGGGGAACTCGCAAACTGCGAGCACTACATAAACAGCATGAAGGTAAGACTTGAGTCCGCAAGGATTGATAAAACAAAACGCGGACGGATGTATTCCTCACTTGGTTTGCTCACGGGAGTTTTAATAGCGGCTGTTCTAATTTAGGAATTAAAATGTCTTTGCGGGACAGGGAGGTTAAAATGGGTATCGATCTTGTTTTTAAAATTGCTGCAGTCGGCATAATTGTCGCGGTTCTGGACCAGGTATTGCACCGCTCTGGACGGGATGATATTGCAATGATAACTTCACTCGCCGGACTTGTTATAGTTCTATTCATGATTGTAGAGCAGATAAGCCGTTTGTTTAATACGATTAAATCTACATTCGGACTGTGATTGACTATGAATATCTTCAGCATTGTAGGAATTGCAATAGCGGCCGCAGCCATAGCGGTCTTATTAAAGAGATACAACAATGTATATTCACTTCTAATCGGATTAGCCGCAGGGCTGCTCATATTCTTTATGATTTTAAACCAAATACAACCGATATTCGATGAAATAAACAAGCTGATGAACGGAACTAAAACAGATCCAAAATATGTATCGATACTTTTCAAATGCCTCGGGGTATGCTTTGTCTCGCAAATAGCATCTGATGCCTGCCGAGATGCCGGAGAAACAGCTATAGCGTCAAAAGTCGAACTTGCGGGGAAATTTACTGTATTGCTTATTGCCCTGCCTTTATTCGGCGAGATTGCGGATCTTGCATTAAAGCTTATGTCCAAATAAACACAGGTTTTATGAGGTTGTTATGAAAAAAACAGGAATATTAATTATCACATTTATAATTTTCAATATTTTGTTTTGCCAGACTGTATCGGCAAAGAGTAATAATGAAACTCCATCTTCAGTTGAAAGCATAATTAGCGAACAGCAGGAAAAAAGCAGAGCGGGGGAGCTTTCTGAAAAAGTCCCTGACAGCGCTGAAAACAGTCTGAAGAAAGCCGGGATAAAAAGCGGTGATAAAGATACATTAGCGCGTTTTACCCCGGCTAACATTTTTGGAGCTTTGATAGATGCTGTTAAATCAGCGGCTAAATCCCCGTTAAAAGCCATAGCTGCAGTCACTGGGATACTTCTTGCCTGTGCACTCTTGGCGACATTGAAAAATTCGTTTGCCGAAAGTTCCATGCAGAATGTTTTTAATGTTGTAACCGCCCTTTGTGTTGCCTCAGTGATATTAGTCCCCATCACGCAATGCATTTCTTTCTGCGCTACAGTAATAAAACAATCGTCAACTTTTATGCTTGCATTTATTCCAGTATATACTGCGCTTGCGGCAGCATCCGGACATCCTGCGTCCGCGATAGCTACCCAAAGTCTTTTGCTCGGCAGTTCCGAAATCTTATCACAAATTGTTTCGACGACCTTTGTGCCTATGGCCGACATATATCTGGCGTTTTGCGTTATCGCCGCTGTCTCGCCGCAAATAAACATAACAGGTATTGCGGAATTCATAAAAAGTGCAGTTTCGTGGGCGCTCGGGTTGTGCCTTACTATATATACGGGGATACTTACGGTTCAGGGGGCTATTGCTTCTGCTACCGACAACGTGACAATAAAAGCGGCAAAATTTGTTGTTGACGGTTCGATTCCAGTTATAGGCGGTGCAATTTCTGATGCAATGAATACAGTAATTAGCTGTGCCGGGCTTCTAAAAACTTCAGTTGGAGCATATGCAATAGTAGTATTAATTTTAGCATTTTTGCCGCCGGTCCTCGAGTGCGTAATGTGGCTGCTTGCAACTGATATTTCACTTGCTGTAGCTAATATTCTGGATATCAGTAATATGAACGGTATGCTAAAAGCTATAAAAGAAGCACTGAAGCTGATAATAGCGCTTGTAATTGCAAGCGCATTGACATTTGTTATTTCTGTTTCAGTCATGCTTCTTTTGGGGAAGTGATTAAATGGAC
>Ga0134099_1002535_pt1 | contig 14917 bp, 12 predicted proteins | sample 10_taG_2_FD_105482 | JGI IMG/M metagenome (GOLD analysis project Ga0134099, IMG submission 105482) | Switchgrass degrading microbial communities from high solid loading bioreactors in New Hampshire, USA - 10_41_5_180_A2 metaG | ecosystem: Engineered > Bioreactor > Semi-continuous > Anaerobic >...
GCTTTGCGTGTTCACCATTCTGCTCATTGTTACCGCCTTAAGCAAGATGGGGATGTACATCAGCTATTACGGGCTTACCAGGCTCAGAGTCTACACCTCCTGGTTCATGATCCTGCTGCTTTTCCTCTTTATCATCGTTCTCCTGCATCAGTTCAAAGGCTTCAACGGAACGAGGATCGCGGCGGTCGGCAGCATCATCCTGTTTATGGCATTGTGTTACGGAAATGTGGACGGCATGATCGCCAAATACAATATCGACCGATATGAGGCCGGAACGCTTAAGTCCCTGGATCTTAACGCGCTGGCGGGATTATCCGACGCTGCGATTCCGCATCTTTATGAATTTTATCAGCAAACGGACGATCCGGCGATAAAGGATGATCTGAGAAGGGTGATCAAAGAAGGGCTGTTCCAGAGGGGGAATATGTTCGGCGAGATTTACAAGGCTGATTTCCGGGATATCAATCTGCAATCTTACCGGGCCAACCGGATTCGTGAAATGATATAGTTTTAGATTCAGGTAGGCGGATCCGTGCCTTTTATAAAAACCGGCTTTCTTTCGGCTGCGGACAAGTGGTATAATAAGGCAGCAGAAAAGAACAGAATAATCGGGGGAGGTACTTCATGGTTGAGCATACAACATCGGTAAGGGTTATTTACGCGGATACGGACGCCATGGGCGTTGTATATCATACGAATTACATCAAGTGGTTTGAGGTCGGCAGGTGCGAGCTGCTCCGCAGCATCGGTTATCCCTATGCGGTGCTGGAAAAGAGCGGGATCATGTTGCCGGTGATCGAGTGCGGATGCACTTACAGGATGCCGGCCCACTATGACGAAGTGCTGGAAGTCACCGCAAGAGTCGCGGAGATGAAAGGGGCGACGGTGACCATTGACTACGATATCAAAAGGCAGGAGACAGGGGAACTGCTGGTAACCGGATTCACGAAGCACGCCATCACAAATATGGAGCTTAAGCCGATCCGCCTCAGGGATAAAAACAGAGCTTTGTATGACCGCCTGCTGGATGATTGACACAAAATAATTTACTCAAAATAATTGAGTCAGTAATCGACTTAGTAATTGACCCAGCAATTGACTCAGAAATTGACTAAAAATAAAAGAGACCGCCTCAAAATGATTAAACCATTTTAGTAAGGCGGTCTTTCTTCTTGACAGCGGGAGTATTCCTTTAACTGAAGAGAACTCTGATATTACTGTACAGTTTTTCAAGTTTTGGACGGACAGCTCACATGAATCATCAAGAAATGTATAAATATGCGCATAACTGTCAATTCACTTTGAATGCTATGAATAATACCGTCCATTACTTGAATTTTTGAGCATCCGATGTCAAATTTTCTAGTAATATTTCTTTGCGGTCACTGCTCCAGGATTTCGCCCGTCGTCGAAAGCGTGACCACCTGCCAGGGTATCATCTTGCCGCAGTTTTTCAGGGCGGTGATCGCCGCGTTTTGGATGCCGCCGCAGCAGAGAACCTCCATGCGGACCACCGTAACGCTCTTGATGTTGTTGTTTGCCAGAATAGCGGTCAGCTTTTCGGAATAGTCAACATCGTCAAGCTTCGGGCATCCGATGATCGCGATGCGGTTTTTTATGAAATCCTCATGGAAGTTGGCGTAGGCATAAGCCGCGCAGTCCGCCGCGATGAGAAGGTTTGCGCCGTCGAAATACGGTGCGTTGACCGGAACCAGCCTGATCTGCACCGGCCATTGACGAAGCTTGGATTCAGGCTTCCGGGACTGAGCCTGAGCATCCGGTTCGGTTTGCGCCGCGGCGGCCGCAGGTCCGGAAAGTTCTTCCCGTTTCAGCATCCTGGCCTGGCTTCCGGGACACCCGCACGGGAGATCCGGAATATGGGCCTTCTCCTGCCGCTTCTTCAGATTTTCCTGCACAGCGGCTTCGTCGTAAGCCGCCGCTTCTCTCTCGATAAACGTGATGGCTCCCGTCGGGCAGACCGGAAGGCAGTTTCCAAGCCCGTCGCAATAATCGTCCCGAATCAGTTCCGCCTTGCCGTCCACGAGGGCGATGGCGCCTTCGTGGCAGGCGCTGACGCAGAGCCCGCAGCCGTTGCATTTTTCCTTATCGATATTAATTATTTTCCTGATCATTTTTCATTCCTCCGTTCAACATATATCAATTATACATTTTGTTTTGCTTTCATGGCTTAAGTATAGTAAAATTATCTTGAAATCATCGTTGCATTTGCAACAAGGGAGAGATTTTCTTGAAACAAAATACTAAAACCTTAATGATGAGCTCGTTGTTTCAGGGGGTAACGGAGCAGGACCTGGAGGCCATGCTGAGCTGCCTTGGGGCTGTCGAACGAAAATATAAGAAAAACGACGTGATTCTCATGGCGGGCACAAAGGTGACCTCCGTGGGTATCGTGGCGGAAGGAACCGCGCAGATTACGAGAGACGATGCGGAAGGCAACCGGGCCATTCTCTCCGAACTCGGCAGGGCGGATCTGTTCGCGGAAGCCTATGTGGCCGCCGGCGCCGTGGAAGTGCCGGTCACGGTGATTGCCACCTCGGACTGCAGAATCATATGGATCCCTTTCAGCAAAATCGTCGGCACATGCAGTTCCTCCTGCGGTTTTCACCAGACCCTGATCCGGAACATGATGCGGGTCATTGCAATGAAGAATATCATGATGAATGAAAAGATGCGCATCCTGACCTGCAAAACGACAAGAGAAAAGCTTTTGACCTATCTCACCGATTATTCGGAGCGGGTTGGGAAAAATAAATTCAAAATACCGTTTTCGAGAAACGAGCTTGCGGATTTTCTCAGCGTGAACCGGAGCGCCATGTCGAGGGAGCTCAGCAAGCTGAAGGAAGAAGGATATCTGAAATACCATAAAAATGAGTTTGAACTGTTGTAGCAAAAAACCAAATCCACAGGAAGGGGAGCCCTGTTTTCATCGGAAAGGAGAAATACGATGCGTAAAGAAACTGAGAAGATCTTTAAGGATTTTGAAAAGTACATGAAAGACAAGGAATTCGACAATGAACAGGATATTAACAGAGCAGTCAGTGATTTCATTGAGTATTACAACAAAAAAGCCGCAAAGAAAAAAGGAAAAGACGCTTGGGATTATCTGGAGATGGCTTATGAAGCCGATACGGAGCAGGAGGCGTTGAAATACGCGCGAAAAGCGCTGCAGGCTGATAAAAACTGTCTTGATGCAGAGATGATGATAGCCGAGCTGACCTGCGAAGACAGTGATACACTAAAAGCTACATATGAGAAATTGATCAAAAAGGCCGAATTCGATTTAAGGGAAGCAAATATTCTAAATGAAGATAACAGGGGACATTTTTGGTTGATTGTTGAAACCAGACCATATATGCGTCTACGGTACTCGTATGCCCGCCTTTTAATGGATCTTGGAAAATTTAAAATGGCAATCAAGGAATGCGAGGACCTGTTGCTGCTTTGTGAAGGCGACAATATGGGAGTAAGGTATCTTCTCATCAGCCTGTATGCATTTTTTGAGGACGAACTGAATGTAATAAAACTCCATAAAAGATATGAAGAAGAGTCGAGTGCGCATATGCTGCTGCCTATCATTGCTTTGTATTATAAGCTTGACGATTATAAAAAAGCGGAGTCGTACCTGAAAAAATTGAAAAAGGTAAATGGTGAATTGGAAGATGTCTTTAGCGGAATAGAAGATATCGATGATGTTATGGATGATGTGATTGAATCCGGTATGTACAGGTATGGCAGCAAGGAAGAAGTTATGGCCGCCATGGTTGATTCTGCGTTTCTTTATGCAACAACGAAAGGGTTCCTTCTGTGGATGGCTGATCGTGTATAGAAACAGAAATATGGAAAACGACGAGGGGATGCAGGTATGATCGCAAAAGGACAGAGTTATGAACTGAAAATCGAGGACATGAGTGCGGAGGGACAGGGAATCGGCAGAGTCGAGGGGATGACGGTCTTTGTGGACGGCGCCGTCGTGGGCGACGTGATAAAGGCCGAACTGACCAAGCTCAAGAAGAATTACGCTTTCGGGAGACTTGTCGAGATCCTGGAACCCTCCGCGGATCGCGTCGAGCCGGCCTGCGCCTGTGCGAAAGACTGCGGCGGATGTTCTCTGCAACACATGAGCTATGAAGAGCAGCTTGCATGGAAGCGGAAGACGGTGACGGACAAGCTATCAAGGATCGGCGGAATTGAAAATCCCGTCGTGCACAATACCATCGGGATGGATAAGCCCTGGAGATACCGAAACAAGGCCCAGTTTCCCGTGAGCGCCGCGGGAGCGCCTGCCGCAGGTAAAGTCCCCGGGAATTTTCCGGGCTTGGCGTCAGTGGGCTTTTACCGTGCGAAGAGCCATCAGGTGGTCAATGTAGACGAATGCCTTATTCAATCGAAACCCGCGGAAGCGCTGGCGCTGGCGCTGCGGGAATATATGCGGGAGGCGCATGTCCCGGCATACGATGAAAAAACCGGAAAGGGGCTGATCCGCCATCTGATCGTCAAAACGGCATTCGGGACCGGAGAGGTCATGGCGATTCTTGTGATCAACGGGAAAAGCATCCCCAACGGCGAGAAGCTGGCATACAGGATGGACGACGCCGTCGCAAGCCTTGATCCCGATCCGGAGACCGGCGTGGAATATTCGCTGGAAAGCATTATTTTAAACACTAATAAACGGAAGACTTCGGAAGTCATGGGCGAGGAATGCGTCACGCTGGCGGGGAAGCCGACCATATCGGACCGCATCGGAAAGCTCAATTTTGAAATATCCCCGCTGTCTTTTTACCAGGTAAACCCCGTCCAGATGGTAAAGCTGTATGACAAAGCCCTGGAATATGCCGGATTGACCGGGAAAGAAACCGTACTTGATCTATATTGCGGAGTCGGAACCATCGGCTTGTACTGCGCGTCCCGGGCCGGCAAGGTGATCGGGATTGAATCGGTAATGAGCGCTGTTTTGGACGCCAACCGGAATGCGGTGATCAACGGCATCGTAAATGCGGAATTTATCTGCGGGAAAGCGGAAGAAGAACTACCGAAGCTTCTGGAAAAGGGGATCAAAGCCGACGTCGTGGTCCTGGACCCGCCGCGGGCCGGTTGCGATCCCACGTTGCTGGAAGCCGTGGCGGAGGCGAAACCGGACCGGCTTGTCTATGTCTCCTGTGATCCGGCCACATTGGCCCGGGACGTTAAAATCCTCACTGAAAAGGGATACCGCTTTGCGGAAGCCCAGCCGGTGGACATGTTCCCGCACACGGTGCACGTTGAGTCAATAGTATTGATGTCAAGGGTGGACAAATAGAAGGCTCAAAATGCTTATAAATAAAGGGTTTCCAGACATTGATCCTTTCTCTCGGCTGTTCTGCCTGAGGTGACGATGTCAGGAAACCCTTTTTTTATTGTTTGCGGGAACATATCAACTGCCCTGAAAGTGATAGGGTTGAGTTGACAGATTAGATAACGGGCTTTTTTCATAGGGGTTGAGGAGACAGGATAGATGTAAGAAGTAGGTATGTATTCGTCTCCATTAATTTATTCAAGTACTTCTTACACACACCTACAAACACCTATCTCCGAAAACTACAGGTCGTCCGCATGTCACTTTCTCCCTAGATTAATTTACTCGACAGATTTCTTGTCGTGCAATTCTTTGTAGAGCATATCAGCTAACGCCATACATACGGAACGATATTTGTCGGCATCGAGGAATAACTGTCTATAAGCTTCCGTATTCTCCATATAAGACTTCTGGGCGGTTTCGTCGAAAATTCCAGGGAAAATGTTCCGCTCATATACCTGACGATCATCTGTCTGTGCGGCCTTTCGCACATTCTCGTCCTTGCGCATTCTTTTATAGAGATCATCTACAATAACCTTATCCGCCTCCGTAAAATCACCGAAGTAGGCTTCATTGATTTTTTGAACGATTTCATCAAGAGGGCTTAGTTTTTCTGTGGTTCCACCAGCCTTTTTTTTGTTGGTAGGAGCCCAAGAACCGGATTTCTTTTCAAGCTCAATAGAGCCTTCAAAAGTTTTCTCGAGCTTGTAATACTCTAGCTTGATACGGTTATCAAGGTCAAAAGGCGTTACAGGATCTGGTGGGAGTAACTTGGAAAGGTAGGTACAGAAGATGAACTCCTTGTGCAAATCCTTATCGAACATTCGAATAATTTGTGTAATGTAATTGTACCACTTTACAAAAGCTCGTACCTCACGTCTAAACTGATACCGCTCCTCCTGATTGAGCTTTTCATTGTATTTATCCGCCACAGATTTTAAAGCATTGGAAATCTGTCCCTGCGTTGCATTTGCATTGCGAATATCTGGGTCAAAATAGATGTTTGCAGCTTTGTCAATATCCTCCTGTGTATAAACTCCGAAACCATGCAGTATTTTCTGTGTGGTATAAATCAGATCAACGTTTATTTGCTCATCAAGGCTCGTCTCCTGATAGAATGGCTGGAACGCCTCCTTGATATGGTCTACATCGTTGACAAAATCAAGGATAAAAGTATCCTCTTTACCAGGATAAGTCCTGTTTACACGGCTGAGTGTTTGTACTGCTTTAACACCACGCAGTTCTTTGTCAACTATCATGGTATGAAGCAATGGTTCATCAAAGCCAGTCTGGTACTTCTCGGCGACGATAAGAATATTTCCCTCGTCATGAAAAACACTTTTAGTTTGACTTTCTTTTATGCGTCGTCCGTTCTTATCGATATTCATGCTGCTTTCGCTGTATTCGATTCCGCTTGGGTCGTCGGGATCTTTGATAGTACCACTGAAAGCAACCATGATACTCAAATCGTCATATCCGTTAGCTTTAAGATATTTTTGAATCTCATGATAGTAGCGTACGGCGGCAAGTCGTGAGGCTGTGACAACCATCATCTTAGCCTGACCACCTATTTTCTTTTTTGTGATTTCACGAAAGGTTTCTACGATAATTGCTGCCTTCTGCTGAATGTTGTGTGGGTGCAGTTCCTCATAACGTCGGATTGTTTTAACAGCCTTGGATACAGGTACTTCCGGGTTATCCGGTGTGTTCTTTGCAATCTGATAACACATTTTATATGTGGTGTAGTTGGCAAGAACATCTAAAATAAAGCCTTCCTCAATTGCTTGTCGCATGGAATAAATATGGAAGGGGTGAAAGGAACCGTCTGGATAGGGCTCACCAAAGAGTTCCAGCGTCTTAGGCTTGGGTGTGGCAGTGAAGGCAAAAAAGCTCAGATTATCATGTTTACCTTGCCCAAGCATTTCCTGAACAAGAATGTCATTCTTTTCGATTTCTTCAACTGCTTTGCCTTCTATCTCAGCATACTCTTTCAACGCATCAGTCACATCAGCAAGTGCCTGCTTCAGTTTCATGGCACTATGACCGGTCTGGCTACTGTGCGCTTCATCAACAAAAATGGCAAAGCGCTTTCCCTCGGCAGAATTGACCTGATCGTAAATCACTGGGAACTTCTGCAGAGTAGTAACAATAATGCGCTTGCCAGCATTAATAGCATCCCGCAGGTCACCAGAATTTTTCTTTTCATCGATAGTAACAACGCTACCTAACGTGTGGTCAAAACCTGTGACCGTTGCTTGTAACTGCTGGTCTAGGACTTTGCGGTCGGTAACGATTATAACGCTGTTAAACACCGGCACATTGTTACTGTCGTGTAAGCTAGCCATTCGATATGCTGCCCATGCGATAGAATTTGACTTACCAGAACCTGCGCTATGTTGAATTAGATAGTTATGTCCGGAGCCATGTTCTCGTACATGGGCTACTAACTTACGCACCACATCAAGTTGATGATAACGGGGAAAAAGTATTTTAGTGCTAACTGTGGTCTGCGTCGAGCCGTCTGGCATTTTCTTTTTCGATTCTGTTTTCTCTAAGTTGATGAACTTCTGCAGAATATCCAACAGCTTATCCTTTTGCAAAACTTCCTTCCAAAAATATTCTGTAACATAGCGGCCATCAGTGTTTTGAGGGTTGCCTGCTCCGCCGTCATTACCCGCTCCGTTACTGCCTTGGTTAAAAGGTAGGAAAATTGTATCAATGCCGTCCAACTTGGTGGTCATCATAACATTGTACAAGTCTGCAGCAAAATATACTAATATGCGTTTGTTGAAGCCGAAGGCAGGTTCTTTTGGATTTCGGTTGTATTTCCATTGACGTATGCCATTATCTACAGATTGACCAGTGAGTTGATTCTTTAGTTCAATAGCGACAACCGGAATACCATTGATCGCTAACATCATATCAACGCTATTATTATTTAACTCGGAATAATGCCATTGTCGTATACATTGGCAGACATTTTTCTTGTAATTCTCGACTGCGGTCTCGTTTAACTCAGATTCGGGTTTAAAATAACATACTCTAAAACTAATACCGCGATGCTTAAAACCGTGACGCAGCACAGAAATTAAGCCATCCTGTGTAATGGCATTGTCAAATGCTTTGTAGAATTGCTTGACAGGATTAATGTTGCTGACGCGTTCTAAACGCCGCCATGCCATGGGCTGAGTGTTCTTTACAAAGTCCGTTAATGTGATAATATCCAGTGCCATGCCACGACTTTCTTCACTTCTATAACCAGCATCCGTTGCTTTAGTCCAACCACCCTCATCGGAGGTGAGGTAGCTTTCAATGTATTCTTCAAATGTTCTCTCGCTTTCGTTCATGCTCTCATACCACCTTTCTCTTGCCAGTTACAATCTCGTAAATTAGAGATCGTTTGTAGGATTCAAGGTCGGATATCAGTGATTGCTTTTCGGAGATAATATCCTCAATTTGGGCACATTTGGCATCAAGGTAGGATGCAATCTTAACTTGTTCGGTAAGCGGAGGAAGTGGAATTTTTATGCGCCCGTGATTAGTTGTATTCAATATTTTCAAGACATTTCCGTTGGCATAGAACCAATGTTGTTCTTCTTGAGATAAAATCGCATAATATCCATACTTCCAATACATATTTTTTTGGAATTCTAATGCGTTAATTTGCTGGTTGCAGCTACATTTGATGTTTGAAAAACCCGTTTTGCCAATAGAACCAATACAACAGACATAAACTGTATTAGGCTCAAATACTCTAGCATATTTAGATCCACTTTCAGATATATATTCTGCTGTTTCTTCAATTGGTTTATGAGTCCCTAAGTTATCAGGCTTAATCCAGGGGATACCTGACTCGGAAAAATTATCATTTCCTTCAAACTTTGGCGGGGTTCCGCCTGTTTGAATATTTGCAACTTGTTTTAATGATACTGTTTTCCAATGAGATGGTATTTTCCCAATCCAAACAATGCCACTTTCAATGAAATCAGCTTCTCGATTAAGGCCTTTTGTGACTGCTTCGTAAATAATCGATACCTTCCAGGCCTTGTATTCGTCAATGCTCTTTTTTGCTTCATCGATTATGGAGTCAATCTGCCCGCATTGATCGTCAAGGTATGCAGTTATTGCTTCCTGCTCGGTATCACTAGGAAGAACGACACGTAATTCCTTGACCTCATCATATGTCAACCCTTGTCGGACGCCAGAGCCCATACCATAAAACCCTTTTTTTAGATCAAATGTATGTAGCAGATAATAGATATATTTCGAGTGCCTTGAATTGATTGGACGCAGAGTTGTGTATGCTGAGGTTATGATACCTCTTTCAGTTGATAAACCAACTCTCAGACTTGTGTGGTCATTTTGAAGATCAGTTAAGCGCAATACAATATCGCCGGCTTCAATGATGTTGTATCCATCAAAAGAAGCTGGCAATAAGCCTTCATGTGAATTAATGTCTTTGCGCTTTATTTTCCCATAACTAAGTGATAGCAAATTGCTTTCTTGCATTTCGCTGTTTTTATATTTAACCTGTGTAACCAGTTGATAAAGTGTTCTGACATTCCAACTTTCAGGAATACTTCCGATCCAGTCTATGCCACTATCTTTTACTTTTTTGTAGCTATGAGCATCAACCATTTTGCACACCACCATTTCCAAATAACACCTGAAGCTTTTCTATTAAGTTACGCTCACGCTGCTCTATGCGTTTTGCGATTTCTCTTGATGGTTCCAGTTCAGCATATTCGTAGAACATACGAGTGAAGGGTATCTCATAGCCCACTTTAGTCTTGGTTTCATCAATCCATGCGCCGGGGCGATATGGTAAGACCTCTCTCTTAAAAAAGGTGTAAATATCTTCATCCAATGGAACATTCTCAGTGTCTCGTTTGGATGGATCAGCAACAGGTACACCTTTCTTGAGAATAGGGTTTCCTTCCTCATCTAGCATGGGGCTTTCTATTGTTATTTTGTTATAACCAAGACTTTCGGATGCCAGTACTTTACTCTTACATATTATTTTCTTGTTATCGCCGATTTCTTTTATGAATATTCCCTCAGCATAGTTTCCGTAGACATCCACGATTAGATTTCGACAGTCCTCAGTAATATCAACTCGTTTATTGCCGATTGGCTTTCTACGGGCTTCAAAACACTGGCTGGCGTCGATTAGTTGTACATACCCCTTGTGAGTTTCCGGCTTGTTTTTAGTAATCAACCAAATATAAGTTGCAATGCCTGTGTTATAAAAGCTGTCATTGGGCAGTTGAACGATCGCATCAAGCCAGTCATTCTCAATGATATATCGTCTAATTTCGCTTGGGCCGCTCCCTGCATCACCAGTGAATAGAGAGGAACCGTTTTGTATAATTGCCATGCGTCCAGTATCTTTTAGCTTTGCCAGACCATTTAGCAGGAAAAGCATCTGTCCATCACTCTTATTAGGCAAACCAACACCAAAGCGTCCCTTAGGTCCAAGCTTTGCTTCAGCTTCAACATCCTTAGCTTCACGCTTCCAATCGATACCAAAGGGCGGGTTGGAAATAACATAGTCAAAGGTGTAACCGGAAAATTTATCATCGTTTAATGTGTTACCAAACTGCATGTTTTCAGGATTGCCGCCACGAATGAGCATATCTGCCTTAGCAATACCGAAAGTGAACGGGTTAATTTCTTGACCAAAGCAAATAATGTTCGCTTCGGCATCCAAAGCTTTTATTCGTTCTTCCATGCAGGTCAACATCTGGCTGGTGCCCATTGCCATATCATATACAGTTTTAGGTTGTGCGCTATCCGAGAAGAAGTTGTCTTCGGTGGTCAGTAGATCACACATAAGGTAGATAATGTCGCGACTAGTAAAATGCGATCCGGCTTCTTCGTCATAACTCTCAGAAAAGCGTTGCACGAGGTTTTCGAATATATAACCCATATCAACGGCAGAAATCTTGTCAGGGCTCATATCAGCGTCATCACTGCAGAAATCGCTAATTACTTGATACAAAACACCGGCATCTGACATACGTTCAATCTGCGCATAAAATCCCATATTGGCAAGAATGTCAATGACATTATCTGAGAAGCCATTGATGTAATCCTCAAAGTTAACCTTTATATTATCCGGGTCAGCCTTAAGCAGTTCAAATGTATATTTACTTGTGTTGTAGAACTTGTAGCCGGAGGCGCTGCGAAGGAAACCATCTCTGACTGCGAGTTCTTTGACTTTCAAATAGGTTTCCCGAACTTTATCATGAGTTGGTAGCAAGCAATCATGAAAACGCTTAATAACAACCATAGGCAAAATAACAAGGCCATATTCATGCGGCTTATAAGCACCAAAGAGACTGTTAGCCACATTCCAGATTAAGTTCGCCTTCTCCTTGATATTAATTCCAACTTGTTTGATTCTATCATTAGAGTCCATAGTATCTATCCTCCTTGATGTTTTCTGTAATTTCTTTGAGTTTGCTTATCAGTCTGCTGACACGGATGCCGATCCGTTTTTTAATATCATTTTCTACAATTGTGTCCGGTGGGGCAGAAAAGATGATTCTCGCTCGAAGAACATCATATATACAAAATGGCATTTCGTTAATTGTTGTAATAAAGTCGCTTACATTGGTCGAATATGCACCAGATGTGCTGCCAATCTCTTCGCAAAACAATTTGATGCTATCTTCAAACAGTTCAACTACGTCAGCAAGGATAACAAACTCAGGTAAATTGTCAGGCATGGCATCAATCCATGCTTTAATATCACTATACTGCCATTTTCCTTCCATTAGGGTTAATAATTTTTGGTAATGGTCGTATGCAGCTTTCAAGATCGGACGACTCTGAAAGCTGGAAGCCATTTGCCGCTTAGTGTAGACTTCCGTAATATTAGCTTTTTTTTGCATCAGTGTGGCGTATTTGTTTTTTAATGGCATTCGCTTTCCGTCTCTGTATATCACATCATGTAGAGCAACACGAGCATATCGTAGTATACATTCATCGGTCACCATTACAGCAACTGACGGAAAGTAGGATTGAATTGCGTTGTATAAGCTTTCCACAGGGTCTATGTATATAATTTTAACCTTATTTGAATCCAGCTTTTTGAAAAACGCTATATATGCCTGTTCTGTTGATTCTTCAAGAATGTCAAGGCAGTAAGGCTCACCGTTATAAACTGTGAAAACTACTGGATAGATTCTCTTGTAGAATTCAACTTCGAATATCGCTAAGGTCTCAGGCGTGTAAATTGGATCCATGGAGGATTCCCAAAAATGAGTACGCCTTCGCATAATTGCGCCAACAGATGCCGTAGAAGCAGGGACACTATAATAATCACATACCTTTTTATAAGAGTAAGTAAGTGTGCCATCTGCTAGCTTGTCAGAGAGCCGATTTGTATATCTGCAGCCCTTGGAGGCAAAATCAATATCTTCAGGGAATACGCTTTTCCCGCATCCGTAGCAACGAAAATAACGCTGATTGAACACCAAATCGATAATTTTGAAACCCTTATCATTATCAGCATCTAAAATGTCTTTGAATGTTCTCGTGACAACTTTAGAGCTACGAGTTTTATCTGAGCCACAAGCAGGACAACGAGGTCTTAATTGATTATTAAAGTAATTTTTATGGACGGTAATAAAATTGTCGCTATCATCTGATTCAATGACAAGCAGCCCATCGATATTTAGCTCCTCGGTTTTCGTTTTGGATACCTTCCTCTTCTCAAACCGCCTTTTACCCAATACACACACCTCGTCTCATTTTATAATACATTGTCTAATTATACCACCAAAAACTAAATAATACAATCCATTATATTATAATTTTCCAATTATGCCACCATAAATTAAATGACAAAGTTTTACTCATTTCATTATTTCCAATATAATGAAAATGTACTCAGATGATAAGTTCGCATTTATATCATGTCAGAGAGGAGGTCATGGCCATCGACGAAGTAAGAAATAAAAATAAAAAAAGAATCTGCGATATTAGCAGGGATCGCAGACTCATCATTATCAATATCGGCAATTGCCCGGTCAGAATAACGGCTAATGCCGACGGCACTCTCAATATCGAAGGTGCTACTATTGTTCCATCAGCAGCATAAACAGGAATCAACTAAATAGCAAATCCGCCAGAGCGCTAGACGACAGTGCGGGCTTAAATATCCATCAGGATAATTTGGCCTACTGTCGTCTTTTGTTGTTTATGGCAGATTTAGCTGAGACAAGCCCAAGAAACCAAAATCACTTAGTTACTATCAAAAATATTTCAAAGCCTTGAGATGCGCATAGAGGCGGCGGGATACATAAGAAGTTTGAACACGGGATAGGCCGTGTTATGTAGCTTCGGATGTACCCACCGTGCCTTACTATGCTCATTTTAAGGCAATTATGGCCGGTGGACATACGATTCACCGGCTTTTTATGTGTCCTTGCCGCCCAAGGCAGCTCCAGGCGGAAAGGATGCAAAAACATGTCAAGAGCGTACAAAACAAGCCAAAAGAAGAGAACTAATTACATTTATTACACCGCAGATGGAGCAAAAATTGTAATAACTCCAGGTGAGGATGGCGTCACCGAAGCTGATATCCAGCTTTTACATGCTATGGATGATGTCGAAGTGGACGAGCAACGACGGTACAATTATCGGGTAACAGCACATCTGGATGCCTATCATGATGGCGAAGGTGAAGATGCATCTGATCGTAATAAGTATCTTGCAGACGAGACTGTAAACCCTGAACAACTTATGATTCAAGCAGAAGATGAGGCCGAGCATCAAGATATGTTGGACAAGTTAAGTAAGGCTATGGATTGTCTTTTACCTCAGCAAAAAGAACTTTTCAAAAAGGTGTATCTGGAAAAATGGACTAACACTGAAATTGCAGCTGAGGAAGGCGTTACAGAAGCAGCTATTCGCGGCCGCCTTAAGAAGCTCCACGAAAGACTTAGAAAAATTCTATCATAAATGAGGGTTCGCAAGAACCCTTCACATAAAAATCTTTTCTGAAAAGGGGGTTCGAAAGAACCCTCTTTTTCGCTTATCGCTGAGGGGCAGGAAATCGCCCCCAGAAAGGAGACAAAACATGAGTTTGAAACACAAGGTTACTATTAACGTTGCCAAACCCGGCGGCATCCGTGATCCTGTGATAAAAAGCGGATCTAAGAGTATCCGCAGCAAGCTTTTAAATTGGCTGTTTGGAGAGAAGGTCGGCGTATTTGTGATCACGCCAGGTGACTCGGTTGAAACGGTCGAGATTAAGGAAATCAAGGAAGGAGGCGTGGAGCATGAGCAAAACCAAACTGCTTCTTGATGTAGTCACGAATCTGCGGTCTCTGGCGGACAGCTTGCAGGTAGTGGCCGACGCGATGGCAAGTAATGAGCCTGTTGATGCATCACAGCCTGAAATACCCGCCCAAGCACCAAAGCCTGAAGAAAAGACAGTTACATTGGAGCAAGTGCGTGCAGTGTTGGCTGAGAAGTCACATGACGGTTTTACAGCTGAGGTTCGAGGCCTTCTTGAAAAGTATGGTGCGTCAAAACTCAGCCAGATCGATTCAA
>Ga0134099_1002540_pt1 | contig 14900 bp, 15 predicted proteins | sample 10_taG_2_FD_105482 | JGI IMG/M metagenome (GOLD analysis project Ga0134099, IMG submission 105482) | Switchgrass degrading microbial communities from high solid loading bioreactors in New Hampshire, USA - 10_41_5_180_A2 metaG | ecosystem: Engineered > Bioreactor > Semi-continuous > Anaerobic >...
AACATCCTGGACCCTTCCAACGTACTTACCCCTTGATGTGTATATTTCAAGTCCATATAAACTGGATAATTCAACCATTTTTCCACCACCAGACAGTTAACAGGGGCTCCACTGCATAACCCTACTGTTGCTTAATATTATTGTTTATAGCTTAAATACTTATAGGGAAATAATAGATCAGTGCAGCGGCAGAAAAGAGGCCGTTTCTTCATGATTGTGGATAGTGATTGGAATGTGGGATACCAGTAAGGATTACAGGCTCATGGTTGCAGTTAAGGCAGTTGACCTCTTCAGGAGAACCCTTGAATCCGGGGGATTCAGGGGACAGTGGAAGAAGAAGGCCGCCCTTCAGGCTGCCAGTGAAATCGAGAGGATACTTCAGGGCCTCACCTATTCCTACATGGAACCGGAGGACCTCGCCTCAAGTCCCGAGGTCACCGGGATCAGGGAGAAGGTTGAGGAGATAGTTGAGGCCCTGGGCGGTGAGGACTGGAGCCGGAGGTTCCTTGAGGAGGCCCCACGTGAGGAGAGGGAGAAAGTTGAGGAGAACATTGCAAGGGTGCGCTTCTCCCTGAACACCCTTGGAAACCTTGACAGGAGGCTCATGCTCGGAAAAATATCTGACCCTGTCATCGCAGTTGACATAATTGCCGGTGAGGTCATGAGCGTTGGTGGACACCCATCAGCAGATAAGCTGCAGGTGTGCAACGTGAATGCTGGTGGTAGGTCCATAAAGGTCGTCACCAATGACCCTGATGTCCGTGAGAAGGACCGTGTCGCTGTGGCCCTCCTACCCCCGCAGAACTTCATGGGCGTGACAAGCGAGGGGATGTTCCTCGGTGTTGATGGCGTTCTGAGGGATGTTGAAGGGGAACCAGGTGAAATACCCAGGGGGATACCCCTGGAGGCCCTTAACGAAACCCGAAACCTTGTTGAGGAGTTCCTGAAGAGTTAACCCTCAAGGGTTCCCTTATTACCGCCCTGCAAATGCCGCTGCAGCTGCCACAGTCTCTTGGGGTTCTGCAACCGGCATCCATCAATCTGTCCTCAAAATCTGTCCTCAAGTTTCAGCTCATAGGTGGGGTAGTGTCCTGAATAGTCAACCCTCTCAAGTCCCTCTGCCCTGCAGTCCTCAACGAGTCTCTCCATCAGCTCTCTGTCCGGGCCCCTGTGGTAGTAGAGCATGAAGTTCGGTCTGAATCCTATGAGACGGTAGGGTATCTCCGGGTCAATGGAGGCTATGAAGGCTGCTATTTCAGGGATCTCGTGGTCATTGATTCCAGGGATCACCAACGTCCTGAAAACCCTTATCCTTTTTTTGGAAGTTTCTGCAAGGTGGGCTGCGTTTCGGAGTACCGGTCCCGCTGGTGCTCCGGTGAGGTTCCTGTGAAGTTCATCTGAAAGGGCCTTTATCTCAAAGCTGAAGAGGGATGCTAATCTTATGAGCCTCCTTAATGCTCCAGGGGTTGAGAATCCATTTGTTGCGAGGATAACACTAACATCAATTTCTTCCTTTACTCGCCTTACCATTTCCTCAATGTAGGGAGTGTGTATGGATGGTTCTCCCCCTGTGAAGCTGAGATTGGAAATGTGCCCATGTGATTCAATCACGCTGATGGCCTCAAGTGCAAGTTCCTCTGGTTCAATGTGTCCCCTGTAGATCCAGCCAGACTGGGGGTACTGGGATATACGGTAGGCGTTACAGTAGGCGCACCTGAATGGGCAGCAGAGTAGTGTCACTGAACAACTTCTGAGGGTTTCTGAGACGGATGTATAGGCTATTTCAGTCTCTGATGCGCCGCACACGCCCCTTTCACCATCCCTTCGATTTGCACCGCACCTCCACTCGCAGAGCATGCATCTTCCATGTTCATCCATGGTAGTAGTTTATGGGAGCTGATTAATACGCTTTCTGTTGAGGAAAGGAATTCCATGCAGCTGGTGAATATTCAAAAAGTGGTGGATACTGGTATATTAAAAAAATAAAAGTGGAATGGGTTTATGCTACCTGCCAGTAGCTGGATGTCCTCTTAACGTACCTGTAGGTCCAGTAGTATCTCCACTTGTATCTCCATTTACCGCGGTACCTGTACCACTTCTTGTACCACTTCTTCACCTTCTCCTTGACATAGTAGGTGAGGGTCACCGGCTTCATGATTGTGTAGCTTGCTGAGGATATCGCTGATGATGCGCCGTTAACAACTGCCATGAATCGAAGTGTTGTTGATTTGTTTAGAACCAGTGGCACTGTGTACCTTGTGCTGTTGACCGTTGGTGTTGAGCCATCGGTTGTGTAGTATATTGTTGAGTTTGCAGGGCCTGTGAGTGTCACAGTGACATTGTTGCGGTATATTCCTGATGCAGGGCTTGCAGATGGTGCTGCTGGTGTTGATGTGACTGTCACTGGTGTGAGGTCGCCCACGGTAATGGTGTAGAGTCCTGCTGGCAGCTCGCATGTGAATTCCACTTCTTCGGTTTCTCCTGTGCCAAGGGTCACTTCCCTGCTTTCCTTCACCTCACCGTTGATCTTAAGCTCAGCTGTGTAGTCCCCTGCAACACCAGTGTTTGTGACGTTAACCTTTACTGTCACGTTGAGGGGTGCGCTGCCATTTATGGGGTTAACTGTGAGGTTTGAGAGTTCGAAGTGTGGTTGCAGGTCCACTGTGAGGTTGGTGCTGGCCAGTGTAGTTTCATTCTCAATTCCGCCGGTTGAATTAAGCTGGAATGCCACTGAACTTGCCCTTACCTTGAAGACCTTACCGGTTGCATTCTCAACGACGAAGAGCCATCTGTAACTCCTTCCATCCTCCATGTAGAGCTTTGCTGCCCCCTGGGGTACAGGTGCACCTGTGAAGGAGCTGAGCCAGACGGTCTGAACATCTTCCGGTACTGTGTAACTTGCTGAGGGTCCGCTGAGGTCACCCGTGTAGTACCAATTTATGGTTGATCCTGTGATGTTACCCTCAAGGAGTTCAAGCTTTGCATCAACTGCTACTGTAGGATCAACGTCCTGAAGGTCATCACTGTAGTTAACGTCAACGATTATCTGCGTGGGGTCCGATGCGTTCTGGTGCATTGTCAGGTTAACAGCATTGGCGGGTATAGCTGCTGCTGATGCACCTGAAATACCTGCGGCAAATGCAAGCAGGACCAGTAACGGTAGCACAATATATTTATCTTTCAATGTTTCACCTCCACATTATTTTTCAATTTTAGATTGATATACTTTATATAAAAATTTTTTGAAATAATTAAAATCATAAAATTTAAATCTAATAGTTTATTTTATTATGAAGTTATATATGGACAACAATGTTAAGTATATCTAAAAATCAATTTTAGCTCCCTTAGCCCTTAGTTTAGAAATAGCATACTATAAATTCTTAAATCTATTTAGAATGTTCTTATGAATCAAATTAATTCAAATTCGAAGTGCCATTTTTTTATTAAAAAATAAGTAAATAGGATTTTTTTATTAAAAGCTTTGGATGGCTCAGGGCCGTTCATCCAGGTATTACGGATTCATGATGGCATGAACACCGTTATATCCCATATTAATCCTTAGGATCTGATATGAATTCATTCAATATATTTCAGAATTAAAATGAGGGATCACAGTGGATTGAATCAGTTTCCATTGAGCACTATCAGCTTTGTGCGTGTCATGTCCCTTATTGCGTACTTCACACCCTCCTTACCCATCCCACTGCACTTGAATCCGCCGAAGGGCATGTGGTCAACCCGGAAGGTGGGCTGCTTGTTTACAAGAACTGTGCCGGCCTCAATTTCAGTGGCCATCCTCAGGGCTGTCCTTATGTTCTCTGTGAAGACACCTGCCTGGAGGGCATAGCAGGTCCCGTTGGCAATTTCTATGGCCTCATCAGCATCTGCAAACCTTATTATCGGGGATACCGGGCCAAAGGTTTCCCTTTCAACAACCTCCATCCCTGGCAGCACACGGTCCAGCACGGTGGGTTCAACAAAGTTACCCCTCCTTGAACCGCCACAGAGGAGCTCGGCTCCATCCTCAACCGCAGCCAGGATAACCCTCTCAACCTCCCTGGCAGCACCCTCATTTATCAGGGGGCCCACATCGGTTCCCATATCCATGGGGTCTCCAGCCCTCAACCCCTTCGTTCTATCCACGAGCTTATCTGCGAACTCGTCGGCCACGTCCTCATGGACTATCATCCGCTTAACAGCTATGCAGACCTGTCCAGAGTAGAGGTAGGAGCCCCTCGCAGCGGCCTCCACTGCAGAGTCAACATCAGCGTCATCCATAACAATTAGGGGGTCATTGCCTCCCAGTTCAAGTGTAACCCTCTTCATGGAGGCCCTTCCAGATATGTACCTCCCAACCTCAACACTTCCAGTGAAGCTTATCTTATCAATGAGGGGGCTGTCGATGATAACATCCCCCACCTCTGAGCCCCTCCCTGTTACAGCGTTAACAGCGCCAGCCGGGAAGTGCTGGCTGAGGATCCATGCAAGCTTCAGTGCAGATAGGGGGGCCTCAAGGGATGGCTTCAGGATCGTGGTGTTGCCTGCTGCAAGGGCCGGTCCAACCTTGTGTATTGCAAGGTTGAGGGGATAGTTGAAGGGGGTTATCGCAGCCACAACCCCCAGGGGTATCCTGAGAGTGAAGCCCAGGAGGCCCCTTCCACCTATACCCGCATCCATGGGGATGGATTCACCGTAGAGCCTTCCTGCCTCCTCTGCACACAACCGGGCAGTTTCAACTGACCTCTTAACCTCGTCACGTGAGAACCTTATGGGTTTACCTGACTCAAGGGTTATCAGCCTTGCAAACCCATCCATCTCTGCCTTCAGTTCATCCGCAACGTCATAGAGTTTCTCAGATATCTTCCTGGCCGATAGGTCAGCCATTGCATCCCTGGCCCGGTGGGCCGCCATGATGGCCCTCTCAACATCATTTCGACCCGCGAGTGGAACTGTATCCACCTCATCCCCATTGAAGGGGTTCCTGACTGTGAAGATTCTATCTCCTCCAGCCCCTTCACCATCAATAATCATCTCCATACTGAAAAACACCCCACCAGAAATGATGAGAGCATCCTAGAACTTGCTCTTAAGTCCCTTTATCGAGTTTGTAACATTCTGGACATCAGAGTTCATGGCTGTTTCAGATCCCCTGACATAGTTACGGTACCATACAACCGCCACTGTTACGATGACTATTATACCCCCGAATACAAGTATGAGTTCAGCGGATCCCTGACCTGATTCATCGGCAATTACTTCAAACAAAGCCTTAACCTCCTATGGTGCCATGCTACTTACAAGTGTCATTCCGAAACTTCCTATCACATAGAATATTGCATATGCCATTATGGAAAGCGGAACAGCGAATTTAACACCCTTCCTTGCACTCCCATACATTATGATGCCTATCAGGAGCCCTGCTATTATGGAGTGTATTATTATGTAGCCTGAAGCAGCGATCTTTGCAGCCCCCAGTATGGGGTTTGGTTTCCCGACTGACTCCATGAAACCTGAGTAGACCATTATCATCCCCAGGGCGAAGGGCGCTGCGATTATGGCTGCTACGATAAGGAACATGACTGACATCATGACGTTGGCCTTCCTCTCCCTCTTAAGTGCGAGTACCGCCCTCAGGTCCTCTGCAACAGTCTCAATAACATCTGATAGACTTCCACCAGCCCTTCTGCCCTCAAGTATCATTCTGAAGGTCCTGTCAAGGTTTTTTGACTTCAGGCGCTCGCTCATTGAGAGTATGGCCTCATCGAATGTTCTACCAATCTTTATCTCAATAACAGCCCTCTTAAGTTCATCATAGAGGGGTCCCTCTCCCTGTTTGGACACATCCTCAAGGGCTGATTCAAGTCCCACACCTGCCCTCAGGAGGGAGGCTATCTGCCTCAGGAAGTCCGGTGTTGACTGTTCTATGGCATCAACGCGCCTCTCCATCATGATAAAAATGTATGCACCCAGCATTATTGATGGGAGAGAGAATCCTATTAAAACTGCGAGGATAATGTTTAAACCGATAAGAGCTGCGACAACAGATGCGAGAACCGCGAAGAGGGCCCCTCCAAGGAATGCCAGGGTTACTATCTCTGATGCCTTTACATAGAGGCCTGTCCTTATCAGGGTCTCCTGCAGCCTCAGGAGCAGCCTATCAGGTATTATGTTCTCAAGGGCATCGCTCAAGGGTTTCAGTGCACTTGGTAGTACTGCCATCTCAACACCACATTCCAGAAGATCATCCAGGTAATTATGTTACTAACTATCTGGCGCCTATTATTTATAATTACTTACCAGATCAGGTAGCCATCAGAGTTAATAAGCATCTACATATCAACTTTAAATTACTTACCAGATCAGGTAGCCATCAGAGTTAATAAGCATCTACATATCAATCCAGGACATCAGGCAGGCGGTTCATAACACCCCCACCAACCACCACCATATCCTCAACCCGCACCCCGAACTCGCCAGGGATGTATATGCCTGGTTCCACCGTCAGGACCATCCCCCTCCTGAGGATCGTCTCATCACCGGCTGCCAGGGATGGTTTCTCATGGACATCCAGCCCCACCCCATGACCTGTCGAGTGTATGAAGTTCTCACCGTACCCATATTCCTCTATAACGCCCCTTACAGCACTATCAACATCACATGCCCTTGCACCCGGCTTAAGGGCCCTCACCCCTGCCCGTTTAGCTTCAAGGACCATTTCAAGTACTTCATGTTCCCTTTCACCCTCAACGATTGTCCTTGTGGTGTCAGAGTGGTAGCCTTCCCTTACAGCCCCCCAGTCGATGAGTACCGGTGATCCGGTTGTCTCTGCTGCTGGCACCGCATGGGGGATGCTTGACCTCACCGAGGATGCCACTATGGTGTCAAAGGAGACCCCCTCAGAACCAGCTACACGCATACTGTAGTCCAGTCTGGCAGCTATTTCAATTTCACTCCCCACAAGTTCAAGGCTTCTGAATGAGTCCTCTGCTATCCTGAGGGCCTCCTCCATTTTTTTAAGTTCCTCCCGGTCTTTGACCATCCGGAGATCTGATACCGGATCCATGACCCTGAAGTCCCCTCCTATTCCAAGCCTCTCAAGGATGCCCACAGGGGTTGCTGGCTCAACAAGTACTCCTTTGAGGTCAAGGGATTCACCCACATCCGACAGCCTCCTGAAGGTCCTCACATCAACAGAGGATTTCGCCAATGCTGATTCTCTATCCATTTCACTCACAAGGAGTGCAGGTTCATCCTGAAGGATCAGGAATGCTGTGGCTGTTGGCATGAATCCAGAGAGGTAGTATATATTCTCCCTTGCAGTTATAAGGGCCCTTTCACCCTCCTCATGAACATTTTCAAGAGCATATTCGATCCTGTTCAACCTATCACCCTTTCATGCATTCTACCTAATCAATCCATGAGGACAGATGCTTACCTATCATCTCCCTCATTATGCCTTCAAGTTCATCCATCACCGGTCCGGGGACATTAACCTCAATGGGGAGGGGTATGTGACCAAACTCCCTGTCAATGAAGGTTTCACCTGCAAAACTGACACTTCTGCGGTACCTTGGATGGAAGTGCCAGTGCACCTCGGGGTCTGGATCCTCTGATCTGAAGGCAGAGTTCTTAAAGCAGCTCCAGTTGAAGAGGTCCGGATTGAAAAGTTCCCTCAGGGCAGACTCAAGGCCCCTCAGAACCCCGGCAAAATCGGCCCACTCCTCATCTGAGAGCTCCGAAAGGTCCCTGCACTTCCTCCTGAGGGCCACTACGCATGCTCCAAGGTACCGCTGACTGGGTGCAAGGTATATTATCCAGTGCCGTGTTCTGGCAAGCTCACGCCCATAGTAACCATCCAGGCCACAGTATTCACAGGAAGCCAAAGGAAACACCACGCATCATTAACAAGCTTTATATTAAGAATATGTCCACTTATATCTATAGAAGATAGCATCACTGATGAAGGTATTGAGTCCCCATCAATGAAGTGCGTTAATTCTGATCTGTGGTGGTGAAGTTGGGGGAACTTAGGAAATTCGTTACAAGTGAATTCGTATTTGGGGAAGGGGCAAGGTTTTTTGCTGGGAGATACGCCCTGAACCTCGGAGCCGAGAGGGTCCTCCTTGTGACTGACAGGGGGTTAATAAAGGGGACTGGCCTTGTTGATGATGTCGGCTCATCCCTTGATGATGAGGGCCTCGAGTACGTCATTTTTGATGATGTCACGCCCAACCCCCGTGACCATGAGGTCATGGAGGGGGCTGCGGTCTTCGATGCCGAGGAATGCAACATGATAGTTGCCCTGGGTGGTGGAAGCCCCATTGACTGTGCAAAAGCCATAGGGGCGGCTGTATCAAACAGGATGCATGTGCTTGACTTTGAGGGTGTTGATATGATCCCCACCCCATCGGTTCCAATAATATGCATCCCAACCACTGCAGGGACAGGGGCGGATGTCTCCCAGTTTGCAATCATCCTCGACACCAGCAGGATGGTGAAGATTGCCATCATAAGCAAGGCAATGGTACCAGACGCATCACTCATAGACCCTGAGACCACCGTCACCATGGACAGGAAACTCACAGCTGCAACAGGTATGGATGCCCTTGCCCATGCCATCGAGGCCTATGTATCCAATGCGAGCTTCCATCTGACAGACCTCAACGCCCTGGACGCCATCAGGATCATAGGCAGGTGCCTCCCATCTGCCGTTGATGAACCAGAAAACATGGAGTACCGCGAGGCTATGATGCTTGCAAGCCTCGAGGCTGGCCTTGCATTCTCAAATGCCAGCCTGGGACTTGTCCATGCAATGGCCCACAGCCTCGGAGGAAAACTTGACATGCCCCACGGCGAGGCCAATGCACTGCTCCTTGAGCATGTGATAGAATTCAACTACCCTGGAGCCACTGAAAGGTACCTTGAAATCGCGCGGGCGATGGGCCTAAGTGGTTCAGGGCCCGGTGAACTCACCGAGTACATTGGAGAGTTCAGATCCCACCTAGGGATCGATATGACCCTCAGGGACCTGGGGGTCAGGGAGGAGGACATACCCTGCCTTGCAGAGACCTCCATGAGGGATCCCTGCATTGTAACAAACCCTGTGAAGCCCTCCCGTGAAGATGTTGAGACCATATTCAGGAGGGCCCTCTGAGGTGTTGATGAGATGTCTGATAGGGACTGGGAAACACTCAGGGAGAAGATAATCGGATTCGGTGAAAAGTCCGTAAGGAAAAGCTACTACCCCCGACTTCAGGAGTCAATGGCCGAACTTGAGAGGTTCAGGAAACTCCTTGACTGCACAGATGACGCCATATTCCTTGTTAAAATCCCTGGCGGGGAACTCGTGGACGCCAACCGTTCAGCCTGTGAAAGGCTAGGATACTCCACCAGGAACATACCCGGACACGCGGTATATGACCTCCTGCCCCCAGAAATCCACGATACATTTAGGAGGATACTGGATGGTGAGGATGATAAGGTTACCCTGGAGGGCCATCTGCTTAAGAGGGATGGCGAGGAGGTGCCCGTCGAGATAAAGGTAAACATACTTGACTTTAAGGGTGACAGATACGCTGTCCTGGTTGCTAGGGATATAACCGAGAGGCTGAGGATGGAGTCAGAGCTTATGAAATCCCTGAGGGAGAAGGAGGTCCTGCTGAGTGAGATACACCACAGGGTCAAGAACAACCTCCAGATAATATCAAGTCTTCTCAGCCTCCAGAGCCATTGCACCGATGACCCCTCATGCAGGGCCATCCTTTCAGAGAGCCAGGACAGGATAAGGTCAATGGCACTCATACATGAACAGCTCTACCGCTCAGGAGACTTCAGTTCCATAGACTTCTCATCCTATGCTTCAAGACTCCTTAAGAACCTTAGAAGGTCATACGCCCCTGAAAAGGACATCGAGTTATCACTGGAAACTGAAAGTGTGAAGCTCGGCCTTGAAACATCAATACCCCTGGGGCTCATACTCAGCGAACTGGTGACCAATGCCCTCAAACATGCATTTAAGGGAAGGGATAATGGTAGTATAACTGTCAAATTTAAAAGGGATGATGATTACTGCGTCCTTGAGGTCATAGATGATGGTGTGGGATTCAAGGAGGATGAACTAAGGAACAGCCCCTCACTGGGCTTTAAACTTGTTGAAATACTCACCGAACAGCTGGACGGATCATTGAAATACTCTGGAGAGAATGGAGGGCTCTTCAGGATAAGGTTCAGGGAGCCCCTCTACAGGGACAGAATGGGTGATTAAGTTTTTAATAATTCAAGGAATTCTTATAGGAGTCTCAGGGCTTTATAACATCTTAAAAAGACCATAAGGTTTTTGTATCCTTGCGGCTGGTGAAGGTTTATTTCAGGGCACAGTCAAAAGCCCATGGAAAGCATTATAAATGGTGCTCGATGTTAATATGAATATGGTTAGATTCAGCAGGGGAGAGGTCAGGGACATTCTCGTGTCCATGGTTGTAATTGCAGGCGTATTCGCCTACGTCTTCTCAGGAAAGAACATTGCGGCTGCACTGGTTCTCCTTCCAGCAACCCTTATAACGGTTGGCCTTGGATTTGTCCTCCACGAGATAGCCCATAAACTGATGGCCATAAGGTACGGTTACTGGGCAGAATACAGGTTATGGCCTGAGGGCCTTCTACTTGCACTGGTAACAGCCTACTTCGGATTTGTATTTGCAGCACCCGGGGCGGTCTACATCCATGGCAGCTACATTGAGAGGGATGTGAACGGTAAGATATCCCTTGCAGGACCCCTAACAAATATACTCCTCGCGATCATGTTCCTCATGGTATCCACGCTACTCCCATCACCCCTAAACCAGGTGGCATTCCTTGGATACGCTGTTAACAGCTTCCTGGCCCTTTTCAACCTCATACCCCTCGCAGTGCTAGATGGGGCCAAGGTTTTCAGGTGGAACCCCCTGATATGGCTTCTGGCAGCTGCGGCTGCATTTGGGCTGACCTTCAACAGCATGCTGAGTGGTTAACATGTTCCATGATATTCCCGTCAGGTACATTGGATGCACCCACAGGGCCATGAGGCCCTCCGAGACCCTGAAGGCCTTCGGAGACAGACTCTCCATGATAGGTGTCACCAGGATCACCGAGATAACACACCTTGACCGCATAGGCATACCTGTATTCTCCGCCATAAGGCCAACTGCCGAGGAGGGGGCTGTGAGCATATACGCAGGTAAGGGGGCCACCAGGACACAGGCAAGGGCCTCCGCCATGATGGAGGCCTTCGAAAGGTACTCAGCAGAAAGAAAGCCCCTGGATGAAACATTCAGGGCACACCGTGAGGACTGTGAAGGTCTTGATCCTGAGTCACTGATACTCCCCCCATCGGCTGACCTGGAATCTGAACTGGAGTGGATCAATGCCAGGACCCTGACCTCTGATGAGGAGGTCCCTGTACCCGCAAATGCTGTTTTTCACCCCTACAATCCCCCTGAAGGCTGTATGAGCCTTTTCAGGTCAAACACCAATGGACTTGCATCCGGGAATGTCATGGAGGAGGCCATATTCCATGGCTTGATGGAAGTGATTGAAAGGGATGCATGGAGCCTCTTTGAGGCGAGGAGGGGTCCTAAAGTGGAGGTTGACTGCTCAGGGGCAGATAATGATATAATAGCCGGACTCCTTGAGAAGTTCCGTGCCGCCGGGGTGGAGGTGACCCTGGTTGACCTGACAGCAGACACAGGGGTTGCGACGGTGGCAGCGGTTGCAGATGACACCGTCCTGAGGGACCCTGCACTCCTCACCATGGGCGTGGGCACCCACCTTGACCCTGAAATCGCAGTTATAAGGGCCCTTACAGAGGTCGCCCAGAGCAGGGCCACCCAGATACATGGAACCCGTGAGGACACCGTCAGGGCAGAGTTCATGAGACGTGCCGGATATGAGCGTATGAAGAGACTCAACAGGCACTGGTTCGGTGAAGCAGATGACACCATCGCCCTGGATGACATGGAGGACCTCTCAACAAGGTCATTCATGGGGGACCTTGAGATAACCCTAAAGAAACTGCGTGAAGCCGGGCTGAAGGATGTCCTCTACGTTGACCTGACACGTGATGTGGGGGTCCCGGTGGTGAGGGTCATAGTTCCCGGGCTTGAGGTCTTCTCTGTTGACCCTGAACGTGTGGGTGGTCGCATCCTGTCCTAGACTGGGGGGCTTTAAGGGAAGGCTACCACTCTGATATAACCTGATTGCATCTAAAGGATTAATTATCAGCGACGAGATACCAACACACATGCATGGTAAGAAAATAATCATCTTCACGGGACCATCCCTCTCACACCTGGAGGCCTCAGCTATCCTTGAAGCAGACTACAGGCCACCCGTGAGGAGGGGTGACATCCAGGAGGCCATGAAGGAGAACCCTGACATAATAGGGATAATAGACGGTGTTTTTCACCAGAGCCCTGCTGTTGGTCACAGGGAAATCATTGATGCCCTCCGGAAGGGTGTGAAGGTTGTTGGAGGGGCCAGCATGGGGGCCCTGAGGGCCTCAGAGCTCAGTGAACTCGGAATGGTGGGTGTTGGCCGCATCTTCACATCATACCTTGAGGGTGAAATTGAATCAGATGATGATGTTGCAGTGGCCTTCAACCCTGAAAACCTGGAGCCCCTCTCTGACTCCCTCGTAAGCATAGAATTCAACCTTAAAAGAGCCCTCAGGAGGGGTGTGATAGGTGACCCTGACTTCAGGGAACTTATGGATACCGCCAGGAAGATATTCTACCCCCTCAGAAACTACAGGAGGATCCTCCATGAAGCCAGGATCCCAGATGATGTTAAGGAATCCCTGCTTTTATTCCTTGAATCAGAGGGCAGGGACCTTAAAAGGGAGGATGCCCTTGAGGTCATCCATCACATAAGGAAACTTGCATATGGATCAGAAAGCAAGGACTGAATACATGAAAAGAGAACATATATCCAAGTCATGGATCTGGTATCATGGATCTTGAATCAAAGGTTGAAAGGGTTAAGATGGCCCTCATGGGTGAGAAGGTAGCTGCTGGATTCTCAGGTGGTGCTGACAGCACAGCTCTCCTTGACATGGCTGCGGATGTTGCTGATACTGTTGTCGCATTCACCGTGGATACGGGTGCGATGCCCAGGGGCTTCATTGAGGGGGCTTCATCTATAGCCAGGGATATTGGCGTTGAACATGTGGTGCTTAAGATGAACCTCCTTGATAACCCTGAATTTACGAAAAACGCTGCTAACCGGTGCTTTGTATGTAAGAAAATTATGTACAGTTCCATAATCAGTGAAGCCCGTAAGCGCGGCCTTGATGTGGTTGTAGACGGCACAACTGCAAGTGACATGTTCGAGGACCGTCCCGGGGTCCTTGTGAATCGCATGTTTGGAATAAAAACACCGCTACTCGACGCCGGGATGAAGAGGAGTGACGTGATTGAATACCTCAGATCCAGGGGGCTTGAATATCTGGATGAGACCACCTGCCTCGCAACTAGGATCCGGACCGGCGAGGAAATCACTCCCGAGATTATAAACAGGGTTTCCTATGCTGAAAGCCTCATCAGGGGCTTATATGGTGATGGGAGGATCCGTGTCCGCCACGAAGGAGGATCCGCCATAATAGAGGTTGATGAGCCAGAGAGGCTCCTGGAGGCAGCCATAATCAGGCACCTTGATGATGAGCTGAGGGCCGTTGGATTCAGCAGGGTCCTTCTTGACCTTACAGGACCTAGAAAGACCCCTGATGATGCCATGATCTACAGGCCCTGCCGTGATGCCGAATCGAGGATAATGTTTGAGGTTAAACTGCCCTACAGCATTGATATTGCAGGGACCTGCAGGGAACTCCTGGATAAGGAGCCCAGGTGTTCAGAGAAGATGGGGGTCATAATGCTGGAGGTTGGTGATGGGAACCTCACCATCTTCAGGAACGGGAAGATAGTTGCAAGGAGGGTCACAGACAGGGAGGAAGCAGAGGATCTCCTCCTTGAGGTGCTCCCCCACATAGTAAGGGGCATGTCAGTTAATGAAACTGTAAGTGAGTAAGTTCACGTGCCAGTCTTAAACTCTGAACTAAAGAACCTCACACCAAAAGGAATAATCTAAATCCAAAAAAAATAAACCCCTGAACTAAAGAACCCTCCTCACATTCTCATCAACCCTTCTCCTGAAGGATGTCATCCTCCTGAGGAGGCCCCTTGAGTCCGGGCCCCTCAAAATCAGGTCCTCCCCAATACTGAACTGGACACCGTCAGCGCTTATCTCATTAAAGACCAACTCAACCTCATTAGACTCGTCAGGGATGTCATTGGTCCTCACATTGTAGTCAAGAAGTAGTTCATCATGTTCAAGGACATCTGAAACAGCAGACTTAAGTGTCATCTCCAGTACATCCAGGAAGGTTTCAATGACCGGGAGGCCGTTCCACCAGCAGTACCCGAGGAGCATCTTGAGCTGTATATCCCTTATTGAGACCTCAGCATGGTTCTTAACAGCAACCGTGAGAAGCCCCCTTGAGGTTCTCAGTGTTATCCTCTGGTCAGTCATTTCCATCAATGAGAGCATTTATAAGGTCATTGGCCCTTGCAAGCCCAACGAGGTCTCCTTCATAGTCGATGATGGGTATCTGCTCAATCTTCCTCCTCTTCATCTTCTCTGCGCAGGAAGTTACAGTTGTTGATGTGGTTGCAGTCACAATATCAGTTGTGGCAACATCCCTGACCTCCTTGTCAGGGAATTTCAGCTGATTCTTTATAACATATAGGACGTTCTTGCTGTCCCATGACCACCTGTCACCCTCTGTACCGACTGAGGTGTTGTGGACTGTGCTCTCTGAGACCACCTCACTCTCATTTATGAAGTCTGTCTCTGTGAGGACACCTGAT
>Ga0134099_1002559_pt1 | contig 14834 bp, 8 predicted proteins | sample 10_taG_2_FD_105482 | JGI IMG/M metagenome (GOLD analysis project Ga0134099, IMG submission 105482) | Switchgrass degrading microbial communities from high solid loading bioreactors in New Hampshire, USA - 10_41_5_180_A2 metaG | ecosystem: Engineered > Bioreactor > Semi-continuous > Anaerobic >...
ACGATTATAATTCCGTTTGGTGCATTTGCTGACGTTTTTTATGAGGAATCCTCCGACAAACCGGTTTTTTCCGATGACATAGAAGTCATCAATCCCTCCGATCTTCCAAAGATAGAGGCTGAAGCTGCAATTGTCATGGAAGTAAAAACCGGAAGAGTTCTATATGATAAAAATGCTTATTCGAAAAGATCAATTGCCAGCACCACAAAGATCATGACTGCGATTCTGGCGATAGAGAACGGGAACCTCGACGAACTGGTTACTGTAAGCAAGCGGGCTGCAGCGATAGGAGGTTCCACCATTCACCTGAAGGCAGGGGAGAAACTCAGCCTGAGGGATTTATTATACGGTTTGATGTTAAACTCGGGAAATGATGCTGCAATAGCAATAGCTGAGCATATAGGCGGCACGGTGGAGGACTTCGCTGAGATGATGAATAAAAAAGCCAGGGAACTGGGGGCAAAAAACACAAATTTCAAAACACCCCATGGACTTGATACTCCGGGCCATTATTCAACCGCTTATGACATGGCTCTGCTCACAAGATATGCACTGCAAAACAAGGTGTTCAATGAAATAGTCAGAACCCAGTCCGCCCAGATACCGGGCAGAAGTCTTCATAATACCAATGAGATGCTGGATTTGTATGCCGGAGCTGATGGTGTAAAGACCGGATACACGGGTCAGGCGGGCAGATGCCTGGTGACTTCTGCCACCCGGAACGGATTCAGAGTTATATCCGTAGTATTGAATTGCCCCAGCAGGACATCCAGGGCCAACAGCTCGAAAAAAATCCTGGATTATGCCTTTGATAACTACAAAATGTATACTTTGGTGAAAATAAACGATGTCCTGGCAAGGATACCGGTTATCAAGGGAGTGAGAAAAGATGTCCCAATATTGCCCATAGAGGAGATTCAATTTCCTTTAAGATATGATGAAGTCGAAAATCTTAAGGCAAGGATTGATTTGCCGGATGAGTTTCATGCTCCGGTAGACCCGGGCATCGAAGTGGGGAAAATAGAATATATCGCCAATGGCAAGGTAATAGCTGAAACGGCTCTGAAAACCGGTGCCGGAGTAAGACGGAAGGGATTTTTTGATTATTTTGAACAAATAATGACGGAGTGGATAAAGTCGGTGAGAACGAGAGGATAAACTCCTGGCCACATCTGCGAAAATGCCGGGGGAGAGTAAAGATTTACGTATCCTTGATGCAAATCTATAGGCTTTGATATAATAACCTTGCATAAAAACAGCGAGGTTATTTTCCATGAAAACACTTATAGTTGCTTTAAACTCCAAATATATACATTCATCCCTGGCAGCATGGTATCTAAAAGCATACTGTGGCAACGACTGTGGTGAAGTGAAGGTTTATGAATCAACAATAAATGATTCACCGGATTCCGTATTATCTGACATATACCTGGAAAAAGCGGATGTGGTTGGTTTTTCATGCTATATATGGAATATCGGAGAGGTATTGAGGATTGCAGAAAACCTGAAAAAGGTTTCACCGAATGTCAGGATAGTACTGGGCGGCCCGGAAGTATCCTTTGATGCTGAAAACATATTGAAGGAGAATAAGTTTGTGGATCTGGTCATTTCCGGAGAGGGTGAAATACCTTTCAGACAGTTGCTGATGCAGCTGGCAGCCGGGATATGGGAGCCTAATGAGATTGAAGGACTGACTTACAGGGATTTAAATGGTATTGTTTCAAACTACAGGGCCCGTCTTATAGAAAACCTGGACAGCATACCTTCCCCATATACCGATGAAATGCTTGATGCAGTAAAAGGCAGGATTGTGTATTTTGAGGCTTCGAGAGGATGCCCTTTTTCCTGTTCCTACTGCCTTTCATCTACCTTTGACGGAGTAAGGTATTTTTCCATGGAAAGGGTCAGAAATGATTTAAAAAGGCTTATGCGTGCAGGAGTAAAACTTGTCAAATTTGTCGACCGGACCTTTAACTGCAGCAGGAAGAGGGCAAAGGAGATATTCAGGTTCATTATAGGCGAGGCGTCAGATACGGCCTTTCATTTCGAAGCGGCAGCGGATCTTTTTGATGATGAAATGATTGAAATACTGTCCCATGCCCCACCGGGCAGAATACAGTTTGAAATAGGGATTCAGACTACAAATCTTCGTACCCTTGGGCTCATTAACAGAAAAACCGATTTGGAAGCAGTATTCTATTATGTCGGAAAGCTCCGTGATCTGGGCAACATTCACATACATCTGGATCTGATTGCCGGGCTTCCGGAGGAAGACTATGATTCCTTTATTCGTTCTTTTGACGATGTATACAGGCTCAGACCCCACCAGCTCCAGCTGGGTTTTCTGAAAATGCTCAAAGGTTCCGGCATCAGAAAGGATGCGGAAAAATTCGGATATGCCTATAGGGATTATCCGCCTTATGAGGTGTTGTTCAGCCGCAGCATCAGCTTTGATGAAGTTCTGAAGCTGAAAGGCATTGAGGATCTGGTTGAGCGGTATTATAATTCAGGCAAGTTCCAGGCTTCTCTGAATTATTTGACAGAAAAAGCCTATGAGTCCCCTTTTGTGTTTTTTAGTGAGTTTCATGATTTTTGCAGGGATGAGGGGTGGGCAGGCAAAGCCATGTCATCCAGAGATTTATATACGGTGCTTTTGCAGTTCCTCCGGAAAGTGTTGCCCAAAGAACATGTGGACATAGCGGGAGAATTGCTGAAACTGGATTATCTTTCATCGGACAGATCCAACAATCTTCCGGAAGGAATTGAAAGGGAGCTGCAGCCTGGCTTTAAGGAATGGTGCTTTGAGTTCCTGAAAAATACGGACAATTTAAAACGGTATTTGCCGGAGTTTGCTGATGTCCCTGCAAAGCAGATCTATAAACAGGTTCATTTTGAAATATTTACCCATGACGTAGTAAAGGGAATGGAGACAGGAGAATTTGAAAAGCGAAACACGGTGGTGCTTTTCAGATATTATGAAAGGGATCCGGTGACAGGATTGTTCAGCTATACCGTATGCCAATATGATATGAAGCATGAAGCGCGGTTTGATACCTGACACAGTATGCGGATTGCATCGGACGACAGTCCTGTATAAAAACTGCAATGGAGCCGGTTGCCGTGATGAGCCATACAATAAACAGAGCTCTTTATAATAGGGGTAAGGGCAGTTGATGGTTAAAAATATGTATGTAATTGTATTGTTTTAAATATGAAGCAAAGCCTATATCTTGTTTTGTACAGTATAAAGCGGGATATAGGTTGTTTTTTTTTGTTACTGTTGAAACGATTATATGAATTTCCAGATGACGCCGGAAAAAACCTGATTTCGTTGACATTTACATAAAATTTCTATTATACTGTCTACTATACCACCAAAAGTTGAAAAAAGGAGTGTTGGAGTATGTCAGACATTCATTATCCGGATGCGGGTGCCGATCAGTCAACGCCCGGCATACCGGAGTATTTTTCCTGGATCAACAATACAAACGAAGGCTCAACCGAAAAGCAGACCTTGATAAATCTTGATTTTTTTGCATATATGAAAGAGAAGTTCGGTATGCAGATCCGGATTTACGCCTGGGATGCAGGTAACTTCGACGGGGCGTCCGAGGGGTACGGTGATTTGCGGAGCGAAAAGTTCCGTTCCCAATATCCCAACGGATATAAAAAAGTTGTCGAACGCGCAAAGGAGCTGGGCATACGGATGGGACTGTGGGGTTCTCCCGATGGCTTCGGTGACACCCCGGAGGAGGAAAAAGAGCGTTTTGATTTTTTCGTACATCTCTGCAGAGACTATAATTTTGCATTATTCAAGCTTGACGGCGTTTGCGGTACTTTACGTCCCGAAAAGGCATCCGTGTTTGCAGAGATGCTGAAAGAGTGCAGAAAATACTCCCCCGACCTTATCGTGCTGAATCACCGGCTTCAATTCTACGAGGCGCAGAAATATGTCACGACATTCTTATGGAACGGCGATGAAACCTATACCGACGTTTTCGCGCACAACCACATTACCGCAATGCATAACCGCGCCTACACCTTTACCCGCGGCCATGTTGAAGGTTTAAACCGTCTTTCCGAGGATCATGGCGTTTGCCTGTCCTCATCCCTCGATTATTTTGAGGACGAACTCATATATCAGGCTTTCGGAAGAAATCTGATCCTCTCCCCGCAAATTTACGGAAATCCCTGGTTTTTGAAAGACAGCGAGCTTCCACGCCTTGCCAGAATATACAATCTCCACCGTCAGACAGCAGCTGTTCTGGTAAACGGTATGGTTCTTCCTGAAGAAATGGGTGCAAATGCCGTCTCCCGCGGAAACAAAGACATGCGTTTTATATGCACGGGAAACGACTCCTGGGAGGTCCGTGAAATTTCGATAAGGCTTGATGAAAGCATAGGCCTGGACAACTCAGGTGAATATGCTGTTATTCTGCGTCATCCCTATGAGCAGTATCTCGGGGTATTCGCTGCAGGTGCGGTTGTAAGCACACAGCTTCTTCCTTTCCGGGCAACGCTTATTGAAATTTCCCGTCCGCGGATGGCTCTGCCCGTTATTACCAACTGTGAATATAACGTGATAACCGAGGACGAAAACGGCATTCCTAAAGAAATAAAGATAATAAAAACCCAGGGCGGAAAGCTGGAGCTTTTGTATAAGGGAAAAAAGTCACTATTTATGACAAGCGGAGAAGTTGACATAAAAGAAAAGCCTCCGGTTTATCTTGGTGAACTTGATACCATTATTACGGATCCAGAGGATGGTGAAAAGCTATATGATGTTGCTGCTTTCGCTGCAGATAACGATTCGCTTGAAGCGCGCTGTATAAAACGCAGCGGCGAATCGGGTATACCTGAAGTGAGAGCGGCACGGGAAGCGTTTTTCAGTCAGGAAACCTACCGCTTTCGCGGCTGCGAGGCACGCAACATGTTTGACGGCAGGCCTGATACCTTTTTTGACGGTCGTTCGCGCAGCTATTGCGGATCATTCCGCATAAACGGAGGATGCCTGAGGGTGGATTTCGGAAGATTCTACGACGCCGATCTTGTTGCCATAACATGTTTTGCCCCCGATACGCCTACTTTTGAGGCCCCGCAGCAGATAATCCCGGTGAACTGCGCTTATTCATCTTCGTTTGATGGTTTTAAATCCTCTATGTTTGAACAGGTTGAGATTGTGGACAATGATTATACCGAAACAATTGTCAAAGACACTGTACACACTCTTTACAAGCTGAAAGGAAAGCTCATCAGAATAAGCTATCCGGTGCCCGGCGGACTGAGATACTTAAAGATCGACAAGCCGATGGACAGGATATATGATGTCTCCCTTTACAGGGGCGGTGAAAAAATAGTATACGACACGGCTCCCCATGCCACAAACCTTTTTGCCCCTTCTTCATCTTTCAGGGTCAGGGTGGAAAAATGCGGCAGTATTGTTCTGCCTGAGGTCACATACCCAGGTTACATAGCCGTTGCCCTTAACGGCCGTCATGGGGACGAAAGGGCTTTCTGCGTTGCAGAAGTTGACGGACAGCTTTACGGTTTTCCCCGACGGGCCCCGGATTTCAAGGCAAATGTCTGGGAGCACATTGTCTGCAGTGAAGACGCCAACTATACCTATTATCTTGATATACCTGCCGAATGGTCGCATAAGACGATGACAGTACGGGTTGTGTTCGCCAACAGGTCCAGCGCAGCTGTGGACTGCAGGGTTTGGTTCTGCCCGAAGCACAACTGATTTGATTTGGCATCGAAAAGTTGTCAAGGGGACGGTTCTCCTGACAACTTTTTTTTTCACGTGCCAAGGGTGCATGTCAAGGGTATGCCAATTTAAAACTGTCAAAATGACGGTTCTTCTGACAATCAATTTCTTCTTACTGCTTTTGTTTTATAACATATTATAAAATTATAAAAATTTTACATTTTCTATTTATATTTATTAAAAAATTTAGTAAAATATGTAATATAAGGATGATAATTGAAAAAAACTGTGGGAAAGCATAAAGAATACGATCATCCGCAACGTTGAATAAAGTCAGGTGTATATTACTGCAACGGCTTAACCATATCAGATATGCAGACCAGGGGGTGGAATGCCTTTGACCGTGGACGGCAAAAAAGGAAGCATCACTGTGGAATCGGCAATCATAGTGCCTTTTATACTCCTGATGCTGATTGCTGTAATTCTGTCTTTTTTGATCATGTATCAGAAAGCTCTGCTTACCCATACGGCTTCAATGGCGGCAAAGCAGGCGGCAGAAAGGTGGAAGAAGGGAGAACATATCCCGGGAGAAGATGGGCTGCGGTATGCCGAAAAGCTTTCCCTGAGGCATTTGTATGTGGGTTTTCTTGAAAACTTCAACTCAAATCTTAATTATTCCGAGATGCTGGACCTTGAACACGGGTCTGCAGGCCCGGAAAGCATGCAGGACAGCATAATCCAATATGTTCGCAGCATGGTGTTGTCAGAACTGAAAGCATCTGTTATTGAGCCTGCCGGCATAAGAATGGATGTATTTACTTCCGGTGGCATTTTGCAAAAAAAGCTGGTGGTGGAACTTAAACAAAAAATACAACTGCCTATGGGTTCAGTCGTTTCATTTTTTACAGGCAGTGACAGCTTTCAGCTTACCGCCAGAGGAACAGCAGTCATAGAATATCCCGCGGAGTTTATACGCAATGTAGACCTGGTTATGGAATATGTAGGCAGGCTGGGGGCGAAATTTGATCCGGGTGGCATATTGGATGAACTTAAGCGTAAGGTATTGAACCAGTAGGCAATATGACTTCAGGATGAAATCAGGTAAAATTGGATGAGTGCCTGCCATTGATTTTAATACCGGATTTATGGACAAGCTTTGTGAGTTTTACTAAAGATTCATTGATGCTGGCAATGAAAGAAAACTGCTTTCCAAATGAGGTGAAACCGTGAGGTTGATTAAAAACTGCAGAGGGGCGATTTCCATATATCTTTGCATAATTTTCCTGGCGCTGCTCATGCTTTCAGGAGTTATAATTGACGCTGCCAGGATAATGGTCGCCGAGCGCAAGGTTGAGAATGCGGTGGGTACAGCGGTTCGTTCGGTGCTTGCAGGCTATGATCCGGATCTGGTCGGAGATTACAGCCTGTTTGGTATTGAGACCCAGTCCGACAGAGAGACTATGGAGGAAAAGTTTCTGTATTACCTACAGCAAAACCTGACAGAGCGAAACCCCAACTTCCGATTCCTGAGATACCAAGTTTGCACAGAAAACGGAGAAACTTTTTTGGAAAGTTCGGGAAGCTTTCTGCGGGGACATGATTTCAGAAATCAGGTGCTTCAGTATATGAAATACAAGGCTCCTATTGCTGCAACCTACAACATACTTGACAAAATAAGATCTTCCGGGTTGTCAAGAAAGCTGGAATTTGCCATAAGCGAGCAGCAGGTCCGTTCCATATGGAAAGCTGTCAACAGACAGAAAGATTCCATAAACAATCTGGTGGGGAATGTAATGAATACTCCAGGGAAAGATCTGAAGTCTTTCACGGACATGAGGCAAAAGCTGCAAAAAGCCTTGGAGCTCAATGAAAGCATTGCATACATGTTGCAGCAGTATGAAGAGGAAAAGAGGAAATCCGATGCCATAGCTTTATCACCCGTAAACAGCGGAGAAGATGAAAATTTCCATAGAATATCTACAGTCCGGACGTCCTTTGAGGGACTGCAAAGCGCCAGTGACACTCTTAAAGGCCAGATAACCGCAAATATTGCCGCACTGGATGAGGTTATTGAAAGAACCGAGCAACTGCAGGGTGAGTTGGCTTCCCTGAATGCCGAAGCTTCTTCTTTGAGGTCAAGAATTGAAGAACTGGAAAGACAGATGGAGAGCATTGAGAAAAGCAGGAGCAGGAAGAAAGGAAACAGTGGACCCGATGAAAGCCGAATTGATGAGATCAGAGAAGAAATTGAAGAGCTCGCCGGCAAACTGGAAAGCCTGGAAGAACGGATCAGGGATTGCGGTATAAGGTTGCAGGAGACACAGGCCGGTTTCCAATTGACCGACATGAGCCTGCTTCCTGAAGGTGGAGCCGGAACCCCAAAAAGCGAGCTGGATGCGGAATTGGAGCAATCAGCAAGAGGTTTGATAGACAGGCTGGTGTACAGCATAGGCCTGGAACGTGCGGACATCGATGAGGAAAAGCTGATAAAGGACAGTGAATTTGAGAAGCAGGACACAAAAACCGACAGCCAAGGTTTTGAAAGCGCACTTCCAGGCAGGAACGGTGTTCTGGAAGAAGAGGAGGCTGAAGTTGAAAACAGAAATGTAATGCAATTAATGAAACAAGTGGTCGATGCCGTGGCAGATGCAGGAGAAAGCAGTCTTGAAAAGATTTATATCGTCGAGTATATAATGGACAGGTTTTCCTATTTTACTTCTAAAGCTGAAAGAGGCCACTATTTTGAAAATGGGGAAGTGGAATACATCCTCTGGGGTGATAACAACTGGACTCAGAACGTAGTTAAAACCATAGGAACTATATGGTCCATAAGGTTTGCCATTAACGCAGTGGACACTTTTGCCACAAGTCCTGTACCCGAGCCTGTTACGCGTTTAATAAACTCATTGGTGGAGGGTTTTTTGCTTTCCTGCAAAGATATGATGGATTTATGCCAGGGAAAACAAGTCAGCTTGTGTCCGTCACTAAAGGGTACGGTCCAACTCAGCTACGCCGATCATTTAAGGATTTGCCTGCTTATGACCTCCTTCACCGAAAACGGTGAAATGACCAGGTTGAACCGCATACGGCAATTGATCCAGATAAATCTCAAAGAACTGGACGATGGTTTTACCCTTAAGAACTACAGCACTTTGCTTCACGGCAGGGCAAGGGTGAAGATAGACCTTTGGTTTTTGCCCATGTTCAGGCTGGACTGGGTGGGTTTGAAAAATTTCGATGGCAGCAACTATATCATTGAAAAAGAAGCCTTTATCGGGTATTGAGGTGGATTGTATGAAACACAAGATAAAGAGAGGATTAAAGGGCTCTGTTACCGTTGAAGCGGCTGTGGTCATTCCGGTGTTTTTGAGTTTTTTGTTCATATTAATGTTCTTTGTCAAGGTGGCATGTGTAAACATAACCCTGGATCATGCGGTTAATGAGACAGCGAAGCAGTTGGCAACTTCCTGCTATCCCATAACTTTTATAAACGAAATTGAGGATGATCTCCTGCAGGAAAGCACAGAATTTCGGATGCCTACTATTGAAGAGGAAGTCCGAAAAATCGGTGGATATGTTCTGGACAGTGTAAATCAGCAAGACATTATGGCTAAGCTTCTCACCGGGGAGTTCAGCCTGCAGGATGTGGAGGAAATCGTAAACAGCATTGTTTCAAACATTAAAGATGATTTCAAAGACGGTTTGAGAGGTTACCTTGGCAGCAGATATGCAGAGAGCTATTTTGACATGAAAACAAGGATAAAGTATGCAGCAGCATCCCACCTTATGGGAAAATTTCTTCAGAAAGAGCTGATTGATGATAACAACCTGAGATTTATAATGGTTGAACTGCCTCAGGGAGTCGTGGAATATGAAATGAAAAGCAGAAATGAAAGCGATATGAAAATATATGACGAGCTGAAATGCGTTCCGGATCCCGACAATGTGGTAATAGCGGTGGAGTACAGGATGAGGCTGCCGATATCCTTTTTCCATGAAAAGGAAATTGTCACCAGGCATGTGGCGGTAGAGAAAGCGTGGCTCCATGGAAGCAACGGCATATACGAGGAATGGAACGACAACAGGGATGAAAGGGATGACAGTGATTCCGGAAATGACAGCGGACAAGACAATGAAGACGATGGAGAAAGAATTGTTTATGTTACCAACTATGGAAGCAAATATCATGAGGATGGGTGCGAATATCTCAAGAAGAGCAGAAAGCCTATAAGCCTTGAACATGCAGTTCAAAAGGGGTACACCCCATGTAAGGTGTGCGTGTTGAAAACTGCGGAATACGTATGGAAAAAGAAGTAGAAAAGGAAAGAAAAGCATTATACAAAAAATATTTTGTAATTGGAGAATTACTTCCAGATATTGTTTGTACTCCGGCGTTGAATCTTTGACTTTTCAATTTGCGTTATCGACTGTTGCCAGCCTTATGGTGTACCTGGTAACAGAGCCCTGTACTGCAGTTACATCAAAAGGTGCAGGCAGGGCATACCGGCCGGGGAATTTTGATTCTGTAAAACATGCGCTGTATGTTCCCGGAACGACCTTGAACACCGCGATACCCTCGGGGTTTGTGTACGAAAAAGCGCTGTACCGGTTGTTTTCCTCCGATATTACGTCACCGATGGTGAGTTCCAGTTCCGGGACAGGTTTGTTGTCACCATCCAGCACTTCAATTTCTATAATGCCGAAGTCGTTCTCCTGAACTACAGGCTCTTTTTCAAGGCTTACCGTGATAATAGTGGTGCCGGGGGTCTTCATGTCAAAAAAGAAAGGTGATGGGAGTTTATATCCCGATGGAAAGCCTGTACTGGAAAAGCTGGCTCGAAAGTTGCCCCTGTCAACTGTAAACCTGGCTATCCCGTTCTCATCAGTAACAGAAGCCAAATCAAAACTGGCGCCGCTTTGGGATGATTTTCCGTTTATGTCAACTGTAACATCGGGGACAGGAGCTTCTGTTTCTTCATCTATGAGTTTTATGCAAACGGTGTAAATGGCTCCGTCTTTTGCTGATATCACCTGGGTCACCTTATTTGAATAAAACATTTTATCGATGGCGGAGGCAAAATTGTTGCGTTCAAAATCATTACTGAAAGAATTGATCCCTATGCCCATCCACATTACAGTCAGCATGCAAAGAAGCAGGCAAACAGTGATTTTCATTTGTTTCCTGGTCCTCTTATCCGGCAACCTGTCTTCAATCCTTTTGTATATTCTATGGGAATTGACATGAAAAATCACTGGCATGAAGCGCGCAATGACGGCAAGCATGACAAGAATAACCCCAGAAGCCAGCAGGAACAGGGAGACAGGCAGTATACAATCCCGCACATAGACCATTATTATTTCACTTTCCATGGGAAGGGACGCGTTAAGAGGGTATGCAGCTTCCTCCATGAATAAGTATGGGTACAGAATCAGGCCTGTACCCGAGATTATACATGATGCTCCGCCGGTAAGAAAAAAAACGGATGTCCATTTAAGCATATCATGTGTTCTCCCAGCCAGCAAAACTCCGACGATAATGAGGAGGAGGGTAAAGGGCAGCAATACCCCAGGAGCAGCAGAGAAAGCATGATATATGAATTTCAACACAAACAGCATATCGGATATGTCATTTCTGTTTAAATAGAACAGGACGGTGCTCAGGTTGATTTTTTCAATTTCTGAAAAGACCTGGACTGCCATATCCAATTGACTGCCGGACTGGTCAAGGTCTTTGGCATATGCTTCCGGATTAATGCTGAAGTATATGTCGGGAAAGAACATGCTTTTGCCGCTGAAATACAGAAAAAGCCCGTCTCTTATCGAATCCAGGTTGGCTTTTACCATTTCCGGGGTGACGGAGTTTCTGAGCATGCCTGACAGATCCATATGCTGCTTAAAGCTGTCCGGCAGTTTTTTTTCCAAATCCGTTATGAAGTCATTCAAGGAACTGCTCGCCACTTCATAGACATGGTCATGTATTTTTATATCATCAAACAGGTACTCATGAAATTCAGGATTAAAGACCGTGCGGTTCATGCTGAAAACGGACAGGAAGATAAACAGGCAGAAGCCTGCCAACACGGCGACAACCATGTATGAAGAATTTTTGATAAAATCTGCCAGAGTACGTGATTTCAATGCCGTTTATCCTCCCCGCACCATCCGGGTCATATAAATCATTATATCATTGACGGGAAAATTTTAAGATGAGTAAAATATGGAATTAAAAGCTCAGGAAAGGCATAAGAAGCCATGGTATTTCAAATATTATTTAATGATGGTATAATATTATAACGGTGGCGGATACCGGTTATCTGCAGCAAAAGATACATCTCCCGCCCCGTTGAAACGGTATATTGCAATTCTGGCAATAACTCTTGCTGTTATAAATCTGGTTGGGAGGAATATAGGAGCAATGGACAATATGTATGAAAAAGTGGTTGAAAGCGCGGAGTACATACGAAAAAGGCTGGTCTTAAAGCCCAGGATTGGGATTGTACTGGGCTCGGGGCTGGGACCGCTGGTCAATCAGGTTGAAGAACAGATTGAGATAGACTACAAGGATATACCCAATTTCCCTGTGCCAACCGTCGAAGGGCATGCCGGTAAGCTTGTCGCCGGTACTATTGGGGGAAAACCGGTTCTTGTCATGAAAGGCCGTTTTCACTACTATGAAGGTTACGATATTTCCCAGGTTGTTTTTCATATAAGGGTATTTAAGCTTTTGGGGATAAGAGACCTACTTGTTACCAACGCAGCAGGCGGGATCAACCGGGACTTTTCACCCGGGGACCTCATGCTTATAACCGATCACATCAGTTTCTTTGCCCCGTCACCTCTGAGAGGAAAGAACCTGGATGAGTTCGGAGTGAGGTTTCCTGATATGAGCGAGGCATACAGCAAGGAACTGATTGCCATGGCTGAAAGGACAGCGGGTGAATTGGGAATCAAGCTACAGAAAGGTGTTTATTCCTTTACCCAGGGCCCGATGTATGAGACACCGGCTGAGATTAGGGCTTTGCGGATTCTGGGGGCTGACGCTGTTGGCATGTCCACCGTACCGGAGGTCATTGCCGCCAGACATGCGGGTATGAGAGTTCTGGGGATTTCATGCATAACCAACATGGCAGCCGGTATACTGGAACAGCCTCTGTCCCACCAAGAGGTAATGGAAACGGCGAAAAAAGTGGAGACCAAGTTTGTGGCTCTTGTCAGCAATCTTATAAAAAACTGGGAAGCATAATTTAGAGTTTATAAAAGATTTGTTACTGGAGGATGTTGAAATGAACAGTGTTATACGTGATATCAACCTTGCGGCTTCAGGAAAGCAAAAGATAGAATGGGTAAGGAAGAATATGCCGCTTTTAAGAAGTCTTGAGGACGAATTCAGAAAAACCCAGCCTTTCAAAGGGGTGAGGGTGACAGTGTCAGTTCATCTGGAAGCAAAAACCGCCTACCTGGCAAAAGTTATTGCCGCCGGAGGCGGTGAAGTATCGGTCACCGGAAGCAATCCGCTCTCAACCCAGGATGATGTGGCAGCAGCTCTTGTGGCTGACGGTCTGAATGTTTATGCATGGTACAATTCCACTGCCGAGGAATATAACGAGCATCTGAACATGGCACTGGGTTACAAGCCGAATATAATCATTGATGACGGCGGGGATCTGGTGCATATGCTGCATACAAAAAGAAGGGAACTGCTGCCCCATGTAATGGGAGGATGTGAGGAGACCACCACCGGCGTGATTAGGCTTAAAGCGATGGAAAGGGAAGGATCCCTCATGTTCCCGATGGTGGCTGTAAATAATGCCTATTGCAAATACCTTTTTGACAATCGCTATGGTACCGGGCAGTCGGTATGGGATGGGATCAACAGGACGACAAACCTTATTGTTGCAGGTAAAAATGTGGTGGTTGTCGGATACGGCTGGTGCGGCAAAGGAGTTGCCATGAGAGCCAAGGGATTGGGAGCCAGCGTCATTGTGTGCGAAGTTGATCCAATAAAGGCAACCGAGGCGGTAATGGACGGGTTCAAGGTTATGAAGATGATTGATGCTGCCAGGATAGGAGATGTTTTCATCACTGTCACCGGATGCAAGCGGGTGATAGGCGAGGAGCATTTCAAAGTGATGAAAGACGGAGCGGTGATGTGCAATGCAGGGCACTTTGATGTGGAGATATGCATTCCTGAGCTGGAAAAACTGGCCGTCGAGAAAAAGGAGCAGAGACATAACATCATGGGTTACAGGATGAGTGACGGAAGATGGCTGAACCTGCTGGCCCAGGGAAGACTTGTGAATCTTGCCGCCGGAGACGGGCATCCTGCTGAAATCATGGATATGAGTTTTGCCCTTCAGGCTTTGAGCGCCGAATATATGGTAAACAACTATAAAAACCTGGGCAAAAAAGTGGTGAATGTACCTGAGGAAATTGACAATCGTGTGGCTGAGATGAAGCTTAAGTCATGGGGTATTGAGATAGACAGGCTCACTGAGGAACAGAAAAGGTATCTTGACAGCTGGGCTGAATAGGCGATGAAGTTCATATGGTATGATGATGGGATACAGTGCTGAATGATGTTTACATGTTTTTTGTAGTTGGCCTGACCGATCATGACGATTTATATGCAAAAACTGGTGAAAAAAACGATTATGCCGGAGGAAAGATATCAGTAATGAACATTTTAATTAAAAATATAGATATTATTACATTAGACTCGGAACAAGGCATCATAAGAAACGGAAACATAGGCATACAGGATGATTCCATAGCTTTTGTAAATGTGCATGGAGATGACCTGTCAGGCTTTAGGCCGGACAGGATTATTGACGGCAAGAACCTGCTGGCAATGCCGGGGCTGGTGAATGCGCATACCCACAGCTCCATGACTTTATTGCGGAACTTTGCCGACGACCTTGGCCTGGAGGAATGGCTGTTTAACAGGATTTTTCCGATGGAAGCCAAACTGGGTCCCGAGGATATATATTGGGGAACCATGCTGGCAATAGCGGAAATGATAAAGTCAGGGACTACATGTTTTGCCGACATGTACCTCCATATGGACGAAGTAGCCCGGGCGGTGCTGGAAACAGGTATCAGAGCTAATATATCCAAAGGCCCTCTTGTA
>Ga0134099_1002571_pt1 | contig 14776 bp, 17 predicted proteins | sample 10_taG_2_FD_105482 | JGI IMG/M metagenome (GOLD analysis project Ga0134099, IMG submission 105482) | Switchgrass degrading microbial communities from high solid loading bioreactors in New Hampshire, USA - 10_41_5_180_A2 metaG | ecosystem: Engineered > Bioreactor > Semi-continuous > Anaerobic >...
CGTCGCCCTCCACCGTACCGGTGATCACCGCCTCGGGGCCCAGGAGGATGAGGTCGCCGGCCAGCGTGCCATGCACCGACACCCCCTGGTCTGCGGTGACGATGAGGTCGTCCTCCAGCGTCTCGCCGACAGGAATGGTGACCGGTTCCGCGCCGGCGGCGATGGGGGGCCGGCCCGCCTCAGGCCGACCCACGGAGGCAACCGCCCGAACGCCCGGTGCAGCGACGGTGAGCACGGCCACAGTCAGCACAACCCAGATCCTCCATCGTTGCATACCGTTCACCCGCCTTCAATGGTGGAAAGGAGACAGCCTGCGCCGGCGGCGCCGGAGATTGAAGAGGATGATCACCAGTCCGGCCGCCAGCAGGGGAAAGAGGACATCGAGCTGCGGCTCCGGCCGCGACCAGAGAAGCGACCGGACCCACCGCAGGAGGCGGCTGGCAAGCTGGGGCACCCAGTGGCCGGCGCGCATCCACCCTGCCATGGGTGAACTCTGCAGCCACGGAAGGACCGCGCCCTGCAGCCCTGCCGCGGCCGCCACACCCAGGCCCACCAGCCCCGCAGCCAGCGCCCAGGCACCGCTCCGGCCGCCGCTGACCTGGGCCGCCAGCCGACCCGGCAGGTCCGCGGCCATCAGGACGTCCGCCTCCTCAGGCGTCAGCGCAAGAGCGGCCTCCAGGCGCAGGTCCTCCAGATCGAGCGCGCCCAGGCGAGCCTGGCACGTCGGGCACTTCTGCACATGGCTCCGCACCGCCTCGGCCTCCGCTTCCCCCAGAAGCCCCATGCGGAACAGGTCCAACGTCAGGTCGTCCCCGCACCCGTTGGCGTCCACGTGGCCACCTCCTGTTCCACCAGACGTTGTCGGAGGAGTCGCTTGGCACGGTAAAGGTGTGTGCCGACAGTTCCCACCGGGATGTTCAGGGCCTCGCTGATCTCCTGGTACGACAGTTGGTTGAAGTAGTGCAGGGTCACCGTGGTCCGATAAGGCTCGGGCAGCTCGGCCACCGCCTGCCGCACAGCGGCCCGGTCGTGGGCCGCGAGGACCTGGCCGGGCGGCGAGGGGGCAGGATCCGGCAAGTCGGCCAGCACCGCGTCCTCAACGGGGGCGGGATGCTGCTGCCGGGCCCGCAGATGGTCGCGGCAGAGGTTGGCGGCGATCCGCAGAAGCCAGGGACGGAAAGGCTGGGTGACATCGAAACCGGCGAGTGACCGGTAGGCTCGGAGGAAGGCCTCGCTGGTCAGGTCCAGCGCGTCCTCCCGCCTGCCGGTCATCCTCAGGCAGAGGCCGTAGACGCCGGCCTGGTGCAGCCGGACCAGCGCAGCAAAGGCTTCGGCATCGCCGCCCTGCGCCCGCCGGATCCACTCCCGCTCGGTCACCCCGTTCCCCCCTTCCCCTCTTATCTACCGGCGATCCCGCGGTTTTCTTTCACCACCAGGTAAATTTCCTGTATTCAAGCTCGAGGCCGCTCCGCTGCCACGGGCAGGGAGCGGCCGCACCTATTTCCGATTCCCGTTCCCCGGGGGCGGCGCGGTCCACTGGCGCTCAACGTTCCGGGCCATCTTCTCCTTGTACGCCACTTCCAGGTCGATGCCCGCGTTGTTGGCCAGCTTGAAGATGTAGGCCAGGCAGTCCGCCAGCTCGAAGCCCAGGTCCTGCCGGTACTCCGCCAGGGCGGCCTCCCGGGCGGCCTCCTCGCCCAGCTCCGATTCCAGCAGGCTCGCCCGCCAGAAGATGTTGCGCAGCTCGTTGGCCACCTCCCCCACCTCGCCGGCCAGCAGTACCATATTCAGCTTCAGGTCGGGACTCCACCCCTTCTGCTCGTCCAGCCACCGGTGGAAGGCCTGGAAATCGGCAATCGTACGCATCGCATTCGGGAACATGAAAGGCCTCCTCTTCGGTGGTTCTGCAAGGCTTATGGCGCGGCCGCCCCCGTCAGCCGACCTCGGGCGCCAGCCCGTGCTCCCTCAGCCAGGCCAGGATCTCTTCGAAGACCTCCTCGTGGCCCGGATCGTTAAAGATCTCATGGTACTTTTCCGGGTAGAGCTTGAACTGCTTATCCGCATGCCCGATGCGGTCGAAGACCGCCCGGGTGACGTCCGGATCCACCAGCTGGTCCGAGCCGGCCACCAGGAAGAGCGCCGGCAGCCCGTCGGGCAGGGTGACGGTCGTGCGGCACTCGGCGGCGGCGCGGGTGCACTCCACGAACCAGCGGGGCGTGGCCGTCTGGCAGCGCAGGGGATCCTGCCTGTCAAGCGCGATCCGCTCGGCGTTCCGGGTGCAGGCTTCGGGCGGAATGCCCGACTTCACCTGCAGCCGCGGGACAAGGACGGCCAGGAGCGGCGCCAGGGCCTGTTCCACCCGGCTCACCTTCGCCCGGCTCAGGAACCAGGGCGACGAGAGGACGAGGGCCGAGATCGTCTCCGGATAGACCGCCGCATACCGGTAAGCAATGAGCCCGCCCATCGAGTGGCCGATCATCGCCGGCCGGCCGTGAGACCCGGCAACCCGCTTCACGAACTCCGCCAGATCCACCAGGTAGTCGGAGAACCGGTCCACGTGCATGCGGGTGCCCTCCGACTGCCCATGCCCGCGGTGATCCATGGCCCAGACGGCGAAGCCGCGGGCTGCGAACCACGCCGCCACGTGCTCGTACCGCCCGACGTGCTCGCCCGCGCCGTGCACCAGCACCAGGCTGCTCCGGGCCTCCTCCGGCTCCCAGCAGCGGTAGTGGAGCTTCAGGCCGCCGAGCCCGGACAGGGTGCCACTGCTCTCCCTCATGGCTTCTCCCTCCGTTCCGGCTATATGAAAGCCAGATTCGTTAACCTGTCACACATTTCCTCTTGGCAGGGATTCTCTGACAGCAGAAAGAAACAGTGAATCAACAGAGAACGGAGGCGAGCACGGCAATGACAGCTCTGCGACTGAACTGGAAGAACACGTTTATCATCGGTCTTGGTTTCTTCGGTGTAAGTCTGGTATGGCCCCTATATAATTCCTACATGCCTATCTTCTATCAGAGTTTCAATATATCAGAGACACGCGTTGGGTTCCTGATGGTCATCGACAACGTGCTTGCACTCACGCTGACGCCGTTCATCGGCTTCCTCAGCGACCGGACCCGGACGCGCTTCGGGCGCCGGATCCCCTACCTGCTGGTCTTCGCCCCGCTCTCCGCGCTCTTCCTCATGCTGATCCCCGTCGGGCTCGAAACCAGCGCAGGGCTGCTGATCACCTTTGCGATCGGCATGAACATCGCCATGGCCTCGTGGCGGTCGCCCATCGTGGCGCTCATGCCGGACGTCACCCCGCCGCCGCTCCGCTCCAAAGCCAACGGCATCATCAACTTCATGGGGGGGCTGGGCTTCGCGGCGGCCACCATGGGCGGGGCCATCCTCTATCGCATGTACCGGGGCCTGCCCTTCGTGACCGTCGCCCTGCTGCTTCTGGTCATCACGGCGATCTTCTACTTCTTCATCCGTGAACCGGAGAACAGCACCGAGAAGTCCGAGCGGTTCCAGTTCGCCCTCATCCGGGACCGGAGCACCATCTTCCTGCTCCTGGCCATCTTCTGCTGGTTCGTCGGCTACAACTCCCTCGAGACCTGGGTGACCTCCTACGGCAAGAACTACCTCGGCATGCACGAGGCCGACGTCGCTCAGCAGCTGTTCTACTCGGGCCTGGCGTTCCTGCTCTTCGCGATTCCGTCCGGCTTCCTGGCCGACGGCTTCACCTGGAAACTCCGGTCCGGCCGGACGCTTCTCCAGTTCAGAGGACTCGGCCGCAAGCGGACCATCATGGGCGGCCTCTTCATGATGATGCTAGCCTTCTTCCTGCTGGATCTTCAGTCCGACCTGAAGGGGGTCTGGTATCTGTTCGCCTTCGTCGGGTTCGCCTGGGCCTGGATCAACATCAACTCCTACCCGATGGTCACGCAGATGGCCGGGCCCGGGCAGATTGGCGCCTACACCGGGATGTACTACCTGTTCTCGACGATGGCCCAGATTGCCGGCCCGCCCCTGTTCGGCTGGGTGTTCGAGAACTTCGGTTACCGGTTCTACTTCCCGCTCGGCATCGTCTTCATGGCCCTGGCCGCCCTGTGCATGCTCATGGTGACCAAGGGCGAGAAAGAGCCGGCCGCGGCGGCGTAGGCTCAGGCGCTGCATGGGATACTCAGAAAAGGCGGCGGAGGGACCTCCGCCGCCGTCGTGTTGCCGGTTGATGGGTGGGTCATTGCCGGACCTGGGTCCCGCCTGCCTGGCCGCCCGTCTGGCCGCCGCTCTGGGCGCCGGTCTGACCGCCGGTCTGGGCCGCCATCTGCGCGACCTGCGGGCTCGGCGGGAACGGGAACTGGGTCTGGTACTGCGCGAACTGCTGGAACGCGTGCTGCACCGACTGCGCGCTGGCCACGGGCAGCTTGTACCAGCCCTTCTTGAACATGAGGTTGAAGATCTGCCGCTGCAACTGGTAGCTGGCGTCGCAGTTCTGCTTGATCACGTTGAACAGCGCCTCGTGGCTCGCCTCGATAAGGGCCGTATGGTAGCCTGAAGTCACGTACTTCTCCTGCGCCAGAAGATCCTGCATGCGGTCGCGGTCGTTCATCGACGCGTCCTTCACTTTCGGCAGGCCGGTCTGCTCCTGATGCGCCATGATCAGATGGCCGCCCTGCATGGTGAACTGGGGCTGAACACCTTTCTGCTGCATGGCTCGACCTCCTACATGACGACGGTCGGGCCGTCGACACCCGACACGCTGATCTGCGTGGCCTGGTTCACATGCTCCTGGAGGTGCGTCAGCAGCCGCTCCAGGTTGCGCTGGTGCTGCTCGGCGATCTGCATCATCGCTTGCCGGCACTCCTGGTCCTGGGTCTCGTTGGCGTAGTGGTACGCCTTCTTGGCCGCCAGCAGTTCCCAGGACATCATGTCTTTCATGTAGGACAGGTCCTTCTCGGTGAGCGGCGTCATCCCGCCCGTCTGGTACTGCATGTTGGGTAAGACCTCCTCTCGACAGGGCACGCCCATAGCTTGCCCGCGTGAGAGGAGGCACATGCCGCGCCGGGAAGGCTGCCGGCTGGCGAAGATTCCCTAGACATTGAGGTAATGGCCGGCCAGCCAGCCGATGGCAAGCAGGATGATGAGGGCCAGCAACTCCACGCCGGCGCGTTCGCCCAGGTCGAGCCGGTCCCTGCTGCGATCGCGCCCGCGCAGGATCGCCAGGGTCGGACCGATGGTCAGCACGCTCACCATGTATGTCACCGTGATCGGCCACTGGAAGAGGAGACCGGCGACGGCGCCGATCGCCACCGAGCCCAGGAAACTCCAGCCCACGATGGCCAGGGTCTCATGCAGGATCCGGTTCATGGATCAAGCCTCCAGGTCTACCCCGAGTCGTCTGAGGCCCTCCTCACCCGCCTCGGTCAGCCGCAGCCCGTCCTCCGTGCGCGTGAGCCAGCCCGCCTGCACCAGGTGGCGGCGCAGGAGGAAGCCCAGGTGGGCGCCGATGTGCTTCCCGCACATGGCCACGGGCTTGCGGCGGCTCGCCGTCAGCGGGGAGAGGTCCAGGCCGAGTTCGGCGAAGCCCGCCCAGCCCAGCGGCGTCACGCCGGGCGCCGGGTCGCCGGTCACCCAGCCCAGCTCGATCAGCCGCCGGGCGAGCCGCTCGCCCAGCCACCCGCCCAGATGATCATAGCACGACGTCGCAATCGCAGGGTGCTCGTTCACAGAAAGCTCACCTCGTGCCTAGTGTGGCCCGTTTGGCCACGACCGGCCCGCCCGGGCTACTTCCCGACCAGCGGCAAGGTCGGCTGCGCGGCGCGGTCGCTGGTGAGCACGACCAGCAGGTTGGCGACGAGGTCGGCCTTGCGCTCCGGGGTCAGCTCCACCGTCCGCTGCTGGTCCAGCATGTCGAGGGCCATCTCGACCATGGACACCGCGCCCTCCACGATCTTCTGGCGGGCTGCGATGATGGCCGCCGCCTGCTGCCGCTGCAGCATCGCCCCCGCGATCTCGGGGCTGTAAGCCAGGTGGGAGATGCGGGCCTCGATGACCGCGATGCCGGCCATCTCCAGCCGCTCCTGCAGCTCTTTCTGCAGCGCGTGCGCGACCTCCTCCGCCGAGCCCCGCAGCGAGGGCTCTCCCTCGTTCTGGCCGTCGTCGTACGGATACTGGCTGGCCAGGTGGCGGATGGCCGTCTCGGACTGCACCTCCACGAAGGCGTTGTAGTCCTCCACGCTGAAGATCGCCCGGGCGGTGTCAACCACCCGCCAGACCACCACCGCGGCAATCTCGATGGGGTTGCCGTTGGCGTCGTTCACCTTCAGCTGCGGCGAGGTGAAGTTGCGCACCCGCAGGCTGATGGGCTTCTTGGCGGCCAGCGGGTTGACGAAGTACCAGCCGTCCGACTTCACCGTGCCCATGTACCGGCCGAAGAGGATCAGCACGCGCGCCTGGTTCGGCTGCACGATGAACAGCCCGTTGCAGAAGATGAGCGCGGCCACGAACAGGACCGCACTGGTCACCAGGAGGAACGGCGAGGGATCGTCCCACACGTCGGTGGGCAGCCCGACCACGAAGAGCCAGACGGAAAGCCCCAGAAGCGCCAGCACCAACACCAGGCCGAGCCAGCCCGGGAGCGCCCTCGCGATCCGCTCCGGAATGGCCGTTACAGGTTCATGTCTGCCTGCTTCCAACCTCGATACCCCCTTCGTTATTGAAGCGATCTCCTCACCCGTCGGCCAGCCGCCGCAGGCGATCGAGATCGCGCAGCCGCACGGTACGGCCGCTCAACTGCTCCACCAATCCCTGCTGCACCAGGACCTTCAGGCGGCGGCTCAGGCTCTCCGGCGTCGTGCCGAGCTGCAGGGCGAGCTCCGACCAGGGCACGGGCAGCCGAACCTCTGCCATGTCCTGCGCCTCCGGTCCGGCCAGCCGCAGAAGCTCGGCGGCGAGCCGCTGGCCCACGTCCCGCAGGCCGAGGTCGCCGATGAGCCGCTCGGCTTCCGCCAACCGCCAGGCCAGGGCCTCGACGACGGCCAGCGCCACGGCGGGGTACTTACGCAGGATCGCCTGCACGCCCTCCCGGGCGATCATGCAGACGTGCGTCTCCTCCATGGCGATCAGGTCGCCTTCGTGGTGCGCCTCGGTGAACAGGGCCATCTCGCCCAGGAACTCGCCCGGTCCGAGCTGCCGCACCACCTGCTCACGACCCCGGGCGGTGGTGTGCACCAGCTTCAGCCGGCCGCTGGCCACCACGATCAGGTGGCTGACCGGGTCGCCGGCGGCAACCACCACGTCCCCCCGGTCGAAGACGCGGTGGCGCATGGCCTTGCCCAGCTCCTCCATGCCCGCCGCCGAGAGAGCCTGGAAGATGGGCACGCCGGCTGCGCAGGACGGGATCTCCGGCACGGCCATCACCTCCCACGGGCAACTTCCGCCCACAGTTTCATTCTCCGCCCGTGCCTCCGAATCCCGTCATCCCCACAGGAAAAAAAGCCGTCCCGGCGGCGGAACTCGCCGCAGGAACGGCTAACGTCTAAGAATCCGGACCCATCCACTATCCGGCCGCCGCCCGGCGCACGGGACGGGCCGGGGTCTTCAGGAGCCCGCGCACCCGCAGGCCTTCGGCGATGCGGTGGATGGAATACATGTAGGCTGCCGTCCGGGTGTACGCGCCGTACCGCTCGGCCATGGACAGCACCTCGTGGAAGGAGGACACCATGCGCTGCTCGAGCCTGGCGTTGACCTCTTCCTCGGTCCAATAGAACTGGTTCAGGTTCTGCACCCACTCGAAGTAGGAGACGGTCACCCCGCCGGCGTTGGCCAGGATGTCGGGGATAACGAAGACCTTGCGCTGCGCCAGCACCTGGTCGCCGTCAGGCGTCGTCGGGCCGTTGGCCGCCTCTGCGACCACCCGCGCCCGGATCGACCGGGCCACCTCGGCATCGATCTGGTTCTCCAGCGCCGCGGGCACCAGGATCTCGCAGTCGGCCGTCAGCACGCCGAACTGGTCGGTCGGCTTGCTGCCGGGATAGCCGACGACGCTGCCGGTCGCCTGCTTGTACGCAATCAGGTCGGCGACACGCACGCCGCCCGGACAGAGGATGCCGCCGCGGCTGTCGCTGACCGCCACCAGCACCGCCCCGAGCTCCTCCAGGAGCCGGGCGGCGTGCTGGCCCGCGTTGCCGAAGCCCTGGATCGCCACCCGGGCGCCCTGCAGCGGCTGCCCGAGGTACGCCAGCGCCTCGCGGATCGCGATGACCGTGCCGCGGCCGGTGGCCTCGGTGCGGCCCAGCGACCCGCCCAGCGCGATCGGCTTGCCGGTGAACACGCCGGGACAGCTGCGGCCCACGATGGTCTCGTACTCGTCGGTCATCCAGGCCATGATCTGCGCGTTCGTGTTGACGTCCGGGGCCGGGATGTCCTTATCCGGCCCGATGAAGGGCCAGATGGCCCGGACGTAGCCGCGGGAGAGCCGCTCCAGTTCCCCTGCGCTCAGCTTGCGCGGGTCCACGGCGACGCCGCCCTTGCCGCCGCCGTACGGCAGGCCCACAACGGAGGTCTTGAAGGTCATCCACATGGAGAGGGCCTTCACCTCGTCGGCCGTGACCGCCGGATGGAACCGGATGCCTCCCTTCGCGGGCCCGAGGGTTGTAAGGTGCTGGCTGCGGTACCCGGTGAAGACGCGGAGGCTTCCGTCGTCCATGCGCACCGGGATCTGCACCTCAATGAAATGGGCCGGCGCTTTCAGGAGCTCATACAGCTCCTCACTCTCACCCAACGCAACCACCGCATTCCGAACCTGCTGCTGTGCAATAAGAAACGGATTCTGATTTTGTGCGCCGCCCACTTCTGCTCCCCCCATTCGTGACTACGCTCACGAGGTGTCTTTAGGCTCTTAGTGTAATGCCGTAATGCCACGGTGCCAAGAAAAAAATCAGAATCAAACCGATTTGGACGACGAATAAGAGACGTGAACCCTCTCACGGGCGAAAAACTGTCAGGCCACCGTAGCCGGCGGCCTGATCGTCACCGAATCTTCGGCTGCACGAGCCCGAAATCCTGCGCCAGCGCCTGGATCTCCGCTTGCAGGGCGTCCAGCAGGGCGTAGGCCTCCGCCGCCTTCCCTTCGGCGAACAGCCGGTACGCCTCCCGCACCCGGCCCTCCATCCCGTCGGGCCTGCGCGTGAGCTCATGAACCCGGGCCAGGGCGCCCTTCTCGTTCATCAGGTAGCGGCCGTTGAGCGCGTACAGCACCTGAACCCACCCGCCGGCCGCCCGGAAGAGCGACCCCTCGGCGTAGTGGAAGTCGCCCTTGTGGGCCGCCGTGCGGGCGCAGGCCAGGGAGAACCAGGCCTCCCAGAGGAACCGCCCCACCGTGGCCTCCCGCATGCGGGGCGGGTACGGCCCCTCGGAGTACAGCAGGGCCTTCAGCCGGTCGAGGGGAGCGGCGGCCGACTGCCAGAGCGGCCGGCAGTAGTGGATCTCGGCGGCGTAGATGGTGTTGACGAAGCCGAAAGGATGACCCGACTGGAAGTCGACCGTCACCTTCCCGGCCAGGCAGTCGCGAATCGTCCGTTCGACCTTCCCGACCTCCCGCAGCAGCACATCGACGGGCACGCCGCCCACGGTGATCCAGGCCCCGCCGTTGATCCAGGGGCCCCACGCCCCCGGCGGGTGAAGGAGGCCGGTGCGGTGGCGGTCGTCCAGCTCGGTCAGCGCCTTTTCGAGTGCGACAAGGTCGAGATCTAATTCGTCATAGTACACACCAAAGTCATAATCGGACTGCGGGCCCGCCTCGCCCCGGCTGTGGGAGCCGCCGAGCGCGACGGCCTGAACGCCCTTCACGGCAGCGAGGGCCGCGGTGACGCTGACCTGCGGCATGAGCTCGTCTCCCTCCTCGTGTGTACGGTGTCCTTCGTCCCCGTTCGTCCCCGCATGCGGTGTAACCTGCCCCGCGCAAGGAAGGGTGTGCGCCTCGTGAACCCACATGCGAAAACCCCCGCCTGCGGAGCGGGGGTTTCTTCATTCAGTCATGCGAACGGCCGAAGAGCAGGTAGGCGATGACCGCGATCGGCCCCAGCGCCAGCACCGCCAGGGCCCAGAGGCAGCCGATGCTCTTCCCGTGCCGGTCCGTCGCGTCCTGCCAGATCCAGAAGAAGATAATGATGGAAGCGATCCAGATCGCCAGACCGATGAGCCCGAACACCCCGTCACCTCCCCGTGGGTCCCAGGGCCCAGCCCCGGCGGCCCGCGGCGGGCACCTGCTTCGATGATGAAGGAGCATGGCATGACCTGTCAACCGTTGTCATTGACGCGGCCGCGCCCGCGATTCGTTCGGGCGTGGCCTCACCATTCCGAAATCGAATGATAGTCGACCAGTTCCCCGGTCCCTCTGAGCTCCTTTCGTCCCAGCGGCGGGTCCACCACCTGCAGAGGGGGGAGCTGACCCGCGCCAGGATCCGGCTGGTCCGGGCGCAGGACCCGGAGCGCCTTCGGCAGGAGATGCGGCTGGCATGCGGCCTGCCTCACTGAATGCGCTGCGGTACGAGGAGCCCGCAGGGCATGCGGAAACCGGGCGGGCCTCTTCGAGAGGCTCGCCCGGTTCAGTTGGCCGGCTTCGCCGCCGGCAGGCCCTTCCACTCCCAGAAGAAGACCAGGATCGCGACCACCATGGCGCCGAAATCGGCCAGGGGCGTCGCCCAGACGATGCCGTAGACTCCCAGGAGGGCGTTCATAAGGAACATGAGCGGGATGTCCAGCCCGCCCTTGCGCAGAAGCGAGAGGATGAGGGACGGGCGCTTCCTCCCCATGGCCTGGAAGACCGTGATGATAATGAGCGTCACAGATACGCATGGCCCGGCGAGGCAGATGATGCGCTGGAAGACTTCGCCGTACCCTACCGTCAGCGCATCATCGATAAACGCGCTGACGATGTGACCGGCCCAGGTGAACAGCACGAAGGTGAAGGCGGACGCAACCGCCAGGCTCAGCACGAAGGTTGTCCGGATCGCCTTTTTCATCCGGTCGAAGTTTCCCGCTGCGTAGTTGTACCCGATCAAGGGCACGACGCCCTGGCTCATCCCGGTCGCGATGCCGAACGACACCATGTCGATCCGCTTCGCGATGCCCACCCCGGCGATGGCCTCGTTGGCGTAGGAGGCCATCAACCGGTTCAGGGTGACGTTGGATGCCGTGCTCATCAGGCTCATCAGGGTGCTGGGAAGGCCGACGAGCACCACCTCTGCCGGGATGCGGTCACGCACCGAGAAGAAGCGGGGACTCAGCGCCAGCGTCGTGCGCCCGCGCCTGCGCAGGATGAACAGGACGAAGTACACGGTCGCTGCGAGGTTGGAGAGCATCGTGGCCAGCGCGGCGCCCTCGATCTGCATGTTCAGCCCGAGAATGAAGATCGGGTCGAGGACGATGTTGAGCAGAGCACCCGAGACCATGCCGGCGCTCGCCTGCTTCGAGTAGCCCTCCGAACGGACGAGATGCGCGAGTGCCGCGTTCAGCACCGTCGGGACCGCGCCGATCCCGATCGCCCAGAGGATGTACTGCCTGCAGAAGTCATAGGTCGCCTCATCGGCCCCGAAGGCCGGGAGGATGAACGGGCTGAGGGCGTAGACGCCGACGCCGTAGAGGAACGAAACCACGATCGCGGCCCAGACGCTGAAGGCCGATGTGCGCGTGGCCTTCTCGCGGTCGCTTGCGCCCAGGCAGCGGGAGATCAAGCTGGAGCCCCCGATGCCGAAGAGATTGGCGATCCCCGTCAGGAATACGAAGACGGGCATGCACAGGTTGGCGGCCGCCACCTGATTGGGGTCCCCGGTCTGGCCGATGAAGAACGTGTCAGCCACGTTGTACAGGACGGTGATCAACTGGCTGATGACGGTCGGCACGACCAGGGTCAGGACCGCCTTGGCAACCGGCGTCTTCTCGAACAGCTCGTCGTAAGTCGCGGCCATGTCGCGTGCCTCCAGTGATGCGGCCCGGTTCCCCGCGTCGCCCGTGACGGCGGAGGTAGTCCCCGCAGGGGCCACGCCTGTAGTGTAGACCGAAGGCTCGACAATTCCAAGGGTAACGGGTTGCACGAAAGCAGGAGTACCTCCCTCGCCCGAGAGGTACTCCTGGTCTCCTTTTGGCACGGTTCGGGTGCAGCGGTCTCACTCGTCGGTGGGCCGCGCGGGGTGGACGGTCCCGCGCGGGTGCTCCGGCGGCGCGTAGATCACGTAAACCTTCAGCGGCCTGTTGCCGGTGTTCGTAACGTTGTGCCACATCCCGGCGGGGACCATGACGGCGTAACCCGGGTACGCCATCTGCCGGAACCCCAGGCGCTCGCGGCTCGGGCCCATCTGCACGAGCCCCTGTCCGTCCTCGATGCGGATGAACTGATCCGTCGTCGGGTGAACCTCCAGCCCGATGTCCTCGCCGACCGGGATGCTCATCAGCGTGACCTGGAAGTGCTCGCCTGTCCACAGTGCGGTGCGGAAGTTGGGGTTCTGCCTGGCCGCCTGCGCGATGTCCACGACGTAGGGCCGGGGTCCGTGGTCCCGGAGGACCGGCCGGCGGCTGGGCGGACTCCAGGGGCTGCCCGGCCGCCAGTATTGCGGCGGCACATACCAGGGGTAGGGGTACGCCTCCTTGCCGTACACACCCATGCTCCTTTCGGCGGTTTACCCCCATATTATGTCGCCCCGTCACAGGCGGTCTCCCGGCTCATGCATCCACCGCCGACTCCAGGATCGTGAGCGTGCCGCCCTCCGCGTCCAGCCGGGCCCGCACGCCCAGCGGCAGGGTCGCCCGGTGCGGCCCGTGCCCGCAGGGGAACCCGTAGAGGACGGGGATCCCGAGGGGGCCCAGGAGCTCGGTCAGGACCTCCTGCAGCGCCAGTGAGGGGCGGTCCGGCGGCCCCTTCAGGCAGGTAGGCGAGTCGCCGAACACGATTCCCGCCGCCCGCTGCAGCTTCCCCGCCAGCAGCAGCTGGACCAGCATCCGGTCGACCCGGTAGGGGGCCTCGTCCACGTCCTCGAGCACCACGATGCGCCCCGAGAAGTCAGGCTCCCAGCGGGTGCCCAGCAGCGAGACGATAAGGGTGAGGTTCCCCCCGATCAGGCGGCCCTCGGCCACGCCGGGCCGGATCGTGAGGGGGCGGGGCGCCCCCTCCTCCGCCGGGTCCGGCCACGGAACCTCCCCCAGCGGGCCGGTCTCCTGCAGCGCCCGGCGCAGTCCGGCCCCGTTGTATGCTTCCGCGCCGCCGAAGGCGGCGACCATCGGGCCGTGGAAGGTGACCAGGCCGGCCTCCCGCTCCAGGGCCAGGTGGAGCGCCGTAATGTCGGAGAAGCCGCAGAAGAACTTGGGGTTCTGCCGGATCAGGTCCCAGTCGAGCAGGTTCAGGATCCGCATCGTGCCATAGCCGCCCCGCGCGCAGATGATCGCATCCACGGCGGGGTCAGCCCACATCCGGTTGAAGTCCGCGGCCCGCCGGGCATCGCTTCCGGCCAGGTATCCCCGCCGGTCCGGCACGGCCTCGCCCACAACGGTCCGGTACCCCCACTCCTGCAGCCGCTTCAGCCCCGCCTGCAGGTCCTCCCGGGCCACCGGGCCCGCGGGGGCCACGACGCCGATGGTGGCGCCTGGCCGCACGGGCCGGGGCTTGCGCACCCGCGTTCCGATCTTCGATCGCCTCCTTCTCCCTCGCCGACGTTGAGACGCCCTACTCCAAGTCCACAACCCGCCCCATTCTGCCATGCCGGGGTCCCGCACCGCTTCCCAGGAGGTCTGCCCTTTCAGTAGCTGTCACCTTGCGACCACAGAGAAGCTTATTCAAGAATCTCACACCTACGCTCCCACTCCACCTGGGCCGGATCTTCGTCTTTCCGCTGTGCAAAGAGCTGTTGGAGAGCCTGCTCCACGAGAAGCCGCCCGCGGGTCAGCCCGCCTTCAGGTCGTCGGTCGCAAACCCGCCCATGCGGCCGTAGATGCCGCGGTGGACGTTCTCGATGTACCGCACCAGCAGGTAGGCCAGCACCACGCTCCTGGCCAGCGCAACGGGCAGGATGCTCAGCAGAAGCCCCGCCGCTCCCCCGACGATTCGGGCCAGCAGCCACCCGACGGCTTCGCCGGCCGCGGAGATCAGGACGAACATGAAGGCCGCCGCCGCGGCCTCCCGCCAGCGCTCCGTCAGCACCCCGACGCTGTCGCCCACTGCCTCGGTGGCGGCGCCCGACGGCTCCACGACCAGCGCGTAGTCGGCGTACAGGACGGCGCTCACGCCGGCCAGGAACACCACCACCGCGGCCAGCGGCACCAGCCAGCCTGCGAGCAGGGCTCCCGCCAGGACGTACACCAGGCCGGCGGCGATCCCGCTCACCGCCAGAACCAGGCCGCACAACACCCGGACCACGAACAGCCTCCCGCCGTACCGCCGGATGCCATCAACGTAGTCTGCCGCCCGCGGCCGGCGGCCCTCGTGCACGATGGGCCTCAGGACGCCCAGGCTTCCGGCCGAAGTCAGCAGGTAGAGCACCATGTAGATGAGGAAGGCGACCCACCCGCCCGGATTGGTGAGGATCCCCTCCAGGTCCCGGGTCTGGCCGGCGGCCTGCACCGGCAGCAGCAGGACCAGCGCCTCCTGCCATCCCATCTGCACCAGCCCCGGGGCCACCCCCGCCAGCGCGGCCACCAGTCCCGGCACGACGGCGGCCACCAGGCAGACCAGCACCAGGCACTGCCAGTGCCGCCTCCAGAGCGCCATCCCGTGTTCCATGAGGCTCCCCATGCC
>Ga0134099_1002574_pt1 | contig 14770 bp, 13 predicted proteins | sample 10_taG_2_FD_105482 | JGI IMG/M metagenome (GOLD analysis project Ga0134099, IMG submission 105482) | Switchgrass degrading microbial communities from high solid loading bioreactors in New Hampshire, USA - 10_41_5_180_A2 metaG | ecosystem: Engineered > Bioreactor > Semi-continuous > Anaerobic >...
AAAGGACAGGCTAAAAACCGGGCTATATGCTAGCCCGCGTAATAGCGTCTAGTTTTTAAAAAAGCCAGGGTGGGTCAAATTTTATCTGTTAAAAATGGGTCAATTTAAATCCGCTATTGACACTTCCTCTGTAAAAGTTTAAGCTCATTAGCTTAAGCTAACGTCTTAACACGATGTTTTGTTTATTAGTTTTAATCATCAGGAGAAAGGTTTTATTCGTTCTGTTTAAGGCTTATGTTTATCGGCTTAGGTTGTTCGACTTAAGAGAATATCCTGCTTTTTCGATTTTATCAAGTGCTACAAGTAAGTATTGTGCTTCAGCTTATGCTTCTGTTTCAGCTTATGTTTCTGCTTAAGCTTATGCTTTTGCTTAAGCTTTAACTTATGTTTTGCTTAGGGCATAGAATGAGAATACATGAGGATTTAGAAGTTCGTTTCGATTTTATTGAACTTCTTACTTTTATATTTTGGTGAACCGAAAAGCACTTAATTACTTGATTTTTTCAGAGAACATTATTACTACTCCGTTAGATTCCCTAATATATTACTTGTAGTTACAATTTTTCCCTCTTTAGTACTGGCGATTTTGCTCTATCATCAGGGTTTAAATATTTGGGCTTTTAACCAACGAATCCAAGTTAACAAAGTAGTATTATTTATGATCAACTCGTCTGGCTGGAAGAAAATCTTTTGGAGATAATCTTACTCTTGGCGTCTGAGAACCTTTCTTTATAAGCACAGAGGTCAATTTATTCCTGTTGTTATGTAAGCGATCTTTATAGTTCTCAAAAGCATTGTAATAAAAATACTTGACTTTTAAGATAAATATCTCCTATGATTTTTCTTGGCTTAAGGAATTGGAGTTATCTGCAATCCAAATCCTCTCCTTTCTTCTTCTTTGAAAAATCTTCTTCTTCTCAGCAGAAGCTTAAATAGCTTCTGCTGTTACATAGAGTGGAAAGGCTATTCAGCACTATAAAGTGCTGTTTATATATATTTCTTTCATATAGCCGCTACTCTAAAGCGTAGCGGCTTACATAAAACTGAGTTGAGATATTAGTCTTTTTTAGGTATTTAGGGACAAGTCACATTGATATTAGATAGGCCATTCTTATCAAGATATTATTCGGAAATTGGAAAAGGTCTTATAGTTAGTTTTTGAACGGTTACATACAGTTTGTTTCTTATTTTAAGAAGATGAAGGAGGGAATATTTTTGCGGGATGTGATTAGCGCCCTACGGGAATACAAAAATAATAGAATAGACGAAATTGTAAACCATATCGCATTGACTCCTGAATATAAAAAGGTCACTCAAGACATAAAAACAGCGTATGAAAACATATTAAAGAATTCTAACGATAATCTCAGGGGTTGGCTTGAAAAGTATGAAGAGATGATTTTGGGAAAAGAGGATATAGTATTTCAGAATTTATATCAGCAAGCATTTGCCGATGGCCTGGATGTAGGAATTTTGATCGGCAAGATACTTTTTAAGGTTCAAAAGTAAAAATGTAACATAAGTTTTAAGGGGCTGTTCTATATTCGGACAGCCCTTTTAATGTAAAAAAATATTGCTTTGAAAGACCTTTGTTAAAAAATGAGGCTGTTTTCTTATCTACCAGCTTTGGTCAATTTTGTCTTTATAATAGAACGGTAAACTCGAATTTTACTGTTGGGAAATATCCAACTCTTGTAGAAGAGACGCTGTATAAATTGGCGTTAAAGATAAAACAAAATATAGAGATGGTTATTTGCTTTTATACTTTCATCTCTTTTATCAAAATAACGTTGGTGTTATGTTCAGCTTCTGTAAAACCACTTTTCGAAAACAAAACATAATACTTTTCTGGGTAATCAAACAATACACTCTTTTCTATTAGGTTATTCAGAACGCTCATATCTGTTTTTGTATTTTGCCATTTGCATTCCCCGAATATTATACTATTTTTGCCATATGCCACTATATCAATCTCTTCTTCGCGTTTTTTATATGGATTATTACCCCACCATTTACCTATTCTTTCAAAGACAAAGGGCAATTTTCTGTTTTTGTTTAAGATTTTGAGATAATCCATACATATTTCTTCATAAACCTCTCCCATAAATTCGTTTATGAAAGGTTTGATTTTGTTTTCTATAACTTCGTCAAACAATCCCAGCTCTATTAAGGCTTTATTGCTAAATACAAACCTGTACCAGAATTTAAAAAAGTTATCCTTAATCTTGTATATACTCTTCCTGCTTTTTACGTTTTTGCCTTTTAACTCTATTGGAGTAATCTTATCAAGTATTTTTAAATCTATCAGGACTGAAATATACTTTGCGCATTTATCGGTGTCGATTCCCACTTTTGTGGATATTTCGTTTAACTTGCTGCTGCCGTTTGCTATTGCCTCTATTATCGAATTGTATAAGGCAGGTTCTCTTACCTCTTGCCTCAACAGCAGTTTTGGTTCTTCGTAAAGGTATGAGGCTTTATCCAGTATCTTTGTTTTTATGTTTTCGTATATGTCTTTTGTATCATCAAAGTTTTTCAGATATTGAGGGATACCACCCAGAATTCCGTATGCTATAACCTGATTTTCAAAGTCATATCTTGGGAAAAACTCCCTGCTTTCAAAAAAGTTAAAAGGTTCAACTATCAACTGTGCAGTCCTTCGTCCGTACAAAGGACTTTTATAACTCAAAACCTCTTTTTCAATAAAACTCACGGCAGAACCGCAGATGATTAAGAAGAGCTTGGTGTCTTTTAAATGATGGTCTATCAGATTTTGCAAAATAGAAGGAATGCTTTTGTTTGAGTTAACTATATAGGGGAATTCGTCAATAACGACAATTAAACGCTTATCTTTCGCTTGATGAGCTAAGTAAAGGAAGGCTTTTTCCCATGACTCAAATTCACTTACCAAACCGCTCAGTCCAAAATACGAAAGTATTTTATCCGAGAAGGATTTAAGGGCGATTTTGTCATTGTATTCTTCGGCCACAAAAAATATGGATGGTTTATCTTTACAAAATTCGGTCAGCAGTGTGGTTTTCCCTACCCGTCTTCTGCCATATATGACTATAAAATGGAATCTATCCTCGTTGTAGAGCCTATTTAAAGTTTCAAGCTCATATTTCCTGCCTATAAACATTTAATCCACCTCACTGACTGATGAATTACTAACTCTTGAGTTACTAACTTTAAAGTTAGTAACTTTTAAATCAGCTAATATTATACCCCAATTTAAAAAATATTTCCATATATCTTACAGAAAAATTTCTGAAAATTTTATTTTATCAATTGATATTTTCTTGAAATGCTTGAAAAATCGGGGTTTGAGGGATTTGATTTTTTTGAAAAAAATATATAAGTAAAATTTGACTTTTATTGTGACACTAATCTACAATAAGAGTGAAACGTCAGTGAAATTATTTGGAAGATTTAGATTGTTTATACTTTTCTTATCTAAATTTGGAGAAAGGAGAGGACCTTAAAGAATATGAAAGCAGTAATATTTGATATCATGGTAAAAAAATATTCTTTAGGACTACCGAATAATAAAAAGGATAGTGCTACGATAATTCCCAAAACAACTGTTCTTGGGATCATTGGAGCGTTTATACGGATACAGAGAGGTACAGAAGCATATGCGAGACTTATGAGTGGGGAATTGTTGGATATTTTAATAGAGTCTAAGACACCTTTAAAGAAAATGTCCAGTGATGTAAAACTGGGCAAGGACTGGAGAATAGTTGTAAATGCAGAAGAACCTTTCCGAAAAGACGTTGTGTTTCAGGTTACAGCGATACCGACCAATGAAGAAGGGGTGGCTCTTTTGAAGAAGTTTGAAGAAGGGGTAATGAAAGCGAAAAAGAGCTGGCGAAAGAATAAGGACAGCAAGAAGGCCGTATATTTGGGCAGACAAGGTTATCCCTTAAGGGTAGGCAAGATTACATGGGTAGATTTTACGAAATTAAATCCTGATGATGTACGGGGGAAGGAAATAGTGCAGAACAGCGTAATTCCGTTTGATGGAAATAATATAGAAATTATATATCAACCAGAAAGGACTGTAATAGTATCCATGTCTTATGCAATGGATGTAAAGGGGTTAGAAAGGATACCCAGGAACAGGAGATATAAGATTACGACTGATATACAGCCCTTTAAGGTGAAGGTGAAGGGTGAGATAGAGTGTAATATTTATCAAATTAATGATGAAAATGAACGAATAATAATTTGCATGTAAAGGAGGAAAAGGTAGGATGCCCAAATTGTTTATAACAGTAAATACGGATAAGATTGATGTTGCTTACAATACGAAGGTGGTCTCATTCATTAAGGACGTTATAAAAAGCATAGATCCAGTGAAATATGAGCAGCTCTATTATTACAATGACAATGGGATAGTAAGATACAATAAAAAACCCAAGCCTTTTTGTGTGGGGGTAAAGCCATATAACTATTTAAAGCCTAAAGAAGAAATGGAGAAGGAGAGAAACAACAACGAAAGACCGTTTGAGATAGAAAATGGCATGATGCGGTTGAAAGACGGCATGTTTACGATCATAATTTCGGCTTTGGATACAAAATTTTTAAATGATATTGCCCAGCAAATTAAACTTAACAAAGAGAGATATAAGGCGATGTACGGGTGGGAGATAAAATATGATCCCATTATGCCAGAGGACAAGCAGGAGGTCTATATAAGGAAGAATAAGATAAAAATAAGGACGATAACGCCGATTATTGCTGTGGATAAAGAAGGAAAATTCATAGATATAGAGAAAGAGCCTGATGAATTTAACGATTCATTAAATTATATCATGAATCAGGTATTTATGGCAACGTTTAACAGATCTTTGAAAAGACCAATAAAGCTAATCCCAGTGAAATATAAAATTCAGAAGAATGTATTGTCGTTTGATGGCTTCAGCAGGGTTATCAAAGGATATTATGGTGATTTTATATTGCAAGGAGACCCTGAGGATATTAATTATATAATCTCGCTGGGGATAGGTTTTAGAAGGAGTCAGGGTTACGGGATGATAAGTGTTACCCCAGCGGAAAGGCTGAGGTGGGTGGCCAAGAGAAGGATAAACAGGTCTTTAGGCAGGAGGAAAAATTTTAACAAGGAGCCGAACTTTAAGGCAGTACATAAGTAGAAATTATCGATAAACATTTTTATCTCCAGGGGGTGTATTAGGCCAATGGAAATAGCATTTTTAGGTGGTGCAAAGGAAATCGGTTCATCGTGCTGTGTATTAAAGATAGGCGACAAGAATATTATGATAGACGCAGGTATAAAGGTGAACGAGGAAGGCACCGAATCACTTCCTGATTTGAGTTATTTAGATGAACTAAGATCGAAGGATGAAAGAATAGATGCAATAATAATCACTCATGCTCATTTGGATCATTGTGGGGCTTTACCTGTAGTGAGCAAGAAGTTTCCTGAAGCAAGGATTTATTGCACTCGCCCCACAAAGATGATTATACAGGTGATGCTGGAAGATGCTTTAAAAGTCGCGAGAATGACAGGGTTAGAGTTTTATGATGAGGTTGACATAGGTATGGCTGTGGACAAGACGATGGCGGTTGCCTATGAATCGACATATCCGATAGCGGAAGGAGTAAGCATGGTTTTATTGAATGCAGGGCATGTGTTAGGCTCTGCAGGAGTGCTGCTCCAATCAGAAGAAGGAACCGTGCTGTATACAGGTGATTATACCACATTTGGCCAAAGAACTCTGAACAGTGAAACCATGTCTGCATTCTTGAAAGATGGTGTGAACGTATTGATAACAGAGGCTACGTATGGGGATACAAGCCATCCCAGACGGCGGGACGAAATAGAAAAGATGATGGGAGTAATAGAGGAGACGATACAAAGAGGTGGCAGGGTGCTGATACCAGCGTTTGCGTTGGGAAGAGCGCAGGAGGTTATACTGAGTATTAAGGACAGGAAGAAAAAAGGGTATAAGGTTTATGTAGATGGCCTGATAAGAAAAATGAATGCTATATATAAAAATATGGGTAATTATCTTACAAAACGGTGTTATAACCAAATTGATGAACTGTTTTATAATGAAGAAATAATTGAGATAAAGAACGAGGAAGAGCGAAAGAAGGCGCTAGAGAGTACCGAACCATGTGTAATCATAGCCAGTTCTGGTATGCTAACTGGTGGTACTTCGCCTATCTATGCAGAAAAATTGATGGGAGATGAAAAAAGTTCAATAATTATAGTGGGATACCAGGATGAAGAATCTCCTGGGCGGAAGTTATTGAGTCTTGCCGAGAATGCTGACGAAGAAAAGGAGATAGAGATAAACGGGATAAAGAGGAGAGTAAAATGCAGGGTGGAGAAATGTCAGCTTTCAGCTCATGCTGACAGAAATGGAATAATCAGTTTCTTGGAGACTATAAAATCAGATTATATAGTTTTGGTTCATGGGGATGAAAGGGCATTAGAAAGTATTTATAAAGAGATAAGCGGAAATCCTAAAATAACTGCGGTAGTAGAGATAGGGGAGCGAATAGGGATAAGGGGCCAGCCGCACGTATACAATATACCTGGAAGCGCAGGAAAAAGGCCTGTGTTAATGTATAATGCTGTAAAGGCATCATTAAACAAAGATGTTGATGAAGAGATTGATGCCGATTTGTTGTGGGAACACCTGGTAAACCATGGTATGGGTGAAACATATATAACGACAGGCGATTTGATGGTGATATGGTATGGACATGAAAACAAAATGAGCTTGTCGGATGAACAGAGGAAGAAGTTTTTAAGTGTTATACGCAGTAATGATCACTATTTAGTGGACAATTCTCAATTAAGGGTATATGTAAAGAGCAGAGAGGAATACGAAGAAGAAACCAGGCCGAGTGTAATGGAGCAGAATGTGGCAAGGGAGTTAATACAAAAATACCTTGGAGAACACGGATTAAATAAAATAAGCTTTGTTGGCGAAAAGATTGTTTTGAATTTCCATGCTCCAGGGTATGCCAGGAAATGCGCGGATATAATAGAGAAGCTTAAACAGGAAACGAATCGCGAGATAGAGGTCTCGGATAAGATAAACAGTGCATATATCTCTAAGCTGATATCTGAAAAATTGCTTGAAGCTGGCATAGAGCTGCAGAGAGAACCGTCGTATAGAGGGAATTATGTATTGCTAAAGCTTGGGGAAGGCCAGATGCTGGAAAAAGCAGAAAAGATAGTGGAGGAAATAAAGAATGAAACGGGAATTGATATAAGGATAGAGGGAGAAAAAAGTCGGAGGGAGCCTGAAGGAGTAAGAATAGAACAGAACTATGCAAGGAAACTGATAGAGGAGCGAATAAATAAAGAGATAAGCGAAAAGGAATACAGGGTGAATATAAGCTTTAATTCTGCGGAAGGGAGGATTTTGTTGAAATTTGTATCGCCAGAGTACGGCAGAAGGTATGTGCGAACAATTGAAGAGTTGATAAGGCAAACAGGATGGGATATAGAGATAGATGATTCGTACTACAGGCAAAATGTTTTGCTGGAAGAGGCAAAGAAAATAATGGCCGAGGAGGGGATAAGGAAGGTAAAAGCAGGTTTTAATAATTTTAACAATTATGTAGAGGTAAGGATAGGGAAAGAGGATATGCCTGAGGATAAGAAAGTTATGATTAAGAAAAAGTTTGAAGAAAAAACGGGAGTAAAATTAGAAATTAAAGAGATATGAGTTTATGGATAGTCATGAGTAAAACTTGAAAAGTACCGAAATATGTGTTAATCTGATTACAGATTGGGGAGTTAAAAGCGGTCTGTTTTAACACAAGAGGCTTTCTTTTAGATGTACAGATGAGTTATGGTTATATCTTTGGAGATACTAAGGGTGGTAGCTTGGAGATAGTGCCAGTATATGGGAACTACCATTTTTCCAGGTAGATGGTAATTCGTTTTGCAGCGAACCTAAACTTTGTTATAAATTCCGCTAAAGGGTATAGGACTTATTTTTAATTGATTGTGAAAGTGTATTTAAAAGTATTATTACAAGTTTGCTGCAAAATTATTAACAATAAAAAAGTTTTGTAAAATATAATAAAAAAGTTTTAGTATTTTTTAGGATGGGGTTTTTAAAGGACTATATGGGTTGATACTTATTTAGCCATTACTTCACGTATAAGCTGTTCGTTGGTTTTTAAAGGACTATATGGGTTAATACTTATCAATAACGCAATTAAGTCTAGTGTGAGTAATGTTTGTTTTTAAAGGACTATATGGGTTAATACTTCAGGTTTTCATCTGCCGTACACAAACTGCGACAAGAGGGTTTTCAATGAACTATATGGGTTAATACTGCACCGCTATCGAAGTATGTCTGCACACCTTTTTCAGTTTTCAATGAACTATATGGGTTAATACTTTTGACCAGATTTTGTAAAATAAAAAGAGAAAGATACGAGTTTTTAATGAACTATATGGGTTGATACTTGTGAAAGTTCTTTTGGCTTCGAATGCGTTTATCATAGGTTTTCGATGAACTATATGGTTTAATACATGATAAATAAATGGGGAAAGCGTGCTGCACAGTATCCATTCGGGTTTTCAATGGACTATATGGGTTAATACTACTTGACTGAAGTCAAGGACAGGAACTCGTTTTTAAAAGTTTTTAACGACGATATGGGTTGATATTTTGTTTGAAAGATCTAACTTGCTTTTTAGGTCGTCTGTTTTTTGAGACTATATGGGTTGAGATTGGTAAAAGCTTTTAATTTGCAATTTTGCTTGATGCGTTTTAAAAACAATATGGGTTAATATGTTAATATGCTCTGCCCATAGGAAATTGTTTGTCTGTTTTTAAAGGACTGCGTGGGTTGATAACCTTTTGTTTTCAGTGAAAGTGTTGTGGAACATCCAGGTTTTTAAAGGTGATGTAAGTAGTTTTTTACTTTTGATAGTTTGTGTACCATCGAGCTTTTAAAGAACCATATGATTAGATATTCCTTTTAGAGGAGATTTTCCCATAGCCAATGTTAGAGTTTTTAAAAGACTATATGGGTTTAATATTTTCTTTAGTGATGGTTCATGGTAAAACCTTGAAAGGTGTTAAGCTATATGTTAAACTGACTATAGAATAGGGAGATAGATAGAATGTTTTAATGTAAGTAAGATGGGTCTTGCTGAATATATAAAACTTAGTTATGATTGGAGGGAAAATAAGGGAGGGGTAATCGAAGCTAGAGATTGATAATATACTGCAACCTGTGGAAGTGTTGGTAGATGGAAAATAATGTTTTTAAATGGGTGGAGATTCATTTTACAGCAAACTTTAAATTTGGTCAGCGATTGAAGAAAAAGGGATAGAGGAGTTTTATTGTCAATTAATAGAATGATTTTTGTTAAAGCATGACTGCAGGTTCGCTGCAAAATTATTAACGATTAAGAAGCCTTGTAGAGTAGAAAAAAAGGTTTTGGTGTTTTTTAGGATGGGGTTTGTAGAGAACTATGTGGGTTGATAGTTGGATATTCCTTCCCGCACCCTTGGCATACAATCTTGTTTGTAGAGAACTATGTGGGTTGATAGTTTTGCTTTTTATGCCAGACTGGGTGAAAAATGCGCTTGTTTGTAGAGAACTATGTGGGTTGATAGTGTTCGTGTGCTTCTTTTGCCATTGCCTGCACAGAGGGTTTGTAGAGAACTATGTGGGTTGATAGTTTTTTTGTTGTACTACGTTTTTTATCGCATTTACAACGGTTTGTAGAGAACTATGTGGGTTGATATTGGTTGTAAAGACCAGCTATAAAACTGCACGCTATAACGTTTATAGAGAACTATGTGGGTTAATATTATACCAAAGTTTAAGCCAATTATACATTGACGTAGGTGTGTAGAGAACTATGTGGGTGGACATTGCAAGGTGAGATAGATCCGAATCAGAGCAATAGTGAGTGTTTATAAAGAACTATGTGGGTCGATATGCGTATTCTTTTTAGGAGTTTTTTATATGAAGCGAGCGTTTATGAAAGACTATGTGGGTTGATATTTGTAGTTGTTTTCGATGAAGTGTTTTTCGACTAGTTGTTTTTGAGAGGACTAGATGGGTTGATATGACGGTAGAATAAGGAGGAAGTGGGTAGGTCTGTTTGGTTTATAGAAGACTATGTGGGTTGATATAGTTTGATACGGGAATACCTGAGACATGAAGAGGTCGAGTTATAGAAGACTATATGGGTTGATATCTTGTTGGAAAGGTCTAACTTGCTTTTTAGGTCATCTGTTTTCAAGGAACTATATGGGTTGCTATGGTGATTCAAAGGGTAATATTTTGTACTTTTGATGAGGTTTTTAATAACTATATGGGATTGATACGATAGTTTAACGGATTTTATTTGGATTATATGGATTGACATTTTAGTGATGTTTTTGCTCATTATAAGCTTTTAAGGACGATAAAGGATTGTTATATGATTTCCTGTAAGGAAATGGGAGATGATCGGGCATTTAGTTTTTAAAAGACTAAATGGGTTGATATATGTCATTCTCGTGGCTTTTAATCGTTCTGATAGTAGTTTGTAAGGGACTATATGGGTTAATATGAGAGTAATACTCAGTGAACTTGGGTAAAGACTTTCTGAACGTTTTAACTCACTATATGGGTGAAGGTACAACAGAAAGATTGTTAGCGTAGATATAAAAAAGTTGAGTTTCGAAGGACTGTATGGGTTTAGATTAGAAAAAGCTTTTAATTTACAATCTTTGCTTGCTGAGTTTTAAAAAACTATATGGGTTGATATGTTAATATGCTCTGCTTCATAGGAAATTGTTTGTCTGTTTTTAGAGGACTGCATGGGTGGATATCTTTTTGTTTTCGGTAAAAGTGTTTTGGAATATCCAGGTTTTTGAGGGACTATATGGGTTGATATCTGTACAGGAGATACGTTTTGGAGGGAGGAGTTTGTAAGTTTTTGAATTACTATTGGGAGAAAATGGTTTTGACATCTAATTGGAAAATTCTCACAAATGGAGGTTTTAAACCACTATATGAGATTTGTTTAATAAGTTTTGAAAAGGCTGCTGTTTTGGTTGGGTTTTTAAAGAACTGTTATGGGTTGATTAAGCTATACGATATGTTTTTATAAATGAAGGTTTTATTAAGAAAAGAAGTTAATATTAGCGGAATGTGCTAGAAATTCGAAAAATACAGGATTATTTTATTTTAAATGTTTTTGTTCGTTGACTTACCATTTGTTGTATGTATATAATAAAAATGTAATACTTTAATGAAAGGGTGTATGTTGATGTCTAAAGTCAAACAAGAGTACAATGCTGAAGAAGTGCTGGAGGAGATTATTTCTTTGGCACGTTGCGAACACGACGTAGCGGAATTCGGAATCGATGTTGCAACTATCCTTTACGAACATGGTTGTATTCCTGAAGCTGTTTATGAGATCTTAATAGGCGAATAAGAAATTTTTCCTTTTATATAGAATTTAGGTTTTTCTAAAATTAAACCGCAGGCAAAATGGCCTGCGGTAATTTAATGTTTTTGTTTAATTTATGAATGGTTTATTGATTATGTCAACTTTTCCACGGCATTGATTTTGTCTTTTCTTGTTACATGGACGTAGAAATTCATTGTGGTTTGAATGCTGGAATGGCCTGCAAGTTTAGATATAACGGGAATAGGCATGTTTTCAGCCATCAAACGGGTACAGAAAGTGTGACGTAAGACGTGAGCAGATATTTTTTCTATACCTGCTAGGCGACAGTATTTTTTGATGATTTTATCGATTGTTTCTCTTCTAAGTGGCCCGCGTTGTCCAATAAATACTCTATCATACTGAGATAATCCCCTTATGGCCAGATATTCTTCTAATGCCTTTTTTGCTTTTGAGTTTAAAGGTATTTCTCTATATTTGCCGCCTTTGCCGTTACGTACAACAATATATGAATAGTTTTGGCTGCCATTTCTCTCTGTTAGATGTATATCTTGGATGGTTAGAGAGACGAGCTCGGAAACTCTTACTCCCGTGCTTATTAAAAGTTCAAGTAAAGCTATATCTCGCTTATTTCCATTTGTATATACGGCGCGCTTAAGCCTATTAAGTTCGTTTCGATCTATAGTTTTAATCTCTCTGTCGTTGGCATCAGCAACGGAGATACCACGAATTTCTGTTTCAATCCCAACACCAATGCCAATTAGAAAGAGATTAAAATTTTTCAAAGCAGCCATTTTTCTGTTTATAGAGACTGGTTTAAGCTTCTGTATATTTAGCAAATAATTACGGTATTCACGTACATCTTGTTCAAGAATTTTGCCATCAAAGTCTTTTGCATATGTATTTTTAAACCAATCTAAAAACTCTTTAATGTCCGAAATATAACTTTCAATGGTATTTTTGCTTTTGCTGTTTTGTTGTAAAGTGTGTTGATATTTTCCGATCCAATCCATGTTCGTATCACTCCTTATAATTCAGCAAAACTGTTTTAAGCTTAACCGATCACATAATTTGACTACATAATTCTTACTTATGTAACCAGTTTTACGTTTTTAAAAACGAATTTTTGTGCTTTTTCGTTTTTAAAAACCTTAATAAGGAGCGAAAATCTCGCCACATAATATTTTTTAGCTATTTTTCTCCTGCAATATATCTTTGTACGCTTCTTCTAAAATGTTGTTCAGATCTTCAATAATTTGACACATAGCCTGTTTATGTTCAGCTAAAACTTGCTTATTTATGTGTTTATCTTCTTTTTTTAGTTCTACGAGCTTATTGAAATAAACGATTATATCATTGATAGTTTTTAGTAATAATTGTAATTCTGATTCCGTTATTTTCTGTTCGTTATATTTTCTGATAGAACAAGATAAATTTTCTACCAGAAAATACATTTGAGATGGATCACCTATTTTTGACCATTCAAATTCTTTTAGAAACTCACTCTGTATATTGGCTTCATCTACAAGTTGCGGTTCACGTATGTTAGTGCGCCCAAGAAGGAAATCAAGCGAAACATTAAAATAATTAGCAATTTTAACAAGGGTTTCTATGGATGGTTCAGCACGGTTTTTTTCGTATTTAACCCATGCTGCATCTGAAATTCCTATTATGCTTCCAATTTCTCGCATGGTTAAATTTTTTTCTTTCCTAAGCATTTTGAGCCTTTCACCTATCATATGTTTACCTCTCCTTTCGCTTTCATATAGGAGTATATCATAAAATTAATTGGCAAAAAAGTTAGCAAAAAAATTTTATGAAAATTTGACTATTAACTAAATGGATGATACAATAAAAACGACCAAAAAGTAAGCAAAAGGAGTGAAAAGGATGAGTAAGCCAGTTTTTGACGTCAATAAAATTAGGCTGGAACGAGCTAGGTTGGGAAAGAGTATTACCCAACTTGCGGCAGAGACAAAACTGAGTCCCAAAACCATTTCTAGGATAGAACAAGAGAAAACAACGCCAAGGCTTCATACAGTAGGGAAAATTGCTGCAGCATTAGGAAAAGACATAAAAGATTTTTTGATCTTTGAAAAAGATCAAGATTGAAATGCTTTTGCCAGCATTTAAGCATTTCCATGCAGAATTCTTTCTCACTTGATTCTGTAGGGGGGATGGTTATCGGTAAATATAACATCGAATGGACAGAAGAGAAATATAAAAGATTTTTAAGAGAAGGGCGTGGGCAGGGAGAGGGGAAAGATTATAAGCCATGGTTAACTATTCAAGATTTTCCAAGTAAGGGTCGTTGCCATAGGATTTTTGGGTGGAAAACAGGACGAATTCATCATCTTTTTACTGACAGTGAGGCAAAGTTCTTTTACCTTCTTGAATGGGAAGATGCAGTAGTTGATATTAGAGAACATTTTCCGCTTTTGGATTTTGATGATTGGGTAAAAGATAGGGAGGACTTAAGGTTTGACTTGTTTACTGATAAAAAATCTGGACTAAAATATGTTATATCAACCTCATTTCTAATCACGGTTAAAACTCCAGACAATAAGGTAAAGTATGTAGCAAGGAGTTTGAAGGCAGCAAGTGAACTTGAAAGAAAAATAAGTCTTGAACGGCTTGAAATAGAAAGACGTTATTGGCAGGCAAGAGGTATTGATTGGGGAATTGTGACGAATAGAGATATACCTATCGTCAAAGCAAAAAATATTGAATGGGTACATTCTGCACGTTATGCTTATGTAGATGCAGGATTGACAGAAGATGACTTGATTGAATTAGGAGAGGCATTTTTATATAGACTTTCCCAAAGCAATAAATCAATCCGTAAAACAGCACTGGAATTTGACAAAGATTATGGACTTGACCCAGGTACGGGGATATTTTTGTTCAGATATCTTCTTGCGGTTAAAAGAATTAAGGTTAATATGGATGAGCCTATTAACCTTAATTGTTTAGCTTGTAGTGTTGATATAACGGAAATTACCAAGCAAGGGGAGAAAGCTTATGCTGGCAGTTAATATGCTTATTAAATGGCAAAATGATGACGAAACAAGCATTGAAAGGATTTTATGGCTGGATCCTCAATCCGATTTGGCTTTTGTGATTGACGTCGGGTCAAATAATTTCCCTTTTGCAGTAACTATCAGTGAGATTGAGGAAGGTATAAATGAAGGATTTGCCACTATACTGGAGGATGATCCTTTTTTGCGTATTATAGAGGAGCATTCCTGTAATGAATTAAAATGAACTTTGAAAAAAGAGGTACCTCCTGTTAAAATAGGGGTGTAAGTTTCATGAGACTTACCCCTAATAAAAACAACAAAAAGGAGGTACCTAATA
>Ga0134099_1002577_pt1 | contig 14744 bp, 9 predicted proteins | sample 10_taG_2_FD_105482 | JGI IMG/M metagenome (GOLD analysis project Ga0134099, IMG submission 105482) | Switchgrass degrading microbial communities from high solid loading bioreactors in New Hampshire, USA - 10_41_5_180_A2 metaG | ecosystem: Engineered > Bioreactor > Semi-continuous > Anaerobic >...
CTGATACAAATAGAGCAAAAGGATATTAAAACTCCAAAAATAAGAGAATTAGTTGAAAATCATTTAGTTGACTTGGCTGAAGGTCGCTTTTCCAAAATTGCAACTATGTTAAATATCAGTTTAGCCGATGTTCAACACTTAAAGGATATTTTAGTCACCTTAGATCCTAAGCCAGGCCGAAACTTTTCTTCTGCCAATGATGTGCACTATATTATTCCTGATGCAACAATTGAGAAAGTAGGCAGTGAATATGTGGTGATTATGAATGACTCCATATCACCTAGACTTTCCATCAATCCATATTATCGAGCTCTTTTAACTTCAGAAGACAAAGAGTCTAATATTTCCAAATTCTTATCAAATCGACTTGATTCTGCATTATGGCTTATAAAAAGCATCGAGCAGCGGCGGATAACCCTCCATAAAGTCATACAATCAATTGCCGATGTTCAAAGGGATTTTTTAGACAATGGATTAATTTACCTTAAACCTCTTACAATGAAGCAGATAGCAGATATGGTAGGAATTCATGAATCTACTGTTTCTAGAGCTATAAGCGGTAAATATGTGCAAACACCCAGAGGCATTTTTGAATTAAAGTTCTTCTTCCAAAGCGGTTTGGAGAATGCTAATGGGACTATGACTTCTGCCGAAAGCATAAAGAGGATAATGCGAGAAATGATCGAAGGTGAGGATCCGTATAACCCCTTGAGCGACCAAAAGATTGCAGATATTTTAAATGAAAAAGGCGTCACAATTTCTCGAAGGACGGTAGCTAAATACAGAGAGGAAATGGGCATACTTTCGTCAACAAAGAGAAAAAGATACTAAAATGTATTTTTCCAGAAGGATTTTGGCAAACTTTGTTGAATAATAATAATGATATCAGCAATTTTTCCCTTTAATACAAATTTAGGTGTTTTTGTGCTTTAGACAAAAACCCTGTTTTTTTCCACCAGACGGGACGGTAAACAAACACAAGGGACATAAAACGTCCCGATTGTCGAAAGTTCATATTTGCTGCAGAGATTGTATAAAATAGCATTCACTTAGCAAATTCTAAATTATGATCAAATCTCATCTGCATCCGGCTTTAAGTTAATTTTAAAATAAAATACATAAATTAAGGAGGATTTATTATGTCAATTAAAGTAGGAATTAATGGATTTGGCCGTATAGGAAGGAATGCACTTAAAGCTGCATTCAAAAAGCATCCAGAAATTGAAGTTGTAGCAATTAACGATTTATACGACACAAAAACCTTAGCTCATCTTTTAAAGTACGATTCTGTCTTTGGACCTTTTGAAGCTGACGTAAAAGCAGGAGATTCGTCGATTACAGTTAATGGTAAAGAAATTAAGGTCTTTGCAGAACGCGATTTAGCAAATATTCCATGGAAAGATTTAGGAGTAGATATTGTAGTAGAGTCAACAGGTGTTTTCACCTCTAAAGACAAGGCGATTGCACATATTGAATCTGGCGGAGCTAAAAAAGTTATCATCAGCGCACCGGCCAAAGGAGAAGATATTACAATAGTCATGGGAGTAAATGAGGACAAATATGATCCCAAACAGCATCATGTGATTTCAAATGCGTCATGCACTACCAACTGCCTTGCGCCTGTTGCAAAGGTGCTTATGGAAAACTTCGGAATTGTAAAAGGTTTAATGAATACCGTTCACTCCTATACCAATGATCAACGGATACTTGATTTGCCACATAAGGATTTGCGCAGAGCAAGAGCTGCAGCCTTGAACATTATCCCGACTACGACTGGTGCTGCAAAGGCCGTTGCTTTAGTTATTCCGGAACTAAAAGGAAAGCTTAATGGATTTGCACTCCGCGTGCCTACACCTACAGTTTCTGTTGTGGATCTTACCTGCCAATTGGCTAAGAGCGCAACCGCAGAACAAATTAATGAGGCTCTTAAGGAAGCAGCTGAAGGAAAGATGAAGGGAATTTTAGGTTATACTGAAGAGCCTTTAGTATCCATGGACTTTAAAGGCTGCGATCTTTCATCTATTGTAGATGGCTTATCAACAATGGTAATTGAAGACGATTTGGTCAAGGTAGTTGCCTGGTATGATAATGAATGGGGTTATTCAAACAGAGTAATGGACTTAGTTGAATATATTGCAGCTAAAGGATTCTAAAGTGGGAGAACCATGGCTGAAAAACTCTTGCTTTCAGGCAGGGTTTCTCAGCCATTTATTTCGTATAAGTCAAATTAAGGAGATTAATAATGGAAGAAGTGGTGGGATTATTAAAGCAAATAGCTCCTGAAATTGCAAATCTTGTAGAAAACCGCTACACCATATTGCGCAGTATCTATTTTAACCAACCTATCGGCAGAAGAGCTTTATCATCCATTATTTCTTGGTCTGAAAGGCAGCTCAGAGCAGAGGTAAAGCGCCTTGAGGAGCAAGGACTACTGACAATAGACCAGCAGGGAATGAAATTGACCGATGCCGGCAAAGATATGATTTTTAAAATGGAGCATTTTATATATCATTTGAGAGGCTTAAACCCCATTGCTCAAAAAATACGACAGCGATTTAATTGTGGTTATGTTTCTATAGTTCCGGGCAATACCGATGAAGATGAAACTATTAAGCTGCAACTTGGTAAAGAAGCTGCTCGATATATTAAGAAAACTATAAACGATGGTGATATCGTAGCAGTAACAGGTGGAACAACAATGGCTCAGATACCTAAAGCCATGGATAAAATTACAGGCCTTAAGGATGTCATAGTTGTGCCTGGCAGAGGAGGCCTGGGCGAAAGAGTTGAAATTGAATCTAATACCATAGCTGCAGAGCTTGCCAAAAAGCTAAATGCCCAATATAGGCTGCTTTATGTTCCAGACAATCTGAGCCCAGAAGCTATGGAGTCTATCGTGAATGAACCTGGAATACGTGAAATACTAAATATCGTTCGCAGGACCAATATTTTGCTTCATGGCATCGGAGGAGCAGAAGAGATAGGGAGAAGGCGTGGACTTTCTAAGCAAGAAATAATGGAAATACGTAAAAAAGGTGCAGTGGCTGAAGCCTTCGGATATTACTTCAATAAAGAAGGGAAGGTTGTCCATACTACCACCAGTGTGGGCCTCAGCGTAGCAGATTTGAAAAACATACGCATTGTTATTGCTATAGCCGGTGGTGCCAGTAAAGCCCCAGCAATACAAGCTTTTCTTAAATACCACAGCCCCACAGTTTTTATTACAGATGAGGGAGCGGCTAGGAAACTATTAAAACTCGAGGGAGGCGAATAGGAAATGAATAAAAAGACGCTTAAAGATTTTAATCTTGAAAATAAGAAGGTTTTAGTCAGAGAAGACTTAAATGTGCCCTTAGATGAAAATCAAAACATAACCGATGATACGCGGATTCGGGCAGCACTGCCAACGATTAAATATCTAGCAGAAAACGGTGCTAAAGTCATTATAGTTTCACATTTAGGAAGGCCAAAGGGGAAAGTAAATCCAAAATACAGCCTAGCCCCTGTTGCCAAGAGGCTTTCCGAGCTTCTAGGTAGAGATGTGGCTTTTGCTGCAGATTGCATAGGTGAAGCTGCAGAAAGCGCAGTAGCCAAAATGAACCCAGGAGACGTGCTGCTGCTTGAAAATGTGAGATTTTATGAAGCTGAAGAGAAAAACGATCCGGAGTTTGCCAAACAGCTCGCAAGCCTTGCAGATATTTTCATAAACGATGCCTTCGGCACATCTCACCGCGCTCATGCATCTACCGTAGGTGTGGCGAACTACTTACCGGCAGGTGCTGGATTTTTAATGCAAAAAGAAATTGAGGTAATGGGCAAGGCTTTAGAAAATCCGGAGAGACCTTTTGCAGCAATTTTAGGCGGTGCAAAAGTAAGCGATAAAATTGGAGTTATTAAAAACCTATTAAACAAGGTTGATATGCTGCTAATCGGTGGCGGCATGGCATTTACCTTTTTAAAGAGCCAGGGCTATGAAATAGGAAAATCTCTACTTGAAGCTGACAAAATTGAATTGGCCGCCTCGTTGATAAAAGAAGCCAAAGAAAAAAATGTCAAGTTATTGCTGCCAGAGGATGTAGTGGTCACCTCTGAACTTAAAGAAGGAATGCCTTATGAAACAGTTCCTGTGACAGAGATACCGGCAGACAAGATCGGTGTCGATATAGGTGAAGCCACTCGGAAGAAATTTGCAGATGCAATAAAAGATGCCAAAACCGTAGTATGGAATGGCCCAATGGGTGTTTTTGAAATGAAACCATATGCCGAAGGAACTTTAGCGGTAGCAGACGCAATGGCCAAGTCTGATGCAGTGACAATAATAGGCGGCGGAGATTCAGCTGCGGCAGTTGAGCAGTTGGGCTATGCCAAAGTTATGACTCATATATCAACTGGAGGTGGAGCATCTCTGGAGTTTTTAGAAGGCAAAGAATTGCCCGGTGTTGCTGCTTTAAACGATAAGTAATTGTAGATTTTTTCTTTTATTTGTTGTAAACTAATAAAAACCGGAGGTGATTATTGTGTCAAGGATCCCCCTGATTGCTGGCAATTGGAAAATGAACAATACTAAAAGGGAGACCCTGGATTTTCTTTCAAGTTTCTTACCGAAGGTGGAAAACATTACTATAGAGATGGCAATATGCCCACCCTTTACAGACCTTTATGCAGCAGCTGAGAAGTTAAAAGGCACAAAAGTAAAGCTGGGAGCTCAAAACATGCATTGGGAAGAAACCGGAGCCTTTACGGGGGAAGTTTCGCCTTTGATGCTGAAGGAGATCCCTTGTGATTACGTAATTATAGGTCATTCGGAGCGACGACAGTATTTTGCAGAAACTGATGAAACAGTGAATAAGAAAATAAAGTCTGCGCTTAAACATAATATTGCGCCAATCGTATGTGTTGGAGAGTCATTAGCTCAGCGCGAAGAAGGCATAACCATTGATTTTGTAATGACTCAAGTGGAAAATGCTCTAAAAGATATAAAACCTGAAGATGCAAAAAAAATTGTTTTTGCATATGAGCCTATCTGGGCCATAGGCACAGGCAAGACAGCTTCTGCTTCTGATGCACAGGAGGTAATTGGTGCTATAAGAAACAAGATTGAAAAACTTTACAACAAAGATGTTGCTGAAGAAGTGAGAATTCTATATGGAGGCAGTGTAAAGCCAGAAAATATCAAAGAGCTTATGGCTGAAGCAGATATTGACGGTGCCCTGGTAGGTGGCGCCAGCCTGAAACCCGATAGCTTTTATGCACTTTGTTCATTTAATCTATAGCAGGAGTTGAAGATAGTGTCAAAAAAACCGTTAATGCTAATGGTTCTAGACGGTTGGGGACTTAATCCAGAAAAAAAAGCAAATGCTATTTTAAATGCTAATACCCCTAACTATGACAAATTAATGAAAGAGTTTCCGAATACCATTTTAGAAGCTTCGGGCCTTGCCGTAGGATTGCCCGAAGGTCAAATGGGAAACTCGGAAGTAGGACACCTGAATATAGGTGCAGGTCGGATCGTATATCAGGATTTCACCAGGATAAGTCAAGATATTAAAAGTGGTGGCTTTTTTAAAAACCCTGTTTTGGTATGGGCTATGGACAATGCTTTAAATCACAATAAGTCTCTCCATTTAATGGGACTTTTATCAGATGGTGGCGTCCACAGCCATATAGAACATCTAAAAGCGCTGCTTGATATGGCAAAATTAAAAAACCTAAACAAAGTCTACTTACATGCATTTTTAGACGGTAGAGATGTGCCGCCGGCCAATGCTCAAAAATACATAGATGAAATCGAGGAATACATGAAAAAAATCGGTGTAGGCAAGATTGCCACTATCTCAGGACGCTACTATGCTATGGACCGTGACAAGCGGTGGGACAGAACAGAAAAAGCCTATAACGCAATAGTTTTCGGTGAAGGCCTGAAATCAAGGAGTGCCACAGAGGCTATTCGGCAAAGCTACGAGCGCAAAGAAACCGACGAGTTTGTGGTGCCAACGGTAGTCACTGACGAAAATGGCCAGCCTGTAGCTACTGTTGAGCCGGGGGATTCAATTATCTTCTTTAACTTCCGGCCTGACAGAGCACGGCAGCTAACTTACGCCTTTTGCAAGGAAGATTTTGACGGGTTTTCCAGAAAAAATGGATATTTTCCTGTCCACTATGTATGCCTTACCGAGTACGATGCCACTGTGAAAAATGCCAAAATAGCATATGGGCCTGAATCCTTAGATAATATTTTGGCACAAGTTTTATCTGATGCTGGTTTAAGACAGCTTAGAATTGCAGAAACAGAAAAATATGCCCATGTAACGTTCTTCTTTAACGGTGGAGAAGAAAAGGCCTACCCTGGTGAAGATAGGATATTGATACCTTCTCCGAAAGTAGCAACTTATGATTTGAAACCTGAGATGAGTGCCTACGAAGTGGCAGATAAAGTCATAGAAAAAATCAATGAAGATATATATGATGTGATAATACTGAACTTTGCAAACCCTGATATGGTAGGACACACAGGGGTTTATGAGGCTGCAGTAAAAGCCATAGAGGCAGTTGATAAATGTATCGGCAAGGTGGCAAAATGCATTGAAGAAAAAGGCGGTACATTGCTGGTGACAGCAGATCACGGCAATGCTGAGCAGATGCTGGACTACGAGACAGGAGAGCCTCATACAGCACACACCTGCAATCCGGTTCCCTTTATTTTGATGAGCCATAAGCCTTACAAACTAAGGCATGGTAAGCTTGCCGATATAGCGCCAACCATACTTGAGCTTTTGAACCTTGAAAAGCCCAAGGAAATGACTGGAGAGTCGCTTCTATCAAGTTAGCCAGTTCATTTTAAAAATTGATTCAATGCAGAAAATGTTCTTCCGTGAAGATTACGGCAAATGAGCCCATTAAGCAAGACCGTTGTTATTCTTAAGCTAGGGCCGAACGTAGCAGGGGCAGCGTGCAGGATGCACGCTGGCAGGCACTCGGCAGGATGCCGAATTGCCTGCGAAACCCTGCGAAGTGATGGAACGAGCTTTAGAATAACAGGGCTTGCTTACAGGGAGAGTTGCCGTAATCTCACCGTAGCAACTTACATAATAGAAATCTTTTTACAATGAATATAACTAAATAGGAAGGTGAATGCTTAATGTCAACAATTATCGATGTATTTGCTAGAGAAATTTTGGATTCCCGCGCCAATCCCACAGTAGAAGTGGAAGTTGTACTTGAAGATGGCTCTATAGGTAGAGCTGCAGTTCCATCAGGGGCATCTACAGGACAGTTTGAAGCTGTAGAGCTTAGAGACAAGGATCCCAAGCGTTATAACGGAAAAGGTGTTTTAACAGCGGTTAAAAACGTAAATGAAGTTATTGCTCCAGAGCTTCAGGGAATGGATGCTCTAGACCAAGTGGCAATTGACAAACTCTTAATTGACCTTGATAAAACTCCAAATAAGGGCAATTTAGGTGCCAATGCCATCTTAGGTGTATCTCTGGCTACCGCACATGCAGCAGCCAATTTCTTGGGAATAAGCCTTTACAGATACATAGGTGGTGCCAATGCCAAGGTGCTCCCCGTTCCAATGATGAACATATTAAACGGCGGCAAGCATGCAGACAACAATGTAGACCTGCAAGAGTTTATGATTATGCCGGCAGGCGCCACGAGCTTTGCAGAAGCGCTTCGAATGGGAGCTGAAACCTTTCACGCACTAAAGAAGGTTTTAGGCGAAAGAGGCCTGTCTACTGCCGTAGGTGATGAAGGAGGCTTTGCTCCAAACTTATCTTCAAATGAAGAGGCTATAAAATATATTATTGAGGCAATAGAAAAAGCCGGCTATGTTCCAGGCCAGGACATTTTCATTGCACTGGATGCTGCTTCTTCTGAATTGTACAGCGATGGCAAGTACCAGTTGAAAGGTGAAGGCTTAGAATATGACGCAGAGGGAATGGTGAATTACTATTCACGGCTTATTGAAAAATATCCCATTATCTCCATTGAAGATGGCATGGCCGAAGAAGATTGGGAGGGCTGGAAGCTCCTCACTGATGCTATCGGCAACAAGGTTCAGTTGGTAGGCGATGATTTGTTTGTTACAAATACAGAGAGGCTGCAGAGGGGCATTGAAAAAGGCGTTGCCAACTCAATACTTATTAAATTGAATCAAATCGGAACACTTACAGAAACACTAGATGCCATTTCCATGGCGGAAAGAGCCAAATACACGGCAGTAGTATCCCACCGCTCTGGTGAGACAGAGGATACCACAATTGCCGATTTGGTAGTTGCAGTAAATGCCGGTCAAATCAAGACAGGAGCCCCTTCACGCACAGACCGTGTTGCAAAATACAATCAGCTGCTTAGAATTGAACAGGAACTGGATACCACTGCACAATATCTCGGCATTAAGGCCTTCTATAATATTAAGAGATAGTTGATTAACGATTGTGTTTATTAATTGACTACAAAAATATAACAATAAAGGCTGTTAACTGTTGTCAGGTAATACAAGCGAGCGAATTTTATTTTTTCGTTAATAGTTCTTGATGAGATTTCAAGAAAGCCGTTAAAAAGCTTTTTGCGGAATAACAAAGACATATAGTGTAACTAGTTAAAATGAGAGGATATTTAATATCTTTTTACACAAATAAGATTGAGCTTAAAAGCTTTAGGCTTTCGCAGAAATCGAATCTAGAACTATAGAAAAAATAAACCTGAGCGAGCTGTATTACCTGACAACATTGTGAAAGTATTGTTGTAAATTATATAAATCTGAGATACAGATGACGGCAAACTCCCTTTTAGGATAATAAGTCGGCTGAAGGGCAGTGCCGTCATCTGCACTTAAAGACTAAACTGATTTACAAAGCTTACAGTCAGGGGGCTCTTTATGGAAGAACTAATAGTATACCCTACGCCTTATTTGGTAAGGCAGCACAAAATGAGGCAGCTTCAAGGCAAAAAAGGTGTGGCTGGAGAAGAACCTATTACCTATGAGGCCTTTGTAGATAGATGTATAAAACAAGTAGTAGTTTCAAAACACCTGCTGGGAGATTTCAAGAAAAACTTAGTGCTACACAGCATTATCCGAAAACTGAAAATGCAAAACAAACTAGAGTATTTTGACACTATCAGATCAGGATATGTGCAGCGTGTTGGAGAAGTTATCGGTGAACTAAAACAGCAGGATATAGATACAGAGACTTTTGATGCTATAAAACTAGATAGAGCCTGCCACCGTGACCTTGCATTAATCTACAGGGCATACCAAGAATTTTTAAACAAAAATCGCTTATATGACCAAGAAGATCGGTACATATTGTGCAAAAAACACCTTTTAGAAAGCGATTTTATATCCCATGTAGATGAGGTGCATTTTAAGGAATTTTATTATCTTTCTCCAATTCAGCAGAAAATTATAAATGCACTTGGCGAAAAGGCCAAGATCAGCAACTCTGATTTAACCTCTAAGATGAGACAAATAAAAGTAGTAAAGTCCCCCAATCGCAGGGCTGAGATTGTGAAACTTGCTCAAGTGATATTGGAAGACTTACAAAAAGGTCTTTTGCCACATAATCTATGCATTGTCCTGCGAGACCGGGCCCCTTACGAGCGCATTTTGCTGGAAGTCTTCAATGAGATGAATATACCCGTTAATATACAGGTTCATGCTGCACTTATTCAAAATCCATTTGTAAAAGCATTGATGAAGTTTTTTATAGGTGGAACCAGCGAATATTTTTCCCAAGATGTGCTTGATGAAAACATACAAAATGAAAAGTTTTCCATGATTGAATGGATAGGCTTTGTGAAAGGTTTTCTTGAGGAGAGAGATTTTCCTGTACGATTTTGCGATGTACACGGCGATGACTTTATTCTGTTTAAACGGGATTTAAACGCCTTTGAAGCTTTAATAAATCTTTTTAATGAATTAAATGATGTAAGTCAAATGTTTTCAGAAGAAAGCATAGGTCTGCAAGACTTCATATCTTTATTAGATATTCATCTAAAAAGTAGATTTTACACCTACAGCGAATCCGATGAAGGCATATGGGTTTTGTCCCCTGTAATGCTGAGAGGACTTACGTTTGATAAAGTCTACGTTCCGGGAATGATAGAAGGTGAATTTCCCAAGGATTTTAGACCTGATTGGCTTTTAAAGGATTGGGAAAGAGTAAACTTTAATGAAAAAGGGTATTGTTTGGACACATTAGACATACTGCTTAAAAAAGAATCGGAAGCCTTTGACTTCATTACGGCATCGGCCAATACAGGATATTTTTCATACCCTAATGTAGCGGAAAACAATACTGCTGTGATGATGTCTTCATATCTTGAAAACTTACTAAGTTTATATGAAACTTCAATAGAAAATTTAAGTTTAGAGTCCATATATTCTTTTGAAGGCACAAATTGCAGTGCCCCTGAGCCTGGAGTTATCTCAGAAAGCACAAGACAGAAGCTAATGGAGTGCTTTAAAGAGCGGCCCTTTAGCGCCACAACATTTAATATGTATGGCGAATGCCCTTATAAGTTTTTCCTGGCAAGAGTTTTAAATCTTTCACCTCCGGATGAAGATGGTGAATATACTGCCCTTGCCAGAGGGACAGTTTTGCATAAAGTCCTCGAAAAATTTTTCAGAAATCACAGAGAAGGCCTTGAGGCCCAAAAATTAGAAGATTACAGTCAGGAAATAAAATCTCTTGTAGATAAAATCATGGAAAGCTCAGGCGTAAAGGGAAATTTCTTACACCCGTTATTGTTTGAAATAGAAAAGAATCAAATGGCAGAAAACATTGTAAAATACATTGCTTCTTATTTGAAACAGACAGGAGATTTTAAACCTGCTTTTTTTGAAATGGGTTTTGGATATAATCAAGAATTTGCTTTTGACTTTGCTCCAGATATTTTATTTTCTGGCAAGATCGATAGAATAGATGAGAATTCAGAAGGCAAGCTCATTATTTTTGATTATAAATCAGGTTCAACGCCCGATATCAAACAGATAGAAGAGGGTACAAATCTTCAAATGCCACTGTATATCATGGCGTGTGAGCAGTTACTTAGAAAACCCGTAGTTGGTGGAGCCTTTATTTCCCTTAAAAAAGGTGCCGTAGATAATATTCTGGTGAAAGATAAGAATTTGCCATTTGTATCAGGACGACGGAAAAAAGGGGTTTTAAGTCAAACACAGTGGGAAGAGCTAATGACTTCTGTTAAAAATACAATTAGGCAGTATGCAGACAACGTAAGATCAGCTCAATTTGCATTGCAGCCCAAAAAATGTCCCAAAACAGATGCCTTCGGAAGTTTTTGTGATTTTACCGCAATCTGCCCTTGGGAGGGGGAAGAGTAATGGAGTACACGAGGGAGCAGCAAAAGGCCATTGAAACAGTTGACCAAAATCTAGTTGTTACTGCCGGAGCAGGAGCAGGGAAGACAAGAGTTTTAGTTGCGCGTATTCTCCATATTTTAAAACAGGGTCTGGCTGATATAGATAAAATAGTAGCAATTACATATACAAATAAGGCGGCATTAGAGATAAGGGAAAGGCTTTTTAGAGAAATGACAAAGGAAAAAAACAATAGTACTATTTCAAAACACCTGAACAAATTAGGCATCGCATATATTGGCACAATCCACAGCTTTTGCTTCCGGCTCCTAAAGGAAAACCCAGTGGAAGCCGGCATTGATCCCCACGCAAAAATCCTGGAAGAATTTCGTGCAAATGCATGGCTAAAGGACAGCATAGAAAAAACGGTACTTGATAACCTTGAAAATACACTGGTGTTTCAACTGACGTCTGAACTTGGGTTTTCCAAATTGGTCAGAGAACTTTACAACACCATGAAAACCATGCAAAATCAGGGCATTGAGCCTACCTGTATTGAAAAAATGGCAGTAAGTGATCAAGAAAAAACTATTGCAATACTCATTAGCCAAGCTTTTAAAACTTATCAACTAAAAAAAGAGGAACAACTTTTTTTAGACTATGAGGATATTTTACAAAAAACCTTGCTTATGCTAAAAGAAAATCACCAAGTCCTTGAAGATTGCCGAAAAAGGTTTAAATTTATCATGGTTGATGAATATCAGGATTTAAACTTTGTCCAGGACGAGATTTTGCGGCTTTTAGGTGAAGGCACAAATCTTTTTGTTGTAGGTGATAAGAAACAATCCATCTACGGATTCCGTGGTGCCAGAGTGGAGCTTTTTGAAAAGCTCAAAGGAGATTTAGAAAGTCAAGGGAAAGCTATAGTCTTAAAGGATAATTTTCGTAGTGATGGGCGCATAATAGAATTTGTAAACCGCAGCTTTGAAAATTTAATGGAAGGCTATGAACCGATTTTAGCTCATAGGTGCGATACAATTGGCAACAATATTTCCTTTATCACATGGGAAAGCAGCGGCAAAATGGAAGAGCGAAGAAAGCTAGAGGGTGAATACATAGCCAGGAAAATCTTACAGATGATGACAGATGAGACCCTTTATATTTATGATAAAGATACCCAAGAGTACCGCAATCCCACTTTTCGCGATTTTGCTGTACTTTTTAGGAAAAAGACTCACCTTAAACATTATGTAAATGCATTTAAAAAATACAAGATTCCTTTTTATGTAGCAGATACCGGAAATCTTATGGAAAGCTTTGGGGTAAAGAATTTACTCTATGCTCTAAAGGCCATTGAATTTCAGGACAATATTAATTTATACGGCACCCTTTCACATCTCTTTAATATAAGTGATGATTGTCTTGCAGAATTTGTACTAAGCGGAAATGAGTTGGCATCAGGGCTAAAAGAAGATATAGAATACGCCGGTGTTTCAGAAAACCTTGCTAAAGCCTTTCAATTAATCCGAAGGTGGTGTAAAATAAAAGAAAAGGATACTATTAGAGAACTTTCAGGAACAATAGTCGATGATACCGGACTTTTGCTTTCTTTAGCCCAAAAGGACCTTCTTGAGATAGAAAGTTTGCACAGGTTTTTGGATTTATGCTGGCATTATGACCAGCAAGGCTATACTTTAAGAGAATTTCTAGAAGAGCTTGATTATTTTGGGGATGAGCAGCAAGAGGCAGCAGATGTTTCTGAAGAAGAAGACGTAGTTAAATTTATTACAATCCACTCTTCCAAGGGTTTAGAGTTTCCCATAGTTATTCTGGCAGACAGTGGTCAGAATATACCTTTTACTTCTTCGGATATCCTGTTTGACCCTGAAAAAGGATTAGCTTTTAGGAAAGACAAGGATAAATGGGAACAGCTCAAAGCATATTTAGAACAAAAGGAAGTAGAAGAAGCCAAAAGGCTGCTTTATGTGGCACTTACCAGAGCTAGGGACTATCTGGTGATTTCAGGGGAAATGGCATCTGAAAAAAAGGAAAGTTTCTTAAAATGGCTAAAACAAGAATTAACAGCTGTTCAAGAGGCACCTGTAGATGTAATTGAGCCATCAAAGTTAATAGAAGAGAAATTACCGGATTTTGAAAAAACCAAACAATACTGTGCAAACTTAATTCAACCTGGACGTATTCCTGTATTAAAGAGGTATTCTGTAACATCATTAGGAGAGTATGTAAGATGTCCTAAAAGATATTATTTTAACAATGTTTTAGGCATACCAGAAAGGGTTTTTTATGAAAATAAAGGTCCTATACTAAGACTTTCTGCCATTGAAAGAGGTACAATAGTTCATGAACTGATTGAAAAAATCCATAAAGACAAGATAAATGTAAATGAACCAGAGAAAATACTAGCTGCATTGGGATTTGATTTAGGGCTTGAAGATGCTAATATTATCCAAAAGTGCGTTCAAAATTATATTCAAAGCGACTTGCATAGTATTGCAGGAGAGGTTTTTTCTGAAATTCCCTTTACTTATTGTATTAATGATTGGTGCTTTTTAACCGGAAAAATTGATCAGCTGATTGTTGAAGATGATGGTGCAACGATTGTAGATTTTAAAACAAATACCAAAATGCGACCGGATATCTTTGAAGCATATCGGCTACAGGTTTTGGCATATGCGCTAGCTATTACAGAAATATATAATGTACAGCTTAAAAGGGTAATTATAGCATCACTTTTGGAAGGAAAATTTATTCAGGTGGATGCGACCGAATCCGTTCTTGTAGAATGTAAAAATCAAATTTTAAATATCATAGATAGAATAGAAAGTAGTATATTTAGAGACAAGGCACGAGACACAGCAACTTGTGATTTTTGTGCATATAAAAGCTTATTATGTAAATTATTATAATAAAGAAGGTGGTAAGCAAATTTATACATTAGAATAACTAAATAGGGAAACATATCATCAGGTTTTAAATAGTAACGTAAAAAACAAGCCTTTCTCACATATAATGTAACATAATTTGTTGTATAATTTTAATAGTGTAGCACATTATAGATAAAATGTGTTGTATTTCAAAAAATATTGTGGTATAATCACTTATTATTAGATACTTGGAGGTAGAATTATATGGAACTATTGTTAACTATAGTATACCTATTAATCTGTATAGGCCTAATTACTTTGGTATTGTTGCAGTCAGGCAAATCTGCCGGTTTGGGAACTATCGCCGGTGGAGTTGAAACCCTGTTTGGAAAGAAAAAAGGGATAGACGATAAACTGGCAAGGTATACACAAATCGTAGCTATGACTTTTCTTGCTATGTCTATAGTAATGATAGTTTTTTTACGTTAGATATTGAACTGGAGGGAATTACCAATGGAAAACCTGGTGATATGGGC
>Ga0134099_1002584_pt1 | contig 14701 bp, 17 predicted proteins | sample 10_taG_2_FD_105482 | JGI IMG/M metagenome (GOLD analysis project Ga0134099, IMG submission 105482) | Switchgrass degrading microbial communities from high solid loading bioreactors in New Hampshire, USA - 10_41_5_180_A2 metaG | ecosystem: Engineered > Bioreactor > Semi-continuous > Anaerobic >...
AGACTCTGGCTATTTAGGTTTGGCCTTTGACTGAGATTTCGTTTAGGCGCATAAATTGATAAATATAAAAACCATTGGGCAAAATCAACAATAAGTTAAGTAGCATGGACTTTTTTTAAAAAGAAGTTTTAAAGTTTTTAAAGAAGTTATATAGAAATTACGTTGAAAAGGGGTTAAAAAAGTTATGAAAAATTGGCAACGGACGGCTGAAGGTTTCCAAAGGATGTCCAAAGCTGTTTGGCGGTTTCCTGTCACCTCGGCCTGTTTGGCAGGGGTCACCATCCTTCTATGGTATATGATTTCACTGGATGCTTCACCGCCGTTAATGACGCAAAAATTAATGTATACCTTTTGGGTTGGCGCTTTTATCGGAATGTTGGCGCAATTTTGTTCGGAGAGGTTTCCCGGAATAGGCGCCAAAAGACCGGCAATATATACCTTGTCCCTTCTTCTGATAATAGGCTATTGGCTGATCTTATGGCCTGTTCCGGAGCTAAGCGCAGAGATAACAGTTAGGACGCTGGTGGCGATTTTCGCCATGTTATGCGCCGTTTTATGGATTCCTTCTTTTAAAAGGGTAACGGACTTTAATCAGGTGGCCCTGGTTCATTTTAAGTCGGTATTTACCTCTATATTGTATTCCGCTGTTTTATCCGCCGGGCTCAGTGCCATAATTGCCACAGTGGACGTTTTATTGTTCAATGTGAGTGAAAAGGCTTATCTGTACACGTTAAGCCTGGTATGGGTAATGTTCGCCACGCTTTATTATTTATCGTTGCTGCCCAAATTTAACTCGACGGAAGAGCTTGATTTGGAAGCCGTGGCAAAAGCCCGCAGTTACCCCAGATTTTTGGAAATACTTGTGGCGTATATTCTGATACCTTTAGTCGCAATCTATACCCTGGTATTGCTGGCTTACTTTGTTAAAATCCTGCTTACTTGGCACTGGCCTTCAGGACAGTTAGGGCCTATGGTTTTGGTCTATTCTGCCGCCGGCATAATCTTGTTTGTGCTCGCCAGTTTGCTGACCAACCGTTTTGCTTTTTGGTATTGCAGGATTTTCCCGAAAGTGCTTATCCCGATAGTTATAATGCAGCTGATTTCCGTCGGGATTCGCCTGAATGCATACGGGGTAACGGAATCCAGATATTACGTGGCTCTGTTTGGAATATTCTCGATCATAAGCGGATTAATACTGAGTATTAGGCCTGTGGGTAAAAATAGTTTGATAGCTTTGCTTGCGGCAGCCTTCGCTGTCGTTTCGGTTATCCCGCCGGTGGATGCTTTTACGGTTTCCCGCACCAGCCAAATCAGCAGAGTCGAAAGAATCCTGCAAACCGAAGGTATTTTGGTTGACGGCAAAATCACTCCGAAACAAGACGTGTCGGATTATACCAAGATTGAAACTACCAATATCCTTACTTATTTGAACCGGAACAGTTCTCTAAAATATATTGAATGGCTGCCGGAAGACTTTGACCTCTACACGGATATGAATAAGGTCTTTGGTTTTGGACCTAGCTATCCCGATTGGCCGGATTACCTGTACGCTTCCGTTGACGGCGAAAAGCCTATAGATGTTTCCGGTTATCAGGTTTGCTTCAATACCCATTTCGGCAGTTATCTGTTGAAAGAAGCAGGTATGCGTTCTTATCCCTTTACCATTGACGGTGTGAGTTACGAACTGCTGATTGAGCAATTGTCGAATCAGCAGACCAAAATAGCCGTCAGAAATGCTTCGGGTCAAGAATTGGTAGCGCTGGAACCTTATGAATTTGCTCAAGAGTTGGCCCAAGAGGGGAAAGCCGGTGAACGCCTGCTTGATCCTGAAGAAATGACTATGGAAAAAGTCGCCGACGGTTATAAACTGAAGATAATTTTCCAGAGTATTAATATCACTTTTGGTCAGGAACAGGATTCCTACACCAATTTTTCAGCCTTTGTGTTGTTTGGCCAAAAATAAACTACAGTTTTTTAGAAGTTTAAAGACAGTTATTGGACTCAAAAGATGTCTAAAATATAGGGGTGCCTGAAATATAGCCTTATAAATATAGCCTTATAAATATAGCCTTATAATAAAGGACCGCTACAAGAATAACATAAGGACGTAATTCAGAATGCTTAAAAAAACCTTGTTTATAGTAGCTGCTGTTTGCGTAATAGTCGGCGTAAGCTATTTGGCCGTTTTATATTTAAACGGCCCAAACGGCGCGGATACGCCGGCGCCGCCTGACAGGCCCGGTCAGCAGGCTCCGGACAGTGATTCGGATAATAGCGGAGCGGAGCCTGACCCTATTCTGAAACAGATTAATGCTCTGAGCCTGGAGCAGAAAGTCGGGCAGTTAGTAATTGTCGGAATCGAAGGATACGATATCGATGCAAATACCAAGAGATTTATCGAAGAATATCAGGTGAGCGGGTTTGTTCTTTTCCAAAGAAATATCAGAGATACAGAGCAGATGCTCTCTTTGCTCAATTCTTTAAAAGAAGCAAATTCGGTGAAGGGAATACCGCTGTTTTTGGCAATCGACGAAGAGGGCGGCCGAGTTTCCCGTTTGCCCGCAGAGTTGCGCAGGGCTCCTTCCAATGAAGCCCTAGGCAAGCTGAATAACGGCTCGCTGTGTTATCGGCTTGGCAACATTATCGGAGAACAATTGAAATCTTTCGGCTTGAATATGAACTTCGCTCCTGTCTTGGACATCAATAGCAATCCGGACAATCCGGTCATAGGGGATCGTTCCTTTGGCCATGATCCTCGATTGGTCAGCGCTTTGGGCATTCAGACCATGAAAGGGCTGCAAGCCCAAAATATTATCCCAGTGGTCAAGCATTTTCCCGGACATGGTGATACAGCGGTTGATTCTCACCTCGGTTTGCCTGTGCTTAAACATGATTTAAACAGGCTGAAGGGCTTTGAACTGCTACCTTTTCAAGCGGCGATAGAGAACAATGCCGATGCCATTATGCTGGCCCATATTCTTTTGCCACAGATTGACGAACATAATCCTTGCACTTTTTCTCCGAAGATAATTTCCGAATTATTGAGAGGGCAAATGGGGTTTGACGGGGTTATTATCACGGACGATTTGACAATGGGAGCCATTGTGGCGAATTATGGCATCGGCGAAGCTGCGGTAAAGTCAATTCAAGCCGGCAGCGATCTTGTTCTGGTATGCCATGATTATGCCAAGCAAACGGAAGTCCTGGAAGCTCTGTTGGAAGCCGCTCGAAACGGCAGTATTCCTCCGGAGAGAATAGACCAAAGCCTTTATAGAATTTTAAAGCTAAAGGACAAGTATAATCTGTCCGATGATGTAAAAGGAGTGCCGGATATCAATTACTTGAACAAAAAGATGCAGGATATTCTGCGAGATTATCCTGCCTTACGGCAATAAGTTTATATGATTATGGAAGTAATTAACAGGTTAAATTTCGGGATTATGTTATACTATATTTAAAAGTTGTCCTATATTTCCAATTTTTTTTAAAGGAGGCAAAAGAATCATGGTGATTATGAAAAATATCGAGTTTTCGACGGTAGTGAATTTAAAGGATTTGATCGACTATCAACAAGGACAAGTCGTTAGCAGAACCTTGGCTCAAGTTCCCACTGCCAGCATTACTCTTTTTTCTTTAGATGCCGGGGAAGGCATCAGTACCCATACTACTTCCGGAGATGCGATGGTTCAAATACTGGATGGGGAAGCGGAAATCACAATCGGTGATAAAGTACTGACGGTAAAAGAAGGGGAGACGGTCATTATGCCTTCGGACATTCCCCATGGGTTGGAAGCTCGCAAGAGGTTTAAAATGCTGCTCACCGTGATTAAAAAATAACGCGGATCAAGACAAATCTTCTTTATTATTTAAGAAAAAGAAATAAGAAAAAGATAAATTACTGCGAAATTATTTATATTGATAAATCACTGCAAATTTTTTTTTGTAGAAAAGGATTTAAAAATTAAAAATATTTATTAAATTATATTTAAAGACAGTGGCTTAAACTCCACCGGAGGTTTTTTGGTGGAGTTTAGAGTGTCTAAAATGAATTTTAATGCTATAATAAAAAAACTAAAAAAATATTTAATGTTATAATAAAAAACTAAAAAAATAACAATAAATAATAACCATTAGGTAAATGGGAGTAAGGGTTTTGGCTAAAGATAACCAAACAAGTGAAAAAAATAATATAAAAAAACCGATTGCAAAAGAAAACTCAATTAATGATTTCAAACAGGGGGTTAAAAAAGGTTTACCGATAGCCTTTGGGTATGTGCCGGTTGCTTTTGCCTTTGGTTTACTGGCAGTAAAAGGCGGGATTCCGGTTTGGATAGCCATTCTTATTTCGATGACTAATCTTACCTCAGCCGGCCAATTTGCAGGTGTGGGCTTAATAATGGCTCAGGCGACGCTGTTTGAAATTACTCTGACAACCTTTGTTATCAATATTCGTTATATGCTTATGTCGCTGGCTTTGGCCCAAAAAGTAGTAGAAAAAATGCCCAGATTACATAGAAGTATCATGGCTTTCGGAATTACCGACGAAACTTTTGCAGTGTCATCCCTTGAAGAAAGGGAAATTACTTTCCCTTTTATGATGGGGCTGATAACCGGACCCTACTTTGGCTGGGCTCTGGGGACGGCGTTAGGGGCAATTTTAACCAACTTTCTGCCTGTTGCCGTGCAGAATTCGATGGGGATAGCCTTGTATGCGATGTTTATCGCGTTGATTATTCCTGCGGCCAAAAAGTCTAAAGCGGTTCTTGTTGTAATAATCGTGGCTATTGCCATAAGTTCTGCGTTTAAATGGGTTCCGTTTTTAAATAAGCTTTCTCAGGGATGGGTTATCATTCTTGCTACGGTAATTGCTTCAGCCGTTGGAGCAATATTTTTCCCGAGATCGGAGGAAAGGGTATGAGTCTGCGTTATATTTTGCTGGCCGTTGCTTTAATGGCCATTGTAACTTATATTCCAAGAGCGCTTCCGATTGTGCTTTTTAAGCGAAAAATCAAGTCCCAGAGGATTACTTCGTTCCTGTATTATACTCCGTATGCAGTTCTGGGGGCCATGACCTTTCCAAGTATAATCTATTCTACGGGCAATTTATATTACTCGATAGCCGGTACATTGGTGGCCTTGGGATTGGCTTACTTGGAACAGGGTCTGATGAAAGTTGCGTTAGGCGCCGTCCTGATAGTATTTCTCTGTCATGTGTACTTTTAATGCCTAGAATAGCGGCTATTGACAAATATGTTAAAATTAGACTAAAATAATATTCATTATAATCAACTTTTTTCACAAGGAGGAAAAAGATGATGTTGGTATGGAAAGATGAATATTCGATCGGAGTGGATCATATCGATAAACAGCACCAACGATTATTTGAGATCGGCAACGATATTTACAACCTGTTGGAAAACTATTTATTAGAGGACAAATATGATAAAATCATGGCCATTATTCAAGAATTAAAGGAATATGCCAAGTATCACTTTAAAGCCGAAGAAGAGTATATGATGCAAATTAAGAGTCCGAAATTTTTCAGACAAAAAGTGGCCCATGATGATTTTGTCAGTAAGATTGAAGAGGTACAGTTGCAAGACATCGATCAGGATCAAGATAAGTATATAAGAGAGCTGCTTGAGTTTGTATTTACTTGGATTATTGAACATATTATTAAAGAAGATAAGCTCATTACCGCTACTGACCGGTAAGTTTGGCTCGCTTTTTAGGTACAGTCTTGTTTTATATCCTGTTTTTTAGTATCAGATTTAATATAATGTTTCATAACTTTTAGATAATAGGGCTTGGTTTGTATAGAAAGTCTATATGAATCAGGCTTTTACTTTTTAGAGAATATATTAGAAAACATATTTGCTGAAATGTGTTTGTTATATCGGCCAAGAAATAGTATGATGTTAAATGGCAAAATGTCTGCAATTATAATTTGGGAGGGTATCTAAAGGGAATGCCTGATATCGACGCAATTTTGGAAGATGTTAAGATTTGGGTGCGGGAAGTAGGTGCTTGGCAAAAGAAAAACTTCCGAAGAAAAAACCTCGTTGTTGAAACGAAATCCTCGGAAGTAGATCTTGTTACCGAAATTGACAAATTGTCTGAAAAATATTTCCTTGAAGTAATCTCCCGAAAATACCCGGACCACGGTATTCTTTCGGAAGAATACGGCGAAAGTGAGCATGTGAATTCGGATTTCAGATGGATAATTGATCCTTTGGACGGGACGACGAATTATGCTCAGGGTTTACCGATCTATGCTATTTCGGTAGCGCTTCAGTATAAAGGAGAAACGGAGCTCGGTGTTATTTACCTTCCGATGCTGGATTTGCTTTTTGAGGCTGTCCGCGGGAAAAAAGCTTTTCTAAACGGAGAAAGAATTGAGGTCGGGACCAAAACCAAAATGAGAGAGTGTTTACTGGCTACCGGTTTTCCTTATGACCGGGCGCAAGCCATTGACAATAACACTGATTATTTTTCCTATTTTGTGCCCAGAGCAAGAGGAATAAGGCGGTTAGGCTCAGCAGCTTATGATTTGGCCAATGTGGCAGCGGGCATTATTGACGGTTATTGGGAACTGTACTTGAATTTATGGGATGTAGCCGCCGGAATTCTGTTGGTTCAAGAGGCCGGCGGCAAGGTGATCCTGCTTGAACAGAAAAGAGGAGTTTCGTTAATAGCCGGTAACAAAACCATAGCCGAAATGATCTTAATGGGAATAGAGGATGTTGATAAAAGAAAACACATAGAGTAGAAGGCCTACGGCTTTCAATCCGGTCAGGAAAACTATAGTGGTCGCCGTTTCTGTCTCCCAAAGTAAGGTATAACTATTCATATTCTTAAAACATATGATGAATAAAAATCATTTTTAATAGTAATCAGGGCTTATGTAGGATAAGGAACGTGGCTAAAAAGAACAGAAATACTATTGGGAGGACAGAGATGGCAAAGGTTAAAATAATTGCTGACAGCACATGCGATATTACAGCGGAAATTGTGGAAAAATATGATCTGGCCATAGTGCCTTTGTACGTTGAATTTGGCGAAGAAAGTTATCGCGATGGGGTGGATATCGTTCCCGCCCAGTTATTCCAAAAAGTTAAGGAGAAAGGATTTTTACCGAAGTCAGCCGCCCCTACACCCTTGGATTTTAGTAAATATTTTAAAGAATATATTGCTCAAGGATACGATATCGTAGCGATTACTATCTCTTCCAAGATGTCGTCCACCTATCAAAATGCATTGCTTGCTGCGGCCGAGTTTCCGAAAAAGCGAATTTGGGTTGTGGATTCAGGAAATATTACTACCGGGATGAGTTCTCTGGTTACAGTGGCCGGTGAGGCGGCTCTGGACGGAATGTCTGCGGAAGAAATAGCCAAGACGCTCCAGACTTTAGTACCCAAAGTCAGAGTTAATTTTGTCATTGACACTTTGGAATATCTTTATAAAGGCGGAAGGTGTAATGCGGTAGAAAAACTCTTCGGTTCCCTGCTCCGGATCAAACCTATTGTCGGAGTAAAAAACGGAAGTCTATATGTTGCGGAAAAGGTTCGCGGCGATAAAAAAAGAGCATTGGCCAGAATGATTGCCAATGTAGTAAAGAACAAAGAAAAAATAGCTTTTGACCGGGTTTTTATTAATAATACGGTCGGTAATGATGATGAAGCCGAATACGTTAAAGCCAGACTTGAGCAAGAATTGCCTACAGCACAAATCATCATGACCAAAGCCGGCTGTGTGATTTCTACCCACTGCGGAGAGAAAACCCTGGGTATCGGCTATATAGAAAAATAAAATATGCTTAAAAAATTTAAATACTTTGTTTCAAATTGCTTAATATTAAGTTTCTATATTATTTAATATTTTTTTTATTTAATATCCATATTTTATATAATAGTACATAAGAACCGTTTATTATTTTCTTTTTGTATGATACTATTATTGGGGCATTTTGCAGCAGATAATTTTCGAAACAGAGGGGTATAATGGATATTACTGTCATATTGTTTAGTTTTTTTGGAGGTCTCGGTTTATTTCTTTACGGTATCAAAGCCATGTCTGACGGCCTCCAAACAGTTGCAGGCGATAGATTGCGCGTTATCCTGGAAAAAGGGACAAGTTCACCCATAAGAGGGGTATTGACCGGAACTTTGGTCACAGCGCTAATTCAAAGCAGCAGCGGTACCACGGTAATTACCATAGGATTGGTCAATGCCGGTTTATTGAATCTAAGACAAGCCATCGGAGTTATAATGGGTGCCAACATTGGTACAACCGTTACAGCCTATTTGATAGGATTTAACCTCAAAGATTATGCATTGCCTATTATAGCTGTTGGTGTCTTGCTTATTTTCTTTGCTAAAAATAGGAAAGTAAATTATTTCGGTACAGTAATTTTCGGCTTTGGTCTTCTGTTTTACGGAATGGAAGTAATGGGACAGGGCATGCAGCCTTTGAAGAATTCACCCTTCTTTTATAATTTAATGATAAATGTAGAGAATAATGCGCTTTTAGGAGTATTAATCGGTGCCGTATTTACTGGTATTGTCCAAAGCAGCAGCGCTACAATCGGTATCCTCCAAGGATTGGCCAATCAAAACCTGGTCAGTATCGGCCAGGCTGTGCCGATTCTTTTTGGGATGAACATAGGAACCTGTATGACGGCTTTGTTGGCGAGTATCGGTACCACTGTGGCTGCTCGCCGTGCCGCGTTGTCCCATTTACTGTTCAACGTGATAGGTACAGTTATCTTTCTGCCTTTATTTCTATTAGGTGGTCTCCAATTTGTTGTTGAATTATTTACTAATGCTATCCTTTTTGTGTTGCCGGGACACGGAAGTTGGGAAACACTAAATCCTATGATGAAGATTGCCCAATACCATGGGGTATTTAATATCTTGAATACTGTTATCTTGCTTCCTTTTGTAGCCGTTTTAGCTATGATTGTGAGCAAGCTTGTTCCGTCTAAAGCGGATGAAATAGATTTAAGCCCTCAGTACCTTGAACCCAGATTGTTAAACAATTTACCCGTTGCTTTATCCAATGCTAAGCGGGAATTGATCAGAATGGGCAATATAGCCTTTGAGGTTTTGCAAAACTCAGTAGAATATTTTAATACGAAAAAAGAAGAGAATAGAACAAAGGCTAAGTTGAATGAAGAACTGGTGGATAAATTGAAAATTGACATAGAATCCTATGTTACTCGAGCTGTTTCCGGGAAAAACCTTACAGATAATTTGTCGAAAAAGAGTCACACAATTTTACATGCCATAGTTGATATTGAAAGAGTGGGGGATCATTCCGAAAACATTGTTGAACTGGCCGAATATGCTCAAGCCCATAAGCTCTCTTTTTCGGAGCAAGCGATGCAAGGTTTGGAGCAGCTTACAGAGCTCGTCAAAGAGATTTTTATCCTTGCTTTAACAGCCTTGGAAAATGATGACAAAAAGTTGGCCAGGGAAATTATAGAAAAAGACAACCTGATTGACCATACGGAGAAAGAACTGCGCAAGGCTCATATAGCCCGGGTCAATGCCCGTATTTGCAACGGGAATGTGGGAGCGGTGTACCTGGATATTTTGAGCAACTTGGAAAGAATAGGCGACCATTCGGTGAATATAGCCGGATACGTCATTGGAGAGGAAAAATAAGTTTGCCCGCTTCATACGCCTTGTGGCAATTTCTTATTGAATTAATCGATTTCTTTGTAATATAATTGGAGATAGTTTTGGAAGTAAGGAGTGGACTAATGGAGAAGTTTTTAGCAAAGTACGATGATTTTTTTCTTAGCATCGCCAGACCGATAATAGAGCACGAAGAATACCAAAAAATGCGCTTAATTCCTCACCATCACAGGTCTGTCTTTGAACATTCGTTGAATGTTGCCTACCTGGCCTATAAAATTTCTTCAAAGCTTAAGCTTGATACGGTTTCGACAATCAGAGGAGCTCTTTTACACGACTTTTATTTATTTAAGTTTAAAAAACGTGAAGGCAAAAACCTGATTGCTGAAGGCTACAGACACTCCAGAAACCATCCTAGGATTGCCAAGGAAAACGCTTTAAAGTATTTTGATTTAAATAAAAAGGAAATTGACATTATTTTGAACCATATGTTTCCCGTTGGACTTCCGAAGAGCTTGGAAGCTTGGATTACTTCCTTTGCGGATAAAAGCTTGGCTGTTTTGGAATACTCCGCCAGAGCATATTCTTATACGAACGTAAAATTAGCAAATCTGTTATTTGCCAGTTCCAAGTGATATTGCAAGTGATACTACCGGCTAGTCCGGCTTTTTTTATCAAAAAAAGCCTTTTCTGGCATAAAGCCAATATGTTAGCAAATAGATTTTTAAAGGCGGGTTTTTATGTAATAATAGTATAGGGGGGTGTAGCGGTGAAGAAGCAGCTAATAAAGATTCTTGCCAATATTGTGGCAATCTATATCGCAACTTATATTTTTCCTGACGTTGTTATCAGCTCTGTAGCTACCGCTATTGCTGCCGCCTTGGTTTTGTGGTTGGTTAATCTTGTTATCAGACCTTTATTATTGTTCATTACTCTGCCGATAAATATATTAACGTTGGGTCTGTTCTCCCTTGTTATAAATACTTGGATGGTTATGCTTGTAGCCAAGCTGGTAGACGGTTTTTGGCTTAGCGGTTTTTGGACCGCTTTTGGGGTAGCGATCTTGGTGTCAATTATATTTGTAATATTGGAGAAAATGCTCAAATAAGTTAATGATTTGGTATAAGGTTGATATTATAACAACTTATGTTAAAATTATCTTTAGTAAGAAATTAAGTAGGAGTTTCTTCTATGGGTAATGAAAAAGACTTTGGTAAGATATTAAAAGAAAAGGGTTACAAGTTTACCAATCAGCGCCAGGTTGTTTTTGACGTTGTAATGGAAAACGAGGGAAAACATCTTAACAGTCAGGAAATCTATGAACTGGTTAGAGAAAGAAATCCCGAAATAGGAGTGGCAACGGTTTATAGGACTTTAGCCCTATTGGAAGAAGTCGGGATGATCTACGGTGTAGATTTCGAGGACGGTTATCGGCGATATGAAATATCTAAGGAAGACGAGGAGCATAGGCATCATCATTTAATCTGTCTCGGTTGCGGGATTATCCGAGAAGTGGAAGAAGACCTTTTAGGCTCGATCGAAGAAATCATATTCAAAAATCATAATTTCAAAGTTATCAATCATCGGGTCAAGTTTTACGGTTATTGTGATAAATGCCAGGCTAAGAAATTTGAACAGTAAGGGTGTTAATGAATTAAGTTATTAATTCCTTTTATTAGATTAAACGCAAACGGTAAAGAAAGCTTCTGGGTAAAACAAACAATGCCTTAGAAGCTTTTTTATTTGGCCTGTTGGGAAAATATGTGCTGCAGAACAATCATTTTTGTCGTAAACACATAAAATATAAAAATAAGGGAATTTCTAGTATTAGAAACAATTTTGGGGTTTAAGCCATGAAGATATTAGCCTTGTTTGTCGCTTTTTTTATATTGTTATTAGTTTTGTTTTTTTTAAGGATTTATTTGGATATATCTTTTAGTTTTCGCAACTATGAAAGCCAACTGGATCTTAAGGTTCGGGTATTGTTTTTAAGTTTTAAGATAAATTTGGTTATTCCGAAGGAACTTCTGTTAAAAGGTTATGCCAATCTTGCTCAAAATTTAATAAATGACCTTACGGAGCAAGAAAAACATTTAAATAACGAGGATTCCGAGGTTGTCGAAAAACCAAAATCTCGCCGCTATCGAAGGGTTAAATTTAGTATTAAAGAAGCTCTCAGGCATTATATTACTTCGGTATCAAATTTTATTTCCATAGTCAGACAATTAAACAGAATAAAGAATTATTTTTTTAGAAAATTGAATATTTATTCTCTGCGAATCACTATTGAAGTCGGAGGAAGGGATGCTGCCGAAACAGGTATATTAACGGGAGTGGTTTGGGGTTTCTTAGGGCAAATGACATCCAGATTGTATCGACGTTTTACAGTAAGAAAGAATAATATTCGTTACAATGTTTTGCCAAACTTTCAGGACATCGTATTTTCGCTTAAGGTTCAGGGTATATTAAGCCTGAAAATAAGCCATATTATTTTTACCGTATATAAAATACGGGCATTTAACCGGCAAAGGAGGTTAAGAAACAATGGATGAGCACCCGATTGAAAACCTGATGAAAACTGCCATGGATAGCATCCAAAAGATGATAAATGTGAACACGGTGATTGGCGACCCTGTGGAAACTCCTACAGGTTCCGTTATAATACCTGTTTCCAGAGTAACCTGCGGTTTTGCTGCCGGGGGGAGTGAGTTTGTGCCGACGGACGGCGAAACGGGGCAGGAAGACAAGAATGAAGAGAGCGCCAAAATGCCTTTCGGCGGTGGCAGCGGCGGCGGTGTATCTGTCAAACCCGTCGGTTTTTTAGTGGTAAGTCAGGAGAGTATCCGGTTATTGCCTGTTGAAGGCAATGTGCTGGCCGATAGATTAATTGATGAAATGCCGACCTTAATGGATAAATTTTCGCATTTAATCAACAAAAGAAAACCTTCTAAGGAAGTTTCTTTTGATGAAAGGTGCTAGAGTAGTCTCAACGCTCTTCTAATCCCCCGCTGGTTTACATACATTTAGCCAGGGGGATTTTATTATGGTTAATTTAATCTGGCTAATAATGTTAGCTCTTGGAATTGTGATCTCAACATTGCGCGGAAATGTCAGTCAGGTTACGGAGTCAGCGTTAAAAGCCGCGGAACTTGGGGTAGAAGTTGCTATCGGATTGATCGGAGTAATGAGTTTGTGGCTCGGAATAATGCACATAGCGGAAAAAGCCGGTTTGGTCCAAAGTCTGGCCAAACTGTTTGGCCCTCTGATTAAAAAACTATTCCCTTCCTTAAAACCTGACAGCAGAGCTTTCGGGCCAATAATCATGAATCTGTGTGCGAATATGTTGGGATTGGGCAATGCAGCCACACCCTTCGGTCTAAAAGCTATGCAGGAGTTGCAGAACGAAAATCCTAAACAGGATGAAGCCAGTGATGCAATGATCACTTTTTTAGCATTGAATACATCCTGTATAACTATCATTCCCGCCACCATAATCGGGGTTAGAATGAAGGCCGGCTCGGCAAACCCGACTGAAATTATCGGTACGACTATATTTGCGACGGCTTGTGCTATGACAGCCGCTGTTTGCGCCGATTATATTTTCCGAAAGAGGGAGAGGCCATGAATATAATTACAGAGGTGGCCAAATGGGCAATTCCTTTCATATTATTTTTCGTGCCGGTATATGCTTATTTTCGCAAAGTTCCCGTTTATGAAACTTTTGTGGAAGGAGCGGAAAACGGCTTTAAAACAGCGGTTAAAATTATACCATTTTTGGTAGGAATGCTGGTTTCCATAAGAGTATTTGTTGATTCCGGCGCTTTAGACATTCTGACAAATATCCTGAAGCCGTTCTTTTTGGCCATAGGTTTGGATCCCGATATCTTAAACATCATTCCGCTGGCCGTAATGCGACCTTTGAGCGGTTCTGGAGCTTTGGGTATTGCCACTCAGCTCATTCATCAATTCGGTCCGGATTCTTTTATGGGAAGGCTGGCTTCCACGCTGCAAGGAAGTACGGATACAACCTTTTTTGTGCTGACCGTATATTTCGGTTCTGTGGGAATAAAGAAATATCGATATGCTTTAAAAGTAGGTCTTATAGCCGATATTGTCGGTCTGTTTGCTTCCATATGGATCGTCTCCAAGGTTTTCGGTTAGAAAAATTGCATTTTGGCTCTGTTCTGGGATAGAATAACTTTATAATAATTTTATCAGTCAGGTGCAATTGTTATTAAAAACGGGGAACTGACTATGCGCAATTCGGAAGACCGGACAGAACGGTTGCAGAAGGTAATTGCCCGTTTGGGTATTGCTTCTCGCCGCCACGCTGAACAGATGATAATTGACGGGTTGGTTAAAGTCAACGGGCAGGTAGTCACTGAACTTGGCACCAAAGTGAAGGATACGGATTTAATCGAAGTAAAAGGCCGCAAAATTTACCCTGCGGAAAGAAGGCGCTTTGTCTATTATCTTCTAAATAAGCCGGAGGGAGTAATCACCAGCGCCAGCGATCCGCAGCACAGAAAGACCGTGATAGATCTGGTGCGTTCTAAAGTCAAGGAAAGGGTTTTTCCGGTCGGAAGATTAGATTATGATACCCGCGGCCTGCTTCTGTTGACCAACGACGGGGAGCTAACCTATAGATTAACTCACCCCAGGTATAAAGTGGAAAAAACCTATAGAGCCAAGTTAAACGGTTATATTACGGCTCAAGCTTTGATTCAACTCGAAAATGGGGTTATGTTAAAAGACGGACTAACTTCGCCGGCCAAAATTCTTCGGGTTGAAAGGATCAAGAAAGGAAATTATCTATCCATTGTTGAATTAAGCATTCATGAAGGTAAGAATAGACAGGTGCGCAGGATGTTTGAGGCGGTAGGTTATCCTATTTTTTATTTGGAAAGGATTGCCTTTGGACCTCTGCTCCTCGATTCTAAGCTTAAACCCGGCGAATTTCGACCTTTAAGGGCTGAAGAGGTAACAGCTTTGAAGAGAGAAGTGGGTTTGGAGTAGAAGAGAATAAGAAATCCTTATTACTTTAATTGGTGGTGTAGTATGAA
>Ga0134099_1002585_pt1 | contig 14699 bp, 7 predicted proteins | sample 10_taG_2_FD_105482 | JGI IMG/M metagenome (GOLD analysis project Ga0134099, IMG submission 105482) | Switchgrass degrading microbial communities from high solid loading bioreactors in New Hampshire, USA - 10_41_5_180_A2 metaG | ecosystem: Engineered > Bioreactor > Semi-continuous > Anaerobic >...
AAATGTTCTATTTAAATCAAAAATTATCTTCCTTGAAAAATCAGCAATAGTAAGCATTACCTACCTCCTCAATAACTATATTAAAACACAAAAAGCATACTCTCTTAACTTATTCCAGCATCTACTGGCTGTGTAAGAGAATATGCTCTCCATATATATAATTTTATCTTATACAATAATACTAGTAAATACAAATTTATTTTTGATTTATTTTCTTTTAATTATTTTACATTATATCCCTTATTTTCACTATTTCTAGAACTTATTCCATTAAAAAAATATATTTCATAGTTAAACTTTTAATTAATTATCAAATGACTATTATTATAGATTATTAGTGACGATTATATAAACTTTATTCCAATACCAAACTCTTATACATAGCGGTTTCAGGATTTTGATAAAAATCTGGAGTTATAGAAGCCATTAGGTCTTGGGGTGCTCCAGCAATCTCCTTTAAATTATCCATTGGTACAATTACAGTTTTTGCTCCTGCATCTAAAGCAACCTGAAGCACTTCTATCAGATTGCTTACTGGACTTACAGTTCCTTTATTTGATATTTCCCCTAAAATCACAGTTTGCTTCTTTACATATTTACCAGTCAAAGCACTCATTATTGCTATAAAAAAGGCCATTCCTGTCTCGCTGCCTTCTTTTGACTGCATTAGATTAATTGCATTAATATGAAGTCTACATTCATTAATTGCCTTTTCTACTCCTAGAGTTCTTGCATTTGTCATTATGTACGTTCTTGCATTATTCGCTGCATCTTTCATCGCTCTAGACATATTGCCTGTAAATAAAATTCCAGACCCAATAGTTGTTTGCACTTCTATTTTAAACACTGACGGTTTACGTGTATCCAAGTCTATTCCAACTGTAAATACTTCTCCAGGAGACAGGTTAGTCTCAGGTATTACCCTACCTGCTGCCTTTTCTCTTAAAGGAACAAATTTTTCTTGTCCATTTTCAATATCTATATAAGAGAACGAAGTTGCCCAAAATTCTATACCACCAATTTTTTTCATCTGTTCCTTTACTCTTCTTCTCATTTCCATAGCAAATGCCGTGTATTTCTCAATGTCATCTTTTGAATACCGTCCATCTGGATGAAGTAATTTAATTAGTCCTGAAACTGTTTTTCTAACTGCTTTAGCATCTCTTTGATTTAAACTTTTTCCAAATCTGAAATACTTATCTATAGCATCAGTGTACGATACCTTTCTCATTTCTTTCAAAAATTCACTAAAATAATCTGCAATAAGACCAATGTGAGAAGTAAAAAGTTCAGGATACATTTTCGGTATTTCCCAACCTGGCAAATAAAAATGTAACCTATCTTGAAATGCTGTGTCATCTCTCATTTCGGGAACAAGTGGAGTAAACAAATGAGATATTTCACTGATGCGTTCAATATTTCCATCTATATTACCAATAAAAACCATACTCCCTGAAGCCCCTATTTCTTCCTTACCTCTAGAAAAACTTCCTGACTCCATATAATCCTTCATAATTTGTACAGCATCTGAATTGCCAAATTTCAATCCCCCAACTTCATCAAAAGCAATCGTGTCCCAATATCCCACTAATCCTATCTGTCTAGAACTCATATTGTAAAATAAATTAGCAACTGTTGTTTTTCCTCCTGATACAAGTATTGAATAAGGAGAAACTTCTCTATATACATAGGATTTACCCGTTCCTCTTGGACCAAGTTCAATTAAATTAAAATTCGCTTCACATAATGGTATCAATCTTGAAAGAAATAATAATTTTACTCTTTCATTTTTCATTTCATTAGGTTCATAACCAATACTTCTTAAAACAAAATCTAACCACTCTTCTGTGCTGAATTTTGCCCTTCCCTCCTTGATTTCTTGCATGTCCAGGGAAGCCATTTGTATAGGAATAATTTCTTTTATTACAAAAGGCCTTGTCCCTCCTTTACCATACATTTCAGTATCGTACTCTATATCAAGAATTGCCCACATTCCACTGCCTAATAACTTATCATTTTTCTTTACTAATTCATCTGAAATATTCACTTCTTTGAGTCCCATATTCATAAGTTCAGCCCAATACCTATCTTTTCTATCATCTAATTTAACTGAAATTTTGTCAATAATCCTATATATTCCTTCCTCCCTTATAATCGCCTTGATTTTCTCACTTTCATCAGGAGTAACATAATGCTTCTCTAATATATCTTTTACAGACTGCATACCCTGTAGTATTTCATCTTCATCATCTATGCTACAATACCTTCCTAGAAGATATTCAAGTACATAGGAGGGAACATTATACCCTACTTTTAATTTCCTAACTAAATCTTTTCTCACCACTCGCCCCTCAAAACACTCAAGCGCTAATTTATCTAAAGCATCAAGCATCTCTATCACCTACTATCTAAAATAGTTTTTTATCATCAATTAAGTCTACGTAAGTCTTACTCTCATGTAATTTAATTTTTGATTCTTCGTCGAATACCTTAACTGTAATATATTTATTATTTGGTGGAAGATTTTCATATAACCTGTATTTAATTTCGGCACGACCTTTTTCAAATTGAACCGAAAAGTGTTTCTTTTCATTATATTGACTTCCCTCAAGAGATACTTCTAATTCTAATTCTGCCTCTTCCTTATTGCATTCAATATCTATTCTTATAATCTTGCTTCTAATTTTCTCTGGAACTGTAAATTTAAATTTTACATCATTTTGTTTTTCTATGACTAAAGGTTTAACTTTTATATATGGTATTATATTCTCCTGTAAAGAAATCCCTCCGTGGGCGAAATCTTCATTTCCTCCTTTTGTACTAAATTCTGCAATTCCTCTTGCAAAAAGTAAATTACAATCACTTTCAATGTTAGCCCATCTACTGCTTTTTATAATGTGCTCGCTTTTAATATTTTTTCCTATCCCATATCTCGTTGAAAGTTTAACATAATTACCCTGCGGCGATTTTATAGGTTTATTTGCCACAGAATATAGGAACCCGTGGTCAGATGTAATGAATATTGTATACCCTTTATTTGATAAGATACTTACTACCCTTGAAATGTCCCTTATGTTATTTCTAAAAATTTCGATTGCAAAAGAAACACCAGATTCTCCAATACTATCTATATCTCTTGAAAATATAACTACATTATTTTTTAAACTATCTATACTTCCCATTAAAATATTCGAAATTTCTTTAAAATCTAAATCTGGAATATCTTGAAGCATTTTCGCTTTGCGATTTTCTCTGTATATTAAATTCTTATCATACATATCAGTTGTAATCGAAATTCCATTATCTTCTCCTCTTAATATAAGTTTCTCATTGTTGTGCATAACTAGTCTTGTCATGCCTACTTCTGTAATAGAGGGCAGAAAACTTACCATCACAGTATTTTCAACTTCAAATTGACTCAAATTTTCTTCTAATTCTTTCCCTAACTCATAACTTAAAGCATCCACAAATATAATACACTTTTTTCCTTTTTGATTTAAAAATTCATCCCATACAATTTGTTGATTTACAATACCTTCGATTGTGTACCCATCTAGCCTTTCTATCAATAAACTATACTTATAATTAATGTCATTAAGAAAAGTATTATACATCTTGTTTATTTTGTCTATAAGTGTACCATCGATATCAATTTCTATAGATACTTCTCTAAGTCTTCTATAATTGTAATCAATTTTATATAGACTATTAGTGTAATCTTTGATTAAGTTTTCTGCTTTTATGTATGCTTTATTCTTGTATTGATAATTAAAATCTAAGTATTGATAAAGAAAATCAATTAGATACCCTAAGCCCGTCCACTTTGTAAACAGGTTATTTTTTGACCAAAAAGTATTTTGTCTGCTTTTTATGATAGCACAAACTTTATCTAATGATTTAATATCTTCCTCGCTATATATTACTTCCTTTATAATTCTCTTTACTTCATCATATAACTTTTCATCGATAGCAATAAATATATCAGATTTATACTCGATAATGTATGTGCCTTCTTTAACTGATGTTGAGGGCAATCTGTTTATAAGTTGGTCCTGATATTTGTTAGAATAATAAACATATTGTTCTTTATATTTATCATTACTTCTCCATACATTATCCACAAAATTAAATATTCTTTCTCTTTTAATTTCATCTAAAACTAAAAAAGATTCATATGAATCCATCCCCTTACCGTCAGCCTGGTAATAATATGCATTAACAAGCATAGAAAAAGCAATCTTATCTGCAAAGTCTTGCACAGAATCTGCTTGAAGTTTAATACCATAGTTTTTCTCTAAGTTTTGATAAAAAAATGAAATAAGCGTAGGCTTTTTTATTAGTTCGAAAAGTTTAAATTTATTTGGTGCAAACATTAATTTAATAATTATCTCATCCATATTAAAATGATTTAATTCAAAAATTACTCTAATTACAAGTTCTTTTAATCCATTTACATCTAGAAAAGTGCCATCATGATACTCCTTCAACTTTTCGAAGTTTGCCACAATATAACCTTTATAATCGTTAACAAAATAATATAAATCTTTACTATATTTTAGACCAAATCTCAAATTGAGTATATCAAACAAGTTCACAGTAACAATTTTCCCAAAATATTCATAATCGGAATCAAAATCCTCCGCTGCTACATAGATAAGATATTTATTTAATATAAATGGGTCTTCTTTTTCTATTGTTGCCTTTAACTGTGTAATACTGTTATTATATGTAACGTTTGTAACCCCTTCCATAATAAAATCTTTAAAGAATTCTTCAAAAAATCTTTCTTGGTCTCTCCATATAACAATATTGCTGTTCTTAAATGAATTTTCTATCAAGTTTTCTATATACTCTTTCACGGCAAGCACCCCATTTTACTCTAAATTAAACCACATGCCCCTTAATTTAATTCCATTGTCTGAAATCCATTTATGGAAATCATTTAAATCATCTACTATATTTAGAATCTCGTCTCTCTCTTTTTCAAGCCTTTTCTTTTCCTTATCATCCGCTGTTACTAATCGACTATCAATTTCTTTGATTCTCTTCTTATAATTTTCTATTTCATTTTCAAGATACTGACTTCTAATCTTTAATTCAGTATCAGGAGTAATCTTGTATCGCCATACAAAAACAGTAAAGTTTTTCTTTGGTGATTGTCCTTTCCATACTAACGGTTCCCACGGATTCTTAATTTCTTTGTACGTATCATTTTTCTTATCATAACCTGTATTATTTACATAATCCGTTGCATACTCGTCTAGCAGCCATTTTTCTATATCTTTGCCTATTATATTATTGATTTCTGTCTCAATAGATGATGCTCTGTCTGTAAAGGTTTTTGATAGTTCATCATGTATTGTATCAAGCATATCTGGCAATAGGACAATACCGTCTTTATCTTCATCAAATGCTTTTCTGGCTAGAGTTTGAAGATATCTTTTGGTAAATTCAATTTTATCACTATATATATATATATTATATTTCTCCATTATTGCTAAAATTGAACGTGGATTTATCTTTAGTTCTTGAGAAATCTTCAAAATATTATAATTACTAGAACACGCTAGTTTCCGGATGTTATTAATCAAACTCTTAATCTCATCTGAAGTAAATTCTATCTTATCAGAGTGTAGTAGTTGAGAATCGAATATTCTCAACTGATTCGAGTAATACTTTCTGATGGAGTCTATAGAATAATAAAACCCTTCTTCTACTTGTTCGACATTCTCTTCACTCGAAGTAACTAAGGATATATCTTCTGTATCATAATTATAAATATTTTTAGATATATCATATATAAAGTCATTTACTATTGGGTATTTAATGCAACTTTGGTTAAACCGACCAAAAATATCCTCTTTTCCTTTTTGACTAATACCATATAATGCAAACATATATTCATCAATAAAATACTGGAGTTCTTCAATGCAAATAAGTACATTATTAATAAAATAAAAATAATTTTTAAAAATATTTTCTATGCTTTCTATGCTCGAATTTTTCGAAGTAATAAAATCTATATAACTTGCATCTGTAAATAACTCCGACAAAACGTCAAATTTATATAAGTAGATTTTAAGTATCATTATTCCATTAACATAATGCACAATGCTACTATAATCTTCAGTTTCTTTATATGGTAGCATTTTAACGTCTCCTGGCTGAAAATTAACTGTTGGGTTAAATGCAGTCAAAATATAATTTATTAATTTTGAGTTCAAATAACCTAATAAATATTTTAAATTACTGCTTACATTGAATACTGCTGGCCCTCCCGCATCAAAAATCCATCCTTTTGGCATATATCTTGCACTAAATAAATTATTAGATACAATGCGGCTATATGAAATCCCTTCTTTAAAGTAGAAATCTTGATTTATAATTTTTCTTGTAACACTACCATATTTTTTCTTAGCAAATTCCTTTAATTCTTTTCCATCATCTTTCCAATAAATTAAATAGTCATTTCTCCCCAAATATTTATTGTATCCACCCCCTTTTGCATATGGTACCCAAACCTGATTCTTGTTTTTAATTTCCCATCTCATAAATACGAATTTATTGTTATCTCCGGTTCCTACTCCGTCTTTAACTAACGCATAATTTCCTTCTAACCTTTTCAACGATAAAATATTAATAAAATCCTCACTCAACCAGTAAACAAATTTCGTTGTTGGTATTTTATTAAATGAACTTTGCATTGTTAGATACTTAATTCCATTTTCATTTAGTAAATCTATTTCTTTATCTTTACTCTTCTCTAATTCTAAGAAGAGTGACTTTTGATTCTTCATACCCTTTATACATATCATGATACAAACATCAACAGCCACTTCATTAAAAGTATCCTTACCTAGCATTACACACTTGCTAATAGTTGTGTTCTTAAGAATATATTTTCGTAGTTTTTCAAAACTTCCAACTGTAATATAGGAATTAGGAGTTATTATTCCTAGTAATCCATTTTCTTTTACTAAATTAATATCTTTAACGAAAAAACACGAATATAAATCCCTTACAGCAAAATCGTAATTTTTTTTGAGTAATTTAACTATCTCTTTACCAGTCTTTTTATTACCTAGATATGGCGGATTTCCTACAACAATCTCATATTTTTGCATCATTGCTCCTATGAAATTACTACCTTTATTCAAATCCTTTGCAAACATTCTACTGTTTATATCATTATCTTTATTTATTTTTGTAACGACATAGTCGACACAATCTAGGATTTTTTGCCTTAAATAATCAACAAATTCTTCCCTTGATTCAAAATACCTATCAAAAGTATCAAACGATAACTGCTCTACTTCAGAAGAAAAAAGACTCATTTGGTATCCATTCACTCTATTTTTTTCTTCCTTGGCTTTCACTTCTCTTATTGATAATCTTCTTCTACCTCCTATGTATTCATCAATAATAGGATTAATTACCTCTTCAATTTTCATAAGGCTACCAAGAACATTATTCTCTTTCATATAATTAAATACTTGCTGTACAATATTTTTTATTACTTCCCTTAATTTAGGGTCAATAGGTAATGATATTAAGTATTTATCTATATTTACATCTTGCTTAATCCTGCTATCTGTGCATATGATATTAAATTTATCAATCTGCACATTCCTGTTTGTTTCTTTTGCCTTTATATAAAGATTTAATGCTGTCAGTTGTACCGCTCTCTCGTCTATATCCAATCCATAAAGATTTTTACTAATAATATAATTAGGTATATCTTTTTCCGGCACCTTTCCTTCTTCTTTATATATTTCATAAAACTTATCAAAGGCATAAACAAGGAAAGAACCGCTTCCACAGGCCGGGTCAATTAATTTGATAGTTTCTACAGACTGTTGAGGTCTTTTACCTGATTTTATTTCATTCCAGTATGTTCCGAGTGTATTATCCACTATATACTTAACAACCCAATCATATGTATATACTTGCGTCTTGGCTGCTATTTCTTCAGGCGTATCTGCTTGTTCAATTTCTTCTTTTTCATCTTCAACAAAATACTGATATGCCCAACCAATAAAATCATCACGCTTCCAATCTTCTTCTGGAATTTCATCAATCAATACTTTAATAATATCTTTTAAAGTTTTTGGGTCGGGAAATAAAAGACTGTGTTCGCTATTAACATCAAACATTACTTTTATCTGGGTAGAGAGTTCTCTTAAAGTTGATTCAATAGCATACTTCATTCCGTCATAAGGGTCTCTATCCATTAAATCATATGATACCTGTACTAAGTTTTTTTGCACCTCAGATTTATCACCATACTCCTTGAATTTTTTTATGGTTGGCACAATCATGTTTCTTTCTTCAAGGAGTCTTATAGCACACAACTTATTTAATAAATTAAAGGAACACTCTCTTATAAATTTTCTTAAATTCTTTTCTCTTATTTTAGCATCAGTTAATAATAGGCCTATTTCGCTCTCTTCACATTCGTTAATAAGTACATCAAGAATTTGCTTTCTTTTATATTTTCTATTTATATCAAAAACATCATTTATCTCTTCAAAAGAATATATTTTTTCATAACCTATCCCCAATAGTTTCAATTGTCTTTCTATATCTGATATAAGCATTGATTTAATCTTTTTTATTCCAGTATCTATGTCTTTTAGGCTCATATGTATCACCTCTTGCTTTTTTTACTTTATGAGTATCTGCTTTCCTTCTCTTAGTTGTTTTTGTATCTTCTGTTTTACTTCAACCAAGAATTCTTCCATATCTGTTTCATTCTTTATTACTCTTTTTTGAGTATTATAAATCACTTCATCTATTTTTATCTCATTTTCCTTTGATGATTTCGGCGATAATATTGAAGGCTTAGGAGGATTTAGATAATTGTTTATCTTCGCCACTATACCCGACTTTAATGTTTCTAATATGTCAACATCATCTTTTAAGGCCTGTATATCTCGTTTACATTCATTGCATCTATAGTTTTCGAACTTGTCAATATAATGACACATCTTATTTGATAATGGCCTTAGAAATTCCTCCAACTTTTCCTTTGAAATATCATTCCTATACCTTTCTGTCATATCCTTTATTGCCTTTTCATAGCCATTATTACACTCATTATGGATGCTAATATATAGGCTACTGACAGTGCTTCTTAGTTTTAAATATTGTTCATAAATATTTCTCCAATCATTTATAATAGATTCCCCATTAATTTTTGATGAAATATCATTAATCTTATTTTCAAATTCTAACCTTGCATCACTACTTAAGTATGCATTAAACCTTTTAATTAAGTTTATTTCTTCTTTCACTTCTTTGTATTCATCAATTTTTTCATCAATAAATTCAGAAATGGACTTAACCATTGCAAACGTCTTTTGTAAATCATCTTCAGATATCTTAACAAATTCAGTTATTCTCTGATTATCTCCTGAAAGGTTTACTTTTTCATATGTCTTTGCTTTTTCTGTTAATGTTTTAATAATTGTTTCAGGAAATTCAATATGTTTAACCTGATTCTTTATTATATTAATTTTATTTATTTCTTCTTCACACACTTCTTTTATTTTTTTTGCCAAATCTTCTATAGTATCTATAGCATATTTACCAAATATGGTAGCAAGTCTATTTTTTGCATTCAGCCTTGCTGTGGCGTCTGCTTCAATTACAGGTATTATTTTTACATCTTTAAATAATGAATCTTTAAGGAATATATCTTTTACTTTTGACTGGCTATAATTATCATATCTTACCCCTTCAGAGTGAATTTCAATTTTACCTAAACGAAGCATGGCAGCAAGCACTAAGCGTAACACATTCTGAGACCAACCATAAGGAGGTTTAGCAAAATCTGCAATAATAGTACTCCCTAAAACAATTTCTTTCCACCTGTCTTTACTCAATATATAGTTGTAAAGTGTATCATACACCGCACCACTTAATTTTATTGTTTTATCCTCCATTATTCCCAAATCCCGCAAGTCTGGGTATGAGCCCTTCGGTCTATCTACCAAAATTACATCCTGAATATATTTTTTATAATCTGCCGGCTGTATATTAATGGCCCCATCTTCGAATTTGTTGAATACTTGAGGAATTATTTCATCTATAACAAACTTTTCCGCAGCATTCTTTACAAGATTTCCATAGTCTTTAGGTTTATAATCAAACCCACAATAATATATTTTCCCTTCCATTAATGAATCTTCTATTTTATTGGGAATATCTCTTTTTAAGCCATCTAATTCAATTTGTTTTTCCCTTTTTATGGTTATAGCCTCATGAGAATCGTCTTCTAATTCATTAATGGCCTTACTTAGTTTCAACATCCTTGTTATCATATTGTTAATATCTGTCTGTTCCGTAGTATACCATTTTGCAATTTTTTCGTTATTAATATCAAGAAGCATCTGACCTTTATTCGATGTATGTATTTCTATACTTATAAATCCACCTTTAGATTTTTCTTCTCCGTCAATGGTAAGATTTACTTCAAACTTTGAACCTATATGTTTTATACCTGCCTTGATTTCCTTTAGTAAATCTTCTATTATTTCACGTCTCTTCCTATCTATGTCGGCCTTTCTAACTTCTGCATCCTTAATTTTCTCTTCAATTTTTTTCTCTTTTACTGATAATAACTTATAACCCCCTTCATTTGTTTTCCCTACAAAACCTTTTTCTATCAATTCATTCAAAACAATCTTAACATCATTTTCACTGACTGGTGAAAGTGGATTATTAGTTAAGCATGCTGAAATATTTTTTATATTGTTACCGATATACTTTACATGACCTAATACGAATAGGGCCTTGGCAACCCTAACATAGAGTTCCTGGTTTTCGTATCCTTCAAATACTTCCGGTATTTTTCTTTCTATATCTAGCCTAGTTTCATTTTCTATATCCTGTTTTACAGCATCAAATATAAAATCAAGAGATGCAAAACTCCCGAAAGGCATTTCTATCATACTATTTTTTAAAACATTTTGGGTTAACCTAATCATATTCCTTTCGCCGTAATTAACATGTTTTTTGTCTGGTCCCATCATCTCTTGTAGCAAATCTCTTGCTATATAAAAATGGTAGTTTAAAAAAGGATATGATTCAACAAAAGTTTCTTGAGAGCCAATATATAAATTTCTTGAATTTTCTATTTTTAGACTTGATGCAATTGCACCGCCATTATTATTGTAATACTCTATTAATTTGTTAGCATAATTTTGTTTCTTACGTAAAACCCTATCTTTTATTACTCTATCTATATCCTCTGACCTCAAATCTATCCTAGTTGAAAATCTGTGACTCAATCTATTAAACTTTCTCTTAGAGTCTGCATCAAAATCCTCAATTATATCTTGAAGTTTTTGTTGAGAAGTAACTATAAGCCATATACCTTTTCTTCCCATTTCTTTTCTTACTTTATCAATACTTTCAGAAATACCTTGTAAATATAACATTTTTTCTTCATCATTTCCTATGTATTGACCCATTTCATCAATCATAAGAATAATGTTATCGTATTCTGGATGCAGTTCCAGCATAGTTTTTATAAGTTCAGCAATTTTATCTGCTGTAATACTTATATTCATAAATACATCAGACAGTTTAAATTTATCATTGTATACTTCTTGATATAATCTAGGTATAATATTACTTAACGCTCTATTTCTTTTATTTAGTTTTAAATCTCTAAATTTCTCCCATTCTTCCCCTTCTTCTTCTAAAACCATCTTCTTAAATTCTTCGTATTTGCCTTCTAATGTCAAAGCCAATTCATAAGTTGCAAGTTCAATGCTTTCAGAATATCCAAAACCAACCATAATTTGGGAATATATTGATTCTAATAAACTTCTATCATGAGAAGAAATATCAGTCATAGAAAATAGAATCACTTTATTATTCTGTTTAGTAAGTTTATTTTTTAAATCTGCAGCAAGTAAAGCATTATTCTTAATTTTATTAGCAATTATTTTTACTACATCTATTCCCTGATAGTTCTTGTTTTGAAGTAAGTAGCCAAGCACCTTCATGAAATGAGATTTACCGCTCCCAAAAAAACCTGAAATCCAAACGCAAGTGTCCGGTGCACTATTATTAAAAAATGCATCGAAAAATCTTTTATAATGTTCCTCTATCTCGTTGGTTACTATATATTCCTGTATTTCTGTTACAACATCCCTGGTATCATTAACTTTTATAACCGAGTTTATAGTTTTTTCCATTACATCTGAATCAAAAATATTTTTTAATAATTCCATATCAGTTCCTCCTAAAATCCATAATATCTTTTATTCTAAAACTTGGACTGGAAATATCAATTTTGTTTAAGTATCTATATAAATTTTCTGCTTTTCTCTCCCCAGGAAGTATGAGTAATATTGCTTTATCAAATTCGTTTTCAAATTCCATCATAATTCTAAATGCATTAGTTATATACGGATATGTAAATTCTATTCTTGATAGAACAACTATGTCTGCCATACTCGATAATACTCTTTTACGAATATTTTTAATGTAGTATTTCTCTAATATTCTATATTGCTGCTTTATAAATTCAGGAGAATTTTTTTCAATTTCTTCTATTTCTTGTAACATATTATCATCTTCAAGGCATTTAATGAGTAATTTACTGACGTTTATATTATCTATATTTTCACCATTAGCATTTAGTCCTTTAATAATATTATCTAATTCCACATAAAAAGCCTGCTGGTCATCATCAATAGTTAAACAAAATAGCCTTGCCCCTCTACTTTCGGGTAATTTGAGTCTCTCAATCGATTGAATAAATAAATTGATTTTTTCATTTATTCTCAAAGCCATCACCTACTTATAATTTGTTTTATAAACTCATCTAAAGAATTATAAGTAAACATTATTTCTACACCATCTTTATTTTCACTATATTCTAAAAAACCTGCTCTGCTTAATTCATTTAGATAAAATACAAGTTCTTCCTGCGTGATTAAATACAATTTCAGATATTGCGATTTTATAATGTTTTCCTCAAATTGCTTAATATAATAAAGAAGATATCCCACTGTTTCCAGTGGTAAAAGACGGTTAGATATTATAAACTCTTTATTATTCTTTTTCTCCAAAAAGCCAAAATCTCTTGCTGATGTAAGCATCATACTAGCAAATATTTCACGACTGTTTTTAGACCATAAGCAATACTCAGGATGCTCATCTTTTTTTTCTTCAAAAAAACTTAAAATTGTACTTCCATTAACCTTGTTAAATTTATTCTGTTTTAGTGGGAAAATACACTCTGTCATTACATCAAAAACAGCATACTCATATTGTGCAAAATATAAAAAGATAATGGTTTTTACGATTTCTATGTCCAGGTTTGAATTTGCGATATCCGTCAAATTCTTAACCTTATAAAACTCATTATCAAATGCATAGCGGGATTTTAACGTAGCAAATAAATTCTTTATAGTTCTTAAGTTTCCAATATTAAACACATTATCATCAACAATTTTTTCTCTTACATAACTAATATCAAAATGTTGAGAATACAATTTTAAAAATTCTATAGTTTCAGGTATTTTTGTTCCTACAGCCCTTATATTAGAATTATATTGTTTAACAACTGGTAACATCATGTCCAACTCCTATATAATATTATAGAATCCTATGTTTAATGATTTCTGCCCTGAATTTTTATATCCTATAATTAATGGTTGTAATACACGGTTTAATTCTTTAAAGTTTATCTGATTATTGTGAAATAACAAATCATATTTTAAATTTCCATAACATATAAGTGGTGGCTCTACTTTTTCAGGATTTTTTTCGTCTATTTTATAAAAGATTTCATCTAATTGTGATGGTTTTTCTATGCAAACTAAATTAGTAATGATGTTCTCCATATCCTTAGCGTTCATATTACATAACAAACATAACGTTTCCTCAATATTATGCTCTAATTCATCAGTTAAACTGAAAAATGAAACCTTGTCCTCTTTACTATTCAAATAGTTCCTTTCTACCTTTCTTGCTGTTCTTAATGCTGTAAGCATCAGATTAATATGATAAGAATTAGGAAACATACTTTTAATGTATAATAAACCTTCATCGGTAAAAATATTGCTATTCCACCACATTTGCATTTCACCAAGTTTATATATGACTAAACGCTTCGCTAAAATATCTGCTAAAGCAGAACTATTTTTTATATCAGTTCTATTTGTAATTTCATGGATTTGATTCAAAATTTCTGTATACAAATACATCGCCCCTTCTTAACAAATCATTTTTAATTATATCATAATTTTCATTCGTCTTCAGGTAAATTTATAAATTTTGTCAATTATAAGTTAATATATAGATATCCTATTATATGATGCTATTTATATTTGAATCTACTTCTTTTGACTCTTATAGTTTGCTATTCAATTAATAAGTCCTTCTTTTCAGCACTAGATAATTATCTAGACTACCTTATTGTCGAAAACTTGAAAAAGTACTATCAGTATGGTACCAGAATACTCACGCCCTGATGCAGCATCAATCAGTTCACTTCTTTTTTATATACATAGTAGTTATCATTTATCATCCTATCATCCCTCATACTTATTACCATATACCCTATTTTATTTATTCTACAGTTAAAATTAAATCCTTTATATGTCTTAAATCTCAATAAAAAAGCACATGCCACTAAGGCATGCACTTTCTTAGTAATTTTTATTTACAACATTCATTTA
>Ga0134099_1002587_pt1 | contig 14696 bp, 15 predicted proteins | sample 10_taG_2_FD_105482 | JGI IMG/M metagenome (GOLD analysis project Ga0134099, IMG submission 105482) | Switchgrass degrading microbial communities from high solid loading bioreactors in New Hampshire, USA - 10_41_5_180_A2 metaG | ecosystem: Engineered > Bioreactor > Semi-continuous > Anaerobic >...
CTGCGCCAACATCACAAGCTCCGGGAATCCCGGCACCGTCACAGGCGCAGCTGCCGACCGCGATCACCGCTGCCGCTTTCTGGGCAGCTTCCAATACTGTTTCCCTAAAAGCTCTGCCACCCACCATACAATATCTATCTTCTTTAGATGGTATGGAGCCCTCAACTACCAAAACAAAGTTTTCGTTTAAGGCCTCTTTATATGCTTCCTCCGCAACATGACCAGACGCTGCCATTATGGTTTCATGATAACGGATAGAAAGCATATCCAGGACAACTTCGGCTATGGACGGATTCAGAGTGGCCAGTAAAGATTCCGAGCACCCTGTGCATTCCATACCATGCAGCCAAATCACAGGGGGTTTCTCCAGTGCTTCCTCTACTGCCTGGACAGCTTTTGGAAACATTGTACTGGGAAGCCCAAGCGCGGCTGAGGTCGCAGCCATCAGTTTAAGGAATGAGCGCCTTGATACACCTCTTGCCGCAAGTAGATTTTCTGCCATTCTATATACCTCCTAACTTTTTGTTGTATTTTTATATGTCTATATAAATATCTCTACTTTATAGAACATAGATTGCCGCTGCCTTAGGGTGCTGTATCAAGTGTGAGGTATTAAGTAGAGAAATTTATATCATTTAGTTGACAAAGTACCTTTGTGAAAAAAAGGATAAAATGTTCAGAATATTATGATAATATCTATTATTAAATACTATCACATTTGTACCTAAACTTTAATACCTTTTGGGTATAGTGAAAAAAAGTTTTTATTTATGAAGCCATTTGAATATAAAATAAAGACCCTCAGGACTGGTTATTTTGTCCTATTGGGTCTTAATTGCCTAAGACTTATTGTGGTTTCTCCTATAATTCCGGTTTGGCATACTCAAAACGATAGCCGCCTTTATAAGAAGGAATAGTTACTATCTCCCTAAATATGTCTACTTTTATCCCTGCCTGTTTTAACGGTATTGCTTCCAGCTTGGTCAGATAGTCCACCAAAGTATCTTGGTTACCTATAGCTAAAATCTCGTAAGTTGTGCCGCCAATCCTGCTTATTGGAACGGAATTGACCAAAATGGTTGAGGATCCGCTCATTACAATCGAAGTTGAAGCTATGACCCGTTGGCCATTAATGCTTACCGCTTCGGCTCCGGCAAATTTCAAAGTATTGATAATTCTGCGCAGATCATCGGTGGTAATAGGAAAAACCACATGAGTGTCCGTTCCTGTATCAGTGATGACCATCCGGACTCCGGGCCCCTGAACTTTCATCGTACCGTCCATTATTTTAAGCTTATCCAGTCTGGCTGCGATATAAGGATTGTTGGTATCCTTGCTCTGATATTTTTCTAACTCCTCCGTCAATCTGGCGTATTCCTCCTGCAACTGTTTATTTTTTTCTTGCAGGCTGTTTAAAACCGCCTTGGTCTGATTTAATCTTTGCTGTTGAATCTGCTCGGCCAAATCGGCCTCTCTCTGGATTTGCATTTGAATGGAAACCAAAAAGCCAATCGCAACCGCAGCTACGGTCAATACTGCAATAATATTTTTTTTAACCATTTTTAACCCTCCTTAACCGGCTCGGCATACATATAGTTTCTCTCTATGGCTGCCGGTACCCTAAGTGGTTCGGAAGGTACTTCCAGTTTTCGGGTTATTCCGTATTGCTGCTGATATTCACCGAGTTTATCCCAGAAATAAAACTGTAAAGCCGATTGCAGATTATCCTGGTTGCCGATAGCCACTATCTTATATGGCGGCATTTGTCTCGTACCGTTTATTTGAATATACGAACCGCTGCAAAAAATCTCGGTATGAGTAGTTATTCTTTGATTATTGACAGCGATAGCTTCCGCGCCGCCGTTCCAAAGAATATTAATTAAAGTCCGCAAATACTCTTCATGGATAACATAATTCTCGTATTCCGAACTGCGTTAGTAATCCGAATCATCTAAAGTTATTACTATCCCTAAACCGGTTAGGGGTACCAAACCGGCATTAATACTGGCTTCTTCTATTTGTTCGGAAGCCAAAGCAGCCGCGCTCTGGCCGGCTTGAATCTTGGCCAACTCTTCCCAGAGTTTCGCATTCTCTTTAGCTAACTGTTCATTTTCCAACTCCAACTGTAAAAGATTGGGCAAGCTGGCATCAGTCACATTGGCATCCCGCGGGGTCTGATAGGACTTTATTAGGCCCATGCCCAAAAAACCAATGATTATCATTCCTATGGTAATAAGGCTTAGAGCTGAATTTTTTTTGGCTCTCATTACTTCACCTCAGTTCATTACAAACTGATCGATTCCTACAACTAATTATACCATTGGACAAATTTCTATTCCTTTGGAAAAAAACACCCGAAAACGGGTGTTCTTTTTATTCACTAAGCCATTCTTCCCCGGCTTTGGTATAGGATATAATTTCTTGTGGCGTAAAATATAATGCGATCTCCCGCTCTGCACTTTCAACTGAATCCGATCCGTGAATTACATTTCTGCTTATATCCACACCGTAGCTGCCTCGAATTGACCCCGGATCGGCGTTGGCAGGATTAGTCGCTCCCATCATCTGCCGAGCCAAAGCCACTACATTTTTCCCCTCCCAAACCATTGCCACCACCGGAGAAGACATAATATACTGCACTGTCGGCTCAAAGAAAGGCTTCCCTCGGTGTTCTTTGTAGTGTTCCTCAGCCAAAGCTCTGTCTACTTGAAGCATCTTCATCGCAACAAGCTTAAAACCTTTTTTCTCAAAACGTGAAATTATTTCCCCAATTAAACCCCTCTGAACAGCGTCGGGTTTTAGCATGAGAAATGTCCTTTCCACAGTAATCCTCCTAACCCCTCTGACTTTTTTATTATATATATAAAGTAGTTTCCAATTCCTTAATTTACAACAGCAGAGCCGCCCGTCGCCGGTTTAAGTGAATTTTGCTCGGTTTTCGATTCTTCTTCAGATTTTGAATCTTCACCTGGTTTTGCCTCTTTCTCTTGTTTTAATTCTTCGTATTTCTTTCTACGGGATTCATCGTAGCGGGCAATTATCTCCTGGAATCTCTCGGCTTCGATAGTTTCGTGTTCCATCAAATCCTGAGCGATAGCATGTAAAATATCCATTTTTTCAATAATGATATCTTGAGCTTTTTGATAAGCCTCATCCACAATTCTTCGAATTTCGCCGTCGATAGCTTGCGCGACAGATTCGCTGTAATTGCGATCTCGGGCTATATCCCTGCCCAGGAAAACCTGTTCTTCTTTATGCCCAAAGGTAACAGGCCCCAGTTCCTCGGACATGCCGAGCTCCGTAACCATTTTGCGGGCTATGGCGGTAGCTCTTTCCAAGTCATTCGAAGCACCGGTACTAATTTCTTTTAAAACCAGAGCTTCGGCCACTCTGCCGCCTAACAGCATAACTATTTGATCAAACAACTGGGACTTGGTCATATAGTTGCGGTCTTCTTTTGGCAGCAGCAAGGTATAACCGCCGGCTCTGCCTCTCGGTATAATTGAGACTTTATGCAAAGGATCGGTGTGCTCCAAATATTCGCCGAGCAACGCATGTCCCGCTTCGTGGTATGAAACCAGTTTTTTCTCATAATCACTGATGACCCGGCTTTTCTTTTCCGGTCCGGCAATAACCCTCTCAATGGAGTCTTCCAAAGTTTTCATGGTAATTTTCTTCTGATTGCGCCGAGCGGAAAGCAACGCCGCTTCATTAACCAAATTAGCCAAATCCGCGCCGGTAAAGCCGGGTGTCCGCCGAGCGAGTACTTTCAGATCCACATCATCGGCCAGAGGTTTCCCTTTTACATGAACCTTCAGAATTTCCTCTCTTCCTTTTATATCAGGGACATTTACCACTATTTGCCGGTCAAATCTTCCGGGACGCAAAAGGGCTGGGTCCAAAATATCCGGACGGTTGGTAGCCGCAATAATGATTATGCCTTCGTTGCCGTTAAAACCGTCCATCTCTACCAACAATTGATTCAAAGTTTGCTCTCTTTCATCATGGCCGCCGCCCAAACCTGCGCCGCGATGACGACCTACCGCATCTATCTCGTCAATGAATACAATGCATGGAGCATTCTTTTTAGCCTGTTCAAAGAGGTCTCTAACCCTGGACGCTCCCACTCCTACAAACATTTCCACAAAGTCTGAGCCGCTGATGCTAAAGAACGGAACACCGGCTTCTCCGGAAACCGCTTTGGCAAGCAACGTTTTACCGGTTCCGGGAGGTCCAAACAAAAGAACGCCTTTCGGGATTTTGGCACCTATTTCATTGAACTTCTGCGGCGCTTTTAAGAATTCTACGATTTCCTCGAGCTCTTCTTTAACCTCATCAACCCCGGCAACATCTTTAAAAGTAACCTTTTTGTCGTCAGTCACCAGGCGAGCTCTGCTTTTGCCAAATTGCATGACCTTGCTGCCGCCGCCTTGGGTCTGCTGCATCATATAAAAGAACAACCCGAATATGAGAATAAACATAATAAATGTCGGCAAAATAGATACCCACCAAGGTGCAGACGGCGGAGGATCGAACTTAAGCGTAACTTTTTGCTCGTCCAGTGCATCCAATAAGGCCTGATCGCCGGTAGGACCGGTCAGTTCATATACTTTGCCGTTCTTCATCGTTATGGTATAGGTATTTACAGGGTCATCAACGACCACTGAAACTTCGCTTACATTTCCTGCAGCCACAGCTTGCTTGAATTCGTTATAAGTGAGGCTCTTATCTATTTCCGCAGGCGGAGTAGACCATTTAATCAGAAGTATGGCCAACAATACTATAAGCAAGTATATGGCTACATTTTTGAATATTTTCAATAGGAGATCCTCCTCTCTTTTAAGCAAAACATATCGGTAGGGCAAAAAACAATAGAGATATTATACCATGCGTCAATATCTTTTACAATTGATTTAATATAGGTATAACTCTAACTATCAAGCCCAAAACAGGCCGTTGCCATTCTTATTAACGCATAAAGCTTGGCGGAAGTCGTCTTGCTCGGAAGCAAACTGTCACTGCGACAAAGTCCCGGAATCCAAAGCACTTTATTGCCGAAAGCTATGACCGGGTATTTCTTTCGCTGCTCAATTGAAATCTTATATTCTTGAAATACTTTCTTTATCTGCTTATGTCCGAGCCGGCGAAAATACATCCTATCGCCGGGTCTTCGGAACCTGCAGACTAAATAATCATCCAAACCTGCCACACCATCGGCATCAAATTCGGTAAACCAAAGAATATCCGGCGTAGTCACAAACTCCCTGAAAAGCCCAATTTGCAGGTTTAAACCGGGAATCGAATGCCACCTTTCAGGTATTAATTTAATCTCCATTTCCGGAAGCAAATCCTCCGGCTCCTGTTGTTTAAATTCTTTCCGAAAAAAGAAAATGCCATTCGTCGTTATCTGTACTTCAAGGCCTGGCAAATCCTGCTTCCAACCAGTCTTATTACCTGCTTCGATGATGGCTTTTATAAACTTATATTCCATGCCGCGTTGTTCGCCGGTTAAAACAATTGCAGCCTTGCGAAGAATACGGGACAGAATGGCTTCAGGTTCATTCCAAACTTCAGGGGCAATCAGCAACTGCCCCTCTTTGACACTTCGGCAATATTCTGTCCATTTATTTTCAACCTGAGAACTTATGTATTCTTCGTCCCAGCGTAAAAGCTCTGCCGTTCTACCTAAAGCTTCCTGAATCCTTTTGTTATAATTCCTCTCCAATTCAGGTATTAGTTGCAGCCTAATTCTATTGCGATCATAGACGGGTTCGGTGTTACTGCGGTCTATTGCATAAGGAAGCTCGAATTTAGCACAATACTCCAATATTTCCTGTTTGGTTACACCAAGCAAAGGCCTGATAATATTGTCTTTAGAGGGATAAATTCCAGCCAGACCCGCAGTGCCGCTCCCTCTGAGCAAACGATAAAGGACAGTCTCAGCCTGATCTCCCAAATGGTGAGCGGTAGCCAACAATGTACAATTGTGCCGTTTCATGTCTTCTTGCCAACGAGCATAACGCCACTCTCGAGCCGCTTCTTGAAAACTTTGCCCGGAAAGTTTGGCATATTCCTTGGCATTGAATTCATGCAGAATAAAAGGTAAATTCCATTCCTCGGCCAGATTTCGAACTAACTCAGCCTCCTGATCCGCTTCTTTCCTGGCTTTATGATTTACATGAGTAATTACCAGGGACAGCCGTTGGTCTTTACGGTCGTGCATGTAACGCCACAAAACATGAGCCAAAGCGACCGAATCCGGGCCGCCCGATACAGCTACCAGTATCTTCGAGCCCATCGGAACCAGTCGAGGCAATACCTGCATACTCAATTTGGCGTACATTGCTTTCCTCCGTAGACACAACGAACTAATATTTAAATTTATATCTAAAACTAATAAAAATTATAAAAATATACACGATAATACTATATTCCTATTAAATATTTTCTACATATTTAGCAGTTTGTCAAAGTATATCTGCAAAACTTTGAATAATTTTAAACCCTTAACAAATATAATTGCGTAACCAAACAACACAAATTCTTAGTTTTTATTTATCAAAATCAGAGTCTTTATTCATAATATTAGTCTCTTATAATATGTTATTTACGAACAAGCTAACCTTTATTCTTTACGTCGAACCACCAAAACCACTCCGTCGTCTTCAGGTTTCCCTTCAGCGAGCTGCAGCGCTTCTTTCATTATTTTATCGGCCAAATCCTGAGACGAAACAATTTCAGCTTCCTGTAAAAATTCTTTCAGCCAGTCCTTTTCTTTTCTGTCCACATCTAAAATCCCGTCGGTAACCAACACCAGAGTTTCCTCCGTAAAATCTATATCAATGACCGGAATCTCGATATCGTTCAATATTCCTACGGGCAAACTGGAAGTCTCTACGACTTCGATATCATCCTTCCTAAGGATATACGTCGGAGCCGCGCCGATTTTAATTAGCTTAGCCACATCACTTTCCAAATCGATTATCACCATATCTACGATAACAAAACTTTCCTCAGGCGAGCGCAATACTAAAATCGAATTTAGGGCTTTAAGGGCACCTTCGGCCTCAAAACCCGTACTCAGTAACTGTTCCAAGATTGTCAGGGCTGCGGAACTCATCCTGGCCGCCTCTTCGCCGACTCCCATCCCGTCACAGAGCACTAAAGCGCTCTTGGTCGCCGACAACGGCACGGAGGTAAAATTATCTCCGCTAATGCCATTGCCGGCTTTTATAAAAGTAGCCACTCCAATATCCAAATATCGTCGATGTTGACGCGACCAAACCAGCGGTTTACCGCCTTCGGTATTCTGCTTGGTATATAATTCTCTGGCCAGATGCCCTATTACCTGGGATACATTCCTATATTGCTCGGCTAAAGCGTCCCGATTTAAGGCCAGCCTTTTCTGCCAGACTTCTTTGTCTTTCTGTTGTTCCAGAATAAATTCGGCAGCCAGCATTAATTCTTGAAGTTTGCCGCAGTAACTCTTCCACTCCGGCGGAAAATCATTGCGTTCAGTTTCCCCGCTCTCCATCCTGTCTTCCTGATAGGAAAACAAGTCATACAAAAAGTTATACGTGCGATAGAACTCTCTCTCCCAGCAGTTTTTAACCATAGTACAATTTTTACAAATTCTCTCTACCAATATATTCATTAGCTCGGGTACTTCCGGTTTTATTTTTGATTCAATTCCGGCCGCCTGAAAGCCAAAGGCCAATTGGTCAAAGATATCGGCCAAGGCCTTTACTTTACTGACCGTAGTCTCTATCTCGGGCATAACCTTTTTCTTCAGGGCCGCGCATTTCTTTTTCTTGCCCGGCAAAACAATAAAAAATAAAAGTCCCAATGCTGAAGAGTACAGATATACAGATAAAAAGCTTTCGTGCATAAAATACGAAATCATCAAAACCGCGGCCGAATAGACAAGGGCTATACCCGGCTTACCAAAGCCGGCAAAACCACCGCAAATATAACCCAATAAACCATATATACCCGCATTGATCAAACTGTCCACTCCAAAGTTCCAGTCAAGCAAAAATCCTAAGATAGCCCCGGCTCCCGCAGCAGCTCCTGCACCGAATCTGTCGGCAATATAAAGTATAAAGAAACCAAGCACCAGGATTTGAAAGTTCAGCCGGCCTACAGTAACCCCTTCCAAACCGCTTAAGCAAACTGCCAAAACCAAAACCCAAGCCATGGCCTGTTCGGAATTAAACGTCCCTTTTAATAGACATTGTCTCTGCAAATAGGCATAGCGGAAAATAAGCGAAAACCCGCCGGCCATAACGCTTTGGGCCAACACAAGTATTAAGGCGCTCTGATTTACGCCGCCGGTGGCTGTCAAATAAACACTGCCGCTTGAAGCGGCGGCCAAGGCTGTTATAAGAGGTAAAAATATACTTTCCAGTTTCTCTCTTCGGAGATCATTAATTTTAGGAACAATTAAACTGCAAAGTGCGATTGCCGCCGCTACCTGAGTGAAAACTGCCAAATCCCTGACCGAAATCAGACCTAGAACAACGCCTACTAAAGTCATTATTAAGTTCTTATTTTTTTTATCTGCAGCTAAAACCGCACAAAAAGCTATCGCGAAAGGATATAGCCCAAAAACATTTGCTCTGGCCAACATAAAACCCAGCAAAGGAAACAAGAAGAGCGTTCCCACGTTTCCCGTCATTTTGTCGAAGCTTTTATCTACTTTCAGAGTTGCCCAATCTGTCATATTGCCACCTCTTCCAAAATATGCCATTATTTAGTAATTATATCCCAACAGTGCCGCGAAGCTTGTCTAAGTCAGGAAGGGCTTTACCCCATGATAACATCAGCTTCGGCAAGAAGATTATTTAATTCCTTTTTGCTAACAAATACCTGCGGCAAATTGACAGGAAAGGGCATTTTCTACTGCCCTTATTCCGTTCTTTTTTTAGTTTTAGATAAAGATGCAATAAAAAAAGCAGTCCACGAATTTTCTTTGTGAACCGCTTCCTCTTTGATACATATTGGCAGCAAAAAATTGAATAATGAAGAATAACTACGGACTCTGTTCTTGAGCCTGGTCGCTATCCTTCTCTTTCGGGGCGATTAAAATTTCACCCTTTCTGACCAGCCCAAGTTTTTCTCTGGCTAGCTGTTCTATATAACTTGGGGTGTTCAGCCTTTCTATTTCTTCGCGCAATTCAGCGTTTTTGGCTATGTATTCCGCTTTCTGCTGAAGCAATTCCTCTTTCTTCTGTTCCATTTCTTGATTCAACTGCATCAATTGATAAGACCAGGTTCCGGCCAGCATTAAAGCAATCCCCAAAAGCAAAACCAGCAAGGGGTTTTTTTTCCTTTTTCTTTTTCTTTTTTTTATATATGCCGATTTGCTTGTGTATGCCTTATTGCCCAATACCATCCAGTCTTTCCCTAGTAAATTTTGCTACTTATAATCATTTTAGCCAGTTCTTAAGCCTGAATCAATAGCGCCAAAAACTTTTTTCCCAGAAGTCCCATTATTCTTTAGGCCGTTTGGATAGTTTAAGCTTTAAACCCGTCTTCAATTCCTGCCACAAAGCCTCTAAAAATCGAAAGAGCAACAGAGCAAACCAACGCAGCAGGCCGTAGGGCACACTCATAAACATGGTCAGCAAACGTGCTATTGCCGTATAAAAAAGAGTAACAATCCGCTTTAACAGATTTTTCAGAGCCGCAAGCCCTTTAAGAAAGTAGATAAACAATTTCTTAACCGGTAAGCTTAAAATACGCAGATAAAGCAGCAACCCCAACAGCGGACCCAGAAACAGATAGAAACGAAATTCCAAGTAATTGGCTTTTTGAGCAAAATAAAAAATAATAAGCGCCGCTCCGCAGGAAAACAAGATATCGCCAATAAAAGTCAAAAATCTATTTAAACCCAGTTGCCACCTAACTATTCTGTATAAATCAAAAAATACCCCTATCACCATACCGCTCAAGGTGACCATGGTTAAAACGCCAAATTCGCTAATTGAGATTCCTCCCCTTTCCCAGATCGTGGAATAGAAATTTATTTAAAGATCTTCTCCCATACCCCTTTGGACGACCCTCCGGAACGTCCGCTGAGGTAAGTTATATTGTCCACGTTGCCCTCAATCTCTATTTCCGATCTCTCCAGGTCCAGGTTTTTAACTCCCAACTCATGCCCTTTTATTAACAGGCCACCTTTGATGGTTTCCAGGGATATTTCTTTTTTGTCAAAGGATTTAACTTTGTTTACGCCGGTAATAATCAGTCGTTCTCTATCTTCCAGGGTAATTTTATGAGTCAGCCCCGATTTCTTGTCATTCATTTTTGACCCCCCGTATCCTCTCCTGAATAATCCTATTCGATACGGGGTAATTTTAGTACTGTTTTTGCAGTATTTTGGCCCTGTTTATTCCCTTTTCTCTTCTCTTATTTCTTCCCTAAGAACTTCATAAAGAGTGTTCGCTTCATCCGCTCTGACAGTGGCCGGCGTGGCCAAAACCCGAACTTCTATAATATGGTTCCTTAATTCGAGCGTAATAATATCACCAGGTTTGATCTTAGTCGAGGGTTTAGCTATCTTGTCGTTGACACTTACCTTTTCTCCTTCGCAAAAATCTTTGGCTACAGTTCTCCTTTTAATTAGCCTGGATACTTTTAAAAACTTGTCCAATCTCAATTAGAGTTTCCTCCCTTTGCATAAAGAAAAACTGCTAAACGATCCAAAAGTGAACACTTTTAGCAGTTTTGAGCAAAATTTTATTCGTTTTAACTATGGATGATTATTTGACAACGGACACGGTCAATCTAAGAAAAAACAACCTGACGGTCGGCACTTCTCACCTGAATCCAAGGTGAGAAATGCCTTAAGTTAAGTAATTTTAATCTTGAAAACAAAACTGGATAATAATTACTGCACAGCTTCTTTTAAGGCTTTGCCCGCTTTAAAGGCAGGTACGTTGCAAGCAGGAATTCTGATTTCTTCTTTGGTTTGAGGATTTCTACCGACGCGTTCCTCACGTCTTTTTACCTCAAATGTCCCAAAACCAACCAGTTGAACTTTTTCGCCCTTGGCCAGAGCTTCGCTGATCGCGTCGAACACAGCGGATACCGCTTTCTCGGCATCTTTTTTGGTAAACTCTGTTTTTTCTGCCACAGCAGCAACTAATTCTGCTTTATTCAAAAGTCTCCCTCCTATGAAATATAAATATCAGAAGCTATATTCGCTATAAATCCCCATTTTCCTTCTAAGAAAAACCCAAATTAAGCGCTAATTGCCAAATTTTTCAGCATTTTTTACCTGTTCCCAATAAAAATCCAGTTGTTCTAAATTCATTTTTTCCGGATTCAGCCCTTCCTGGTGAATTCTGGCCAACATCTTGTTGAACCTGTTTTGAAATTTTTTGGTACTTTGGCGCAACGCCTCTTCGGCATTTACATCCAAAAAACGCGCCAGATTTACAATCGAGAAAAGCAAATCACCCAATTCATCTTGAAGTCTGCGTTTATTGCCGATTTCTTTCTCCAGTTCGGCCAGTTCCTCATAAATTTTGGCGCAAGGCCCACGATAATCCTGCCAGTCAAACCCAACTTTCGCAGCCTTTTTCTGAGTGTCTTCGGCTAATTGCAAAGAAGGCAGTCCTTTCGGCAGATTGAAAAATTCTTGTTGTTGAACAGAGCCTTTTACTCCGGCCTTCTCTTGTTTCTTGATGACATCCCAGTTAGTTAAGACTTCCTCGCTGGTCCGCAGTTTGACTGTACTGAAAACATGGGGGTGACGCCTTATCAGTTTGTCCGAGATTCCTTTCAGGATATCGGCAAAAGAAAATTGGCCGGCCTCCGCGGCTATTTGGGAATGAAAGACAACTTGTAATAATAAGTCTCCCAATTCTTCACATAAATTATACATATTTGCCGATTCAATGGCTTCAATTACTTCATAGGCTTCTTCAATTAAATATTTCTTCAATGTCTGATGGGTTTGCTCCCTGTCCCACGGACATCCCCACTGGGAACGTAGCTCAGCCATAATTCCCAAAAGTCTTTCCGGGGAATCGTCAGCGGCCAGCAAACTTAAATCCAACTCAAATCCGGAGTGCAGCCTTTTTTGTAGTTCCGTCGTCAGTTTCCCTTCTCTGAGCGGATTTCCCGGCAAGGCAACTGAGCTTCGGTCGATGGCTTCGGGATATGAGAGAATGTATTCGGCTATTCGTGCGGCCTCTTCCTCCGCTGTCTCCAGCGGCTTTTCTCCTTTGGGAATCAATTCTAAGCATAACTGTTCTTCTTTTAGCATATCCATTACAGCAGGGCAACTGTCCGCGACAATAAAGACCGGACGGGACTCGCTCAATGTCCTGTACACTTTTAAAGGAAGTTCGTCCAAAGGGCCCGAACCGAGACCTAAGATATGTAAAACCGGTTTTTCCATTTAGTCCTCCTAAAACAATGATAGATTAATAGATAACAACAGATTATAGAAATTATAGAATAAGATAAAGAATTATAGAATAAGATAAAAAATAACATTATCAATTAATATCATCAATTAGATTATCAATCAACATTACTATTATAAAACCCTTCGGCAGCCATATGCAAAAACCGACCGTATTTTTCGAATTTACAGCAAATATTATTGTAATCAGGCAAATAAAAAGACTGTTAACAATTTATTTGCTAACAGCCTTTGTATTATTTTCCTTTAAAACTTTAGCTTTCACAAAATCTACTGTTCCATTTGCTTAGCCAAAAAGCCGGCAGCGGTTTCGACAAGTTTTATCTCCAACTCACCCATTTTGGTATTTGGGTCTTTCGACATAAGGATTACGACTCCGATTGGATCTCCCTCGGCGATAATAGGAGCAATTACTTGACTGTTGACCTTCCCTTTTTCTTCGCCATTGGCATCTTTAATAACGCTTTCGCCTGAATTTAAAATAGTTTTTCTATCTTCCATCGCCCGTTCGGCAGCCGGTCCCAGAGCTTTATTCAGATATTCTTTTTTGGATGCGCCTGCCACGGCAATAATTACATCCCGGTCCCCGATACAGGCTATATGTCCGGTAGCCTCATATAACGAATCGGCATATTCTTTGGCAAAATCACCCAACTCACCTATCGGTGAATATTTTTTTAATATTACTTCGCCTTCACGATCCACAAATATTTCCAGTGGATCTCCTTCTCGTATCCTTAAAGTCCGTCGGATTTCCTTGGGAATCACTACACGGCCAAGATCGTCTATTCGCCTTACTATCCCGGTTGCTTTCACTAAGTTCTCCCTCCTTTTTCCAAAGCAACTGATTCAATCTTAGTATATATCTAGAACTCTTTTATTATTCATATTTTTCCATTGTCTCTAAAAAGAAATTATTTATATTTTTGCAGGATAAAAAAGCTACTCTCCTCGTCTATAAAGACAAAGACAGTAGCTTAAAGGCTTTACGTTTTATTTTTTCACTTTATTTGTTGTTCCGAAACTTTATTTTCATGCTCAAAACCATTATTTAATGCTGAATCTTATTCTTGAGATTGAAGGAATTGGACTATTTCTTCCGGATGTAATCCCTTAGCGTACTCGATCTGCGACTTTTCCCTTAGCTCGGAATAATAACTTATAACCCTTTGATTTTTGGCAAAATACAAGGCGTCTTTTTCCACTTGCTCTCTGACTTTCTCAAAGTCAGGAGTTACCGCTTCTTTGTAGTCCTCAACCAAAATAATGTGATAACCAAATTCCGTTTTTACGGGTTTCTCGGAAAATGTTCCCACTTCCTGGCTGAAAGCGGCTTCAGCGAATTCTACAATCATTTGGTTTCTGGTGAAATAGCCCAAGTCGCCGCCGTTGACCGCAGATGCCTTATCCAGCGATCTTTCTTTGGCCAGCTCGGCAAAATCCGCTCCGGCCTTAAGCAATTCTATAATCTCCAAGGCCTCTTCTTCAGTCTCAACCAGAATATGTCGGGCTTTTACTTGCTCGTCCTGCCCGCCGTAAAGCGTCAAATTAGCCTCGAAGAATTGCCGCACTTCTTCTTCGGTTACTGTAACATCCTTGGTAACATTGTGGGTAAAAGTAAAGTACTCCAATACCTCTTCTTCAGTCATGGCTTGTTCTTCAAGCCATTTCTGATAATCCCCGTTAGGTACCTGAGCTTTAAGCTCCTCTACCTGTTTTTCCACTTCAGGGTCATTTACATTCCAATTATTTTTTTCAACTTCCTGGCTAATCAGCTCTGTCGATATCAAACTTTCCAATACCTCATTCTGGACGCTTTTCAAAGTGGACGCCGCTTCCGGGGCAGTTAAATCAAACCCTTGGGCCGAAAAATACTCTTTAACGGCCTCCATCTTCTTCAAATAACTATCCATCGAAACCGGCTTGCCGTTTACTTTGACTGCATAACCGGCACCGGTCCCACAACCGCTCACTGTTAAAAGCAGGGAAAATATCAGCACCACCGAAATCCAGGTAACCAATTTTCTCATTATCATCAGTCATAATTCCCCTTTTATTTTCTAAGACAAATTATATCAAGAACGAACTTAAGAAGCAATTAGTTCAGTTCTTCGGGCTTTTTCTTTTGAATGCTCTTTTGAATGCTGTCCTTTAGCATTGTCATAATTTTAAATATAGCTTTAAAGGTATCGTCGGAGCTTAAAGATCTATGGCGCGCTTTAAGTTCAAGTTTGTTCTGCTCATTAGTGGAAAAGGACAA
>Ga0134099_1002600_pt1 | contig 14639 bp, 17 predicted proteins | sample 10_taG_2_FD_105482 | JGI IMG/M metagenome (GOLD analysis project Ga0134099, IMG submission 105482) | Switchgrass degrading microbial communities from high solid loading bioreactors in New Hampshire, USA - 10_41_5_180_A2 metaG | ecosystem: Engineered > Bioreactor > Semi-continuous > Anaerobic >...
CAGTGCAGCCCCTCCGCCTGCTCAGCCCAGAAGCCCTCCCGGTCCTGTGCGGCCTTCTCGTAGAGGCTCTCGTCCGCCACGTTGGCCCGGGCGGCGAACTCCGGCGGCGGCGGGAAGCGCCGGTCCTCGTTGAGAAGCGCCGCAAACTCTTTCGGATCCATCAGCCGAACCCTCCCCCCAGAGTTACGGTAACGCCTGTCATTATTCTTCGAATTATATTCAATTTCCTCTAAGTTCATGCAATCACAAGCACGACCGGGCGGTTTCACGCGGGAGGAACAAGGGAACCGGCTGCATACGTCATAAGAACAGGAACTGGGACAATCTTCCTGGGAGGAGTACCGATGCGCCGTCAGCTTGTCGCCTGCTGCCTCGTTTCCGCCGTGCTCCTGGCAGGCTGTTCCCCGGCCGCCACCCCGGCCTCCACCCAGGCCGGGCAGGACCCCGGTGCACAGGAGGCCGGTGCGGCCGCGCAGGAGTCCGCCGTCGCGCCGGCCGGGCAGGAGCCCGGACCCGCGCAGCACGAGCCTGAACCCAATCGGGCGGAGCAGCCCGTCTCCGCCGCCGGGCAGGAGGCCGCCCCAGCTCAGCACGAAGCCTCAGCCGGTGTGCAGGAGGCCGCTCCGGCGGACCAGCAGACCTCTGCGGTCCAGCTGCCGGCCCTCCCCCTCTGGGGTGAGCCCGGGCTGCATCTCACGCTGGAGAGGGCAGCCCGCGGGTACGCCTACACCTACGCCCCGGTCGAGCTGCTCGGGATGACGCTCCAGCCCGTCCGCCTGCCGCAGGGGGTCGCGTACATGCGCGTGGAGGGCGACGCCGTCTACCTGCACGGCACGGAGACCACCCGGGGCGGGTTCAGCCTGCTGGAGGAGCCCGTGCTTCTGCACCGGCTGCCCCTGCGGGCGGGCGACACGTGGTCCATCGAGTTTCCCGGGATCGTCGGCCAGCGCTACACCTACACCGTGGAGGCGGTCGAGCCCGTCGGGACCCCTGCCGGCGAGCGGCCGGCCGCCCGCATCGCCGTGACTCGTGGCGGCGAACTCGACAGCACCGAGTGGTGGGTCCCCGGTTACGGCCTGGTGAGCTACGCCACCCGTTGGCAGTCGTGGGGTGCGGAGCGGGAACTGGCGCTGGATCCGCAGCTGCCGTCCGCCGTCGGCCGGCCGGCGCCGGACATGCAGGCCATCCTGTGGGACGACGGCGACAACTACTGGATCACCACCGTCGACGGGGAGCGGGAGCTCTTCCGGGTCTCGGACTCCTACTGGCGGAGCTGGTACGGGTGGGCGGACGCGGGCGAGTTCGACCTGCTGCAGCACACGCTGTACCCGGGCTCCTGGGGCATCTACCGCTTCACCGCCTACCGATGGGACCCGGAGGAGGGAAGCTTCCGGCAGATCGACTGGGTTTCGTCCGCCGGCACCACCTGGGCCGTGGCGGGCGACGGGGGATGGGGGCCGGACGGGTTCTTCCGCCTGCACGATTTCACCGGCTACCCCTCCCGGGTCCTGACCTTCCGGTTTGACGGCGAAGCCATGCGGGCAGACCCGGCCGAAGAGGTGGTGATCCGGGCCCGGTCCGCGGAGGATTTCGTGGACCGCCTCTTCGACGCGCCGCCCCTCGAAGATGCCGACATCCTGGCGATGTTCCGGGATCCGGCCACCGGCGAGCAGGCCCTGAAGCTGCTGCGGGAGATGCATCCTCACGGGCCGATGGGGTTTGCCACCGTGCGTCCGGTGGAGGGAAACCCGGGAACCTTCCTCGTCACCGACGGTGACACACGCCTGATCGTGGAGGTCGAGCGGGGCGAGCACGACTACGAGATCACCCGGTTCGAGCGGGTGGCGGATGGCGAGTGAGCAAGCTCAGCGCATGCAAGAAAGCCTGCACCCCCATGCGGGATGCAGGCTCTTCCACAGGGCGGCGACGGGTCGCCGTCAGTGCGTCAGGATGTTGACGATCTCGACAGGCGAGGCGTCCGACGGGATGTCGAAGGTCCCGGCCTGAAGCTGGGTCTCCACGCCCAGCTCCCTCACCACGGCGAGGAACTCCTCCTCCTCCCCGATCAGGCCGGCCTCTCTCAGCAGGGCGGCGATGTCCTGGGAGGACGAGCCCATCTCCACGGTGACGCTCACGGTGGCCGGTCGGCCGGGCTCGGACTCAGGCCCGGGCTGCGTTTCGGGCGGGGCGGGAGGCTCCTCCTCCCCGGACCCAGGCTCGGCGGTGGGCGGCAGGACCGGCTCGGTGGACGGCTCGGACCCCGTCCCGCCCGGATTCTGCCCGCCGGGGTTCGCTGCGCCGGGATCCTGCCGGCCAGGGCCCAGCACCACCCCGGGCTCCTGCCCCGGTTCCGGGGACACGGGCGCCGCAGGCGGGGCGATCAGGGGCAGCAGGAGCGCAGACAGGAGCAGGCCGGCGCCGAAGCCCACCAGCAGTCCCCGCTGAAAGCGCCGGTCGCCGCCGGGCAGGAACCACGGCCGGTGATCGGGAATCTTGATCAACTCGTCATCGTACTGCACCGGGCTGGTCAGAATATCCCATGCTTCCTGGACGGTGGCCTCCCGGGGAATGCGCTCGGACTTGTCCGGGCGCCTGCGCGTGGCGGGTCCGCCCCATACGCCGAGGACGATGAGCAGCAAGCCTGCAGCCAACAGGAACCAGATCACTGGAACGCCCCCCTGTCGCGTGTGTCCTTGACCTTTTCGTTGTAATGGTTCAGGGCAGGATCTGTCAACTGCCGGATGGAAATGGGTGGTGATATGGAAGAGGGAGGGTCACTGAATGGAGGGTTTCCCCTTTGTCATCGAACAGCAGGTCGTCTTCCGCGACATCGACATGCTCGGCCACGTCAACAACGCCGTGTACGCGACCTACTTCGAGACCGCGCGGGTCGAGTATCTCTACCAGCTCGCCCGGGATCTGCCCGAGCGGTGCGACTTCGTCCTCGCAGAGCTGACGATCACCTACAGGTCGCCCGCCTTCATCCGGGAGCGGCTGCTCATCGGCCAGCGGGTGAGCGAGATCCGGAACTCCAGCATGATCATCGACGGTCAGATCATAGAGAAGACCAGCGGGCGCCTGGTCGCCACCAGCCGGGCCGTGCTGGTACATGTTGACAGGGACGCAAACCGTCCCATCCCCATTCCAGACAAGCTGCGGGCGCTGATCGCCCGCTTCGAAGGGAAAGACTTATGACCATGAAGCGATGCGCCGCGTTCCTGGCGCTGGCCGTGCTCCTGGCAACCGGATGCGCGCCCGCCCCCGCGGACACAGGGGAGATTTCGACGGCGCCCCTGCCCGTCCCTGCGGAGTCGCTGCAAATGCCAGCTTCTCCCCCCGTGGTGGAACTCAGCCCCGCCCAGGTGCTGCAGGGGGACTTCGCCGTCCTGCGGGTGGACCAGCCTCTGCCCGGCGATCCGGTCCTCCACGTGGAGGGGCTCAGCGAGCAGCCGAAGCTGTTCCTGCTGGACCGGCGGCCCACCGCCTTCATCGGCTTTCCCGCAGCGGCCCGGCCCGGCATCTACCCGGTGAGGCTCACCTGGGACGGGGGCGAGTGGGAGGGCGCCATAGAGGTCGTGAAAAAGGACTTCACCGTGGACCGGCTGGAGGTCACCGAGGAGCAGGAAGAGCTCTACTACGACCCCCGGCAGGCCGAGCAGTGGGAGAGGCTGTACCGGCTGCGGTCCACCAGCGAGCCCGAGCCGCTCTGGCGGGACGTCTTCCTGCCCCCGCTGGAGGGCGAACTCCGGGTGACCACCTACTTCGGCGAGATCCGCATCGTCAACGGCGTCGAGACCGGCCGCCACAGCGGGATGGACTTCGGCGCGCCCACGGGCACGCCCATCTACGCGCCGGCCCGGGGCAAGGTGATCCTCGCCGAGGAGTTCATCGTGTCCGGACGGACCATCGTCATCGACCACGGCCTCAACCTCTTCACGGCCTACTACCACTGCGACGAGCTGCACGTTCAGCCCGGCGAGTGGGTGGAGGCCGGGCAGCAGATCGGCACGGTGGGGTCCACCGGCTTCTCCACCGGCCCGCACCTGCACTGGACGGCCACCGTGGGCAACACCCCGGTGGACCCGTGGCCGCTCACGCAGGGCGGCGTGGCCGGCCTGTTCAGCCGGGCGGGAGACTGACCGGCGCCCTTGATGGGTCAGGCACGCGGGTGGTAGCATTGAGACAGTGTTGGCAAGGCGAAAGGGGGATCGCCATGGGGTGGGGGATTGAGTCGCGCGCAGAAACAGCCCGGGTACACGGGACCGAAGAGCGCGAGGCGCGGCCGGCCACGAATGAGGAGGTGGAGGCCGCTGTGGAGGCGTTCTTCGAGCGTTACCGCCGGGTACTGGAGCGGCTGGGCAAATGCTGATCGGCCTGACGACGGACCACCTGGTCGGGCTGCACCGCCGGATCATCGCGGAGACCGGGGGGCCCCCCGGGGTCCGTGACATCGGCGGCGTGAAGTCGGCGGCCGCCCGCCCGTTCCGCACCTACGACGGCCGGGCGCTCTACCCAACCCTCGAGGAGAAGGCCGCCGCACTGGCCGAGGGCATCTCCCGAAACCATCCCTTCGTGGACGGGAACAAGCGGGTGGCTATCGCGGCGGGGTGTCTGTTCCTCATGCTCAACGGCCGGGAGATCACCGCATCCGAACAGGAGCTGGAGCAGACGGCCTGGGCGCTCGCCGTGCGGGAGATCGACCTGGAGCAACTGGCAGAGTGGTTCCGGCAGCACAGCCGGGAGAAGAACGGATGAGGCGGCTGCCGCCCTCAGTGGCGGCAGCCGCCCTGTTGTGCGGCCACGTGGGGGCCTCACGGCACCCCGGTCGGAGCCTCCTGTCTCCCCCTCGGGGCCTCACGCCGCCTGGTCGAACCCGAACCGCAGGCGCATCGCCGCCTCGGCGCGGCTGAAGCAGGCGCGGTCCACGAGCATGCCCAGCGCCAGGATCACCACGATCACCGCCATCACCTGGGCCGCATCGCCCAGGTCGCGCCCCATCGCCAGCAGGTGGCCGAACCCCAGGTTCAGGAACAGCAGCTCGCCGGCCATGAGGGAGCGCCAGGCAAAGGACCAGCCCAGCCTGAGGCCGGTGAGCAGGGAGGGCATGGCTGCGGGCAGCACCACCCGGGTGTACAGCCGCCACCCCCGTGCTCCCATGGTCGCCGCCGCCCGCAGGTACCCCGGCGGGATGTTGCGCACCCCCGCCTCGGCCGCCGACGCGACGGCGAACAGTGCGCCCGCGGTGGTGACGAAGAGCAGGGCGCCCTCGTTCCACCCGAACCAGAGCACGGCCAGCGGGTACCAGCAGATGGAGGGCATGGACTGCAGCCCCTGCGCGGCCGGCCCCATGAGGTCGCTGAGCGTCCGGGACCGGGCCATGGCGAGGCCCAGCAGCAGACCGCCGGCCGCGGCCAGGCCGAATCCAAGGCCGATGCGCTTCACGGTGTGAAGCAGCGCCACCGCCAGCTCCATGCCGGAGAGCAGCCGCCACAGCGTCACCGCAACGTCGACGGGCCAGGGGAACACGTAGCGGGGCCAGAGGCCGGTCCAGGCAAGGCCCTGCCAGAAGAGGAGCATCAGCGCGGCCGAAAGAAGACCGGCCTTCCACCTAGCCATCGCGCAGCTCCTCCTCCATCGCCGCCTCCACGTCGCTGCGCAGGTCGCGCACGAGAAAGGTGTGGATCTCCAGGAGGCGCGGGTCGTCGGCCTTGCGGGGGCGGGGATGCTGAATGGTGACCTCGCGCCGGACGTGCCCGGGCCGGAAGGAAAGCACGGCAATGCGGTCGCCCAGGCGGATCGCCTCAGACACGTTGTGCGTCACAAAAATGATGGTCTGGCCCGTGCGCGCCCAGATGCGCTGCAGCTCCTCGTGCATGATGTTGCGCGTCTGGGCGTCCAGCGCCGCGAAGGGCTCATCCATCAGCAGGAGCTTGGGTTCCAGCGCCAGGGCGCGGGCGATGGCCACCCGCTGGCGCATGCCGCCGGACAGCTCGTGGATGTACGAGTCGCTGAAGCGGGCGAGCCGCACCATCTCCAGCGCCGCCATCGCACGCTCACGCCGCTCGGCCCGGGGTATGTTCTGCAGGGTCAGGCCGAACTCGACGTTGCCGAGGGCGGTCAGCCACGGGAAGAGCGCGCCGTCCTGGAAGACGACCACCCGGTCGGGCCCCGGCCCGGCGATGGGCTCCCCTTCCACCAGGACCTCCCCTGAGTCCGGCTCCTCCAGTCCGGCGATGATGTTGAAGAGGGTGGTCTTCCCGCAACCCGAGGGGCCGAGCAGGCAGAGGAACTCCCCCTTCTGCACGTTCAGGCTCACCCGGTCCAGTACCTTCAACCGCCCGCGGCGGGTCTCGAAGTGCTTGGTGACCGAGCACACGGCCAGCTCCGGTGGCACCGGCTGGACGGCCGGCTGTCTCATGGAGCCACCTCCTGAAGCAGGGTCAGGTCGTACAGGGAGGTGAGGTCCGGCCGGCGGGCGCCGAGCAGCCCCGCTGCAAAGGCGCGGCCGGCCAACTCGTCGACGGCGTCCGCCATGGGGTCGTACGTGAAGTCGATGCGCCCCCAGGCGGACTCCATCACCTCGTCGCTCAGGGGCCGGCCCTGAAGGTCGGCGAGCGCCTGCTGCACCTGTGCGCGGCTGCCCTCCGGGTCGGCCTGGATCTCCCGGGTGATGGCGACGTGCGCCTCCAGGAAGCGGCGCACGGTCTCGGGATGCCGGCGCAGGAAGTCGGGGTGCACCGCCACCACGGTGGTGGGGACCCTTCCTTCCGGCCAGAGGTCCCGCTCGTCGATCGCGAGAACGCCCCCCGCCTCCAGGATCAGCCGGCTGGCCCACGGCTCCGCGACCCAGGCGCCGTCCAGCTCACCCCGGCTGAACAGGGTCAGGACCTCCGCCGGCGCCATGGGCGAGACCGTCACGTCGCCGCCCCGCTCGCGGGTGCGCCAGCCCTCCTGCAGGAGCAGGAAGCGCAGGGCCGCGTCCTGGCTGTTGCCGATGCCCGGCGTGGCCAGGCGGGTTCCCCGGAGGTCGTGCCGGTCAACCCCCGGACGGAGGACGAAGACCGATCCGCCCGACGCCGCCCCTGCGATCACGCGCAGGGCGGCGCCGTCCGAGCGCAGGTAAGCCTGAATGGCCGGCGCAGGACCCACGTAGAGCAGATCGAGCTCGTCTGCGAAGAGGGCCTGGATCGCCGCCGAACCCGACGTGAACAGGCGCGGCCGCACCTCGGCGCCCATCTGGCGCGCGAACGTGCCCCCGGCCACGCCGAGCACCGCCTGGGCATGGGGCACGTTGGGAAAGAAGCCAATGCGTACCTCGCCCGGCGGCGCACCCGGCTGCTCCGGCCCCTCCCCCCTGGCCGCGCAGCCGGCGAGCAGAAGCACAACCAGGAGCAACGCGATCCATTTATGCATCTGGCGTCTTTGGCCTCCCGACTGGCTGGACTTCTGTCTCTTCCACTCTATGGACCACTGCGGGGGAAGGTCCTGTGAGACGCCCTCCCCGGCAGACTTTGGCAAAGGAGGCGCATAATGCGTCGCGGTTCGCAACGTGACTTCACGCGGGGGTCCATTCCCCGGCACATCATCATGTTCTCGCTGCCGCTGTTCGCCGGAAACCTCCTGCAGATGCTGTACAACGTGGTCGACTCTGTCTGGGTGGGCCAGGTGATCGGCAAACACGCCCTCGGCGCCGTGACGGTCTCCCAGCCGCTCATCTTCGCCCTCATCTCGCTCGTTGTCGGCCTGACCATGGCCACAACCACGCTGGTGGGTCAGTACCGGGGGGCAGGCAACGAGGACCTGGTGCAGCGGACCATCGGCACGTCCCTGATGCTGCTCGGGGCCCTCGGGGCGCTCGTCGGGGTGGTCGGCGTCGCCTTCCGGTATCCGCTCCTCTCGCTGATCGACACGCCGGCGGAGATCATCCACGACGCCGCCGCCTACCTCGCCATCTTCATGGGCGGCATCCTCGCCCTGTTCCTCTACAACACCCTGGGTGCCATCCTGCGCGGCCTGGGCGACGCCACGACCCCGCTGATCGCCCTGGCGATCGCGACGGTCCTCAACATCATCCTGGACGGCGCCTTCATCCTCGGGCTGGGCCCCCTGCCCCCCATGGGCGTGCCGGGCGTGGCGATCGCGACCGTCATCGCCCAGGGCGTCAGCGCCGTCTGGTTGGCGTACTGGATCCTGAAGAAGACGGACCTGGTGCGGCTGAGCCGCGACTACTGGCGGATCGACCGGGGCCTGGCCGGGCGGATCTTCCGCATCGGGCTTCCGGCCGGCCTGCAGCAGGCGGTGGTCTCGTTCGGCATGGTCACGGTGACGGCCCTGATCAACAGCTTCGGGCCCGACGTGGTGGCCGCCTTCGGCGCGGCGCAGCGGCTGGACCAGGCGGCCTTCCTCCCCTCCATGTCGATGGGCCTCGCGGTCACCTCGGTGGTGGCGCAGAACCTCGGCGCGGGCAAGCTGGACCGGGTCTCGTCCGCCGTGAAGTGGTGTGCCGGCCTGGGCGTGGCGATCACCGGCCTGGTGACGGTGGTGGCCATTGTGAAGCCGACGATCCTGATCGCGCTGTTCAACCGCGAGCCCGATGTATTGGCGGCGGGCAGCCTCTACCTGCGCATCAACGGCTGGAGCTACATATTCTTCGCGCTGGTCTTCGTGCTGGGCGGCGTGATGCGCGGTGCGGGCGATACCGTGGCCACCCTGGTGCTCACGATCATCGGCCTCTGGGTGGTGCGGGTGCCGGCCTGTTACTTCCTCGCCAACGAGGCGGGGATGGGACCGGCGGGCATCTGGACCGGCATCCTGATCTCGGCCGTCGCCAGCTTCCTGTTCCACCTCGCCTACTACGCCACCGGCCGCTGGAAGCGGAAGGTGCCGGCGGCCGGACCGGCCCCGGCCGGGGAGACGTAAACGTGCGGCCCTCCCGGGATCGGGAGGGCCGCTTTCGTCGTCGACTCCGGTCGGGCTACCCAACGAACTGGGGGCGTACCTCGGACTCAAACCGCTCCACGAAGAAGAACAGCACCAGCGGCTGGCCGAAGATGGCGATGGCCAGGGACCCGATGATCGGCACCATGCTGACCAGGAAGAAGGCGGCGACGAACAGCAGCAGGATGACGCCGCCCAGCAGGGAGGCGCCGAACTGGGACTTCAGGATCTCGAAGCCCTTGCCGATGGCGCTGCCGATGCTGTACCCGTCGTTGATGATCAGGTAGGCCGGGTAGATGCCAAGGGTGATGAACGACGTGGGGGCCCACAGGAGGAACACGATCTGCCCGAAGACGGGGATGATGTTCACGAGTGCGGTGACCAGCATGATCACGGAATAGATGAGAGCGAGCCCGATCATCTTGCCGAAATGACGGGTAGCGTAGGACCAGAACGTGCCGAGTCCCACGTCCTCCCCGCGACGGTAGGCGACCATGGACCCGACCATGCCGCCGTTGGCCAGCCCCATCCCCACGAGGCCGGCGATCACGGCCACGATGACGAATCCGCCCATGGCCCCCATGAAGCCGAGCACCTGTCCGGGCCCGTAATCCAGACCCAGGTAGTCCATCCGGATCATGGAGATAATCGCGGGACCCGCCATAATAAAGCCGACAATCGTCGCGATCGCACCCACCGCCAGCTGAACCAGGAGCGCCCCGAGGCCCACCAGCGCAAACTTCTGCCAGTCGTTGAAGTAGCGCTGGAAGAGCTGCCCTACGTTCACATTCTGTACCTCCTTCTCATGGTGTTCCAGAAGCGCCGCAACTGGGCTTCTGTTCATAGGATTACTTCGACCTCTAAAATGGTTCGACCTATATTCTTTAGTTTTCCTGCTGGTAGGTAAGCAATTGAGAAAGCGTTACCAGTCGAATGCCCCGGGCCTCCAGCTCAGGCAACACCTCCGCGAGCGCCGCGGCGGTGCCCTGCCGCCCCACGCCCACGTGACCGATGCCGATGGCGGCGCCGTGCTGCTCTGCCCAGTCGGCCAGCTTGTAGAGCTGGGCGGTCACCACCTCCTCCCCGTTCTCGTGGTCGAGGAAGAGCGACCGCTGCATGCACGGTACGCCCATCTCCACCGCTGTGCGCGGCACCACCGTGTTCTCGGTGGTCATGCTGTCCAGGATGTACTTGCCGTGCCGGCGGGCCACCTCGAGCACCGCCCGCACCACCCGCTCGTCCTGGGTGGCCACCGTGCCCATGTGGTTGTTCATGCCGCGGGCCTCGGGCACCGCGGCCAGCCACTCCGCGACCAGCTGCTGGATCTCCTCGTCGGACTGCCGGCCGGAGATCGGCCTGCCGACGTACCACTGGGGGTCCACCTGCCCAGCGTCCATGGGCAGGTGCAAGATGACCTCATGCCCGAGAGCCGTGATGCGGCGGGCCAGATCCCCGGCATCGGGCCGGTCGGGCAGGATCGCAAACGTGAGCGGATACGGCAGCGCCAGCATCTCCTCCAGCCCCGTGGCCCCGGTGGTCAGGTCGTCGATGACGATGGCCAGAAGAGGCGGCTGCCCGGGAACCGGGCGCGCGTTGCAGAAGACCGAACCGTGGGCGCCCCCGGGGGCGAACGCGGTCACAACGGCCGGGCCCGTCCGAAGCGTTAGGACGGCCACGAACATGAACAGCACCCAAGTCACCTGCGCCCTGTGCACATGTGTCCCTCCCTGAGGAAGAGGTATGCGCGGACGGGCTGCCTATGACCGCTCAGGCCGCTCCCGCCAGCCCCCTCGGGCGGCGCAACCGCCGGCCACGCCGCTCCGGCCCGGCCCGTGGTTTCCACCGCTTGCGGTTCCCCCGGGGGTAGTGTACAATGGTTGTAGACCAGTATCGCCCGGTGTACGCAGCGACCTGATGCCAACGCATCAGGTCGTATTGTGCGCCTGCAGAAAACCGGGAGAGGGGAGAGTGCCGAATGAGCATCCGGTCCCCCGCGAGGTATCACCTGCCGGAAGGCTGGACCCTCAGGAAGGTGGCGTCGGCCATGGTACGGGAGTGGCTGCAGCCCTTCCGGGCCGAGCAGCCCACCAGGTCAGGGCGCTGGGTGATCCAGCCTGTCATGGAAGAGGTGGATGAGGATCAGCCGCCCCTTTGGGAGCCGGGGATCACCACCGAGGAGTACGAGCGCCGGCTGGACGAGGCCAACCTCCGGTGGTGCGTCCGCGCCACCGCAGGCCGGGGGAAGGGCACGATCCTGGCCCGGTTCACGCTCTGCGACGATCGGCCGGACTCCTTCGTCATCACCTACCCCTCCGACCCGGTGCCCGACTCGCTGTTCGATGCGGAGAAGGTCGAAGCGTACCTGGGCGACCGGGCCCCGGAGGGGCTGCAGGCCCTGTTCGATGCGCTGCTTGCCGAGAACGGATTTGAGGCAGTAAACTGAGCCCGGGAGTCATGACGCGCGGACGGGGCTGCCCCTGCGGGCAGCCCCCGTATTGTGACCTGCATTCTTTCCTTGGGAGGAGTGTATACGCTGCTGGAAACCGGCTGGAAGCGAAACGTCGCCCTCTTCCTGAGCAGCCAGACGCTGTCCCTGCTGGGCACGTCGCTGGTGCAGTACGCGATCTTCTGGCACATCACCCTGACCACGCAATCCGGCGCCGCGACGACGGTGGCCATCATCTGCGGCTTCCTCCCCACCTTCTTCCTCTCCCCGTTCGCCGGGGTGTGGGCCGACCGGTACAGCCGCAAGTGGATCATCGCGGTGTCAGACGCCGCCATCGCGGCGACGACACTCGTCCTGGCCCTGCTCTTCATGGCCGGGCACGACGCGCTCTGGCTGCTCTACCTGATGTCGGCTGTCCGGGCAGCGGGCAGCGGCGTGCAGACGCCGGCGGTCAGCGCCCTCATCCCCGACATCGTCCCTCAGGATCAGCTCACCCGCGTGAACGGCGTGAACAGCAGCATCCAGGCCACTGTGACGCTGGTGTCGCCCATGCTGAGCGGCGCCCTGTTCGCCACCGCCCCGCTGGAGGCCATCTTCTTCATCGATGTGGTGACGGCCGCCGCCGCCATCGCGATCTTGCTGGCGCTGGTGCGCGTCCCGGTGCATGCGAAGGCCCAGCAGGCCCAGTCCACGAGCTACTTCGCCGACATGATGCAGGGCTTCCGCTACATCGCCGGCCACGCGTACATCAAGGCGTTCTTTGCGTTCTGCGCCCTGTTCTTCGTGCTGGCGGCGCCCGCCGCGTTCCTGACGCCGCTGCAGGTGGCGCGCAGCTTCGGCGGCGAGATCTGGCGCCTGACGGCCATCGAGGTGGGCTACTCGCTCGGCATGATGCTGGGCGGCGCGCTGGCCGCCGCGTGGGGCGGCTTCCGCAACCGTATTCATACGATGGCGCTCTCGACGCTGCTGTTCGGGGCGTGCACCTTCGGATTGGGCGTCGTACCGGACTTCCGGGTGTACCTCGCCGTCATGGTGCTGGGCGGCGTGACCTGGCCCCTATTCAACACGCCGGCCACGGTGCTCCTGCAGGAGAACGTGGACGAGAACATGCTCGGCCGGGTCTTCGGCGTCATGAACATGCTCACCAGTGCGATGATGCCGGTCGGTATGCTCATCTTCGGTCCGCTCGCAGACGTGTTCCCCATCGAGTCCATGCTGGTCGGCACCGGCATCCTGATCGCCCTGCAGGGCCTCTTCCTCCTGGGCAACCGGGTGCTCCTGCGCGCAGGAATCCGGGCGACGTAAGCCGCCCGGATTCCTTGACATAAGCCAACCTTAACCGCCATAGAACCAGCCGGTATCCCACATCTCCAGGACCTTGGCCTCGGGGTCGTTCAGGTGCACCGCCACGACCTCCAGCACGAAGACGGTGTGGTCGCCGCCCTGATAGGAGTGGACCGCCTTGGCCTCAAACGCCGCGGGAACGCCCTCCAGCAGCGGCGCCCCGGTCTCGCCCGGCTTGAACGGGACGCCGTTCAGCGTGTTGCCCTCCAGCTTGGTGGGCCGGAAGAACGCCTCAGCCAGGCCCTTCTGATCCGCGCCCAGGATGTTGACCGCCACGGTGGCGCCCTGGGTCAGCAGCCCATGCAACCCGCTGTCGGCCTTGACGGCCATCATCACGAGGGGCGGCTGGAAAGAGGCCTGGGAGAGCCAGTTGACGGTAGCCGCAGCAGCCTGGTCGCCCTGCTGCGCGGTGGCCACGTACAGCCCGTACGTCAGCTTCCGCAGCACCTGCTTCTTCACCTGTGCATCCATATCGTCGGTACCCCCAGTTCGTACGTACTTCTTTAACATTGTCGTTACCCGTCCGCATGCGGATACGGAGGCGCCGGGTCGCCCACAATAGGGAAGGATTCAGCACACGGACGGGAGGACCGACGATGCCAGAGAAGCTCCAACTTCCGACCACGCCGGCGGGGCAGCTGACCGCCACGATGACCAACCTCGCCAACTTCCAGGGCCAGTTCAACCTCGACAAGTCCGGCTACAACCCGAACATGCCCGGGCACGGCACCAACCACACCATGATCACCCGGCAGCAGCCGCGCACCGTGAAGAAGGTGGGCGCCGGCATCGGGCTTCCGTACGAAGTGCGGCTCGAGATGGCGCTGCAGCTCGATGACCACCAGTGCGCGCTGAACGTGGCCCTCCACCAGTACCGCAAGCACCACTGGCTCACCGAGGGCGCCGAAGCCTTCCACAGCCTGCACCACCTGCTGGACGAGCACATCGAGAAGACGTCCAAGCACATCGACGAGATCGGCGAACGCGTGGCCCGCCTGGGCGGTGTGCCCACGGCCCACCCCGTGACCCAGCACGAGCTGTCCTACATCAAGCACGAGGTCGAAGGCCGCCACTCCATGCGCGACTTCCTCCGCAACGACCTGGAACACGAGCTCAAGATCCAGGAGATGCTGCGCAAGACCATCAAGCGTGCGCACGAACTCGGCGACTGGGGCACGGTGGAGGTGCTGGAGGACGTGCTGGTCGAGCGCGAAGACCTGGGCTACCACCTGTACAGCGTCCTGGAGGACGACACCCTGGTGCGCGGGATGACCCACCTGCTCGACGGCCAGAACGACATGGCGGGCGACCGGCCGATGCCGCCCGACAGCAAGCTCCAGTGACGGAGGAGGAAATCCCCGTGGGATGGGACAAGCTGGAAGAGATCGGCGAGGAGCTGCGCCAGCTCGGCCATGAGCGGCGGGAGGTTGTCCAGCAGATCATGTCGGCTGCGGACGCGGACTCCCCCGAGGCCCGGCGCCTCTACGAGGACCTGGACGCCATCAGCGGCGAGGCCATCGCCTTGCTCCAGCAACAGCAGGCGCTGATCCGCGATCAACTGAATCTGCACTGAGCTTGACGTTCAGCAGCGGACGTAGTATCATGGGGTCAGAGCGTTATGCACGACATAGCATAACGTGGAGCAGCGGGCACCCTCATCCACCCCGGGGTGCCCGCTGGTTGCTTTTCTAGTACTCGAACGGCGAGCGATAGATGTCTTCCGGATAGCGCAGCGGCTCGTCGAACGTGAGGTAGTCGATGTTCACCATGAGGACGACGTAGCGCATGCCGGTCTCCGGATCGCTCAGCACGACGTGATCGCGCGCCGCGTTCTCCACCTCGCCCCGGAACACCTTGGCGGCCCATTCCGGGTTGTTGTCGTTGGTGGTGTAAATCGTCGCCATCTTGCCCC
>Ga0134099_1002601_pt1 | contig 14637 bp, 10 predicted proteins | sample 10_taG_2_FD_105482 | JGI IMG/M metagenome (GOLD analysis project Ga0134099, IMG submission 105482) | Switchgrass degrading microbial communities from high solid loading bioreactors in New Hampshire, USA - 10_41_5_180_A2 metaG | ecosystem: Engineered > Bioreactor > Semi-continuous > Anaerobic >...
ATCTTCCACGAGATGAACTCCCTGCAGCTTGCCGGCCAGATCGACGTATCCAACTCAAAAATGTACATGTCGGACCTGCCGGCTCAACTGGGCGTCATTCTCTTCTGTCTGTTTACGGCTGCCTGGTTGAAAGCCCCGCAGGAGAAGAAAGCCTCCCCCTTCCTGGCAGGCGGGTTCCTGGGGATCTGTCTGCTGGTGCGCACCCAGATCGTTTTGATTCTGCCGGTCCTGCCGGTGCTGGGCTGGCTCGCGTTCCGCCGCAGGCCGGCGCTCTGGCTGCAGGGCAGCCTGCTGCTGGTGGCCGGGATGGCAGCCAGTCTGCTGCCGTGGAATATCCGCTCTCTGACGACGGTCAACTCGGTGCTCTCCGACCCCGAACCGTCCGGTGTGATTTTCCGCTTCGACGACTTTATCGCTGAAGATGTAGCGCCCCAGCCGGGTGAGACGAGAGCGGAATACGACGGGCGCCGGCGAGAGCTGATCCTGGACGGCTTGCTGGCCCAACCGCTGCGGACATTCAACGTCATCAGCGGGCATTATGTGAACAATCATATTGCCAGCCTCTTTGTCCTGCCCACATCGTATCCGCTGCCGGCAGCTTTTGGCGGCGCGGCCTACAACCCCTGCTCGGGCCTGTTCTGGCTCTCTTTCTGGGAGCAGTGCTGCTCGGTCAACTCCTATGTGAGAAGCGTCCCGTACTGGAGCGGTGAATGGGACATGGATTTCTCAGCTATCTGGCTCCCGGTGACCGTAACCCTGCTGCTGGTGGGCCTGGGCGTGGCGGTAAGCTGGGAACAGGCGCGCATGGCTGCAGTCGCCCCGCTGCTGATCGCTTTCCTTTACAATTGGGGCAACGCCGGCACACGGCTTTCGGGCTGGCGCTTCAACCTGCCAGTCGATTGGGTGGGAATGCTGTTCTATACGGTTGGGCTGGTACAGGTTCTTTTCTGGGTCGGGATGCTCTTCAGCAACCGGCGCATCCCCGCAGCAGCCCCTGGCGTGGAGACTGTCCCGGCTCCTCTGCCCGGAGAAACAGGGTTCCCCTGGAAGACGGTGGCTCTGGCGGGGGCGCTGTTCTTCCTGTTCACCGCCTCGCTGCCGGTTGCCGAGCGTGTAATAGAGGATCGCTACGCAGGCCTGACCGTGGAAGCGGTCATAGATGATCTCGACGAAGAAGGCCTGCTGGCCGCAGCCGGCATTGACCGGGACGCGCTCGAGCGGATGCTGGCCGAAGATGGCGCTGAGGCGTACATCGGGCGCGCGCTCTATCCCCGCCACTACCCGGCGAACCGCGGCGAGCTGTCTGTTCGCTGGCCGGTGTACCTGGTGAGAGATTATCCCCGTCTGGGCTTTATGCTGGCCCCCGACAAGGTGCAGGTCATCCTGCCGCTCAGGAAGGCCCCGGAATATTTTCCGAACGCTGCGGATGTCTTTGTGATGGGCTGCAGAATCGGCGAAGATCTGGAGGAGGGCTATCTGCAGGCGTATCTGGTTGCGTTCCTCGACGAGCCCGGAGATATCCTGGTGGGCCAGCAGGTGGAGCAGTGGAGCTGCGCCTCACCTTGAGATGTTCGAATAAGGGAAATAAGCAGTGAATGGTACTCTGTCCTTATCCAAAGCTGCCGGAGAAGACGCGCAGATTGACCTGTCAGCCTACAACGTCATTGCGGTGATCCCGGCCTATAATGAAGGGCGATTTATCGGCAGTATGGTCCTCAGCACCCGGCAGTACTGCCGAACGGTGATCGTCGTGGATGACGGCTCGACGGATGACACCGCCCATCTGGCGCAGCTGGCCGGCGCTCAGGTGATCTGCCATCAGGAGAACCGCGGCAAAGGCGCGGCTTTGAACACCGCGCTGCGGGCGGCCCTGGCCCAGCATCCGGATGCCGTCGTCACACTGGATGCCGATGGACAGCACTCACCCGCAGAGATCGAGCGCATCGCTGCTCCCATTTTGAAGGGCCAGGCGGATATCGTGATCGGCTCGCGCTACCTGAACGCCAGCACAGAGACTCCCCGGCACCGCATCTGGGGCCACTGGGCTTTTAACCTGCTCACGAGCGCGGCATCGGGCGTGACCTCCAGCGATTCGCAGAGCGGCTTTCGCGCCTTTTCTCCCCGGGCGCTGGAGGTGATCTCTTTTCAGTCCAGCGGTTTTTCGGTGGAATCGGAAATGCAGTTCCTGGTCAAACAGCACGGGCTGCGGACAGAGGAGGTTCCGGTCACCATTAAATATCCGGACAGGCCGAAGCGCAGCGTTATCGTGCACGGGGTGATGGTGTTAAACGGCATCCTGCGCCTGATCGGTCAGTACCGCCCGCTGCTTTTCTTCAGCGTGATCGGGTTCACCATCCTGCTGGCCGGTCTGATCTGGGGCGGTGTGGTTGTGGATATCTACCGCAAGAAGCTGGAGCTGGCGGTCGGTTATGCCATGATCAGTGTCCTGCTCACCATCCTTGGCAGCTTGCTCCTGGCGGTAGGGTTCATCCTGCATTCGGTGCGCGGGCTTATTCTGGAACTGCAGGACGAAATCCGCCGTAAGTAAATCCTGATCAACAGCTGCCGCGAAATCCAATGACCGGTCTTCCACGCATTACCGTAATCACCCCTTCATTCAATCAGGGGGAATTCATCGAACAGACCATCCGGTCGGTCCTCGATCAGGGCTATCCGAACCTGGAATACCTGGTGATGGACGGCGGTTCGACGGACTGCACCCTGGAGGTGCTTGAGCGCTATAAAGGCCAGCTGCAGTACGTGAGCGAGCCAGATCGGGGCCAGTCGCATGCTATTAATAAAGGGCTGCACATGGCCAGCGGAGAGATTCTGTGTTATCTGAACTCGGACGACCTGCTGGCGCCGGGGGCGCTGCAGAAGGTCGGATACTTCTTCTGGGCTCACCCCCAGGCGCACTGGCTGACCGGCCGCTGCCGCATGGTGGATGAAAACGGGAATGAGGTGCGGCGGTCGATTACGCTGTATAAAAATTTGTGGCTATCCACCCGCAGCCGGCTGGTGCTGGCGATATTAAATTACATCTCACAGCCGGCTACTTTCTGGACGCGCCAGGTCGTGGAACAGGTGGGGTACTTCTCTGAGCACTGGAATTACGCCATGGATTATGAGTACTGGCTGCGCATCGGGAAGCAGTATCCATTATACGTGCTCAATGAAGATCTGGCCCATTTCCGCGTGCACTCGAAATCCAAGGGGGGGACCGGAGCGGTGCGCCAGTTCGAAGAGCAGCTTCTCATTGCCCGCCGCTACGTTCAGTCGCCGCTGCTCCTCAGCCTGCACAGGATGCACAACGCGCTCATCCTGTGGGTCTACCACCGGCTCCAGGCACGAACACAGGCCCGATAAACGCAGCAGCCTCTTCCGGTCTGCATAATCTCTGCATTATTAGGATTTACCAGAAACCCTGCCGGTCTGGCAGGGTTTTATCGTCTTCACTGGCTGCTCAATTTCACCTGCTGCAGGTCCGATCTGTCTGGCTGCGCTCAACTGCAGGTTGAGTCCAGAAATCGGGCGACTCAACGAACGGTTGATTGATTTTTCCTGTGCGGCGTGCTAAAGTTTGGACAGCAACCAGCAGCTGGGGGCTGAACGATCAAGAAATGGAGGCAGTATGCAACTCGACTCACGCAAGACCGGCGCACTGATCGCACGGCTGCGCCGGGAAAAAGATTGGACACAGCTTGAACTGGCCGAAAGGCTGCACATCACCCCACAGGCTGTCTCACGATGGGAGACGGGAGACTCTTTCCCGGATATCGCGCTTCTGGCAGAGCTGGCCCACCTGTTCGATATCAGCATCGATGCGCTGCTGTACGGGGAGCTGCCCGGGGAGGCCACCCGCCGCTCGCAGGTCGCAGCGAGCCAGGTGCTCGAACAGCTCGCACAGGGAAACCCACGGCAGGCCGCCCGTCTGGCGCTGGAGGATACCGCCGGTGTGGAAGCCCTGATCGATGCCGGCCCGCTGCTGCGCCCAAGCCAGATGGAGCAGGCGATTGGGGAAATGCATTCATACCGTTTCACGCCCGAGCAGCTGGCGGCGCTGGCGCCTTTCCTGGACGAAGAACTGCTCGACACGCTGATCTCGAGACTGGATGTATCCACTCTGGATTCGCGTTTCCTCACCGGACTGGCTCCACACTTAAGTGAGGAGACGCTGTCCCGCCTGGTCGATCAGGGTCTGGCAGAGGGCATGGACATCCGGCAGGTGATTGCCCTGGCGCCTTTCTTAGGCGAAGAAACCCTGGAGAGGCTGGTCGCCAGCCAGCCGGCGGGCAGCGTGGATAAGGATGTGCTGGCTGCACTGGCCCCTCACCTGAGCGAGGAGGCTGTAGACCGGCTGGCTCTCGATCTGCTTCTCGAGGATCCCGATCTTTCGCGGATCATGGCGCTGGCTCCTTTCCTGAGCCAGCGTGCGCTGGAACAAATCGCAGCCCAGATCGCGCAGGATGAGCTTCGCGCCGAACATCTGGTGGACCTGGCGCCGTTTCTGGATGAGGTCAGCCTCAAGCGGATGATCCTCAACCTGCCTTCCGGGCCGCTGCCCGCGAAGGTAGTCGTCAAGCTGGCGCCTCACCTGGATCGCGAGACACTGGCTCATCTCATCCGGAGTATGGAAGTCTGAGTTCGTGCGCGAGCGGCGGATAACATAAGGGCTGCCCAAAGAGGGCAGCCCTTCAATATTTGGACAGGTCTCTGGCTAGCGCTGGATGCGCGCCGATCCGCCTTTGGCGAAGGCGCGAACCTGCTCAACCGTGGCCATGGTGGTATCGCCCGGGAAGGTGGTCAGCAGAGCGCCGTGCGCCCAGCCCAGGTTCACAGCTACCTGTGGGGGCTCGCCGGTCAGCAGACCGTAGAAGAAGCCGGATGCAAACCCATCACCGCCGCCCACCCGGTCGTAAATATGCAGTTCGCAGGTGGGAGAGACATAGGTGCTGCCGTTGATCCAGGCCACAGCTCCCCAGCTGTGGTGGTTCGTCGAATGGACTTCGCGCAGCGTCGTTGCCACCACCTTGATGTTGGGGTACTTTTCCACCACCTGATCGATCATGCCGAAGAACTTGCTCGGGTCCAGTTTGGAGGTCGTGGTCACATCCGGGCCGGGGATGCCCAGCCCGAGCTGCAGGTCTTCCTCATTGCCCACCAGCACATCCACGTGCTCGACAATGCGTCGAATGATCGAAACCGCCTTCTCCTGGCCGCCCCAGATGTTCCACAGCTTGGCGCGGTAGTTCAGGTCGAAGGATGTGACTGCCCCTGCCGCTTTGGCGGCTTTCATCCCTTCGATAATGACCTCTCCGGTGGTCTCGGAAAGCGCGGCGAAGATGCCGCCGCTGTGCACCCAGCGTACACCACCGGCAAAAATCGCCTCCCAGTCAAAGTCGCCTGGCTTGAGCAGCGCGGCCGCTTCGTTGCTGCGGTTGTAAAAGACCACCGGCGCGCGCACACCAAAACCCCGGTCTGAATATACGGTGGCCATGTTGGGTCCGTTGACGCCGTTGTGCTCGAAATACTTGTAATACGGCCGGACTCCCATGGCCCTGACCCGTTCGGCAATCAGATCGCCAATGGGATAGTTGACCATGGCGGTGGCGATACCCGTCTTCAGGCGAAAGCAGTCGGCCAGGTTGGCAGCGACATTAAATTCTCCACCGCTGACGTGGATCTTACACTCGGTCGCTTTGCGGAATGGGATAACACCGGGATCCAGCCGGTGTACCAGCGCGCCGATGGAAAGAAGATCCAGGTCTGCCTGGGGGAGTAAGTTAAGTCCGGAATCCATGTTTTCCTCCAGTACGTGTTATGGTTGTGTCCAGTCAGTATGAAAACTGCCTTCGCGATCGATCCGGCGGTAGGTGTGCGCTCCGAAATAATCACGCTGCGCCTGCGTCAGGTTGGCCGGCAGGCGCGCACTGCGGTAGGCGTCAAAATATGCCAGCGCGGAGCTGAAGGCCAGTGCAGGAATGCCGCTTTCGGCAGCAAAAGCAACCACCCTGCGCAGTGCAGCCTGGCGCTCGTTTAAAGCCCGGGCAAAAACGGGGTCGATCATCAGATTGGGCAGATCCGGACGGCGGGTGAACGCCTCACGGATATCGTTCAGGAAGCGGGCTCGAATGATGCAGCCGCCGCGCCAGATGCGGGCGATTTCACTGTAGTTCAGGTCGTAACCGTATTCCTGGCTGGCCAGGCGCATCAGGGCAAAGCCCTGGGCATACGAACAGATTTTGGCTGCGTACAGGGCATCGCGCACCTGATTGATAAAAGCAGCACTTTCGGCGGGGCCAGGGACCTTTACGGGGTCCGGTCCGCTGAGGACCTCTGATGCAGCCACCCGTTCCGCTTTATAAGCCGATAGAATGCGCGATTCCACGGCCGCGTTGATGGTCGGAGTGGGTGTGCCCAGGTCCAGGGCATTTTGAGAGGTCCATTTTCCGGTCCCTTTTTGCTGCGCCTCATCCAGGATGAGGTCGACGATCGCCTGGCCGGTTTCCGGATCGCGGCGGGTGAAGATGTCGGCCGTGATCTCGATCAGATACGATTCCAGCTCGCCCTGGTTCCACTCGGCGAAGATGCCAGCCAGCTGCGTGTTGCTCAGGCCCAGCCCGCGTTTGAGCAGGTCGTAAGCCTCGGCGATCAACTGCATATCACCGTATTCGATGCCGTTGTGGACCATCTTGACGTAATGACCGGCGCCGCGCGGCCCGATATGGGTCACGCAGGGCTCGCCGTTGACTTTAGCGGCGATGGCTTCGAAGATCGGTTTGACCAGCTCCCAGGCCTGCGGCTGCCCGCCGGGCATGATGGACGGCCCCCAGAGCGCACCCTGTTCGCCGCCGCTTACCCCGGTGCCGATGTAGATGATTCCCAGGGCCTCCAGCTCGGCGGAACGGCGCTCTGTGTCCATAAAGAAGGTGTTGCCGCCGTCGATCAGCAGATCGCCGGGTTCGAGCACCGGCTTCAGGCTCTGGATGGCGGCGTCCACCGGTTTCCCGGCCGGCACCATCAGCATGATGCGGCGGGGGCGTTCCAGCACGGCGATAAATTCTTCCAGCGTGGCTGCCGGCACCAGCGGGGGAAGGGATGGATCGGTAGTCTCAATCTGGCCAAAGGCGCGCACTTTCTCCGGGTCCAGGTCATAACCGGCCACACGGAACCCGTGGCGCTGCATGTTGAGGGCCAGCATCTTGCCCATCACGCCCAGGCCGACAAAACCGAAATTTGCTTTCTGGGTGACCTTATTTGCGCTCATAGCATCTCCAATTGCATGGATATACCCGGCGGCTGTGGATCACCGGGCCTGTTCGTCACGGCTGTAATCGATACAGCACTTCCCCGGCATGGGGAACCAGCAGGATGCCCTCGTCTTCACGGTTCGCCCACTCCCGGGGGTCAATGCTCGCCGGGTCGCGGTAGCCCAGGTTAACCGCGCGGCACTCGGCTTCGGGGATCCCGGTCGCCAGGGTGACCTGGATGCGGGGCTGCTCCACGCCTGCCTCGGCATCGTAGGTGCCCACGCCGCGCAGGTGTGTGGAGTGGGCCAGCACGCCCCAGGGCAGGTCTTTGAAGCGGTCCCACTGTTTGACGAAGTAATCGCGTACATGGTAACCGATCTGGCGAATAATCCTTCCGTGCACGACGCTGAACTCGCGAATATGGGGTGCATAGATGATCAGTTCGCCGTTATCAGCCACCACGGGCTCCAGCTTGTACATTCCTTTGGCGCCGGTCCAGATCTCATCGTACATTTCGGGCAGCACGGAGAGCACCTGCTTGAAGGGACGTTCTACCCAGCGGATGTGAATTTGGGCTGACAGGTCTGCGGCGGCTGAAAACGCCGCTTCTGGTGTGCCGGCGAACACCCCGTAAACCCCTTCCGGCTTAACCACCGAGCAGAACGCGTGGCGGGGGCGGTCGATGAAGGCTGCAGCACGGTCGATGACCTTGCGCACCGGCGTGTCGCGGGTGCCGATCATACTGTAAGAAGTGATCAGCGCTCCCAGCCAGTGGGTGATGTCGATGATTTCACGCCCCGCGATGCCCGGGAAGAAGTACTTGTTGCCACCCGAGAACCCCACCACTTCGTGAGGGAACACCGGGCCGCAGATCAGGATGTGGTCGTATTCCAGCACCAGGCGATTCAGGCGCACCGGCACTTCGACACTCAGCAGCCCGCCGGTGATGCTCTCAATCTCTTCGCGGGGGATCACCCCCAGGGTGACCAGCGCCTGGGGATCACTCCAGGCATGGTTGATCAGGTGAATATGCCGGTAAGGGCCAGCAAGCTGTTCGGGAGTGATCCCCACCAGCCTGCAGAGCTCAACCTCGCTCATCGGGGGGTGAGTCCCCAGTGCAACAAGAAAATCGAGAGCGGCAGCGCGCCCCGACAGCTCCTGGGTGAGCAGGCGGAAAAAGAGGGGCAGCGGCATGGTGCGCGTGTGGTCTGGGATGATAACCAGCACCCTGCGCCCGTCCAGATCCAGGCGGCTTAATCCGCTGGCCACGATCGCCTCGATTTCAGAAGGAGCCAGCAGCCGCTGGGGACTTCCGTAGCCGCTCAGGAGTTGGGTATCTTCACCAATCTGGGGAATGTGCATCGGGTTCACTCCTTTGCTCTGATTCACTATGGAGCTAAACGCCGCTGTAAGCAGAAAAACCACCATCCACCGGAAGGACGACGCCGGTGACAAACTTCGCGGCGGGCGATAACAGGTAGAACATGGCGCCGATCAGGTCTTCGGGCGTTCCAAAGCGCTGCATCGGAGTGTGATCGATAATCTTCTGGCCGCGCTCTGTCAGTGCGCCGCTGTCGCGATCGGTGAGCAGGAAGCGGTTCTGCTCGGTCAGAAAGAAACCGGGTGCCAGGGCGTTGACACGGATGCCCGGAGAGTATTCCTGGGCCAGGTGTACGGCCAGCCACTGCGTGAAGTTGCTGACGGATGCTTTGGCTGCTGAATAGGCAGGGACGCGCGTCAGCGGGCGGAAGGCGTTCATCGAAGAGATATTGAGAATACTGCCGTGTCCCCTGGCAGCCATTCCTTTACCAAAAACCTGGCAGGGCAGCAGGGTGCCGATGAAATTCAGGTTGAAGACCCACTGGGCTGCGTCCGCCGGCAGGTCGAAAAAGCTCAGGTCCGGGCTGGTGGTGGCCTGCGGTTTGTTGCCCCCGGCGCCGTTGATGAGAATGTCGACCGGCCCGAAGGCTTTCTCCACCGCATCTGCGGCCTGCACGATGCTGGCTTTATCCAGGACATTGCACTCGACGGCGATCGCCTGTCCACCTGCTTGTTGTATGCGGCTGGCAACAGCCTGGGCCATATCCAGACGCAGGTCGAGCACAGCCACGCGAACCCCAGCACAGGCCAGCGCCTCAGCCATGGTCGAACAGAGCACCCCACCACCGCCGGTTACGGCTGCGGTCAAACCATCGACGGAAAACAACTCATCCAGATACATGATTGACAACTCCAGTGATGCTATAAGTCCAGAAGCGGATCTAAATGACGTTTGAAATGCGCCAGCAGCACCTGTTCATACGCTTCGGGCCTGGCGCGCAGCAGATCTTTGAGCGCAGCCCCGTATTGGGCCAGAGCAGAGCCGAATGTGACGTGCAGGGCCTGGCGTACGTGGAAGTCATCCAGCAGGCCGGGCAAAGCGTCGTCCGCGAGGCCTTCCGGTTCGGGCAGGCGTTCCTCTAATGCCGAAACGTGGTACGACTGGCGGTCCACTGCATAGCGCCGGCGAGCCAGGGCCAGGATCTCGCGGAACAGGTCCGGGTCATAGCTGGCCGTTACACGCAGCGCTTCCAGATAGCTCGTACCGGCAGTTTTGACATGCACCGACGTGCCGGCGCGGCGTGCGAACAGGGGATACAGGCTGAATTTGTCGGATCCGGAATGCAGACTGAGCTTGTAGCCGCCGACTGCTATCATCACCGCCACGTGCTGCTGGAGCTCCGCTTCAAGTGCCTGCAGGTCACCGATGTAGTCCACACCTTTCTCAAAGCGGCCGGTCAAGCGCGGCGCCAGGCTCGTGAAGCGAACGCCCAGGCGGCGCAGTTCGCTGGCAATGTAGAAATGCTCGAACACCGTGGTGGGCGAATCGGTTTCATCCACCGAGGCCTCAAAATCGAAGCCGTCTGGTTTGAGGTCCTGCAGGGCCCGGTACATTTTGGTAATATGCAGCACGGCCCGCCCGTACTTTGCCATTGCCCGCAGCGCAGCGGTCTTCAACATCTGGGGATCGCATTCCAGCTTGGCGGACGAACAGAAGCGCTGGAAGCTGCTTGCCAGTTCATCGGCGCTGATAGGCTGGATATCGATGTCGCTCCAGGGCTGGGCTGCGATTTTTTCCCGCAGTATCTCCGGCGTGTCGCTGTCCGCAGCCGGGTCTACATGCTCTCCCGGGTCGACGGTGTAAAAGGAATATCCAGCCTTTACGAAAGGCTCTAGGTCTGAAAGCTGCTTGAGGTGGTCGGCATCCGCCCCCCAGGGGGAATGCCAGCCTTCCTGGAAGACGCCCCACATGGCCTCATCCAGCACCTGCTGCGGCGTCCGCCCGGTGCGTGTGTTCTCGCGCACCGACTGCTGGGCGAACACCGGAGCGATCACCGGAGACGATCCGGCAGCCCGCAGCGCCTGGATGTGGCCAGGGGTCGCCAGGCCCAACCGGTCTCCGAAGCCAAATGAAGGCATTCCGGCCGGCTCCAGCGGCGCGGGGTTGAGCCAGGGGAAGATGCGGCGTAGAATGGCGGCGTTTTCCTCGTTTGCGGCGAAGAATTGATCCTCACCACTGACAAAGAGGGGTTCAGTAAAGGGCAGCGGAGCGCCGGAATCGCTGCGTACCCCTAAGATGTGCTCGCCGGCCTCGTTCTGAGCCAGGAAACAGGTGACGGGTACAGCGGGCGCCCCCTCGTTGTCCGCAGGTATCAGGTTTCCCGAATGGATGGAACGGGGATACACGCGAATATTGGGGATTGAGGAGATGGGTGTTGAGGTCATGATTGAGGCTCCAACCGGTAAGCTCTGCGGGCCAGGCCAACGGCAAGGTCAACCATCATCTCCGCAGCTTCTTCCAGGCTGATCAGGCCGTGTATCACCAGGCCTGCCAGCCAGTCGGCGCTCACCCGCCGCCAGACATCATGGCGCGCGGGGATGGACGGGAAGGCGCGGGTGTCGTCGTTGAACCCTGTGGTGTTGTACAGCCCGGCGGTTTCGATCACCTGGTCAAAATAGCGGCGCATGCCGTTGGGGCTGTCGTGGAACCACCAGGGCGGACCGAGAAATACTGACGGGTAATGCCCGGCCAGGGGCGCCAGTTCGCGGGCATAGGTGCTCTCGTCCAGCGTGAACAGGATCAGGCGCAGGCGCGGATCGTTGCCAAAGCGCTCAAGGAGCGGCTGCAGCGCCCGGGTGAACTCCACGGCGATGGGAATATCCGCACCTTTATCCAGGCCGAATCCATTGAAGACGAGCGGGTTATGGTTGCGCAGAGAACCGGGGTGAATCTGCATCACCAGGCCGTCCTCCACGCTCATGCGCGCCATTTCCACCAGCATATGGGCTGTGAAGCGCGGCGCGTCCTCCGGCCGCGCGGCGCCTTTCAGGGCGCGCTGGAAGATGGCTTCGGCTTCAGCAGCTTCAAGGACTTCTGTACGCGGGGTAAGCGCCGCGTGGTCTGTGGCCGTGGCGCCCAGCGCTTTGAAATGGGCGCGCTGTTTTTCCAGCGCCTGGATAAAGCTGGCGTATGAGCTGACTTCGACGCCGCTGGCTTCACTCAGGCGATCAATATTTGCCCGCCAGCCGGGTGCATCCAGGTTCACCACGCCGTCCGGGCGGAAGGTTGGCCGGATGTTCCCTTTCCAGCCCGAGGCGCGGATGGCCTGGTGGGCTTCCAGGCGGTCCCAGGCCGGGTCTGTGGTGCACAGCACCTCGATGTTGAAGCGTTCAAACAGGCGCCGCGGCCGGAACTCAGGGCTGGACAGCTGGGCCTCGATCTGATCGTAAATCTCCTGGGCTGTGGCGCTGTTGAGCGGCTGCTGGCAGCCGAACACCTGGCGCAGCTCCAGCGTCAGCCAGATGCCGGTGGGCGTGCCGCGGAAGAGATAAAAATGGTCGGCAAACAACTGCCAGATTTTGCGCGGGTCCTGTTCCACCGGGCCGCCGTCCAGTCGGGGCACGCCCAGCGCTTCAAGCGGGATCCCCTGCGAGTACAGCATGCGGTACACGTAGTGATCGGGGATGATCAGCAGCTGGGCCGGCGAGCCGAAGCTGGCGTTCTCATCCACAAACAGCCAGGGATCTACGTGTCCGTGCGGGCTGACGATGGGTAAGCCCGCTGCGGATGTGTAGAGCTGGCGCGCCAGCTCACGCTGTGCGGGATCGGGATCGAAAAAGAGGTCTTGAAAACGGTTGTCTATAACTCTCATATACGATTATTCCATTCTTTAGCCGCATTAACCAGGGCATCGATGTTTTCGGGTGGTGTGCCAGGTGAGACGCCGCCGCCAAATGACAGGATCATGCCGCCTCCGGGTGCGGCTTTCTCCAGGCATTCCAGCCCCGCACGATAAACGTCTTCGGCACTGCCGCGTACACCCAGGTCGAGCGGGGCAACGTTGCCCATCAGCGCCACACGGTCACCCATCTTTTCTTTAACCAGGGCGATATCCATCTCGTGGCTGAAATTGAAGACGTCGAACCCGGCCTGCGAGAGGCTTTCCAGCAGGTGCGGGCAGGGTGTGTCGTTGTGATACACCCGCAGCAGGCCGGAGAAATGCTCGAACAGGCGCTTCAGATGCGGCTCCACCATGTTGTTATAGGTGCGCCGTGAGACCATACCAACCAGGTCGTCCAGCAGCAGGATGCCCTCCGGGTGCTTGAGGGTCTCGAGCTGGGCTTCCAGCCAGCGGATCAGCGAGGTGGTGACCGTTTCCAGCAGCCGGTTGACCACCTCTGGCTGGGTGATCATGCCTTCCATGAGCGGCGTGATGCCGGTGAGCCAGGATGCGGCGGTCAGTGGGCCGCGAGCAGCCACCATACGGATGCCCAGCCCTTCGGCCTGCAGCCGCTCTTCCATGTGCCCGTACAGGCGCAGCGCCAGGGGCATGAGCCCGTCCTCGGCGGGGTTGACCGGCGCAGCGTTCTGCCAGAACTCCAGGTCGGCTACCAGGGGCTCGATGGACGGCGGGCGGTCGGGATAGAAGCGCATGCGGCAGCCAAATGCCGAAGGCTCGGCCGCCATACCGAATTCCACCCAGAAGCCCGGGATCCAGACAACATCGGGAAACCGTTTCAACAGGTCCAGATTGATCTGCAGCCATTTCTCTGGGAAGAGGAAGTAATCCCGGGTATCGATCCCGGCATAGCCGGGGAGCCAGGGACTGTCCACAATCAGGGCCACGGGAACCCGGTCAGGCTGTTTGCGCTGTGCTGCGGTAAGAAAACACTCCCAATTTGTGCTCATTCCGATTGCCTCGCTGTGCTGGAAATTCTCCGGGATGTGCACCGGGCACACCCCAGGGATATGACCCGTCAGGCTTCCCGCAGCGCCTCGTACATGGCAACGAGGTTCTCGACGGGAAAATCCGCCTGGATGTTGTGCACAGTGTTGAAGACGTAACCGCCGCCCGGTGCGAGTGCATCCAGGTTGCGGCGCACGTCGTCTTTGACCTGCTGTGGGGTGCCGTAAGGCAGCACTCCCTGCGTGTCCACACCGCCGCCCCAGAACACCAGCACGTCGCCAAAATCGCGCTTTAGTGCTGCCGGCTCCATGCCGGTGGCGCGGATATGGACCGGGTTGAGGATCTCCACACCCAGCTCGATGAAATCGGGGATCAGTGGGCGCACGTTGCCGCAGGAATGGAAGAAGCGTCGCACGTTCGGCGCCAGCCGGCGCACGCAGTCAAAGACCGTTTTCCAGTGCGGCTTGACCTGCTGGCGGTACATGCGCGGCGAGATGATCTGCGAAACCTGCGTGCCGTAATCATCAGCATGGCTGATCACATCGACTACATCCGCCAGCTGCGGCAGGGCCATCTCCCAGAAACTGACCTTTAGTTCGGCCAGTTTGTTGAACAGGGCGCCTGCCACGGCGCTGTCGCTGGCCATGAGCACCAGCAGGTTCTCCATGCCCACGATGCGCTGGGCCATTTCGAAAATGCCGGCAAAGGGATCTTTGAGCATTACGGCAAATCCGGCCGCCCGGTAGCATTCAGCCTGGTCGCGCAGCCCTTCAATCCGGCGCGGGTCGTCCATGCGCGGCCAGGGATGGCGTTCGATGTCCTGCACAGTCAATTCGGGTTGGTCCAGAGGCGAGAAGCGGACCGTGTAGTACAGCCCGTCCGGGCGGGGCTTGTAGTGGGTGATCCCCCATTCGTCGTGGTAGCTCCAGTACTTTTCGCCTGATTGTTCATCGGTGATCTCGGTCTCGACCACGTTCCAGTTGTGGCTGTTGAGCGGGAACAAACCGCGCACATCCACACCCAGGCATTCGAGCAGGTCGGAATCGGGCAGCGCCAGACCCTGAATCTGGTCGCAGATCTGCGCCTCTACCGGCGGCAGGCCCAGCGCCTGCCGCAGTTTGTGGTAAGCCGTGACGTGGATACCGGTCACCTGCGTGCTG
>Ga0134099_1002607_pt1 | contig 14610 bp, 12 predicted proteins | sample 10_taG_2_FD_105482 | JGI IMG/M metagenome (GOLD analysis project Ga0134099, IMG submission 105482) | Switchgrass degrading microbial communities from high solid loading bioreactors in New Hampshire, USA - 10_41_5_180_A2 metaG | ecosystem: Engineered > Bioreactor > Semi-continuous > Anaerobic >...
CTGTTGCCGTTGGCGAACACCGGGACGATGCCCGCCGCGCGCCAGGCGGTGACGATGTCGCGGAACCACTCGTTGAGGCCGGAGCTGCCGCCCCAGGAGTTGTTCACGACGTCAGGCGCGTTGGCCGGATCTCCGCCCGGGCTCAGGATCCACTGGCCGGCCGCGAGGATCCAGCTTGTGTAGCCGCTGCCGGTTTCGTCCAGCATCTTGGCGGCGATCCAGCGGGCGCCGGGCGCCACGCCGATCTGAACCTCACCGTCGGGGGTCCGCCCGACCATGGTGCCCATGGTGTGGGTGCCGTGCCCTTCGTCATCGTAGGGCTGGGGGCGCCCGTTCACCGCGTCGAACCAGAACGCGCTGTGATCCGCGGCGCCGTTGCCCCGGTACTGCTCGGCCAGCGCCGGGTGCTCGGGATCGACGCCCGTGTCCAGGCTGCCGACGACGACGCCGGTGCCGTCGATCTCAAACTGGCGCCACACGGCCGGGGCGCCGACCCGTTCGATGTTCCATTCAGGCTGGCCGGAGAGAGCCTCGACGGTCTCCTCCAGGACCGCGATGTCGGACTTGACCAGATGAACCTTCTCGTCCGCGTAGACGGCCTCGACATCCGGACGGGCGGCGATCTTCTCCATCGTCGCCTTGTCGGAGGTCACGACCACCATGTTGGTGATCCAGAAGGATTCGAACGACTCGACCTGTCCCGCTGCCTTGGCCTTCTCCAGGAAGGAGATCAGCCCGGCCTGGGACAGCTCGGCTGCCTCCTGGAGGCTGTTGATGACCGCGGTGCGCGCGGCCAGCTCGGCCGACGCCGGCGTAGCCGCCTGCAGCCGGGCCGCGCGTGCGGCTCCCGCAACGTCTGCCTGGAGCTTCATCTTTACCAGGTATCTGACCTTGTCGCTGTTCTGGAATGCTTCAACGACGTCAGGTTGGACCTTGGCCTTGACGATGGCAGCGGAGTCAGCCGATAAGGAGACCGCGGCGGGCTTGCCCGGTCCGGCCTTGATGGGTTCCGGACGCACAATGCTAGACCCCACCATCGCCATCGCCTGGGCGGGTATGGCGGCGGTGAGGAGCAGCGCCAGCCCGGTGCGCATCAGCCGGAGATCCAGGCGTTTGGGACGTGAACGGATCCCTGATTGCATGGACGCTCCACCTCCTGACGGGATTCGAGGGCAGGGGCCCCTTGCCTCGTAGCAGGGGGTGTTCGTCCCAATCGCCGCGATATCCTGCCGTTGTCCGAATATACACATAAATAAGCTTGCAGCGAAAATTGGTGTCGGATCAGGGCGAATCTGCTCTGGAAGTAACAGTCTGGCGCCGCCCTGCCGCATAGACTGGAGTATGACCAGTGCACTCTCCCGGGTGCGCAGCGAGGAGGGGGGAGGAGTATGGCCTCGACGTCTCAGCACGACTGGAGCCTGCACCGAAAGGGTCCCATCGACCAGGCGCGGCACCACGAAAAGGTCAAGGAGGCGATCAAGCAGAACCTGCCTGAGATCATCGCCGAGGAGTCCATCATAACCTCCGACGGGAAGCGACTGGTCAAAGTACCCATCCGGACGCTGGAGGAGTACCGCTTCCGGTTCGATCCCAACCAGGGGAAGCGCGTGGGGCAGGGCGACGGCAACTCGAAGGTAGGCGACGTGATCGGCCGGGCCCGGGCCGGGGGCAAGGGCGCCGGCAGCGGGAGCCAGCCGGGCGACCAGCCCGGAGTCGACTACTACGAGGCCGAGGTGACCGTCGACGACCTGGCGGAGCTCATCTTCGAAGACCTGGGCCTTCCGGACCTGAGGCCGAAGTCCACGCAGGAGGTTCCCACCGAGGAGGTCCGCTTCACCGAGGTACGGAAGAAGGGGCCCATGGCCAACCTGGACCGGCGGCGGACGATCCTGGAGAACCTGAAGCGCAACGCCCGCCGCGGCGTGCCGGCGCTCGGGAACATCACCAACGACGACCTGCGCTTCAAGGTGTGGGAGCAGGAGATGCGCCCGAGCAGCAACGCCGTGGTGATCGCGATGCGCGACGCGTCGGGTTCCATGGGCGAGTTTAAGAAGTATATCACCCGGAGTCTGTTCTTCTGGATGACCCGCTTTCTCCGCACCAAGTACCAGGACGTCGAGATCGTCTTTATTACTCACCATTCCGAAGCCCAGGAGGTGGACGAGGAAGCGTTCTTCAAGATGGGGGAGAGCGGGGGAACCCGGGTCTCATCGGCCTACAAGCTGGCCCTGGAGATCATCCAGGAGCGGTACGACCCGGACCGGTGGAACATCTATCCCTTCCATTTCAGCGACGGCGACAACTGGAGCGACAACGACAACAAGCTGTGCGTCGACCTGGTGGGCAGACTGCTGGAGGTCTCGAACCTGTTCGGCTACGGGGAGATACGGGACGGCGGGTATACCAGTTCGCTCATGAGCGCCTTCTCGGCGATCAAGGACCCGCGGTTCGTGATCGTGACGATCACCGAGAAGCGGGACGTGTACCCGGCCCTGCAGAAGTGGTTCAACCGCGGCGGGGTGGCGGTGGGGTGAGACAAAGAGAAGGGTCCGGCCATAGCGCCGGACCCTTCATGGTTACGGTCTGCGTGCTCGCTCGACCAACGCGCTGAACAGCGCCGCCTGCTCGGGCCGGGTGGGGGCCAGATCCTCCGGGTGCCACTGCAGGGCCAGGCAGAAGGGGTGAGAGGGAAGCTCGAACGCCTCCAGCACGCCATCCGGGGCCAGGGCGGCCGGCCGGAACGGGGCGGGAAGCGCGCGGACGGCCTGGTGATGCACCGAGTTAACCTGCAGTTCCGTCGCGCCGGTCAGCCGGTGGAGCAGGGAGCCCGGCACAACCTGCACCGGGTGGACGGCCTGGCGCCGGAGGGCCGGCTGCCGGTGCTTTAGGGCGCCGGGATGCAGCGCGGGAAGGTCCTGAACCAGGCTGCCGCCGGCGGCGACCGCCAGGACCTGGGCCCCCCGGCAGATCGCCAGCAGCGGGAGGCCGAGCTCGAGCGCGCGGCGGGCCAGATACAGGTCGTGGTCATCCCGCTCCGAGCTGGACGGGCCGCAGGCCGGATGCCGCTCCTCGCCGTAGCGGGCGGGGTCGATGTCCAGCCCGCCCGAGAGAACCAGGCCGTCCAGCCGGTCAAGCCAGGCATCGATCCCTTGCTGGCTGACGCCGGGGGGCAGCAGGACGGGGAGTCCGCCCGCCGCCTCCACCGCCTCGATGTAGGGAAGGGGAACGCCCCGCAGGTCGTGGGTCTCGCTCCGCTGAATCCAGCCGCTGATGCCGATCAGGGGGTAAGCCGCCATCGGGGTCATCGCTCCTGTGTCACCAGGTTGCCGCCGCCCCAGGCCGCCGCCGACCAGTCCACCGACACCCCGCTCACATACCAGCCGTTGGCTCCGTCAGGTTGGGCCGGGTTCAGGAGGAGGGTTGCGGCCGGGGAGTCTGACGGCACGCCGCTGCCCGGAGTGGGATCTCCCACCACCCAGCTGGCCGGGGTGCTCTCCGGTCCGGCCCGGTGGAGCGACCAGCCGGAGCCCGCCTGCAGGTCCCAGCCGGGGATGAAGCCGCCCCAGGCCACCTCGTCCAGCTTGCGGCCGGCCGGATCGTACAGGGTGACGATGTCGCTGGTGTTGCCGAGGATCAGGTTCATGCCGGTGACGTCGGCCTGGCGGCCGTGCCGCTCCGCGAAGAGGGCCCCATCTTCCCGGGTGATGGTCAGGTAACCGCCGGGAGCGATCACGCTGCCGGCCGGAATGGTGAACGTGTCCCGGTTGTCCGCCAGCCGGTAGCCGCCTGCCTCCACCGGGAACGGGTTGGGGTTGTATAGCTCGACCATCTCGTCGGGCTCCGTGGTGCCGGGGGTGATCGGGTTGTACAGTACCTCGGAGATCTGGAGGGCGGGATACTCGGGGATGGTGCCGGCAATGTAGTGCGCCTTGATCGTCCGGGCCATCTCCTGCTGCCAGTCCGCCAGCCTGGTGCGGAGCTCCGCCTCGCTCAGGTCGCTCTGCCGGAGGTCGGCCATAAACGCATCGTACAGGGCAAAGGCCCAGTTCTCGATCCCGAAGACGTACTGCTGGATGCCGCCCTCGCCGTAGTAGCCGCCGGGGCCGACCAGCGCATCGGTGTTGATCGTGGAGTTGCCGTTCCGGCCGCAGCTCTGCCCGCAGGACTCGTCGCTGTCATAGTCGTAGACCAGTTTCCGCTTCTCGTTGGTCACTGCGTACATGTCCAGCAGCTCGGCCGGCGGGGCGCCGGCGAAGGGGAAGATCGGCACGAACACCGAGACTGCCGGCTCCCCCAGGGCCACCCAGATGGTGGTCAGCTTCCCCTCATAGGGGTCGCCGATTTTGTTGCCCACCAGCACGACGCCAAAGGTGGAGACGTTCCGGTTCACGTGCCAGCCGGTTGGCTTCGGCTCCGACGGCAGGTCGCCGATGGAGCGGGACAGGGTCTCCATGTACCACTTCGTGCCCAGGCCCCGGGAGCCCACGTTCTTCTGGATGAAGTACCGGTAGTCGATCGGGTGGGGATCGTCCATCCGGATGCCGACCCGGGTATGCCGCCGGACGGCGCTGGTGGAGTCCTCCCAGTCGTGGATGCCGTCAGGGGTGTCGCCCTCGTTGACGATCTCGTTGTCGACCACGCTGGTGATGTGGTTGTCTACGAAATAAGGAAAGCCGTTCTCCTTCGTCCAGTTGACCTTGCTGAAGTTCGTCCGCCAGTCGAAGCCGCTGTAGGTGCCGTCGGCCGGGTTGGGCAGGTCCTTCCAGTCGATGTGGGGGTCGGAGAAAAAGCCGTTCTCGTCGGGGTAGTATTCTCGGGTGATGTTGTCCCGGGTGAAGGAGTCGCCGTCGATCTCAAAGATGGCGGCGTTGCCCCACCGGTCGAAGACGCTGATGATGGTGGAGGTGTTCCGGGCGAAGCTCCCGTTGAAGCCGCCGCCATCATTCGTGTCGCGCAGGAGCTGTTCCACCTCGTCGACATGTTCGCAGCGGGAGAGGATCAGGTGGTTCAGGAAGCCGCCGGTCATCCCCCGCTCCAGGTCCTGCGAGACGGGGAACCCGTGGGTCCTTGCGAACTCCGACGTCAGCGTGTGGCCCGCCACCTGGACGAGCCCGAGGCCGCGGTCGTTGGCCCCGGCCCACGGAATCGTGATGCCGGTGTGCGGGTCCACGCCCGATGAGCCGTGTGCGGTGATCCCCGTGTAGTTGAAGCGGGCCGTGTAGCGGTCGCCGGAGCCGAAGCTGGAGCCGTCGGCCTGGTAGTGATAGGGGAAAACCTTCCACCCGTCCGGGGTGGACCAGTGGTCCCGGTTCTTCCAGGCGACGGGGCGTCCATCTGCGGTGGACGCACCCGTCGCGATGGCCGAGCTGGAGGCATGGGCGGCCGCGCCGGGCCAGAGCAGCGCGGTGGTCACGATGAGCATGACCCCGCCCCACCTCGCAAGGGAGGTGCCACGCACGCAGGATCCCTCCTGGTCTAGAAGTTTGCCTGCAGCCAGTCCGTCAACCGGTCGAGGGCGGTCTCGATCAGCCGCCTGCCGAGCTCGTAGCTGGCATTGGCCGAGTTGCCGAGCCCGCCGTCGCGGGTGATCTCGTCAAACGTCTTACCCACCTTGATCGCCGGATGGTGGAGCGCCATCGCCCGGTCCGTGAGCGGGGAGGGGCCCATGGCAGCGGGGCGCACCGTCCAGGGCGCCAGGTAGAGCGACTGAGAGAGTTCCCGCTCGCAGCCGTGACCCATGAGCGGCGACTCCTTGCCGTCGGGGTCGCGGATGTCGGTCACCAGACCGCTGATCTGAACCCAGCCGATCAGGATCTCCGGGTAGCGATCCTTCAGGGTCGCGATCGCCAGGTCGAGGGCATCGCGGTTTCCGCCATGGGCGTTCAGGATGAAGAACTTGCGCAGGCCATGCCGGTGGAGGCTGCCCACAACCTCTTCCACCACCGCCTGGAAGGTGTCGGCCTCCAGCGTGATCGTTCCGGGGAACGGCATGTGGTGCGGCGAGAAGCCGAAGGGAATCGCCGGCACCGCCACCGCCCGGGGGTAGAGCCGTTCGGCCAGCAGCCGGGTGAACCCGTCGGCCCGGGCCGTATCCACGGCGAAGGTGCCCCCGGGACCGTGCTGTTCGGTGGCGCCGGTGGGAATCAGGGCAAGGTCGACGGTGGCGAGCGCCTCGCGGAACTCCGGCCACGTCATGTCGGCGAGGATGTAACGGGGTTTTTCCACGGGTGTCTGCCCTCCTAGAAGTGCTCCCTGAGGTAGGCCTCGAGCCGTTCCAGGCTGGCGCTGATCAACATCTGGCCCAGCTGGCGGCTGGCGCTGACCGGGTTGCCCAGCGCTCCGTTCCGGCTGACGGCGCTGAAGGGCCGGGCCAGCTTGATCGGCCGGAGCGGCGGGTCACCCGGTACGGGGTCGCCCGGGACCAGGGCGTCAATCCGGACCGTATCGGGCGCCAGGTAGAGGCATTCGGAGAGCTCCGCCTCATCCGCATGGCCGCCGGGCCCGTCAAGGTGGGCGGTCCGGAGGTCGGGCGCCAGACTGCTGAGGTACACCCACCCGGCCTTCACCTCGGTGTAACGGCTTTTCAGGTTCGCCACGGCGTTGTTCAGCACCGGGCCGGTGTTGGCGTGACCGGTCACGAAGAAGATCTTTTTCAGGCCGTGGCGGATGAGCGAGACGGCGATCTGTTCAACCACGCGCGTCATGGTTGCGGCCGAGAGGGTGATGGTTCCGGGAAAGCACATCTGATCAAGGGAGACGGAGTAGGGAAACGCCGGGAGGCAGACCGCCTTCGGGTGGAGCCGTCCGGCCAGCTGCCGGACGAACGCCTCTGTGCGGGCGGTGTCCGCGGCGAAGGTGCCGCCGGGTCCGTGCTGTTCGGTGGCGCCCAGCGGAACAAGTGCGATCTCCAGATGAGCCCTGGCAGCCTGGAACTCCGGCCAGGTCATCTCGGCCAGTGCGTACAGCTCAGACAAGGGGAGGACTCCTTTCGCCGTATCAGATTAGGCAGAGCGCCGCAGCCGGGGATCGAGCACATCTCGCAGCCAGTCGCCCAGGAAGGTGATGCCGAGGACCGTGACGGAGATGCAGATCCCCGGGAAGGTGGCAAGCCACCAGGCAGAGGCCATGTACTGCCGTCCCTCGGCCAGCATGCGGCCCCAGGTGGGCACGTCAGGCGGAACGCCCAGCCCCAGGAAGCTGAGGCCGGCCTCGGCCAGGATGACGTTGGCCACGTTCAGCGTGGCCAGCACGATGATCGAGGCCCGGACGTTGGGCAGGACGTGTTTCCAGAGGATCGGCGCCGTTCTCTGGCCCAGGGCCACGGCAGCCTGCACGTACTCGCGCTCACGAATGGCCAGCGTTTCGCCGCGCACCACCCGGCAGTACTCGACCCAGCGGGTGGCGCCCAGGACGATGATCAGCGTCCAGATGCCCGGCCCGGCCACGCCGGCCACCATCATGGTCAGCAGAAGGGAGGGGATGGCCAGGAACCCGTCGGTGAACCGCATCAGCAGGGCATCGACCCAGCCCCCCATGTAGCCGGCGACCATGCCCATGGTGATGCCGATGGCGCCGGCCACGACCACGGCCGCCGCCCCCACGGCGACCGAGATCCGGGCGCCGTAGATCAGCCGGCTGAGCTGGTCGCGCCCCAGCACATCGGTGCCCAGCGGGTAGCCCGGCACGCTCCCTTCAGCCCATGCGGGCGGCTTCAGCCGCAGGGACGGGTTCTTCAGGTTCGGGTCGTGGGGGGCCAGCCATGGAGCAAAGATGGCCACCCCCACGACGGCCATGACCAGCACCAGGCCGACCAGGCCGACGGGGCTACGGCGGAGGCGCCGCGGGATTGCTGCCATGGGGAACCCCCTTTCTAGGAGTAGCGGATGCGTGGGTCGATCACGGTGTAGAGCAGGTCGATCACCAGGCTGCTTGCCACCGTCACGATCGTGCCCAGCAGCACCACGGTCTGGACGACCGCGAAGTCCAGGGTCTGGAGCGACCGCACCCCGAGCTGGCCCATGCCGGGAATGGCGAAGACCTGCTCCGTGATGAAGGCGCCGTCGATCAGGATCGCGACCTGCAGCCCGAGGACGGTCAGCACCGGAATCAGGGCATTGCGGAGCGCATGTTTGAAGATCACCACGCGCTCGGCCAGCCCCTTGGCCCTGGCTGTGCGGATGTAGTCCTGCCCGATGACCTCCAGCATGCTGGAGCGCATCAGCCGGGTCAGGCTGGCGGCCAGGCCGGTGCCAATGGTGACCGTCGGGAGGATGAAGTGCTTCCAGCTTGCGGCGCCCGACACCGGCAGCAGCTTCCAGCGCACGGCCAGCAGCAGGATCAGCATGATGCCGAGCCAGAAGTTGGGCATGGACCGCCCGATGACGGCCGCTCCGGTGGCGAGCAGGTCGATCCAGGTGTTGCGCCGGACGGCCGAGATCACCCCGAGCGGTACCGCCATCAGCACCCCCAGGGTGAGGGAGGCGCCCGCCAGTTTCAGCGTGACGGGCAGGCGCTCGAGCACCAGCCGGGAGGCGGGTTCGTTGTAGCGGAACGAGGTCCCGGTGTCGCCGTGCGCCAGGCCGGCCAGGTACTTGCCGTATCGGTAGAGGATCGGTCTGTCGAGTTCCAGGGTCTCCCTGAGCGCCGCCACGGCCTCTTCGGAGGCGTCCTCGGGCAGCAGCAGGCGCGCAGGATCGCCCACGACGTTCATCAGGAAGAAGACGATGAACGTGACGATGAACAGTGTCGGAATGGTCTGGAGCAGTCGCTTCGCGACGTACCGGAGCATGGGGTACCTCCTCTGCCGGTGCCGCTACCTCGTCACCCTGATGTCGTAGACCCAGAGCATCTCGTCCCGGGTGGGCTTCCATTCGATGCCCTTGCGGATGCCGTGGACCTCCCCGCTCTGGAAGAGGGCGATCTGGGGCCGGTCATCCGCCACCCGCCGGGCGATCTGGCTGAACATCTCGGCCCGCCGGGCTGCATCCATCTCGGACTTGGTCGCCTGGTACAGATCGACGAGGTCCTGAGGCGCATAGCCGATCCGCTCGATGTCGATCGCGGTGGTCAGGAAGGTGTAGGCGATCTCGGCGTCCTTCATGGAGTTGCCGAAGGCGTTCAGGTAGATCTCGGGGGTGGTGGCCGCGTTCAGCCGGTTGGTGAAGGCGGTGGCGTCCAGCATCTCCAGGTTCACCTGGAAGCCCACCTCCTCCAGCATGCCGGCCAGCGCCTGGGCGATGATGGCGTCCGTGCCGCCGCTGCGGGCGAGCAGCCCGATCGGCACGCCGCCGTCGGGGTAGCCGGCTTCCGCCAGGAGCTCCTTCGCCCGGGCAGGGTTGTAGAGATCCTGGTTGTAGAGGCTCGGGTCCGCGCCGGTGATACCCGGGGTGTTCCGGGTACGGGTGGGCACCCCGAGACCCGGCTCGGCCACGCTGATCAGCGCGTTCCGGTCGACGGCCAGCTCGATCGCCTCTCGCACCAGGGGGTTGCCGGTCACATAGTCGCGCTGGGTCCTCACCATGAGCAGCCAGACCCGGTTGGTGAGCCCAGATGCGGTGGTCAGGCCGGGATCTGCGCTGACGGTCTGGGCGTTGTCCACGCCGATCCGCAGGGCGATGTCGACGCCGCCGGACTGGAGCTCCGCCACGCGGGTGGCCACCTCGGGAATCACCCGGAAGACCACCTTGTCGATCTGGGGCCGGCCGCGCCAGTGCTCGTCGAAGGCGACCAGGGTGATGGACTCGTCCTTCACCCAGGACTCAAACTTGAAGGGGCCCGTGCCGACGGGGTCCTTCTGCCATCCCTCAAGCCCCCCGACGGCCTCCCAGTGCGCCTTGGACATGATGCCGGAACCGATGCGCGACAGCCGGTTGAGCAGAACCGGATCGGGCTCGTGCGTCACGATCCGGACCGTGTGGCTGTCCACGATCTGGACCTCCTTGACGGTGGCCATGGTCCGCTGCTCTTTCAGGCTCGTATCGAAGGCGACCCGCTCGACCGTGAACTTCACGTCCTCTGCGGTGAACGGCAGGCCGTTGTGGAACTTCACGTTTTCACGGAGCTGGAACTCCCAGACCGTGGGTTCGACCAGCCTCCACGAGGTGGCCAGGTCCGGGGCGAACTCGCCCGTTTCGGGGTCCATCCGCACCAGGTAGTCAAAGACGTTCTGGTGGACGGCCTCCGTGAAGGTGTAGTTGTGATTGTGCGGGTCCCAGTGCTGGATGTCCTGGTGCACCGCGATGGTCAGCGTGACCGGCTCGTCCGCCGCCTGCGGCGCGGGGTCCGGCCCAACGGCGGGCGCTGCGCCGGGTCCGCCACAGGCCGCCAGCAGAGCGATGAGCAGCGCGCCTGCGACTATGGAACGCCAGGTAGTTCTCACCATCGATACCTCCCGGATCAGGCTTTTCGGCTCCAATTTTCCGTGAAGCAATAATCGTGCCAGTTCCACCGGGGCTTGTCCGCCTGCATGATCCGTCGCGAAACAGGCGAAACCGGTGCAATGGGCACCGGTTTCGCCTGTTTCGCGGGCTGTTTCTTTCTAGTGCGCCTGCTCCCGGAGGTACTGGTATCCGGCTGGTGTGAGGCGTGTGCCCGCCCGCCCGCGTCCGGGGGAGACCAGTCCGGCCGCCGCCATCCGGGACAAGCGGGCGCGGACTTCGGCCTCGGTCAGCATCAGGCCGGCGGCGCGAAGCTGGGCGGCCAGGGTGCCCCGGCCCACCCGCCGGCCGGCGGCCTCTGCCTTGGCGATGGCGGTCAGAATCATTCGGGTTTCGTCTCCGGGGAGGGGAGAGGCGGTGAGCGCCCGGGCCGGAGAAGCTGCGGCCGCCGGCGACGGGGATGCCGCCGCGGTTTCCTGCATCTCGGGCGGCAGGTGGGCGGGTGTCAGTTCCTCTCCGGCGGCGACCGTCACCATGTACTCCATGCAGTTGCGGAGTTCCCGCACGTTGCCCGGCCAGGTGTGTTTCGTCAAGGCGGCGATGATCTCCGGAGACAGCGGACGGTGGCAGCCGCGCTGCGCCAGGAAGCGCTGCGCCAGCACCGGGATATCCTCCAGCCGCTCGCGGAGCGGAGGCAGGTGGATGGGCAGCACGCTGAGCCGGTAGTAGAGATCGGCCCGGAACCGGCCCTCGTCGCAGAGCGCCTTCAGGTCCCGGTTGGTGGCGGCGATCACCCGCACATCGACGGGGATCACCCGGCTGCCGCCCACGCGCATCAGGTGCCGTTCTTCCAGCACCCGCAGCAGGCGTGCCTGAACCGACGGGCTGATATCGCCGATCTCATCCAGGAAGATCGTCCCCGTATGGGCCTGCTCGAAGAGGCCGCGGCGGCCGCCCCGGGCGGCGCCCGTGAAGGAGCCCTCCTCATAGCCGAACAGCTCACTTTCCAGCAGCGACTCGGGCAGGGCAGCGCAGTTGACGGCCACGAACGGGCCCCGCTGCCTGGGCGAGGCGTTGTGGATCGCCTGCGCCAGCACCTCCTTGCCTGTGCCGGTCTCGCCGCCGATGAGGATGGTGGAGTCCGAGCGCGCCATCTGGCGCGCCAGGGAGATCACCCGCTGCAGGACCTCGGAGTGACCGACCATGTCGGCGAAGGTGTAACGCGCGGCGTGGCCTCGCTCGCGGGGCTGAAGCGCCAGGGTGTAGTCGGAGACCGCCCCCTGCGCCGGTCGGCAGAGGGCGGCGGCCCCCACGAGCCGGCCGTGGCGACGAAGCGGCACGTAGGTGACGAGCAGGGACTGCCCCATGGCCTGGACCGGCTGGTTGGGAAGGGGCGGCCTGCCTGCGAGAACCGCCTCGAGCGCCAGGGCGGGCAGCACCTCAGCCGCCGGCTGGCCGACGATCTCGGCGCCGCGGAGGCCCAGCAGCTCTTCGGCCCGCCGGTTGAAGACGGTGACCCGCCCCGCGGAATCGCAGGCGACGATGGCATCGCCGCTGAAGTCCAGCACGGTCTCCAACTGCTGCCTCAGCTCGCCCACCCAGGCGATGGTGGCGGTGAGGCCATGGCTCCGGGCCATCGTCTTGCCCATCCACCCCTGGAGCCGCAGGCTGGATTCCTCGGTCAGCAGGTCAAGCCGGGTCATTACGTCCAGGATGGTCTGCGGGTCAAGGGGGCGAGGGCCGGTGTCCTTGACCCGGTGGACGCCCGGAGGCACCAGATGCGGGTGCCCGAACGTAATGGCCAGATCGACATCCGGTACGGTCTCCGCACCCGGGGCGTACGGGATCAGCTCCAGGTGCTTGACGCCCAGCTCGTACAGCAGGGCGATGGCATTGTGAGCGGTCTCCAGGGTTTCGTGGACCATGAGCACCCGCGTGCGGGCCGGCAGGGCCATGATCGCCTGCCAGTCCCGCCGCCAGAGCGTACGGTTCGTGACGAGGATGGGGGTCCCCGGCGCCACCCGGCTGTTCACGGCAGGTGCGAGCGGGCGCGAGGTGAGCAGGATCAGGTCCGCTTCCAGGCGGGAGGGCAGCGGGACGTCCTGGGTCGCGATGATCTCGATGGTCACGCCCTCGCCGAGAACCGCCGTGAGCTGGTCGGCCAGCAGGCGGCCTGTCTGTTCGGTGACGCAGACCATTGCGATTCGTTTCACAGCAGCGACTACCCCCTCTTGATGGACCGAATATAGAATTCCGTCACCATGCTGCAGACCCCTGCCCGGAGTGGCCTTGAGGACGGTGGGGAACCGGGAGCGGCACGGCCCTGAGGGCAGCGCATCATGGCCCCGGGGATCGTGCCCGATCTGCCGGTCAGGGCGGTGGGAAGCCTGGCTGGAGGGGATACAAGGGATCAGGGTGAGTGGACGGATGCCGAGCCCGCCACATGGGAAACGTCGCGGGCTTCTGTATAGGATATAATAATCACATAGGACATCATGATCAGAAGCTAAAGAGGGGTACAGACATTGTACAAATTCCTAAGAGAAGTACGAGCCGTTGTGCTGCGCAAGGGTGTCACACACGCCGGAGGGCGGCTCGGCGGCCACCCGATCGGCGGGCCGGCGACAACCCTCGCGTATGCGCTGGAGGTTAGGGACTGCGGGGAACCTGGAAAGACCTATACCGTCTACCTGGATTATCAGCGATCAAGGGACTTCTACCGGATCCCCCGGAACCGGGAGCTGACCCTGCGGATCGGCCGGTACCGGACCCTGCCCGGGTACTGGGTGGAGACCTGGTCTGTCGAAGACGGGCCTGAACGGCAGGATCAGCCGACGGACGGAGCGGAGTGAGCCACGCGCAGATCGCCTGCCGCCGCGTGACGGACTCGCGGTGCCCTCCGTTGCCTCTGGATGTGGTAATCTGGGGTCAGGCTCCCAAACGGCGATGCACGAACGGAGGGGCAGAAGTTGAGCCGGCAGACATGTGTGTATCGTGATGAACACGTAACGGTGTTCCGAAGCGAGGACGACGCAGCCGATTCCCAAGCGCCAGATGCGCCTTTCTACAGCATCCTGGCCGGGGAAGTCGAACTGACCTACGACGTGCAGTCCCGGACCTGGTACGTCTACATGCCCGGGCGGGAGCGGATGCAGACGCCCGTGAGCACTGACCCCTACTACCTCTCGGAACAGGGGTTCACGATGGTGAACATCGACTGGGACTACTCCGGGACTCAGGTGTTCGGAATCGAGATTCTCGGGGGGAGCTCCCGGGAATCCCTGGTCGTCGTCGACGTGCCGGATTCCGCACAGGACGTGCCACGGGAGCGGGCTGCGCACCTGCGGGTGATCCGGCCGGAGGACAAGTGAATGCAAGCGGAAAGGGCACCGGCGCCTGCCATTCGGCGGGGCCGGTGCCTCCGCATATAGGGGATTCCGGGATGAGACCGGCCTTTGAATTAGGCATCTGTTGATCGACGCAGATCTTGATACAACCCTAGATGAACAGGCGCATCTGTACAAGAACAACTATTGACAATAACAGAAACCATAGATAAGACATGCAGTACACCGAATTACGTGAATTTGGAGAGAAGCATGCAGATCCGCGTCAGCGCAAGGTGGCTCGCCGGGACTGCCCTCCTGCTAATACTCATTTCGCTTCCGGTAGGCGCGGCGTCCGTGTCGCAGAGGGTCAGGACGTGGTTCCTCGCCAGCCCTGAGGAGAGAGCCGCAATGTCACTTGGAGCCGAGTTCCTGGGGAGAGGCGAAGTTCCCATTCAGCAGTATGACAACACCTGCGGTCCCGCTGCACTGATGTACGCCCTGTCCCTGTTGGGAGTGGAAGCCACTGAAGAGGAACTGGCCAAGCTGAGTGGCACTACCCCTGAAGGCACGTCAATGCTGGGACTGATGCAGGCGGCCAGGACCTTTGGGTTTGATGCGGCCGGCTATCGGGTGGACCCTGCGGATGTGGACAGACTCCCCATCCCCGCGGTGTTGTTTCTGCCGGCCCGGAAACACTTTGTCGTTCTGACAGAAGTCACTCCTGACAGCGTACATGTCGCAGATCCCGCTCTCGGACATCTGAAGTTTACTCGCCATTCCCTGCTAGAGTACAGAGGAGTGGTGTAAAAAGCACCCGGCTGGACAGTCATTCACAGTGACCATCTAGGGGTGCAGGACCGCTTGACGTAAGTGGTCACCTTTGGGTTCCATGCGAAGTAGGACGA
>Ga0134099_1002611_pt1 | contig 14590 bp, 15 predicted proteins | sample 10_taG_2_FD_105482 | JGI IMG/M metagenome (GOLD analysis project Ga0134099, IMG submission 105482) | Switchgrass degrading microbial communities from high solid loading bioreactors in New Hampshire, USA - 10_41_5_180_A2 metaG | ecosystem: Engineered > Bioreactor > Semi-continuous > Anaerobic >...
GCATGCTATGGCTTAAAGCTATACATAAGAATGGCAGATGACCATACTTGATCATCTGCCAATAATTCATAGGTTACTTCATTTTACTTGGTTAACCCCAACATTTGACGTAGAGCCATAAAAGAGACGGTTAACCAAGGAACCGTCTCTTTATTTTTTGCATAACCTATGGGAAATATTTGTTATAAATGTAGTAATATGGTAATATTTAGCGCAAGGGGGGAAAAAGGAAAGTTCGCTTCATTTATTACACATCGCGCGGAGGTAGCTTGATGAGGCTTCGTATACTGATACCGTTCATGTTGGTGCTGAGCGCTGTTGTATGCGGTTGCAAAGGTGTCGAAGGGAAAGTAGGACTAAAAAGGGAGGCAGTTTCTTACAGCGAGGAGATATTGGATGTTAAGCAGCCCCTTCAGTTGGATTTGGCCGGCGACTTATGCAATATCGAGGTATATTCCTGGGACAGAGACCAGGTGAAGTTTGAAATAATTAAAAGAATTAGGGGAATAGAGGAAGCAGAGGCTTTGCAGCGGAGATTAAAGGATTTTTATGTCGCTGTCGCCCAGGAAGGGAACAAGGTCGTTTTTAAATCTGAATATAAAGGGGCTATTAAAAATCCTGCTGACAGGAGGATGGATTTAAAAGTTTTTGTCCCCAGGGGAGGGGTCGATTCAGTCGATATTAAGCTGGAGACAGGCAGAATAAAGTTCCATGATGACATAAAATCCAGGTTGAATGCACAGGTGAAAATGGCCAGCACTGAAATCAACAGGTTCGAGGGTGTGATAAATTTTAATGCGGATATGGGAGACTTGCGGATCGCAGGGGGAAAAATATATAACGGGTCGGACATAAGCATAAATACGGGGAACATCCAGATTAAAGCCGAATTTGAAAATGGGGGTATCTACTGTTTCCAGACTAAAATGGGCAATATAGATTTGAGCCTTCCTGATGGTTCTCCGGTTTCTTTTGAAAACGTCGGAGCCACGGAAGTTAATGACTTCACCTCCGGAGATTATAAAACAAAAGTTAAGCTACTGAGCGGGCTGGGTAAAATTTCTGTGAGAAAATATTGATTTATTGTATAAAAAATAGCCCACGCCGCTGTTTTTTTGTATTGCCCTGTGATAAAATAGTTGCACGGCAATAAATCGTCTGAGTAGGGAAGGTTATTTATGAGGGCATTTATCGGAATAGATTTCAGCAAGGAATTAAAAAAGAAGGTAGCCGATATGCAGCTGAGGCTGAAGCCTTATGCCTCTTCAGGCAGGTGGAAATATATCGATAATTTTCACCTCACCCTTAAGTTTCTCGGCGAAATTGACTTGAGTCAGCTTTCGGCAATTGACAGGGAGCTCAGGGAAATCTGCAGCCATGCCCAAAGGTTCAGGCTGAAAATCTCCGGCGCAGGATTTTTCCCGGGAAAGGACTGCTTGCGCGTACTGTGGCTCGGCCTGGGGGGAGATGTTGATATGCTGAACTGGCTGCAGAGGGCGATAGATACAAAGCTTGAAAGCATAGGATTTAAAAAAGAAAAAAGGGGGTATACCCCCCATATAACCGTTGGCCAGGATATAGTTTTTACCCGTGGCTTTGATGAAATAAAAAACATAATTGATTCCTGCGAATTCCCTGAAGCCACAGTGGACTGTGTTTATTTGTTCGAAAGCGAACAAGTGGGGGGTAAAAGGGTTTATACCCCGCTAGGCAAATACCTTTTGCAACATTAAAGCTTTATAAAAAAATATGCCGGATTTGCTTTTTCATCTTACCCCAAGGCTGGCCCTTCTTAAAACGGGGACTACTTTGCTTGCAGTTATGGCTACAACAACGTATAATACCAGGTCTTTGAGTACGAAAGGAAGACAACCGGTTGATATTGCGGCCCACATAGTCATAGGGTTTTTCAAATAGAAATTCGCAATCAGGTATATATAAGGTACGCCTATAAGGTAAATCACCACAAGCCCGGATAACACGGAGATAAGGCAATTTGCCAGCGTCATTTCTTTAAGGGCTTCCGAGACCTTGCCTATTACATATGCTCCGACGATGAAACCCAGCAAGTATCCGAAGCTGGGCTTGAATATGTATGTAATACCTCCGCCCTGGGTGAAGATGGGAACGCCTGCCAGACCTAGGGCAACGTACACAATTTGAGACAGAAGGCCAAGCCTCGAGCCCAGAATGATCCCTGAAAAGGCACAGAAGAATGGCTGGAGCGAAAAGGGAACCAACGGAAAAAGTATTTTAATCATGGCGCCTATGGCCATCAGCGCTGCAAACAGTGCGACGAGAATCATCTCTTTTGTTCTGATTTTCACCTTTTTAACCTCACTTTCTACTTAGTTTTCACAATCTTGTGTTTTGTAATTTCTAGCATAAATTAAAAAAGACATATTGTCAACCGTTAAAATAAAATTAGTTAACAATTAATCTCGTTTTTCTGCTAAACCATATAATCAAACATATAAAAGCAAGAATCAGGGGATTATATTTTTATGGTGGATTTTTATAATTGCAATAGCTATGAGGTGATTTTCAGGATGAGGTTTTTAAGTGTTATTTTATTGATATTGCTGTCGATGTCAGGCTGCACATATACGCAAAAGGGTGAAATGAGCCCTGAACAAAGGTTGACCCGCTTGGGATATGAAGGACAGCAGGCTGTGCCCGGAGACATCAGGCTGGTATCCGTCACGCCCCGGGTGAGCAGGGGAGGCAACGGGAGCTTGACAATCCAGGGTGTGCCCGGCATCAATTATAATGCCACCGCCACCTATAAAATAGGGGATACTATGGCTACAGCATCCCAATCAAAGACAGCAGGTCCGGATGGAAGAGTTACATGGGAATGGGAAATCAGGCGGGATACAGTTCCGGGAAGGTATCCCATATCGGTTTCGGGTGGAGGCAGGACCTTCATAACTTATTATACTGTAATAAAGTAGGGCAAGGGCTGCCAAAAGGCAGCTTCCTGTCACCCTTTTTCATTTATTAAGCACCTTGTAAATAAAACGCTTTATAATACCTTTACTGTTCTTTTTACGCCAATTCTCGATAGCCCTGTCCACATCCTCAAAATGTTTTTCCATTTTTGTTTCTAATTTTCTTACGCTGTTTTCTACGCAGGCGCCCAGTTCAAGCTTGCTTTTGTTTATCTCTTTCGCCAGGTAATCCTTGGCTGAATTAACTTCGTTTGAAACGTTGCTTATCAGTTGCTCCTTAAACTCGTCAAAAAACTGCCTTATTTCGATGGAGTTGCTGTTTGCAGGCATGGTGGTGAGGGACAGGGAATCATTTTCAACTACAACCGGAGGCGGTTCTGTTATCACATTTTCTGACTGAAGTATCCTGCGTATTGCTTTGATCTCAAGGCCCTCGTTGCGCATGCTTTTAATCTGGTACATTATGTTGGCAAGCTCAGGCGTATAGTAGCGCCTGCCTCGGGAGTCCTTGGGAACCTGGAGACAAAATTCTTTCTCATAATATCTTAAGGTGTGGTCTGTGACGTTCAGGCGTTCGCTCAATTCAGTTATAGTGTAGCGATCCTTGAGTATTTCCACGTTTCATTCCCCCCCTAGAGAAGCATATATATAATAGCATTGATGTAAATAACTGTAAATAATTATCCGTTATTTTCTCAATATTTCCAGAACCTTTAATATGTCTTGAGGTATGGGGGCGGTTAACTCAATTAAAGTCCTGGTAAAGGGGTGGATAAAGCTCACTTTGTACGAGTGTAAAGCCTGTCTGTTGATTATATCTTTGGGAAATACTCCATCAGGTCCTGTTTCGCTGCCGTACAGAGTATCGCCGACCAGGGGATGGCCTATGGCCTGGCAATGGACCCTGATTTGATGAGTTCTTCCTGTTTCCAGGTTAAAGCTCAGAAATGTCGCATTATTCAGGTATTCAATCACCTCATAATGGGTGACGGAGGGAGCGCCGGTGTGAGAAACCTGCCTCAGCATGATGCTTCCCGGTTTTCGTTCTATGGGAAGGTTTATCGTTCCTTTGGGTTTTTCCACGATGCCGTGGACCACTCCTGCGTATTCTTTTTTAAAGGTACTGCCCATTTGCCGGATTAAAAATTCCTGGGCAAACTGGTTTTTTGCAAATATGATAATTCCTGATGTATCCCTGTCGAGCCTGCTTACAGGCCGTATTTTCCTTTTAACGCCTTTTGAAATTAGGTGATGCATGACAGCGTTGGCAATGGTGCCTGTAGGGTGGCTGCAAGTGGGATGAACCACAATGTTGGGCTGCTTGTTGATCACTATCAGGCATTCATCCTCATAAATAATATCTATGTCGATTTCTTCAGGTATTACATCTTCGCACTCTTCTTCAAAATCAATAGTCACGCTGATGACATCTCCCAGCTTCACTGTCTCGTTAACGTGCACAGGGCAGGAATTGCGGAATACCTTGCCGGCGTATTTAAGCCTTTTAATCAGTCTTTCAGAAAGGCCGAGCCTGTTTTTCAGTATGTGTTTGACAGTTCTGTTGTAGTTTTCTTCATCTACGGTATAAGTTAAAATCAACAATCATCACCCGTGCTTATTTTAAACCATTTTAAAGAAAAATTAAACTTTTACGGCCAAAGTTGCGGATTGAAATAGCAGTGGAGATTGTATAAAATAATACACAGAACAGGAAGGATTGGAGACATAAGATGAAGCACAAACTGGATGATTTTTTAAAAAGGGAATTTGGTATCAGTGAAAGCATCATAAATATTTCAGATCTTGCCGAAAAAGAAATAGAGGAAATTTTACAAGGCATTGATTACGTACAGCAGTTCAATCAGCTTAAAGTTATAAAGGCGATGCAAAAAAACAATGTAAGCGACTCTCATTTTGCAGGGACCACCGGATATGGCTATGATGACAGGGGAAGGGAAGTGCTGGACGCTGTTTATGCGGACGTATTCAGGGCGGAGGATGCGCTTGTAAGGCACCAGATAGTGGCGGGTACCCATGCTATAGCTCTGTGCATGTATGGGAACCTTCGTCCTGGAGATGAGCTCCTGTCCATAACCGGAAAGCCTTATGATACCCTGGAAGAGGTTATAGGGTTAAGAGGTGAAGGCGGAGGGTCATTAAAGGAGTTTGGAGTTTCATACAGGCAAGTGGACTTGCTCGCGGACGGCAGCATTGATTTCGAAGGTGTACGTGCCGCCGTGAACGAGAAGACTAAAATGGTTTTTATCCAGCGCTCACGGGGATATTGCTGGAGGACTCCAATAAGGATAGAAGAGATGGAGAAAGCCATAAAGCATGTCAAAAGCCTCAAAGATGATATCATCGTCCTGGTGGATAACTGTTACGGTGAGTTCGTGGAAGAGAGGGAGCCTGTTGAAGTGGGAGCGGACATCGTAGCCGGTTCATTGATAAAAAATCCGGGTGGCGGTCTGGCACCGGCAGGCGGTTATATAGCTGGTAAGGAAAGCTGCGTGAGAAAAGCGGCTTACAGGCTTACCACACCGGGGCTTGGGAAGAAAGTCGGTCCTTCCTTAGGACATAACAGGTTGATGTTCCAGGGGTTGTTTATGGCGCCCCATGCCGTGTCCCAGAGCCTGAAGGGAGCAGTGTTCTGTTCGGCTTTAATGAACAGGCTTGGGTTTGAAACATCGCCTATGCCCTGTGAAAAGCGGGGGGATATAATACAGGCTGTCAAATTTGACAATGCGGACCATTTGATTGCCTTCTGCCAGGGGATTCAGAAGGGCTCGCCGGTAGATGCTTTCGTGACACCCGAGCCGTGGGATATGCCAGGGTATGATTGCCCGGTGATCATGGCGGCAGGGGCTTTTGTTCAGGGGTCTTCAATAGAACTGAGCGCAGATGCGCCTATAAAGCCCCCTTATATAGCATATATGCAAGGCGGGCTGGTATACGAACATGTGAAGCTTGGGGTCATGATGGCAGTGCAGATGATGGTGGACAGGGGAATCATAAAAATATAAGTGAGGCGCCAATGCAGGACAAAAATCAGGATAAAAGCCGTGAAAAAATGAATAAAGGGAAAAGAAAAAGGAAATCAAAGCTGGGGACATTCCTTTTATTGATTTTTTTGCTGTTATACGTGCCCTCCTTATTTAACTGGGTTTACGGGCGCAGCATCAATACGGCGGTAATAAGGATGGGTATGCTGGAAGAATCGGTAAATACCGATGGATATATTATAAGGAATGAAGAGACGCTAAAATCCCAGTTTGAAGGCAAATACATACCTGAAGTGGCTGAAGGGGATAAGGTTCCGGCGAACTTCAGGGTGGCTACCGTGCTGAGAAAAACCTCTGTAGAGCTGCTGGATGCCTTAAAGGAATTGGATATGAAAATTATTGACGAACAAAATAAGAAAAGTGAAAACGGAGAATTCTTCTCCGAGGATATAGCAAAGCTTGATGAAAAAATTGAAGAGAAAGTCAGGCTGATCATCAACCAGAGCAATATGAACAGCCTTTCGGCTGTAGGGACCGTCAAGGATGAGATCGATGAGCTGATCAAGAAAAAAGCGTCTGTGATGGGTGGCCTGAACACTTCTGATGCTTACATCAACCAGTTGATAAAAGAGAAGAGGAGAATACAGGAGCAGATCAATTCTAACACAAAAGATATAATTTCGGAGTCCCCGGGCATTATATCCTTTACTGTCGATGGCTATGAAGAGGTGTTAAGTCCTAAGGCAATAGAGGAATTGACCCCGGACATTCTTGAGAAAATAAAACCGGCTGATGCCGATGGAGGCGTCAGGGACAATGATGTGCAGGTTGGCAGACCCTTTGCAAAAATCATCAAGGGAAATGAGTATTATGTCGTAGCTGCGCTGGATGCCAAAGAAGCCGAAAGCTTTAACCAGAATGATGTGATAGACTTGAGGATAAGCGATATAGGCAAGGTTATACGCCGATGCCAGGTAACCTATAAGTCGGAAAAAAAAGAGGGGAAGCAGATAATTGCGGTAAAGGCAGACAAGTACCTGAATGAAACGGCAGGGCTCAGAAAGGTTAACGTAGACCTGATAAAAAGCTCCCATGAGGGTTTAAAAGTTCCTCTAAAGAGCCTGAAGGATGTTGACTTTAAGGAGATGAAAGCCAAAATAGTGCTAATCAAGGCCAATTGCGCGAGCATAAGACCTGTTAAGATATTGGGAAGAAATGACGAGTTCGCCATAATAAGCAGCCTGGATGGGGAGTATGAGGACAGCGTGAGCTTATACGACTCCTATGCTGTTAATCCGAATAATATTGAGGAGGGACAGATAATAGACCAATGATTCAGGAAGATTATATAAAAAGCAATATTGAAGAAGTGAGAAAGAGAGTTGAAAAAGCTGCTCTAAAAAGCGGGAGGAACCCCGGTGATATTAAAATTATCGGAGTTACTAAAACTGTGGACACCGACAGGATAATGAAAGCCATAGATGCAGGCATTGTTGACCTCGGCGAAAATAGGGTTCAGGAATTGCTCGAAAAGTACGATAAAATAAACAGGGAATGTAGATGGCATTTAATCGGACATTTGCAGACCAACAAAGTAAAATACATAATTGACAAGGTAAGTTTGATACATTCCGTAGATAGGATAGAGCTCGTGCAGGAGATTCAAAAAAGAGCGGAAAAGATTGGAAGGATCGTTGACGTGCTGGTGCAGGTAAACGTGGCGGAGGAGGAGTCCAAGTTCGGAATTCGCACCAGTGAAGCTTTGGATTTCGTTAAAGAAGTGTCTCGGTTTGAAAATATTAAAGTCAGGGGACTTATGACAATAGCTCCTTTAGTTGAAAACCCTGAAACAGTCAGGTATGTATTTAGGGAATTGCGAAAATTGCTTATTGACATTCGACAGGAAAATATTGATAATATAAATATGGATTTCCTTTCTATGGGTATGAGCAACGATTTTGAAATTGCCGTCGAAGAGGGATCTAACATGATCAGAGTGGGGACTGCAATTTTCGGAAGGCGACAGTAAGGCTTTCACACTAAAGATAAGGGGGAGGGGTATATTATGGCAAAATTGTTAAACAAAATGCTAAACCTTGTTGGTTGGGAAGATGAGGACGAAATGATTGAAGAAGAAGAGGATATAAAAGAGGAGGAGGAACAGCCTCAGTTTTTACATAGCGGCGCTGGTGTGAGAAGGCATCAGGGCAAAGTAGTCAATATCCATTCGACATCACAATTCAAAGTAGTTGTGGCACAGCCTGAGAATTATGATGAAGCTCAGGACATATGTGACCATCTGAAAAATAAGAAACCGGTTGTCGTAAATCTTGAGAGAGTAGAAAAAGAAGTTGCCCAGAGGATCGTCGATTTCCTTAGCGGCGCAGTGTATTCTCTTGACGGCAGCATACAGAAGGTTACAAGCGGCATCTTCCTGGTTGCTCCGAATAATGTGGACATAATGGGTGATTTTAAAGACGAACTGAAAAATAAAGGTGTTTTCCAGTGGATTAAATGACGGAGGTAATGGATGAGCTATACAATTTGGAGGGCTGTGGATCTATTATTCGGGTTCATGGAACTGGCGATTATTGCCCGTGTCATAGTATCCTGGTTGCCGATATCAAGAGATGGTCAGCTGATCAGGCTTTTATACCAGATTACGGAGCCGATACTGGCCCCCATAAGGGCTATGATTGAAAGGTCTGCTGTAGGCAGGAACATGATAATAGATTTTTCGCCGATAGTTGCATTTATACTGATTCGTATAATCAAGGAGATTATATTAAGGTTATTACTTCCGGTAGCAATATTCCTTTAGATATAGAAAATGTTAGAGAAGGAGTTAATATTAAAAAAGCTTTCAAAAATTGAAGACAAGCTGCTTATGTCAAAGATGCTGGACAAAGCTTTAAAATCGCTTACTTCAAGGAGCGTGACACATTCGGATTTTCTTGATCCCTATCAAAGGAGGCTGATTGAAAAAACCCTATCCGGATGTAGTGATTTTGATTGCATTTTTGACGGTGGCTATACAGGGGCAGAGAGAGTGATAGCAGTTTTCCGCCCTAATTTTATGTCAATTGAAGAGGACGGTATTGAACGGGGAGTTTTTTTCAGGCTGTTAAATATAAAACCAAGAGCCGGCGATAACCTCTCACACAGGGATTACCTCGGTTCTCTGATGGGGTTGGGGATAAAGCGGGAAAAAATCGGCGATATTATCGTGTACACCGATTGGTGCGCGGTAGTCGTTTTGAAGGACATCGCCGATTATATAAAATATAATCTTGTAAAGATAGGTAACACAAGAGTTGATGTAGATGTAAAAAGCATACACGAACTTCAGGTCCCTGAGCCTAAAGTCAAGGAAATAAGCACTACAGTTGCTTCACTAAGGCTGGATTGTATCTCAAGTGCGGGCTTTGGGATTTCGCGAAGCAAAATTGCAGAACTTATTAGGGTCGGAAAGCTCAATCTGAACTGGGAAACAGCGGATAGTCCGGCGAGGCATATAAAAGAAGGCGATACAATATCTGTCCGGGGAAAGGGAAGGATTGTGCTTGAAAGCATAAAAGGAAGGACCAGGAAGGATAGGATAAGTGTTTCTATAAAGAAATATATATAAAGAGGTGCTAGGGTATGAATTACACACCTAACGATTTGCAGAACCTTACGTTTAAGAAAAATATCATGGGCTACAGTGAGGATATGGTAAACGAAGTGCTGGACAAAATTATCGAGGACTATAGCGAATACATACGTGAGAATATTGAGCTAAAGGACAAGATTGCCCTGTTGAATGAAGGGTTGCAGCATTATAAAACCTTGGAGGAATCCCTTCAGAACACCCTGTTGGTCGCTCAGCAGACAAGCGAGGAAATAAAAAGAAACGCCTATGAAAAGGCTGACAACATAATAAAGGAAGCCGAATTAAAAGCTCAAAAGCTGATCAACGATGCGAATCAGGAAGTAGTAAAAATTAAATACGAGTATGAGGAAATGAAGAAGAAGCTTCATGTTTTTAAATCAAAAGCTGAGACTCTTCTGATGTCGCAGCTTGAGCTGCTGAAACAAATGTTTGAAGAAACTTGACATTAAAAAGAATAATTTGTATAATTCAAGTTAAAATTAAATAGCGTAAAAAACTATGATTGGAAAGAGTAGAAGGTAATACCTTTTTAGAGAGCGGGGAGATGGTGGAAGCCCTGTAAGGTTAGCCTTTGAAAATCATCCATGAGTTGCTTTCTGAACTTCCCGGTTCTCCTTGTGAGAATGGGTAAAAGTAGGAAACGCCGGCACAAACCGTTATAAAATGAAGTGATTATTATGTCATATAATAATAAATATGGGTGGTACCGCGTGAGTTTGATACCCTCTCGTCCCTGTGGATTGAGAGGGTTTTTCAATATATGAATTTGTCGATAATAAAGATCGATAATAAAAGATAATAAAAATGAAGCAAAGGATTTATGTTGGGAGGATTTATAATGGCAGTGGATTATAGCAAGACCTTGAATTTACCGCAGACTGGCTTTCCGATGCGGGCTAATCTGCCCCAGAGGGAGCCGGATTTTCTCAAAAAGTGGGAAGAAATGGATATTTACAACAGACAGTTGAGAAAGAACGCAGGAAAGCCCAAATTCATCCTGCATGACGGCCCTCCGTATGCAAACGGCGGAATTCACCTCGGTACTGCGCTAAACAAAATATTGAAGGATATTATAGTAAAATACTACAGCATGAACGGTTATGAAACGCCCTATATCCCTGGCTGGGATACTCACGGCCTTCCCATAGAGCAAAGGGCTATAAAGGAGCTTGGACTCAAACGGCACGAGGTTGGTCCTGTCAAGTTCAGACAGGCCTGCAAAAATTTTGCTCTAAAATATCTGGATGTTCAGAGGAAAGCTTTTAAAAGGCTTGGGGTGAGGGGAGACTGGGACCATCCTTATGTTACTCTGACTCCTGATTTTGAAGCAAAACAGATTGAGGTTTTCGGGGAAATGGCAAAGAAGGGCTATATATATAAAGGATTAAAGCCGGTTTACTGGTGTCCCGAATGTGTCACCGCCCTTGCGGAAGCCGAGATAGAATATGCCGAAGACACCACCCTTTCCATCTATGTCAAATTCCCTCTCAAGGATGATAAAGGGAAGCTTAAGGGCGTGTTGAAGAGCTTCGATAAGGTATATTTTGTCATATGGACAACTACTACATGGACTCTTCCGGGCAACCTTGCGATCTGCCTGAACGGGGAATTTGAATATGCCCTGGTAAAAGCCGGAGACGAATACTACGTAATGGCCTCCGAACTGACAGAGAACGTCATGAAGGTGGCAAAAATCGAAAATTATGAAATAATTGCCAGATACAAGGGAGAGGAGCTTGAAGGAATTGAATGTCGGCATCCTTTCCTCGACAGGGATTCTGTCATAATATTGGGTGATCACGTGACCCTTGAAGCCGGCACCGGCTGTGTCCATACGGCTCCCGGTCATGGAATAGAGGACTTTGAGGTATGCCAGAAGTACAAGATACCTGTAATCGTACCTGTGGATGACAGGGGCTACCTTACAAAAGAAGCGGGGAAATTTGCCGGCCTGTACTATGAAAAGTCTAATGCGGCTATAATAGAGGAGCTGAAATCAGGCGGCTACCTGCTGGCTGCTGAGAAGATAGTCCACCAGTATCCCCATTGCTGGAGATGTAAAGACCCCATCATATTCAGGGCTACAGAACAGTGGTTTGCATCCATAGAAGGCTTCAGAGAGGAAGCTCTCAAGGCCATCAAGGACGTACAGTGGATACCCGAATGGGGTGAAGAGAGAATCAGCGGCATGGTAAAGGATAGGGACGATTGGTGCATATCAAGGCAAAGGCTATGGGGAGTTCCAATACCCATTTTCTACTGCAAAGATTGTGGTAAGGAACTGATCAACGATGAGACAATAAAAGCTGTGGCGAGCCTGTTCAGAGAGAAGGGGTCTGACGCATGGTATGAGCTGGAGGCGGAAGAAATCCTGCCTGAAAGCATCAAATGTGAGTGCGGAAGCAGAAAATTTGAAAAAGAGTCGGATATCATGGATGTATGGTTTGATTCAGGCTCCAGCCATGCAGCGGTTCTTGAAACGAGGGAGGATTTGAGGTGGCCTTCAGACATGTACCTTGAAGGGAGCGACCAGCACAGGGGCTGGTTCCAGTCTTCGTTGCTGACTGCCGTTGCGACGAGGGGTAGAGCTCCTTATAAGACTGTCCTCACCCATGGGTATGTCGTTGACGGTGAAGGCAGAAAGATGTCAAAATCTCTTGGAAACGGCATTGACCCTGAGGACGTAGTAAAAGAGTATGGTGCTGACATACTAAGGCTGTGGGTTGCATCATCCGATTATAAAACTGATATAAGGATATCCAAGGATATTTTGAAGCAGTTGGCGGAGGTCTATAGGAAGATAAGGAATACCTGCAGGTTTATACTGGGTAATATTTATGATTTCAACCCTGACAGAGACTCGGTTGCTTACGAGGATTTGAACGAGCTGGACAGGTGGGCGCTTCTCAGGCTTGCTCAGCTTTTGAAAAAAGTAAACGATGCATACAGCAAATATGAGTTCCATTTGATGTTTCACGCAATTCACAACTTCTGTGTGGTTGATATGAGCAACTTCTATCTGGATGTCATAAAAGACAGGCTGTATACCCTAAAGGCTGATTCAAAAGAGAGAAGAGCTGCCCAGAGCGTAATGTTCGAAATACTTGAAGTCCTTGTGAGGATTTTGACGCCTGTGCTTGCCTTCACAAGTGAAGAGATATGGCAGTATATGCCCCACAGGGCGACGGATGATCCCGAAAGTGTACAGTTGAATGACTGGCCGGAATTGAATGAAAAATATCTTGATGCAGAATTGGAAGAAAAATGGGACAGGATACTCAATTTAAGGTATGATGTATTCAAAGCCCTTGAAATTGCAAGAGTAAATAAGATTATCGGACACTCATTAAATGCTAAAGTGACTATTTATGCCGATGGAAATGACTATGACTTCATAAAGAGCATCGAGGGCGACCTGATGACTATATTTATCATATCGGATTTTGAACTCAGGAAGCTGGACGAAGCTCCGGAAGATGCTTTTAACGGCGAGAATACAAAAGGCATAAAAGTTGTCGTCACCCAGGCAAGCGGCAAGAAGTGCGAAAGGTGCTGGATGTTCAGCGAGACCGTGGGAAGTGACAAGGAGCATCCTACGCTGTGCAGCAGATGTGCTGCTGTGGTGAGATAATGACCGGTTGGGCTGTCTGTATCCGAATCAAAAAACTTTTTCAGGGCTTCAGCCTTCTCTGAAGCCCTGCTTCTGACCTGAGGAGTGGTATGTTGATTAAACTGAGCGTTAACCTTGCCGAAAGAAGTTATCCTATATACATTGCCACAGATTACGGCGGCATTGGAAAATGTATCTCCGATGCCAGGATCAGCGGAAAGATAGTTGTTATTACAGATACAAACGTTGCCAGGTATCAAGCCGAAGAGTGCATTTCCGCTCTCGAAGCCTGTGGCTGTGAAGTCTATAAATATATTTTTGAAGCAGGCGAAAGAAATAAAAATCTGGACACTGTAAGGGAAATCTATGGATTCCTTGCAGGTTTAAGGCTTGACAGAAGCGCTGCCCTTGTAGCCCTTGGCGGAGGAGTGGTTGGAGATGTCACGGGCTTTGCTGCGGCTACGTTTTTAAGGGGCATCAATTTTATCCAGGTGCCTACATCACTGCTTGCTCAGGCTGATAGCAGCGTAGGCGGGAAGGTGGGCGTGGATTTTGAAGGAGCTAAAAACCTTGTAGGCGCTTTTTACCAGCCCAGGTTCGTGTATATCAATGTAAACGCCCTGAGGACGTTGCCTGTAAGAGAACTTCAGTCAGGATTGGCTGAGGTTGTAAAGCACGGCCTTATACTTGATAAAGACTTTTACGAATATGTTGATTACAATGTCAAGAGAATCTTCAGCTTCGACGAGGGTGTTTTACAGTATATCGCCAAAGTCAACTGCTCTATTAAAGGAAGCATTGTGGAGAAGGATGAAAAAGAAAGCGAGCTGAGGGCGATACTTAACTTTGGACACACCATAGGCCATGCAATTGAAAGCGCATCCAACTTTGAACTGTTGCACGGGGAATGTGTTTCGGTAGGTATTGTGGGGGCCTATAAAATGGCCAAATATCTTGGCATGGTGGATGACGAAGCGATTGAGAAAGTTTCAGGCACCCTGGAAAAGATAGGCCTTCCTGTAAGAATCAGCGGGCTTGATGTAGAAGAAGTGTATAACCAAATGTTTCTTGATAAAAAGATAAGAAAAGGAAAGCTTCTGTTTATTCTGCCAAAAGGGATAGGTGAGGTTATCCAATGCGTAATTGATGATGAAAGCCTAATCAAAAAGGTGCTTGACGAGTTGATAAGTTAATTTGATGTATAAAAAAAGAGTTGTTTGAAAGGCAACTCTCTTTTATGTTCTAAAGCAATAAAAAAGGGTTCTACAATAAATGTTGGGGTGCCGAAGCGTAATAGTTTCGGTGCTCCAGCATTTTTTGTAAATAAAGAGAGCATGGAGTTGAAATCTCAAGTAAAATGGAGTTACCACACCAA
>Ga0134099_1002631_pt1 | contig 14512 bp, 11 predicted proteins | sample 10_taG_2_FD_105482 | JGI IMG/M metagenome (GOLD analysis project Ga0134099, IMG submission 105482) | Switchgrass degrading microbial communities from high solid loading bioreactors in New Hampshire, USA - 10_41_5_180_A2 metaG | ecosystem: Engineered > Bioreactor > Semi-continuous > Anaerobic >...
AAGCATCTTGGATACCGGACACCAACAGAACTATTTGATGAGTTTTTGGATCAGGTGTATTCGATTGCCAAAGTACAGGTAACTTAATTCTATTAGTGTTCAATTTGAAATTGCAATTTTAGTGAAAGAAAAAATATTGATCAAGCTAAAAAATATTATCTCTATATGCTTGATTTTTTCCGATTTACTAATTTCAGAATGAATATAGAATTTGATAATATAATAACATTACAAAAGACTGATCGTGGTTTGGAAAAATGCGGAAGAGTATATTTTTATACAAGAAATTTTGGACAATATAATTCAAATGAATTTAATAGTATTACATATGATGATTCAAAAGATTATTTTGAAGCAATATTTGAAAATATATGTTGCAGAAGGACAACAGGTATAATTAATCAAGCATATATACCTGAAAATGATAGCGATTTTAGGACGGTAGATCCAATTAAGTTTTTATCATGTGCATTAACATTTGAAGGTGAGTATAAAGGAAAGTTTGGAATAAAAAGAAGAAAATGTTTACAAGTTAAGTTTAACGAAACTGTAAAGTATTATAAACCAATTATAGAGCCATATATTAAAAGAGTTATTACGGAAGAGCATACTAATCTGGATGAAAATAGTAACTTAGGACAAATTTTTGCTAAAATGCGAAATTCAATAGGACATGGTGATATTATACCTATTGAGAGAGAACATGTAGCAGTATATCGTATAGTACAATACCTTATATATATAATAATACTTGATAAATCAGGTGTAGAATGGGATGTTATTAAAAAAATAATTAATAAATTATTCTAGATCTGCCGTAAAGTGTGTCTCTGAAGAACAACAAAAAACATTGAACGTATGTTAGGAAGCTTGTAATATAAATCATTTATTATTTTAATAGGTCTGAAGGCAGAGCTTTCAGACTTTATTTTAATATTAACGAGAATCGCTTTTATCGGATTTTTTTCTTGCATTCTCCGGCATTTTGTGATATTTTCGAAGCGCTTAATATTTTAGGACAGGATTAGGGTGCAGATATGTATAAATTATTCGTGACAGATTTGGATGGGACACTACTGAATGACAACAAGGAAATATCAGCAAGATGTAGGGAGGATATTATTAAATTAAAGAAAAAGGGTATAAAGGTGGTGCTGGCCACAGGCAGGCCATATCATGGTATAGTGCCATATATAAAGGCGCTGGATTTATATGATGACGAAAATTATGTAATTGTTTATAACGGAGCAGTTGTGATAAGTGCCAGGGGTAATGAAATTTTATTTGATGTACCTTTATCCCTGGATTCATATAAGGAATTGTATTAGCTCAGCAAGCAGCTGGGGGTGTATATACATGCGATAACCTTTGGCAGTGTGCTGACTCCCATGATGAATCCATATACAGGGGTTGAAGTAAGCATAAATAACAGTCCTGTAATAGAAGGGGCTGTTTGTGATGTTGACCCTTCTACAAAAGTTATAAAGGTTATGTTCGTTGATGATCCGAAAAAGCTGGATAATATAATATCTCAGATACCCGACTGGGCCAGGGAGAAATATACGATTGTCAGAAGTGCGGACATTTTCCTGGAGTTTTTAAATAAAAGCGTTGATAAATCAGTTGGAGTATCCATTATAGCAGAGAAATTAGGCATTCCGATGCATGAAGTCATTGCTGTGGGTGATGCCGGTAATGATGTCCGGATGATTAAAAATGTCGGTCTTGGGGTGGCTATGACTAATGCAAGCGAGGATGTAAAAGAGGTGGCGGATTATATTACCCTCACAAATGAAGAGGACGGAGTAGCCCAGGTGATTGAGAGGTTTATGTTGTAAAGTGGGAGCTGTGTGAGGAATAAGAATCACAGTGTTATAAAGCATGCTAAAAATATGAAAAGGTATAAAGATGTCAAAATGCCGGCACATTCATGTAAATCGAGCTGAATGTGCCGGCAAGCAGTATGCGCTAAAGTATACTTCTGTTCACAATTAATTATTCTGCATCATTTTTAAGTATTCGCTTGGTGAATATCCTGTATGCTTTTTAAATAAAAGGCTAAAATATTGAGGATTATTCCCACAACCAACCATTCCGGCTATATTTTGAATTTTAAGCTGCTTCGTTGAGGTAAGGAGCTCTTTCGCTTTTTTGATCCTTATTTCAGTGAGGTAATTAGAGAATTTGTGGCCGGTTTCCTTTAAAAATTTTTTGCTTACATAATCTTCATTCATATATAGATAATTTTCTGCTATATATTTTAACGACAGGCTGCTGTCGGATAAATTTTTATCTACATATTCCATAATTTTACGGCTAAGCTCTCCTTGACGTTCACTTGAATAGTATTGATCAAGTATATTTTGAAGCTCTTTAAATAATAAGGTACGAATCTCATTACAGGAGCTGCATTTCTCAATCTTAACCAAAAATTCTGTGCCCGCAATACTGCCATATTGGATGCACTTGGATGTTGCATGTATAATAAGGGATGATATAAGCTGCTTTAATAAATCCATATCAGTTACAGTGGATAATATCTCCTTTATGGAATTGAAGGCTTTGGCTGAAATAGATTTATCCGTATCAAACAGCTTATGAGCATTTGCGTTCATATCAGATATTATTTTTTTGTAGTTGCATATAGTAGAGATAGTATTATTATCCGAATAATATATCGTTTCATATCGTGCTATTTGAGGCAGCATATTTTCCATAAGAGTATGAAGGTTTTTATAGCTTAGATGATGAATTTTTATTTCTGATTGCTGTCCTTCAAAATACAGATTATTTAAGAAATCTGAAAACTCGTCATAATGCTTTTGATATGATGTAAAGAAGCACAATAACGTAACGTCAACATAGATATAGCTAAATAGAATACCAGGGGAATATTTCTTACGATATTCCTCAATTTGCTCAATAGCATTATATAGGTTTTGATGCTTAAGATTATTAATGTAAAAAATTTCGTAAGACGAGTTATATATGTCTAAAAATTTATTATATTTTGAGTATAATGACTTGCTGTCGCTTGAACCAACAGTATCAACAGCAAGCACATCATTGATAAGACTAAGTATGTATTTGCTGTACATATTAAAAAGAAGAAGCTGCTTTTCCTCTTCAACTATTGCAAAGGCTTTTTCACGAGATAACTGTTCTATTATATCATTAATACTGTCAATAATTTGCTTTTCATTACAGGGCTTAAGCAGATAATGTCTGACACCATATTTCATAGCAGCCTTTGCATATTCAAAATCACTATAACCTGATAAAATAATAAATTTGGTTTTTTGATTGATTTCGTATATTTTCTGTATAAGCTCAACACCGGTTAATCCGGGCATTTTAATATCAGTTAATACAATATCAGGGCTTTCATCGATTATTATATTATAGGCGTCAATTCCATTTTGAGCCAAGCCGATTAATTGTATCCCCATATCACCCCAGTCGATTAAGCTGGATATTGTTTCACGTATAATTCTTTCGTCGTCAGCAATAAGTAATTTTATCATAGTGTCCTCCTGGGAATATTAATTTGAGCTACTGCATGATTATCATCCAGGTTAAACAATGTTAAGCCATATTCCGGGCCAAAAATAAGCTGCAATCGTTTGTGAATATTAAGCAGGCCAATGCCAAAGCCCTGTGGTTTTGTTTCTTTATTGTTAAGCTTTTCAAGAATATCTTCCTCAAATTGAGAGCCGTTATTAATGACCTGGATAATAATCAAATCATCATGGGATTTTACTATTAAATCTATACAACAAGCATCAATTATACCTTCCATAGAGTATTGAATTGCATTCTCGATTAGTGGTTGTATTGTAAATTGAGGAAGAACTATATCAAGTAAAGATTCGTCTAAAATTTCGTTGTATATCAATTGCTCCTCAAATCTTATTTTTTGAATAGTAATGTAGTGATGTATAATTTCTAATTCATGTCGTAATGTGGTCTCACTGTCCTTTTGGCTTAAGCTTATTCTAAGAAGAGAGCCAAGTGCTTCAACCATGGCGGACATATCCTTTTCACCGGATGCTTTAGCACGCCAATTCAGTGACTCTAAAGTATTATACAAAAAATGAGGATTTATTTGTATTTCAAGAGCTTTCAACCTGGCATCCCTGGCAAGAATTTCATTTACATAGTTCTCTTCAATTAATTGCTGCAGCTTAATAACCATTCTATCAAATTGCTTATGCAGGACACCAATTTCATCATTCCGATGGCTGTAATCATAATCAGTTTTAATAACTGCTTTTTCGTTATTTCCAAATGAGTCCATCTTATTTAAAAGCCTGTGAAAATGAATGGTTATTGAATCAATAATTTTATTGGAAAATAATAGAGCAAGTATTATGGTAAGCATGACTATCAAAACAGAGATTAGTTTTGATAATCCCAGAGCACCTGAAATTTCTTCGTATGGGATTAAAAAGATATATTCCCAGGGGAAATTACTGTATGACCCGCGGATGCAAAAATATTCCTCGTTATCTATATTTATAACCTGATAATCCTGTTTCATTGCTTCGTATAGATTTTGTGCAACCGAACTATCAAGTCCGGGTGAATGATAAATGTTTTGTCCGGAATCGTACAATACATAATAAGCCATTGAAGAGAATAAGATGGTTTCAGTAGAGGAGCTGATTAACTTGTCCATGTCTACATTAATAACCAGGGTACCAAGGGTTTGATATTTCATATTTAAAACTCTTCTGCAATCTCTTCCAAGAAACAGGCCGTATTCATTACAATAATCGGTTATCCAGCAAGGGTAGCCGCTTTTTTTATTTGTATTTTCGATAATATATTCATATATATCATCCGGAATTTGCTGACTTAGCGCCTCAAAGCTATATGTAACGTTATTGGCATGATACAGATTAATAAAACTCACACTATTAATACGGTTGCTTTGATAATAATCAAATATAAGATAATCCAGCGTGTTTTTTGAATTATATAACTTAATACTATCGCTTTCATCAGTTAATGTAATAAGATTTTTCTTTATGTCTTTATTTGAAATGATCGCACTTGACATAGCCTCTATATTAGATAATTTTGTTGAAATATCTTTTGCGCTATAAGCAAGTGAACCGGCAAGTGTTTTATATAAAAGCTTATTACTTGATACTGCAACTATTTTTATACTGATCAGGGAAGCGGACGATGTTAATACAAGAATAAATAATATAAGAATCATTATTTTTACTTTTAAACGAAGATTGTTAAGGTATTTTTTAAAAGCTTTATATAACATAGGTTATCTCCCATTATTATCCTGCATCTAACAACTAGTTATTCAAAGTGCAATATAAATTATATTGCACTTATTATGGAATAACAATTAAATTTATAAAACAAATCTATTTTTTATTAATAGTAATCGGTATTTTGACTAAAATAAGCGGGAAATTGGATTCCATTTCAGAAAAATGTGTGTAGAATGAAAGCTGTAAAAACAGTTACATAATATTATTACTAATGGAGGAGAAAGACATGAAAAAATTATCTGTTATACTTGCATGCCTCCTTACACTGACAATGCTTTTTACAGCTTGCAGTAAGGATGCCAAAACACCTAATACCAATAACCAGCAAACTGATAAGCAGCAATCGAATAACACTTCGGCAGATCCATCCGATTATACAGTGGTTATGATTGTTAAGCAAAGTGATTCATGGTTTGACGATATGGCAACAGGTGTAGAGCAACTTAAAAAAGATACAGGCTTAAATGTATCCGTACAGGTACCTGAGACAGGTGATGCAGCCAGTCAGATAGCAATTATGGAGAATCTGATCGCTCAAGGCGTGGATGCAATCTGTGTAGTTCCTAATGATCCTGAAGCATTGATTCCGACAATTGAGAAGGCTAGAGAAGCAGGAATAGTAGTAGTAACACATGAAGCGCCTGGTATTGCAGATAAGGTAGATCTTGATGTTGAAGCATTTATTAATGAAGAATTTGGAAAACTGTTTGGTGAGAAGCTTGCCCAGGCAATGGGTGGAAAAGGTGAGTATGTTGGCTTCGTAGGCGGATTGACTATGGAGACACATATGACCTGGTATAAATCAGCAGTAGAGTATATTAAAGCAACATATCCTGATATGGTTTGTCTGACAGAGGAACCATATGAAGATGGTAATAGTGTCGATGGTGCATATAGTAAAGCTCTTGAGGTATTAAAGGCTTATCCTGATATAAAAGGCTTCTTTGATTGCTCAGCACATGGCGGCGGTATTTGTCAGGCGCTTAAGGAAAAAGGAAAAGCAGGTGATATTAAGGTGGTATCCCTGGCACTTCCTTCAATGTCAGCTACTTATCTTAAAGATGGTTCAATGTCTTCCGGACAGGCATGGAGACCGGCAGATGCCGGCTATGCTACCTGCTATGCCGCTTATCTTTTAGCAAGCGGCCAGGGTGTATCCAGCGGTACCGATTTAAAAATCACAGGATATGAAAATATCAAGGTAGAGGGTAATATAGCATACGGCAATGCTCCATTGGAATTCACAGGTGACAATATCGACGATTATAATTTCTAATCTAATTTTATAATTAAAGATAAGAAATCTGCCTGATTATATCAGGCAGATTTCATATCGAGGGAGGTTAATATGGAGGAAGTTTTGTCTGTCCGAAACCTATATAAGTCTTTTATAGGAGTTAAGGCACTCAATGATATAAGCTTATCAATCCGACCGGGAGAAATACATTGCCTGGCAGGAGAAAATGGTTGCGGAAAATCAACTTTAATAAAGTGTATTTCAGGTGTATATGCACCTGATTCCGGAAATATCATTTTGAACGGACATAGCTATTCATCACTGACACCTGCACAGGCCATTAAGGAGGGTGTTCAAGTAATTTATCAGGATCTCTCCTTGTTTCGTCATATGAGCGTGGCAGAAAATATTGCAATTGGGAAAATGCATTTTGAAAATAAACGAATAATCAATTGGAAAGAGATACGAAGGATTGCAGAAGAGCAACTGGAAAAGATTGGTGTTACTATTGATTTGGATCAGACAATAGGAGAGACCTCGTTGGCAAACAGGCAGATAGCAGCAATTTGCAGAGCTTTGGCGCAGGACGCTAAAATTTTGTTTATGGATGAACCTACAACTGCACTGACTAAAAAGGAAGTATCGAGGCTTTTAAATATAATATTGGAATTGAAGAAAAAGGGATTAGCTATAGTATTTATCAGTCATAAATTAGATGAGGTTTTTTCCGTGGCTGATAAAATCACTATTTTTAGAAATGGATGTAAAATCGGTGATTTTAACAAAGAAGATTTGGATGAAAAAAAATTGTCCTATTATATGACCGGGCGCGAGGTTGAATACCCAAGATATATAAGAAAATGTAATGACAATAGCGTGATTATGGAAGTAAACCAATTAACCCGAAAGGATCATTATGAGGATATCAGCTTTAAAATGAGGCCCGGAGATATTGTAGGCTTAATAGGCCTTCTTGGTTCCGGCAGAACAGAATTGGCAATGTCCTTATTTGGACTTAATCCTGCACAATCAGGTCATATCAAGATTAATGGAAAAATGGTAAAAATTAATTCCCCTATGGCTGCAAAAAAGCATGGAATTGCCATGTTGCCTGAAGATCGTATTACACAGGGACTCTTTATGGATCGAGAGATTAAAGAAAATATAAGCTCATCGATAGTTGATACGGTGACAAAAAGTAAAGTATTAATAGAGAAAAAAGCAGAAAATGATATTGCTAAGCATTATGTTGATGAACTTAAGGTCAGAACTCCATCAGTTGAAACAGTGGTAGGAAATCTTTCAGGTGGAAATCAGCAGAAGGTTGTTATAGGAAAATGGGTGGCTACTCATCCACGGGTTTTTATAATGGATACTCCAACGGTCGGTATCGATATTGGTTCAAAAGCAGAAATCTATGAGCAAATCCATAAGTTTGCAGATCAAGGAATGGCAATATTATTTATTTCTGATGAAATACCTGAAATTATAGCTAACTGCAACCGTGTAATAGTAATGCGTTCAGGCAGGTGCATCAGGGTTATAGAGGAAGATGAACTGATGATGCCTGAGGCCCCGAAATTAATTTCCGAGCTAATAAGTACGGAAAGGGAGGAAGCGGCACAATGAAAATTAAAATAAAGGATCGTTACCAGACAATATTGCTAATTATAATTTTGACATACAGTTTATTTGTAGGGCTGGTTAATCCCGCATTTTTTAGTGTAGAAACCGTATTTGATTTGATAAGGACGTCATCCACATCATTAATAGTGGTAATTGGATTATTGCTTGTCATGATATCAGGAGGAATAGATGTATCCTTTATGGCTGTTGCATTGTTTGGCAGCTATACAACTATTAAGATAATGTTTGCTTTAGGAATCAACAGCCTGATTTTTGCATTTGGCGTATCTATCTTAATAGGAGGACTTTTAGGCCTGATAAATGCGCTATTGGTAAATTGGTTAAAGCTGCCTCCTTTTATTATAACGCTGGGAACGCAAAGCTTGTTTCATGGAATAATGACTACATTTATAGGGGACAAGTCTTTTGGAGCAGGTGTATTGCCTTCATGTTTAAATAGCTTTGGTCAGGCAACTATATTCAGCTTTCAGACTAAGGACGGTAAATTTGGCCTAACTGTATCAATAATACCAATATTGCTGGTCGGACTAATTACATGGTTTATACTTTACAGAACCATGCTGGGCCGTGGCATTATCGCTCTGGGCAATAGTGAGGAGGCTGCCAGAAGAATCGGCTTTAATCCTTTTTTAATACGTTTGTTTGTATATACATACTCCGGTATGCTATCCGGACTCATGGGAATTATATATGTTACTCAGGTAAATGCTTTATATCCAAATAAGTTAGTAGGAGAAGAATTAATGATAGTCGCCGCAGCTGTTATTGGCGGTACGAAAATTACCGGAGGACAAGGAAAGATTTTTGGTGCAATTTTAGGAGTACTGATTATTTATTTGCTTAATTCAACTTTAATATTAATAGGCTTATCCTCATCATGGAATGATCTGTTCGTGGGAGCGATTTTGGTAATATCAATTGCCGTAAGTTCATATCAGGAAAGAATAAAAAACAGGAAAAATATGATTTTTACGGAATAGGAGCAGAATATGGGTAGAATAAAGAAGTTTATACTGAATGATATTAACTTTTCCATACTGATAGGACTAACATTATGCGCTATTGTTTTATCAGGAATATTTATTGGCGATAAAATGTTTTCAGTAGCAAATATTCAGGCTATGGCCTATCAAATACCGGAGTTTGGTTTTTTATGTCTGGCTATGATGCTTTCCAACCTTATTGGCGGTATTGATTTATCAATTATATCAGGAGCTAATGCCATATCTATTTTTACCGCATTTGTATTGAATGGTCAGTGGTCCTTGGGAACAACAGGCGTAGTAAGAATTATTTTAGCTATTTTGGTAGCAATATTAGCCGGTACTTGCTTTGGTCTATTTAACGGCTTTTTAATTTCCAAAACATCAGCTCCATCTCTTATTGCAACACTTGGAACCATGACACTATATCGTGGTATAGGAATGGCTTTGACAGGAGGAAGAAGTGTAGGAAATATTATTCCGGAATTCTCATACATAGGAAAGGCAAGGCTTTTGGGTATACCGATTATTTTCTGGACCTTTATCATTGTAGCATTATTGCTTGGATTTGTTTTATCTAAAACAACATATGGGCGTAAGCTGTATCTTTATGGTGGAAATCCGGTAGCTTCAAGATTTAGTGCCATACATAATGAGAGAATGTGCAGGAGTGTATTTTTACTAACCGGTGTATTTGCGGCTATAGCCGGTATTATTGTTTTAAGCCGTGTCAACAGTGCAAAAGTAGGTTATGGTGAGTCTTATCTACTGCAAACTATGATTGTTTGCGTAATAGGCGGAATTCATCCTAATGGGGGAAGAGGAACAGTAAAGGGGGTATTAATGGCTATAATTCTTATGCAGATTATGTCCAGTGCCTTTACGATTATGTCTTTATCTCCTTACACTAAAAAGCTGATATGGGGCGCTATGTTAATTTTAGTATTAGGAATGAACTATTTTATTAATAAGATGTATGCAAAGTATAGAAAATAAAGGGAGGTATTATTGTGGATATCAGTGTTCGCTACAAGGATTTGTACCAGACTGTAATGAATGAACATATGGAAGTGTTCAAAAGCCAGGACACACAGGAGCTGGCAGATGTTATTAACATTATAAAAGAAGCCAGACGAATATTTGTAATGGGGGTAGGCAGAGAGGGAATAGCCAGCAGAGCTTTTGCCATGCGTCTAATGCATCTTGGAAAAGAGGTACATTGGATATGGGATGATACCACTCCAGGTATGGGAGAGAATGATCTTTTTATTGTAACCACAGGTTCAGGAAAAATAGGTCATATCCATTATGTAGTTGAAGAAGCTAAAAAAACAGGAGCTAAAATTCTGGTAGTAACAGGAGGACCAAACGAAAAGACTGCGAAGCTGGCAGATCAGGTGCTTTTTGTTCCGGCCAGTGTATTTAATGGTACAGACAGCAGGCTTGTTCCATCTGTTCAGCCAATGGGTAACTTATTTGAGCAGCATTTATTCATGTTTTTTGATATAATTGTAATGCTTCTGGAAGAGCAGATGGAAATTAAGCATGAGGATATGGAAAAGAGACATAGGAATATAGAATAATTCGAAAAAATAGCTTTACCGGCACAGATTATTTTACTAAGAAATTTAAAAAATATGTGGGTGTCCTGCCTTCCGAGTATAAGAGAAGGTATAGTTAGGAAATTGAAAACTATGAGGGCTGGAAGAGTGGCTACTATTCAAAAGCAAGGGATACTAAATCCGTTGATCTGACCCTGGCCAGAATGGTTAAGAACGGAATAGTTACCTACCATAATATGATTCCTAATCTGCAGCTTGGTGCGGACCTGCTATGGTCACTGGGCTATGCAGATGAAAGCGGCGAGGTTGCAACTCCTGCACAGCGGGCTGAAGCATTAAGGGCCACCTGGAACTCATATATTGATGCTGCTAATAAATAGCAGGCTTTATTGACAAAAGGATAAGAAAGGGAAGCGCTGGTTGTTTCCCTTTCTTATTCTATAAAATTAAGATATGATAATAGTATACAGCTTAATTTTCCTCACTATCGATGGTTTATCGGGCAATTATGTTTATCATCGGATATTTAATTTATGTTACAGCTGTATGTTCCTGTATATGGGTAAAAGAAAAAACGTAATATATTATACTCATAAAAGAAGCAAATTATGCCTTTGGTATAAAAAGCTGCGGCTTATTGCCTTTGGGTTGTATAAGCTGTCTGCTTAAATTTAAGGGAGAAGATTTATGAAAAAGGAAGTGTATTGGCATTTACCGGGTCTGTGTACCTTCAGATTTTTGAATCAAATTCTGTTGAATCTTATGGAAAAATATCCCGATTGCTTTAGAAAGGGATATAAAATAGGCTCTGTATACGGAACCTTTCCGGGGGCGATCTGGAATGGCGGAAGAGCCGTATTCGGCATGACAGCTAAAGGTGATATTGAGAAAATTATCAGAGCCTACAACAGCAAGAAGGTAGCGGTAAGATTTACATGGACAAATTCATTATTGGAAGAAAAGCATTTGTCGGATACCTACTGCAATCTGATTATGAGGCTGGCGTCAAACGGGATGAATCAGGTGCTGGTTAATAAGCCGGTATTGGAGGAATACATAAGAAGGGAATATCCCAGGTTTAAGATTATTTCCTCCACCACCAAGAGAATATTGGACAGGGACGAGCTGTTAGCTGAGCTGGCAAAGGATTATTATCTGATTGTGCTGGATTATGATCTTAATCATAATGAAAAAATATTGGCCCTGCTGGAGCCATATGCGTCAAAAATTGAAATTATGGTAAATGAGATATGTGTTCCGGGATGTAAAAAAAGACTGGAGCATTACCGCAACCAGTCACAGGCTCAGCTGGAGTTTGATACGACTTTGCCATTTCGCTGCCCGCATGATACGAGAAACAGGAGCTTTTCAGAATGCAGGAAGCGACCGGCATTTATATCAAACGATGAGATTGACAGCTATATTGAAAGGGGCTATGTAAATTTCAAAATAGTCGGAAGAGGGCTTTCACAGGAATTTGTAAAGCAATCCTATTTGTATTTTTTGGTAAACGAACAGGACAGGGAATTTATCTCCGAGAAAATAGATAAAACGCTGCATGAGCTGATGACTCAGATGCACAAATGAAATCACAGGATGTATCAGGTATCTATTGACAGAAACCAGGCATTGGTAAATATAATGAGGAGGAAGCTATGAAAATATTGAAGGATGGACTCTTGCTTGGACTGGTGCTGCTTATGGGATTAGCCTTGCTGGGATGTAAGCAGGCCAAGGATAACGAAGCTATGGATTTGGCTGTTACGGTCGCACCTACAATTGCTCCGGATGCACAAGAAGCAAAAGGGTCAGGTGATGAGTCCACGCAGCTTGATGAGAAGGAGACGGTTGATGCTGATATGAAGGATGATCTTATATTACATAAACCAACAGCGCAGGATATTGTGAACGATATAATCATAGGATGGAATCTTGGAAATTCCCTGGATAGCTACAGCAATAATGTTACGGGACTTGATACTGAAACCTGCTGGGGAAATCCCAGGATAACGAAGGAATTAATTGATATGGTAAAGGGAGCGGGCTTTAATGCGATACGAGTACCGGTCACCTGGTATAACCATATGGATGGGAAGAATAAAATTGATGATGCCTGGATGAACCGGGTAGAGGAAGTAGTAAATTATGTTCTTGATAACGATATGTACTGTATTATCAATGTACATCATGATACAGGAGAAAAGGGCTGGCTGAGAGCCAGCAGCAAAAATCTTGAGCAGAACAAGGAAAAATTTAAGTCCATCTGGGAACAGATAGCGGACAGGTTTGGAGATTATCCGGATAAATTGCTGTTTGAAAGCTTTAATGAAATTCTTGATGACAAAAACAACTGGACAAATCCCGGTGCCGAGGCACTGGATATTACAAATGAGCTGAATCAGCTTTTTGTAGACACGGTACGTACTTCCGGCAAGAACAATGATACCAGATGCCTTATTGTAAATACCTATTGTGCAGGCGCCGGCAGGGATATTGTTAAGGGCTTTACTCTTCCCAAGGATACGGTAAAGGACAAGCTGATAGTGTCAGCACACATTTATCAGCCCTATCATTTTACCTCAGAAACCTCACCGATAACCACTACATGGGGTGTGGGCAAAACAACTCTGGAATCCTATATTAATAATATGTATACCTACTTTGTAGGGAAGGGTATTCCGGCTATTGTTGGTGAATTCGGCGCTGTTGACAAGAATAACAGGAATGAGCGCCAGTCATGGCTCAGATACTATGTTGACACCTGCAGCAATTATGGAATCAAATGCTTCTGGTGGGATAACGGCAATGAATATAAGATCTTTAACAGAAAAACCATGCAGATAGCGGAACCGGAGCTTATAGATATCATGCTTACAGAAGCAAAGGGCGGCGATTATGTTCTGGATCGGACCTTGTATGGTGATGCTGACGGTAATGGAACTGTAAATGATGAGGATCTGCTTTGGCTTCAGAAGTATCTTAAGGGAGAAATTGACAAGGTAGATAATTGTGACATGAATAAGGATGGAGTTATAGATGCTCTGGATGAGGAGCTTCTTGCAAACCAGCTTGAGCGGGCTGCCAATTTATGTGCGAATCCTAATAATTGGTCCAGTTGGGTAAATAGCGGCAATGGTGCGGCTGCTCAGATGAGCCATATTGATAATGGTGTTCAGATTACTGCAACAAATAGCGGAAAAAATTCGTGGGATGTACAGATGTCTTATACCAAGCTTATCCTTGAAGAGGGCGCAAGCTACAAAATATCCTTCAATTATAGCGGAAGCCCCGCCCAAAGCATGCCCTTCCATATTATGCAGGATTATGGTGAGTATAAAACATACTTCAGCCATACGTTGGATTATAAGGAAGAGGTGCAGCGCTATGAGGGAGTGTTTACCATGACGAAGGCAACGGACAAAAGCGCACGGATTACATTTGACTGCGGTGCAAGCGAGCTGGATGTACCATACTTTGTTACGATAGAAAATCTTGTAATAATAAAGCTGAAATAGAATGAGCCTGTTTTACTAATTATGCTTGGAAATTATAAAGCTGCACTACCGGATTGCCTGCTTAAAGCAGGCAATCGCTAGCCAGATTGCAGTCAACCGCTAAAAAATAAAGCATATCATATGGCTGCTTGCCGGTGATATGCTTTTTTTATGGTGCGCCTAGCGGCGCACGTTTCTAACAGGTTAAAGTCCTGAATCCGCCCGGTAGTGGGAAGGATATAGCCGAAGGCAAGGGTGTCCACCGTGAGGTGGAATCCGAAGGAAGCTGGATATG
>Ga0134099_1002643_pt1 | contig 14462 bp, 14 predicted proteins | sample 10_taG_2_FD_105482 | JGI IMG/M metagenome (GOLD analysis project Ga0134099, IMG submission 105482) | Switchgrass degrading microbial communities from high solid loading bioreactors in New Hampshire, USA - 10_41_5_180_A2 metaG | ecosystem: Engineered > Bioreactor > Semi-continuous > Anaerobic >...
AATTCTTCAGCAGCTCCGCTTCAATCCCGATTTTTTTCGCGGCGGCGTATTCTTTTTCCAGCGTGTCCCATTCCTGCTCATTGACGCCGAAAATATAGGCAGTGTTTTCCGCAAGCTGGCATTCGATGGATTCCTTTTCTACCGCTTTTTTGACGAAATCCAGCGCGCTGCTCTGGGACAGCGCATAGTTGCGGGCCGCTTCGGCGCCGTACTTTTCTTCAAGCTTATAATAGAGGACGGCGTGCTGGATCGTCACCTTTCCCGTAGTGTTTCCCGTGGTGCCGTCGGCAAGCGCCCCGGCTTCAATCAGGACGGGCTTTAAGCCCTTTTCCTCCAGGCGATAGGCGCATGTGACGCCCGTGATGCCGCCGCCGATTATTACGGCATCCGCCGAAATGCTTCGATCCAGACGGGGATAATGCGTTTTTTCTCCCGTCTCGTTCCAGTAAGGAATTCTGTTAATGCTCACCCTTCAACCTCCTGACCCTTCAACAAACCGGCCCCATGAACCCTGAGCCTTCGGTCTCCAAAACCTTCCGTTTATTGTTTTGACTCTTTTTCAGGAATAGTATTTTAATGAGGACATGGTTTTATTCAGTCCGGCCGCATAAAAAGCCCGGCATTGCCGGCATAAATCAGCTTGACATATTCCCTATCGACGGATGAACAATTGCAGCGGCTGAACATGCCGGTTCTGTTTATAGACGGGGAAAAGGATGCGATAATCGATGCGGTACAGTCGGCGAACCGGCCCGCGCTTCAATACTCTGACAAAAAATAAAAACAATCTTCATCCTCCGGCAAAAAAAGCTGCTTGCATATTTAATATTTGTTATATAATTTACTTTGGTAATTCTGCTTAATTTTACGTTTAATGGAGGAAAAATCTGAATGTTTTCGACACTGAATGAAGCAAAAGAGTTCTGCAAGAAAAACCAAATCAGGATGATCGACTTCAAAATGATCGATATCAACGGTCGTTGGCGTCATGTAACGATCCCGGCCGAAAGGCTGGATGAAAATACGATGAAGTACGGGATCGGCTTTGACGGATCAAATTACGGATACGCCCCGGTTGAGAAAAGCGACATGATATTCATCCCCGATCTTTCCAGCGCTCATGTCGATCCTTTTGTCGATATACCCACCCTCTCCATGATCGGAAACGTTTATGTCATTCATCCCGACAAACACGTTCCGTTTGACCAGTATCCCAGAAACGTCGCCCTGCGGGCGGAAGAATACCTGCGTGAAAGCGGAATCGCCGATTCCATGATCATCGGCCCTGAATTTGAATTTCATGTTCTGGATCACGTCAGCTATGAATGCAAGCCGCACCGCGTGGCTTTTGAACTGGACACCGAGCAGGCCGAATGGAACAGCGGGAATAACTGCGGTGCAAATCTGGGTTATCACGTCCCGGTAAAGGGCGGCTATCATATCACTGCGCCCCATGACATCACTTACGGCTTGCGTAGCCGGATGTGCCTCCATTTAAAGGATTGGGGCGTAGAGGTCAAATACCACCATCATGAGGTGGGCGGCCCGGGACAGCTTGAAATCGAGGTCGAACTCGGCACGGTAACGGAAATGGCCGACAAGACGATGATCATCAAATACGTCGTTAAGAATACGGCGATCTCGGAAAACAAAACCGCCACGTTCATGCCGAAGCCGTTTTTCGCGGAAGCCGGAAACGGCATGCATGTGCACATGCTGCTGATGAAGGACGGCAAACCCGTTTTCTATGATGAGAACGGATATTCCGGTCTCAGCAAGGAAGCCCACTGGTTTATGGGAGGCCTGCTGAAGCATGCCAGGTCCCTTTGCGCTTTGACCAATCCTTCCACAAATTCATATAAACGGCTTGTGCCGGGCTTCGAGGCTCCGGTCACGATCGGCTATGCGACTTCAAACAGGAGCGCCGTTATCCGCATACCCGCCTATGCGAAATCACCCGAGTCAAAACGGTTTGAACTGAGAAACCCCGACGCCACCTGCAATCCGTATTATGCATACGCCGCGATACTTATGGCCGGCGTTGACGGCATCATGAACAAGATCGACCCGCAAGCAAACGGCTGGGGCCCGTTTGACTTCAATCTTTACAATCTTTCCGAAGAAGAACAGAAAAAGCTGAGCGCTTTGCCCAAGACATTGGACGAAGCCCTGGACGCTTTGGAAGCGGATCATGATTACCTCACCCGCGGAGGAGTATTCCCCAAAGCGCTGCTGGATACGTGGATCGCTAAAAAACGCGCGGAAACCAGCGCAATCAATAAAATACCTCATCCGGCGGAATTTGCCTATTATTTCGACCTGTAATCGGCCAGGGCCTTGTGATTCCAATTTGTTCTGAAATTCATCGTTAAAAAGGATATGAAAGCAACCGCTTCCATATCCTTTTTGATTCTATATCATTATATCAGCTTTATATCAGCCCCGACTTCTGCAGCAGTCTTCTGACCATCACGGCCGCCTCCGCGCGGGTTATGTCATCCTTAGGCGCAAGCGATGCCTACCTTTTCCGTGAATGCATTGCGAATCTGGATTCCGACATGGTCGATTTCCTTATAAAATCAGCCTGCTTCGACGAATTGGACGTGCAGATGCTGAACTTTGTCCTGAATAGACAGAACACAAGGCTTCTGCTCGAACGCTTTGTGTCAAGAATATCTTTACGATCAAAACCGGCGGCGGGTTTTACCGCTATCATGCGCTTTTCAAAAGCAATCTGCTGGAAGCGGGCGACGAGGATCAGATTCCCGTATTGCACCGGAAGGCCGCCCACTATTATTTTGATAATAAGTTGTACTCCAGAGCAGGCCGGTACGCCATTAATTCAAAGGATTACAAATTTCTGAAAAAGATAATCCTCGCATGCTATAGGGATTATATAAAAGCCGGCCATTTCAATGAACTGCGCATATGGTTCCGGGAACTGAGCGATGCCCCGAATCCTTCGAGGAATCAACCAAGCTGCTGGACGATCTGATTGCAAAGCTGGACAATCCGTCCGAAGAAATGGCATATTCCGTGGGTTATCCCAAAAGCTTCCCGCGGATGAACTGAAATATCTGGGCATACACAGCACCGGCATCTATGTTGCCAAGGCTTATCAGATGCTGGGAGACAGAAACCGTTCCCTGGCCGTACTGTCCGAGGAGCTGCAAAGGCTCAGGAATACGGGTAACTATGAAGAGATGTGGGCAGGCTACCTGCTGGCGGCGGAAATCCACTATCAGAACAGTTTCATCATTTTCAATTGCATTGGGCAAAGCTGCAGCGCCTTACCTACAGTCTCATTTTTATTGATGCCCCGAAGGAGGACTGTGTGCGGGAGATCTTTGAAAACCTTGACACGGCGGGAGCTTACTTGCAAAACGCGGGGAAAGGGCCGGCTTGCTCCTCCATTCGACGCTGGCATACGGGATCCTTGCATTGGCGGCAATTGCAGCAAAGAACAAATCTATAACGCCATTTGGTTCGATTCGGACTCCAATAATATTAAAAACCTGATCTCGGTTAATCTTAGGCATTTAAAAAATGACCTTGAATGCGCCGGCATAGAAAAATCGGTCATCTGCAAAGGGGGTACCATGAGATTTATTAAGAAGCGGCAGCGTATTGTTTATCATTATAACTGTTTAGGCTTCCGTCTTTTCCTTTGTTAATTTCCAGGAAATTGATCGCCTCTTCTTCATAAAGCGGTTTGCTGATCAGATACCCCTGCGCCCTGTCGCATCCGTAATCCCGCAGGTAGCAAAGCTGTTCTTCATGCTCGACGCCCTCGGCTACCACACGATGACCGAGTTTATGTGCCATGGATATGATGTCTCCGGTAATGGCCGTTTCGGGCTGCTGTATCAGCAATTTGTTGATGAAGCTCTTGTCGACTTTAACGCAATCAATGTCAAACTCGCCGATCCGGGCATATGAGGAATAGCCGGTTCCGAAATCGTCGATCAGGATTTGAATCCCGGCGGCTTTGAACGAATTGATAATGCGGTTTATTTCATCGGTTTCCACGGAAAAGACCGACTCCGTGATTTCGACGCCGATATTCTGCGGATTCAGGTTCAATTCTTTCACCATATCGATAAACCTTTTCTGAAATCTCTCATTCAGCAACTGAATCATTGAGATATTGATGGTTACGGTTATCTCGCCATGGCCGGCCTCATTTAACCTGTTTAGGAATTGCAAGGCGCGGGCGGCAATTTTTTCTCCCAAAGGAACAATCATGTTCGTCTTCTCCGCGATGGGTATGAACTCAAAGGGAGGAATCTCGCCGTATTTCTCGTTGTATAGTCTGACCAAAGCCTCAAACCCGCAGACCCGGTTTGTCGCAATTTCGAGAATTGGCTGGTACTGTAAAGAAAGCCTGTCCGGCTTCGTCCCCGCCACAATTTCCGTGAGCTCCTGGCTGATCTCGTTCTCACGGAGAGCCTGGGCCTCAATCTCAGGGCCATAGAATAAAACCACATTGCCCCTGCGGCTGTTTCTCGCCGTCTCGCTTGTGATCAGGAGCCTCTGAAATAATTCATCCAAATTTGTGATCTTGATTTTGTCCAGCTCAATTACCCCGATACTGCTGGATATCCCATGGATATAAAGGTACGAATCCAATGTGTCGGATATGTCTTTACAGAATTTAACCAGATCTTTTTTATCCTGATACTCCTTCACGTAAAAAACAAAGCGGTTTTCGTATGTATGGAACAGCTTGTATTTTTCGCTGCAAAATGATTTAAGTGCGTCGGCGATTTTCCTGATGAGATCCTCGCTGTAATTATTTCCATAGCGCATGGTCAATATATGCATGGCGACAAGGTTTATGCCCACCAGCGCCTTCCTTCCGGTCAATGCATCGCGTTCCAGCAGCTTTTCCAATACTCTCCGGTTATACAACCCCGTCAGCTTGACATGTTCGTTGTTGTATTTCAAGGCGGCCTCTATTTCCTTGCGCTCCGTTATGTCCGTAATGATGCAGACATGATCGTTGGATTTCACGTCGGCGCCTTGGAACGGGGCTATGAGCATGTTGACCCAGACCGGCGAGCCGTCCGGCCTGATATAACGCTTTTCCATGGAATAATGGCTGATTTGGCCTGTCTTGAATTGCTCGTAGTATGCCAGGTCGGCGTCCAGGTCATCCGGATGCGTCATTTCCTCCCATGTGATGTTCTGCAGCTCCTCTTTTGTCCTCCCCAGAATCCTTTCATAGGCCGGGTTGATCTTAACATCCTCAACCTCAACATTTCTGGTATGGTATTTGCCGCTTAAAACGGCGATCCCGATCGGGACCTGGTTGAATACGCTGGAATAGAATTTTTCTTTCACGATCTGGGCGTTGATTTTTTTGATATAAGCGGCGTTTTTCTCTTTATAGGCTTTAATCAGCGTGATGATAACAAGAACTCCCAAATAAGAAATGATGCCCGGCACAGAGTCGATGGAATCGTGTCTGACAGCAAATGCCGTCGCGCACAGAAGACTGGCGACGTTTACTACAACGGATACCATGTATCCGGGCCGGTTTTCCTTCAAAACCAGATAGATTGAAAGAAACATCTGTATTTGGACGATGACTCCTTTTAACGTTGACTCTTTAAGGCCGAAGGCGCCCGTTTCGGCGCTGTTGTTCAGCAGGACCAGCAGCTGGGCGGCAAGAACGACATATGCCAGGGCACATGCGAAGATACTGAAATAGCTGGTCTTTTTATCCACGCCTTCCGTTATGCCGAAGCTTTCCCGCTGGAGAATGTGATAGATTGCGAGAACGGGGATCAGCAAAATGGCCGGAGCCATCTGCGGCAGCCCGGCATTCAGGCTGCTTAAGACCACATCGGTAATGGTCCCGAGAATCAGGGATGCGGTGATTGACAGGCACATTATTCGCGATTTCTTTTTTATTATGCCGTCCGAAGACTCCTTGCCCCACCGGTATAAAAGCTTCAGCCCCATCAGCGTATATCCGATATAGTAGACATAGTAAATCCAATCCCAGACATTATTCTCCGCCGCATTGCTCCAGCCGTATCCCGTTTGATAAAGGCGGTAAGGGGAGGGATTCATTTCATTTGGAATGACAAATGCGAATAAAAGAATGAAAGCCGGAAAATACAAGAAAGAATTGAAGCGCCAGTTTTTATAGAAAGGGGCTTTTCCCGTTACGAGCAGTAGTAAATGCAGAAGAAAGGCAAAAGTCGTACTCCAGCCGATTGCGGCAAGCCGCCGACAGATTTCACACGTTGCAGCATCCGGCGAAATGGCGGACAGCGCCAAACCTGCTGACCAAATCGTAATCGCTGCCGTAAGTTCGAAAAAAAACACGATTGACCCCAGCCTTATAATTGCTCAGCAGAGTAAAAATCCCGCTGGCCAGCACAACGGTGCCCACAGCGATAAACAGCAATGAAAATAGCCAAGAACCCAGCATTTCTTTTCCCCTTCCGCTTTACAAGCAAAAAAAATAACCGCGGAAACCAGCAAAACATCTTATTAGCAAAATTCAGGGGCATGTTTACTATTACCAAACTGAGTTCCGCAAACATCACACATCTGATTATACCCATTATTGACACGAAACCCGTCAAAGTATTAATTTTAAATTCCGTGAAAATATATAATATCATTAAATCTTGGAGGTGCAGCAATGAACAATACCACCGAAACAATGAAATCAATGAATAAGCTCCTGCAAGGAGAATACATGGCAATAACAAGCTTTAATGATTTCATATCGAGAGCAGGGGATGAGAATATCAAGAAGTCTTTGCAGGAAATCCAGAAACAGCACCGTGAAAACGTTCAGATCATCGCAACTCATATACAAGACGCAGGCGGACACCCGGATGAAAATCTCGGGATGAAAGGCATCATGGGAGGCATAAAGCTCAATCTTGACTTGGGCTCACATCCCGATATCAAAAAAGTGATTAAGAAGGCGGTGGAAGGGGAAACCAAAGGGGTAAATATGGCAGAAAAAGTATTAAGAGGAAAGCTGGATGAAAAATCAAGAGAATTGGCCGGCCAAATACTGCAGAACGACAGAACCTCCATCGATCGCTTGAAGAATTTATTAATGTAAAATATCTTGCGGTAAATATCACGTGCAAATATCACGCATCCGCACAGGCAAGGGCCGCCAATTTTCTTGCGGTGTTCGCGTTCCTTATCGTTACGCTTTTATATTCGGGGGTGCCGACGATTCTTGACCACCGTGTTCTTGAAAAAGTTTTCAACGGAGCGGACCAAAAGATTATCCGGCCGAAATGGTCTATCTTTTCATATTCCGGCGCTATTCCGACTTTCTGTATCAGTTCTTCCGCGGTGGCCGGGGGAATGACAAAAATTGCGTTATGCTTCATGTCTTTGTCGTTTCCCTTACCCCACCATTCCGGCGCGTGATCCATTGCGTTGATAAGGTCGGCACCTGAAATCACAGCAACGGCGATATCCTGGCCAAATCTGCTTTTTATCAGCGCCTCGCACTGATTTTTCAGCATTTCTTCATCCGCCATGCCGGAAGAGAAAAGAACGTTCCCGCTGTTGATGTAAGTTGATACATTCGTGAACCCATGCTCGACAAAGGCTTCTTTCAACTCCGACATGGAGATTTTATTATTGCCCCCGACATTGATGCCGCGCAGCAAGGCTATATAATTCATACCATTTCCCCCTTCCGATTTGCTAGCTCCTGTTCAGGATCTTATCCATTGATTTGCCCTTTGCCAATTCGTCGACCAGCTTGTCGAGCCACCTGATTTTCTGCATGAGCGGGTCTTCGATTTCCTCAACCCGATACCCGCAGATCACTCCTTTGATTTTAGAGACATCGGGATTTATCCTCGGGGCTTGATTAAAAAAAGTTTCGTAATCGGTTTGTCATAACGTTTCACTTCCCTTCCGTTCCGAGAAAGCATGACACGACCTCCTCGGCAAATTTTTCCCGTTCGTTGATCCACGGACTGTGTCCGGAATGCTCAAACCATATGACCTCTTTTTTAGGCGCCTCAAGCACCCGCTCGTATTCCTCGGCCAGCGCCGTGGGCGCGTTGATATCGTGCCGACCCAGGAAGAAATAGACGGGAACTTCCAGCCTGTTGTAATCCGTCCTCAGGTCGATGCCGTAAAGCTGCTGGTATACGTGGCCGTAGGTATTGATAATGCCGCGGACGTAGTTGACTTTATCGAGCAGCCCGTATTCAGGGGAGAATATGTCCCGCAATGTGTTGTATCCCGGGTTCCGGATGGCGGGATTGTTTGCCATATGACCGCTCAGGTAATTCAGGTATACGGCGCTTTTCCAGGTGACGTCCCTGCCGTAATAGGGCGGCTCGCCGTTTGCCGCGAGCCGCTCCACGAGAGCGGCGTCGCCGTTTTCTTCAGCGATCTCCATCGCCTTCGCGTAATCCAGGCGTTCGGTTTCCACAAAGTCCACCATCTGTCCCGTTCCGATCAGGGCATGGTAGGATTCCGGGTATTCTCGGATCAGGAAAACCCCCAGCGCGCTGCCCCAGGATTCACCGATTAGGTAGATCTTTTCCTGGGAAAATCGTTCCTTCAGGTACTCCGTCAGAGCGCGGCCTTCCTGAATATAGGTTTGGACCGTTATGTTCTCCGTTTTTTCCGCGTAATAGGATTTCCCGGAGCCCGGCTGATCCCAGTTGACGACGACAAAATGCTTCTCCAACTCCGCCAGCTCATGGCGTACCGCCGCCATCTGGGTGCCGCCGGGGCCGCCGGCCAGAAAGAGCAGGACGGGCGCGGTTTTATCCCAGCCTCTCAGGCTGATCCATTGCTTCCTGCCGTTCAGCTCAATTTCCCTGAGCTCCGCAATGCTGTTTTCCGGCGTGTTTCCGTTTTCGTCGACGATCCGCGGCGTGGAAGCGGCAAGCTGTGAAACAGCGACCAGCCCCGCGTCAAGGACCAGCGCCGCAGCAAAAAATACTGCCGTTTTCTTCAACCGGACAAGCTGCTTTGGATGCGTCTTTTCCCACGGGCGGCTAATCTGCTCTGGGTTTTCCTTTTTCCTCAGGGCCTCAAGCTGCTTTATGTGCGTCCTTTTCCGCAGGCCGGCAATGACGCAATAAGCCGTTTGGAACAAACCCGCTGCGAAAGAAACGACAGCCAAAACACATAAAATTAGAAAGACAACTGTTTGAATCAAAACAAAACCTCCATTATTTTTTGTGGTCGCCATATTGCTTAATTACGTTGTCCGCCTAAGCTGCGCGCCTGCGCGGCAACCAGTTCAGAAACGGAAAAGGGCTCGGCGATACAGTCGTCCGCGCCCAGCCCTTTTAGTCCAGATGTCTTCCTCGTTGTCCGCTATTAATGTTTTCATACGGTTAGCGCCTTTCGCCGATCCTGCTTGTTCTTTTACATTAAATCATGGTTTTGCCACTTTTTCAACAGATTTACTCTTGCGGACAGACTAAATCCTATTCCTGCAGGCTTTTATAAAGCATCCTTCTCCTGGTCGAAATATTTCTTCCATGCCGGCAGCTTACGCATCATGCTTTCGGCAACTTCGGACGCGGCGCTTTCATCGAATCCCTGCGTTCTTACGATGAATTTCGTGAGGTTCTCCTTCTTTTCCTCAAAGGATTGCATTTCGCCGTCGGGACGCGCGCAGTGAACGCAATAGTCCTTGTTCGGATCGTTCGCGGCGAAGTCCGAGGGCTTCTCCATGGGCATTCCGCAGGCAATACACGTTTTCATCCTTCTTATTCCTCGCTTTCTCTTTTAATTAAATCCAGGTAAGCGGACAGCAATTCCGCCCTGTATCTTTTTATGACCGACTCGCCGGGATCCGCAAAGAACTCCCTGTTCAGCAGGTAATAGTGGACCAGCCCGAGCCAGGTGTTGAACAGCAAATGGATCGGCAGCTTCTTGACGGTTCCCTTTTCCGCCTCCCGTTCCAAAACGCGGCTGAGATGAAAGGCCGCGGTCGACTGGATCGCGGCGAAAGCGGCTTTCGCCTCATCCGGCAGCCTGTTTTTTTCTGAGATGAACCGGGTGTAAAACGGTTCGTATTCTTCCAGGACATCCAGGTGCCCTTCCAGAAAATCCTCCACGCCGACGCAATTCTTTGCGAGCAGATGCAGGCTTGATCCCATCCTGTTCCCGAAGTCCGACAACAAAGAGCTTAATAAATCGTTGAGTGTCGGGAAATGGGCGAATATCGAACCGTGCGCGACCCCGGCTTCCTTTGCGATCACGCTTGTCGCGACAGAAAAACCTCTTTCGGAAAAAAGGCGGTAAGCCGTGTCGATGATCTTTTTACGGGTATTCTGTTTTTGTTCCTGCCTTATCGACGATCCCATATTACGACCCCTCACTCAATGAGTATATACTCATTATATTGTTTGCTTTATTTTTTGTCAATAGACAAAAAACGCACTCTCCAACCAGATAGGTCAGAAAGTGCGTTGGCCTATGTGAACGCTTGCGTTATTTCCTGAGAAAGCCCGATATCAGCCCCGCCGCCCGATTCCTGTTTTTCAGCTCGACCGCCTTGTACATGCAAAGCTCGTGGCAGCACATGCAGTCAATGCAGGCATCGTAATTAATGCTCTTGGTATCCTTGTCGATGGCCTGGACCGGACAGCTTTCCACACACATATTGCATTTCTTGCATTTGTTGAGGTCGATCCTGGGACGCGTGCTAAAGAAATCAATCACTTTCACCAGGGCTTTGCCATATCGTTTCCCCGCTTTCCTGAAACGCTTGGGAAGCTTAAAACCCTCAAGCCTCGGAATTCGTTCATAATCTCCGGCTAGCTCGATGTTTTTCAGCGAACCTTCTCCCAGGTTCCGTTTCCGGGCCGTCTCCAGGATCGGCACGTCCTCGACGTCCATCCCCGCCATTTTTGCCGCCACGACGTCCAACGCCAACGGATCTTCACTGACGAGAATTTTATTGGCCTGATAAACGCTCCCCGCGGTCGGTCCTTCTCCCTGCATCGCCTGGATTCCGTCCATAATGTGAAGCCGTATCCTGGTCGCTTTGTGGATATCGCAGATGATCTGTCCGAAATCGCCTGCAGCGGGAGCCATTTTGTGATACTTCGCCTTCTTGAGTCCCGGTATGCACCCGAATACATTTTTCACGGCTCCGGAAAAAATCTGCGCCGAGTGAGTTTTGAACTTCGGCAAATTAATGACGACATCGGCGTCGAACATCGGCTTTGCGATGTACATCGCTTCCTCGCATCCGCTCTCCGGTTCGACGGCTACCGCGCCCTCGCGGTCAAAGTTCTTTATCTCCGCACCTTCTTCCCCGGCCATCCGCTCGTATCCCGAAACCTGAAAGCTCCGCGCGGTAGGAACTATTCCCGCTATGGCTCCTCCCGAGCTGTCTCCGATCCAAACCGTGCAGTTCCTTTCCTTCAATATTCGGACCATCGCCCTGACAAACTCAGCGTGCGTTACCGCAGCAGAATCGGAAGATTTAGGCCCGATCAAATTCACCTTCAACAGCACTTTGTCCTGCGGCCTGACATATTTATCCCAGCCGCCGAGCATTTCCACCGCGGCATTGATCTTCGCGATTACGGTTTCCACATCATAATTTTTGCATTCCTGAATAATTACTTTGCTCATACGGTTCTCCCCTTTTGACGCCTCAGCCCTTTAATTTTCCGCGCCAACTATTTTTCAGCCACCACAAGCATCTCATAATCCTCCGTGGTAAGCCGGTCTTCCCTTGAAAAGGCCCCCAGTTTGGCCCCGAAAATATCGATTTTTTTATACCCCAGGGATTTCAACAGCCAAATTATCTCGCTTGGCATATAGTATCTTTCATTGCACTCGATCTTATGTTCATTTCCGTCGTCGTCGGTAAAGGTAGTTACATTATAATCCCTCATGGTCATAAAATCAAAGCCGCGGCTTTTATAATGCGCCCCCTCTTCATTCGCAGTCGCTTCATGAAAATCGTCAATGGAATGAAACAGGGGAAACAAACCGTTCAGCGTGGTGAATATGAATTTGGCGGGGCTTTTTAAGGATTTCGTGACATTTTTCAATATCTCGAAATTCATCTCGAAATTGAGCTCCTTTTCGATGAAGTTGCATTCGCCTTCCGTCCCTTGAGTAAAAACCTCTTTGTCATACTGCTCGCCATAATTCTCAAATAATTCCTCGTACCACGGTTTCATTTCCATCTCCTCCGGTTATTCCGTTTTTCTCGGCATTTCTCCCGAATTTCCTGTGTGTATCCTCATTTCTAACTCTGGTGCTTCTTGCAGTAGGCTTCAACCTTATCCGCGTAGGCTCCGGGGATCATTTGTTATACCAATCCAGAATACTTTTCAAAGAATTTGAGCAGTTTTTCAATAATTCCTTGCTTTCTTGCTGCCCTGCCGCCTCCAAAGCGCGATACCGGAGGCATGATTTTATCTATGGCTGTACCGGTTGTTTTCAGTATTCCGTCTCGGAAAGCATTGTCGATGAAACGACGAGTCTCTTCGGGCTTTAATTTTTCTTCTTCTATAATTGCTGAAATATCTGCTTCCTTACGCTCATTTATGAATTTGCGCCAATCCTCATCAACTTTTGTTGATACGTTGACTTGTTCGATAAAGCGCTCAATCAGCTCTTTCTTGCTGCGAAGTTCTATACTCGAATTAATGGCTTTATCAATAGTTGTAAGAATAGTCTTGTCCTTACAGTTGGATTCTTGATATTTTGCTACAAGCATAAGGATGTAGTCAATGTTTACCTCGATCTGTTTGACCAGTTCTATTTCGAAAACTATATCGTCATTGATGATTTCCTTGTCACCATCAGCACCTTTTCTATATTTCTGATATAGGTCGATATAAATGCTCTGATAGTCCTGAAAATCTCTTTCGGATAAAATCTCATATCTTTCAAACTCATCGAAGGAAGTAAGAATATTTCTGAGCCGAAGAATTGCTCCATAAAGCCGGATAAAGTCTTTTTCGGCTTCTTCTCCGAGAATATGCTGTCCAATGGGATATTGATCCGTAAGGGCAGCAATCAGTTCTATATATCCCGGTTTATGCTCGCCTTTTTCATCATACCCCTTATAATATTCATCGTATGTTTTAAGCAGAACAATGCCGCCTGCATCCTTGTTGCCAAAAAGGGCAATAGCCTTATCAGTTTCTTCTTTTAGATCCCTGAAGCAAACAATGTTCCCGTAGGTCTTTACGCTGTTTAAAATGCGGTTTGTTCTTGAAAAAGCCTGCATCAGTCCGTGCTGCCTCAGATTCTTGTCTACCCATAGCGTATTCAGGGTTGTCGCATCAAAGCCCGTCAGGAACATATTTACCACAATCAGCAAGTCAATCTCCCGATTCTTAACGCGAAGCCATGTACCGCGGTGGTGCTGAAAAGAAAATCAGGCAGTACTTAATTGAACAGATTACCTTATGAACTAGATTAAATAAAAAAGATGCTAAAGTCTGATGGGACCTTTGCGGCTAGCATTACAAATCTTATACATACTGTTTTTACTGCTTTATCTAATTCACTTGCCAAATCTTTTATTTGCATAAGAGATGAAACTCCAAATCCGCTTACGATACTTTTCAAGACGTGCACAGGTATCCGGTTCTTCATACCATACTTTTCTTTTTATATTTTTTATATATGGAATCATAGATTTTTCCTCCAAAGTTAAAGACAAAAATTCCGAAAATAATAATTGTTCCGCCAAGCAATGTCGCCCGATCCGGAATTTCGCCGGCAATCAGGAAGCCTAAGATACTGGTTAGGAAAGGCGTAATGAACATATAGTTGCTGACCTGTGATGTTTGTTTTGCCATCGTAAAAGCTTTTGACCACGAAACATAAGCGATCGCGCTTGAAAATATACCTAATACAGCAATATAGAATAACTGGATGCCAGGAGCGCATGAGACTTCTCTTACAGAATCGGGAAGAAATATGGCAAGTAAAATCGTACCAAAGAAAATGCTAAACGTAGATGTCTGCAATGCGTTATACGAGTTTGTGAGTAAACGTTGTAAAAGATTATAAATACTCAACGCTAAGGCCGCAAGGAATAACCAGAGCAGCCCTATATTGATAGAAAACACACCATTCATCAAGGTTAAAACCAGCACACCAGCGAACTCAATTATAACAGCCGCCCATTGAAAACCACACAATTTTTCTTTATACACAAACCGGGCCAACAGAGCGGTTATAACCGGAGCTGTGGCAATTACAACACTGCCGGTTGCTGCCGTCACAGTTGCCTGCCCTTTATTGAAAGTAATCATGTAAAAGAAGAACCCCGCTGCTCCGGCAGCCAGAAAAGTCGGAAGATCGGCTTTATGCGGCAGTTTCATTCTCGTGTAAACTGCAACGACCGCCAAGTTGCAGGACGCCGTAAAATATCTTAGAAAGCCCAGTGAGAATGCAGAAAAATATTGCAACGCCAGTCTGGTCAGCACATAGGCCAATGACCAAAAGACAAT
>Ga0134099_1002652_pt1 | contig 14442 bp, 11 predicted proteins | sample 10_taG_2_FD_105482 | JGI IMG/M metagenome (GOLD analysis project Ga0134099, IMG submission 105482) | Switchgrass degrading microbial communities from high solid loading bioreactors in New Hampshire, USA - 10_41_5_180_A2 metaG | ecosystem: Engineered > Bioreactor > Semi-continuous > Anaerobic >...
CCGGCTTCCTTCAGATTCCACCTCGCGATGGACACCCTTGCCGTCTGCTAGTGGTTGGCAACTGCCTGCCCCCACAGCGGACTTTCACCGCCTAGCTACGTGCCATGCGTGGCACACGCAAAATTTAACCACCGGCTTTCCGGTGGTTAATCCTGTACAACAGGGAATACGCTGACTCATTTAAAGATTATACACTTTAAAATATAAAACGGCAATAAACCGGTGTCGGACAGGTTTAACATCATTTAATTATCTGCATAAGAAATTCATTAAACAAGGTCAGCACGATAGAATCCGTATATGTTTCGGGAACATTGATGATCCGTATTGCTCCCAATATGGGAACAGCAATTGCAAATACGACATAACTGATGAGAATCCCTACTGCAAAACCAATTGCCATGCCCGCAACCCGGTTTGCTGTCCCTAAAACGGAACTGCCGCTCAACAAACCGGTTATAATTTTGCCTATTATCACAACCAGCAGTTTTATCAGGATAAATAATACAATGAAAGAAATAACCTTTAAAATATTAAACGCAATAAGATCATTAACAGTAACTACAGTTTCCGAATATAAGTCTCCCGTTTGAACAGTCGTATTTGTAAAAGTCATTAACTGCTTCAGCATGGAATTTTCTGCAATAGCCTTTCCCAACTCGGGTATTTTATCCATTAAACTCATTGCAGATTTAGCCCCGGTATCCGGAATCTTCATGTTTCCTATAAGAGAAACGGCAGGTACCACCTCATTTAATTTATTGGCTATGGCATCTCCCAGTTTCGTTTTTTGCATTGCTAGCAGAGTGATCCTCGGTGAAAGTAAATACGCCGCAATCATTCCGATCAAATACCCGACCAGACTGAAAACTGAATTAATTAATCCTTTTATGTAGCCTTTTAGTCCGAATAGAGCTATAATGATTACTATTGTATAGTCTACCCAGTTAAAGTCAAATTCAAGGAGCAAATCAGCTGCTATAATAATAATTACCGATAACAGGAGAAGAAAAAGCGGCAGACGATTCATAGCAGCAGCGACAGGTTTTGGCTTACCATAACTGTGGCGCAAGAATCACACCCCCTAAAATATTAATGCAACTGGAGATTATTAATTGAGGCAGGAATAAATTCACCGGATCAAAAAATACTGACATTTGAAAACTAAAGGATACGTACGATTATAGTGCTTTATTTTTGCATTTTTAATGCAAAATTACACTTTAAGATTCCTCCCTCAATAATATCCTAAATTTGCTAGATGTATTATATCATTATGACAAATATTTGTAAAACAATATTAACTATTACGTAATATTAGAGGTGGCTGGAATGCCTTTTGACGGAGTATTGACAAATAGGATCGCAAATGAACTTAATAATACCCTTATTGGCGGAAGGATAGGAAAAATACATCAAATCGGGCGGGATACCATTGTGATCCAGGTACGCACGGCAGGAGAAAACCACCGGCTTCTGCTTTCCTGCAACGCATCATCAGCCAGGATCCATCTTACCCAAAGACAATTTGAAAACCCGGACAGTCCCCCTGTCTTTTGTATGTTGCTTCGAAAACATTTCCTTGGCGGTATAATTAAAGACATAAGTACAAGCGGATTTGAGCGTATTGTAACAATAGAAGCTGAAGTTACCGATGATTTGGGCGACCGCAGCATTAAAAAACTTATTATTGAGATTATGGGACGCCACAGCAATATTATTATTCTCAACAAGGATAATTATATTATCGATGCCATGAAGCATGTTGACAACGAAGTCAATCGTGTCCGTGAGCTTCTTCCGGCAAGGGCTTATGTTTCTCCTCCCCCACAGGACAAACTTGATCCTTTAGCAGACGATACACCGGATATATTATTGAAATCCGCTCCGGAATGCGGAAGAAAGGTTGAATCTTTTCTGCTTGACAAACTTAAGGGATTTTCACCCGTTTTGTGCAGGGAAATATGTTTTCGTGCCGGCATCGATGAGTCTAAACCCGTAAATAAGCTAGCCTTTCGCGAGCTATTAAGGATAACGGAAGCATTAAGCAGTTTGGTGGAACATCTAAGAGGGGATGAAACCTTTCCAACAGTCATATTTGATGATACTGGAAAACCTGTCGATTTTCATTGTATCAAGCTTCTGCAGTATTCTTCACACAAAAGTTTTGACACCATAAGCGCCGCTGTTGAAGAATATCATTCTTTAAAAAACTGGAATGAATTCAATACCCAAAAAGCGAAAAATCTTCATACGACGGTATCCAAATTACTTGAAAAATGCGAAAAGCGTCTGGCAATAAATCTACAAACCTATGAAGAGAACACAAATTTTGATGAATACAGATTGTTGGGAGAGCTTATAACCGCGAATATCTACTCTCTTGCAAAAGGAATGGATAAAGCAAGCGTTATGAACTATTACAGCGAAAAAGGCGAAAGTGTGGATATCCCTCTTGATAAGGATAAATCCCCTCAGCAAAACGCCCAAAACTATTTCAAAAAGTATAATAAAGCCAGAACAGCGTTTTTATATGCCCAAAACGAAATATCGGTTATAAGGGATGAAATTGCTTATCTGGAGAGCATTCTTTTTGCGATTGAAAACTCAAAAGATACGGAACAACTGTCCGAGATACAAACTGAGCTTTTAGAACAGGGCTACATCAAGCATTTGGACAGAAAAAGCCGAAAAAGTCCTCCTGCAAAAATCCAACCACTTAAAATCGTCTCAAAAGACGGATTTGAGATTTTTATAGGACAAAATAACAAGCAGAATGATAAATTGACACTTAAACTGGCAAAGAACGAGGACATCTGGCTTCATGTTAAAAACTTTGCCGGCGCTCATGTGGTAATAAAAACCGAAGGGAATGAAGTTCCCGATTCCACATTAATTGAGGCCGCCCAATACGCAGCCTGGTTCAGCAAAGCCAAATCGGCTTCGAAAGTTGAAGTTGACTATACTCATATCCGAAATGTAAAAAAACCTGCAGGGGCAAAACCCGGCATGGTAAACTATGTTAATTACCATACCGTTGTTGTTTCGCCGAAACAGCCTGACTTATCAAATATGGAGAAATAATACGAGTATATCGCTTATGTTATATGTTATGTGAGATTTGAGAAGTAGAAAGTCTCCGACTGCTACCTGAAAAGTCTCTCATAACATTTTTTTATTCCATGGCTTACCTTCTCCTTGTCAATGGTCTTAAATTCACCATTTTCATAGAGCATCACGCCGTCGACCATTGTAAGGCATACATCAGATGCCTGCACCGAATAAGCCAGCGCCGAAACTATATTATGGACAGGCATAAGGTGGGGTTTATCCATGTCTATCAAAATAATATCTGCCTTCGCACCCTCTTTAATAACACCCAGATTATCCATCCCAAGGGCTTTGGCGCCATTTAAAGTTGCCATTTTCAATGATTCCATGGCATTTATCTGCAGGGGATCCCTGCTTGCCCCCTTATGTATAAGGGCTGCAAGGTGTATTTCTTCAAACATGTTAAGATTATTATTGCTTGACGCACCGTCGGTCCCCAATGCCACATTGACTCCCATGCTTAAGGCTTTAGTGACAGGCGCGATCCCACTGGCAAGCTTGAGATTGCTGGAAGGATTATGTGTCATGGTTACTTTTTTATCGGCCAGAATCCTTGCATCATCTTCTGTTATCCATACACAGTGGGCAGCTACGGTTTTTTGCTCGAAAACTCCAAGATCAAGTAAATGTTTGGTGGGAGTTTTCCCGTACTTTTTCAGGCAATCCTCATGTTCAGTCAGTGTTTCATCCAAATGTACGTGGATCGGCGCACCATACTTCTGTGCGGTTTCGACTATAGCTCTTATATAAGCAGAAGAACAGGTATAAATAGCATGAGGCGCAAAAGCTCCTGTAATTCTGCCATTGGAGGCTCCGTTCCATCTTTCGTAGAAATCAATACTTTCATTTAATCTGGTATCTTCGGAAAAATCTGGGCCACTGCCCGTATTGATCATTCCTCTGGATAGTTGAGCACGGATTCCTGATTCCTCGACTGCCCGAGCCAGGTCATTCATATGGTCATACATATCTATGAAACATGTCGTACCTGACGCGATCATCTCCATGATTCCCAGAAGTGATCCGTAATAAATATCCTCGCCCTGTAGTCTTTCCTCAACAGGGAAAATATGATCAAAAAGCCATGTCTGCAGATTCATATCATCGGCATAGTTTCGGAGCAGTGTCATTGGAACATGACAATGAGCGTTAATAAGCCCCGGCATCAAAAGCTTTCCTGATGCATCGATTATTCTGGCATTTTTTATTTGTTCTATATTAAGACAGCCGACAGTGCTTATTACATCGTTCTCCACAAGAACATCACATGATTCCAATAACTTGGCATCGTTCATGGTAAGCACCATGGCATTCTTAAAAACATACTTCATAAAATATTCCTCCGATTTATATACATTATCAGTATCCCGTCATTTTGACCGATTTTGTCATCACGGCAACTCATTAGTGGAATTGGGAATGATGGTGACATTTACGCTATATTCCCCTATCAGGGTTACATTATTGGGAACGGTTACCCTAAGCGGAACTTCGTGTTCTCCGGGCAAAAGATCGCTCACATTGACCGACAGTTTTATATCACTGGTTTTCAGCGCATTCAAATCTGCGCTTTTGCCTTTTACTGTGATAGGTATTATTTCGTTTGTGATCCTGTAACTCATATTTCCTCCGGTATCACCATTAAAAATTGAAATCTGACCCGGAGACATATTTATATTTCGGGTAATATATTTTTCGATAACAACCTCGGCCGTAAGGCGCTCAGCATCTTCCGCCCATATTGTTGCTCCTTTTGGAAGTATGGTTGTCAACGGGATTATAAAGTTTTCCGATTTATCTGTTACATCAATTGCTTCGGCGCTTACACTCTTTATACCGTCCAACAGGCTTCTGCTGCCCAGTACACGTACACTTGGCAGGGAATATTTAATCTCTTTCACATAATAGTCATCCATTGGATTACCTTTGGTTGCGGCAATAACCGGCACTTTTTTTGCCAAATTAAAGGAAACGATGATCGGTACTTTCCCTTCAAATTGTCTCATAACTTCTCCATTTTCATCCAGTACCGTTCCGCGCATAACAATTTCTTTATTGTCATCTGCTTCGTCCAGGTTTACAATGGCGACCACCTTACTAACCATTGAAATGCTGCTTTCTTTTTCCTCCAGAATAACGTTGCTTGGCTCAACCTTTAGATTAACAAGTTCGTAGCCTGCCGGAAGCGAACCGGTAAATTCTACCTGTACAGGGTACTGCTTGCCTACTATGCGCTCAATATTAAGGTTAACAAATGTGGGATTAATGCCAAGAATGATAATATCCTGATCTCCTTTATATTCAGGAGGATCAATTTCTATGGTTTTACGGCCTGACGAAGTAACTTTAGATAAATCAATTGAGACAACAAAATCATTGGCAGTAACTTTCGATATCTTTTCTCTGCGACCTTTTATCTTAACATCCACACTAGTGGGAAGCTGGGCACCTACTATCTGGAAATTATTGCTATGAAGCACATCCATATTACTGGTTAAGGGGACAGCTATGGTTCTCTCTTCAAAAGGATTCTCAGAGTCCAAAACTACAAACCATATCAATATGGCTGTGAGTATGGATATAACTTTTATAATGGAATCCTTTTCAAATAAACTATTTATTAGCTTGTTCATCCTGCTTCACCTTTCTGAATGCGAAGAGCTTCCTGTCATTATTACTGTCCAACAGGAATTTGGTCAATGCTTTTCTGAGCATATCAGGGGTTAGATTTCTGGTAAGACCTCCGCTGTGGGCGTACGAAATTTTACCCGATTCTTCCGACACCACTACCGCTATGGCATCCGATACCTCAGTTATACCAAGGGCAGCGCGATGGCGAGTTCCCAATTCTCTGCTGAGTCCTGCATTCTGGGTGAGTGGAAGATAACATGCCGCAGCTTTGATAGTATTATCGCGAATGATAACCGCTCCGTCATGCAGCGGAGTTTTGGGAGTAAAAATATTGACCAGAAGTTCGCTTGACAGCATTGCGTCCATTTGCGTTCCTGTGTTTACGATGTCCCCTATTTTTGTAACTCTTTCGATTATTATTAAAGCACCGATATATTCTTGAGATAAAGCAGTACACGCTTTAACAATAGCTTCAATGGCCGATATAGTCTTAACTCTGTCTTCATCGGTTTTCCTCAGCATAATATCCTGGAATCCGCTGCTTCCAAGCTTCTCGAGAGCTCTTCTGAGCTCAGGCTGAAAAATGACGATTAAACTGAATCCAAAAAGCTGAATTATACCCTTTAAAAGATAGGCAATGGTTTTCAGACCTAATAATTCGGACAATTTAGAGAAAATAAGAATGAAAAATAGACCCTTAACCAATTGGAGAGCGCGGGTTTCTCTGACAAGCTGTATGCTTTTATAAACAACATATGAAATCAAAGATATCTCAATTATTAGCCTGATAATATCTAATGGACTGTTCAGTCCCAAAAAGTTCGTAATGTAACTGAAAACATCTCCTATTGTCATACTGCCGGGCACTACTGCTCCTATTCTTTAATATTGGTTCTGGCTATGAAATCCCAAATACTGAGCTTCTTACAATAAATTATATATTCTAGTATAAATAAATGCAATAAACGGATAATCACAAAAAAGCAGTATAAATATGTATCTAATCTGTATTATGAGACAATCAGGATGGTGTTAAACTCCTGTTATAAACGTATTTTTTCTAACAACAGTTCTAAAGCCAATTTAGGCTCAATAAGCCCTTTTTTATAGTCTTCCTCTGCTTCAATGCATTTCCCCAACATATTTCTCAAAAACTCGACACTCATCCCGGATGCCTGCTGGGACATAATCTTCAAAGCATAAGGGTGTTTCCCCTGGAAATATTGATTAATTTGTTCCTGGGTGGCTCCATCCTCCATCAGGAGCTTTAACTTCAACATTTCCCCCATTTGTTTTGAAAGCATAGCCAGGATCTTTTGTTCAGGTTCTTTTAAAGCTATAATTTCATTTAGGATATTTAATGCCTGTGGTACGTCTTTTTTCGCCACAGCATCCAAAAGATCAAATATAACACTCTTTATGGTGGGTATGGCCATTAGTTTTACATCGTTTATAGTGATCTCTTTCCTGTCTCCTGCGTAATCAGCAAGTTTAAATATCTCATTTCTCAAAGTATACATATCCGGTTCACTGATGGCCACAAGATACTGAGCAGCATCATAATCTATGACCTTATTTAATGATTTCATTCCCTTGATAACCCACGGCACAAGTTCCGCCGGTTTATTTCTGTTAAACTCCAGGGCAAGTCCAGTTGATACGACTTGCTTATATACCTTGAGCCTTTTATCAGCCTGGTTTTCAATGAATATTAAACATGTGGTGGCAGGGATATCGGAGATATATTCGATTAAAGCGTCCTGCGGTTTATTTTTCAAGCGGGTATCCATCAACGGTCTTACATCGTCTTCTTCCGCTGTATCATCCTTATCTGAAGAAGCAGTGTTTTTCTTTGATTTGCTATAGAATAAACCAGAATTTTTAACTATGACCAATTTACGCTGAGCAAAAACCGGGAATGTTTCACAGGCGTCAATGACATCATCAATGTTTATATTGTCCTCAAACACAGTAAGATTTAGGCCTTCATTATCACCTTCAAGAATCAGTTCTTTCAGGGCCTTAACATAATAATCTATCAAAAACGGTTCATCACCGTAAAAAAGATAAACTCTGGCAGGGTTTTTAGTCTTAAGCTGCTCCTTAAGTTTGTCCAGACTTTGCTTATTGCTGTCTTTTCCATAGTTTTTTGAGTTAAAACTGCTTCCGGCCATAACAACAAACCCCCGATACATCATCAGGAGATTATTATATCATGATTTCTGCGGAAGTAGAAATCATGATATAACAAGGTTCCCGGGTACCCGTTCGAAATCTCCGATTTCGGTAACGGGTGGGGTTCTTATTATACCATTATCTCTACAATAGTAGAATTCATGGTATAACAAGGTTCCCGGGACCCAACAGCAATCTTTGATTGCCAAAATATTGCACCCGTTGCCATATATCAGCAGCGGGTGCATGGATCTTCATTTTAAGCCTCTCTATAGTTGAGAAAATCACTTTTTCAGGCTTTATGCCCGTGTTCTGATTTCCTCCACAATTTTTTCTACGAATTTATCTACGTCCATCGCGCCTAAGTCCCCGTCTTTTCTGGATCTTACCGCAACAGTTCCCTGTTCTGCTTCCTTATCGCCTATAACAAGCATATAAGGGACTTTTTCAAGCTGTGCTTCACGAATCTTATACCCTATTTTTTCATTGCGATCGTCAATTTCAACATCTACGTCATGTTCTCTGAGCTTATCGGCAACTTTTTGAGCATATTCATGGTGTTTATCCAAAATGGGTATAACTTTTGCTTGTACCGGAGCAAGCCACACTGGGAAAGCGCCGGCATAGTGTTCAATCAAAATTCCAAAGAATCTTTCGATAGAACCCAGCAGAGCTCTGTGAATCATATATGGGCGTTTTTTGGTTCCGTCCGAAGCAATATAGGTAATGTCAAAACGCTCAGGCTCATTAAAGTCGAATTGTATCGTGGTACACTGCCATTCGCGGTTAAGGGCGTCCTTGATCTTAATATCAATTTTAGGCCCGTAGAAAGCTCCGCCTCCTTCATCCACATCACAATCCAGTCCTTCGGCTGCCACAGCTTCCTTCAAGGCCTTCGTGGCTGCTTCCCACATGCTTTCGTCCCCTACATATTTATCTTTTGGTTTTGTGGAAACATATATTTTATAATCCTTGAACCCAAAAGCATTGAGGATCGAAAGGCTGAACCTCAAAACTCTGCGGATTTCATCGGGCATTTGTTCAGGAGCGCAGAAAAGATGGGCATCATCCTGGGTAAATCCTCTTACCCTTAAAAGACCATGGAGAGCACCGCTTTTTTCATAGCGGTAAACAGTTCCCAATTCAGCCCATCTGTACGGCAGATCACGGTAAGAGTGCATCCTGCTCTTATAAATGGCAATATGGAACGGGCAGTTCATTGGCTTAGCGTAGAAATCCTGTCCGTCTACATCCATAGCCGAATACATGCTTTCTTTATAAAATCCTAAATGCCCCGAAGTCTCCCACAGCTGTCCTCTGCCTATATGCGGAGTGTATACCAATTCGTATCCGTTTTTAAGATGCTCTTTTCTCCAGAAATCTTCAATGTGCAGCCTTACACGGGCTCCCTTTGGATGCCATAAAACCAGGCCGGGACCGACTTCTTCATCAAAAGAGAACAGATCCAATTCTTTGCCAAGGCGCCTATGGTCACGTTTTTCAGCTTCTTCCAGCATTTTAAGATACTCTTCCAGTTGGCTGGCTTTAGGGAACGCAGTACTGTATATTCTCTGGAGCATTTTATTTTTCTCATCGCCTCTCCAGTATGCACCTGCCAGTTGCATGAGTTTAATGGCCTTCACTTTGCCGGTTGACATAAGATGAGGCCCGGCACAGAGATCTGTAAAATCACCCTGTCTGTAGAAGGATATCTCAGCATCTTCAGGAAGTTCCTTTATAAGCTCAACCTTATACGGCTCATCCTTCATAAGCTCAAGAGCTTTCTCCCTGGGAAGTGTAAACCTCTCAATGGGAATATCCTCTTTGATAATTTTCTTCATTTCCTGTTCGATTTTTGCCATATCATCAGGGGTAAAGTTTTTGTCCAGATCGAAATCATAATAGAAACCTGTGTCGATGGCCGGACCGATAGCAAGCTTAACTCCCGGGAAAAGCCTTTTTACAGCCTGAGCCATTATGTGGGATGTGGTATGCCAATAGGCATGCTTACCACCTTCGTCATCGAAAGTAAGAAGATTCAACTCGCAATCTTCATACAGCTGCGTCCTCAAATCTTTAAGCTCACCATTTACTTCTGCCGCCAATGCCACGCGGGCAAGCCCCTCGCTGATATCCTTCGCTATATCAATAATGGTAATCCCGCCCTCATAGGATTTGACGCTTCCGTCTTTTAATTTGATCTTTATCATATTTGTTCCGCTCCTTTAACTTTTAAATATTCTATACTGCAACGCACATTTAAAATCCTGGCACCACATGATGTTATTGAGTATCAGTTGTCAACCTTCGCATCAGCCTGTAACCGGGAGAACCGTTCACTTGGTATAAAAAACTCTCACCCAAATGTTAAACATTTAAGGGTGAGAGCTTATACTCACACGGTTCCACCTTAATTACAGAAATAATTCTGTCCCTCATGAGATTATAACGTAATCAACGTGATAGCTTACTGCTATTTCGGCCATCAAGCTCCGGGGCGGTACAAAACGGTGATCCGCAGGAAGGATTGCAGCCGGGTCCCTCCCTCTCTGAAGCGTTTGCAACAGTCTTGCATGTCCCCTTCATAGCCTTTTCATATTAAAGACATGTTCATAATACAATATCGGGTTTTCTTTGTCAAACCTTATGTTCATTATCATATATTTTTATAAATCTGACAGGAATTTATGTATTACATGAGCAACGCCGTCTTCTTCATTGGATAACGTAATATAATCCGCCTTCTGTTTAACTTCATCGGGAGAATTAGCCATCGCGACACCTAATCCGGCATATTCGATCATGGATAAATCGTTATAGCCATCTCCCACAGCTATCATCTCGCTTTGCCTGATGCCATAATATTCGCCGATTTTTTCCATGGCTATTGCTTTTGAAGCGTTTTTATCAACAAATTCCATGAAATATGGCCTTGAGGGATGAAAATTGACATTGTCGCTTAAATATTCTCCAATCTCTTTCTGGTATTGCTGTATCCTTTCGACTTCATCATACCAGAGGATTTTTGTCGAGCCGTTTTCCACAACCTGTTCCAGGTCATTTACAACAACAGGCTCTACACCTGATATCATCTTGTAACTGTTTACCCTTTCATTGAGTTCAGTTACAAAAAGCTTGTTATCATTCCATATCATAATAGTCGTATTGTATTTTTTACCCAGTCTGACAATATCCCTTGAATCATTCGGGGACAGCTTTTGTTCATAAAGCACCTGTTTACTCTTTCCCATAACCACCATGGCACCGTTATATGTAATAAAGGGTACATCAAGGTTTAGTTCCTTGTTAAGTTTTTCAACTCCCTGAACGGGGCGTCCTGATGCAATGGTAAATATGAGTCCTTTGTCTACCCACTTTCTGATGGCATTTTTCGTATTCTCTGTGAGTTCTCCGTTATTATTCAAGAGTGTACCGTCGATGTCTGCCGCAATAAGTTTGTAAGTCATTAAAAAACTCCTTTTATTTCATTGATTTTTTATATGCCTGCACATTCTTTGAGAATTACTATGTAGATTAACAGTAATTAAAAACGTCCTTCCCCTTATATCGTACCACATTCAGGTTTGAAAAACGTTCTTCAATTATATCCGCCATCTCGTCCACAAAAATAATCTCGGTACCGTAATGTCCCGCGTCAATTGTAAATATCCCGTTATATAAAAGCTCCTGGGCATCGTGGTATTTCAAGTCTCCTGTAATAAAAACATCAGGGTCGATACCGACAAGGTTATCCAAAATGTCCCTGTCAAATGAGCCATTGAATACGGCCACCTTTGTAACTGTCTGCGGAATATCCCCCACGTATCTCAGGCAATCAAGAGACAACTTGGCCTTCACTCTGTTAATAAACTCCATGCCGTCTGTAGGTTTGATTTCTCCATATCTTCCGGCACCATATTCGGCTGTGTCAAAAGATGTGGTTTTCAGGACCTTTATACTCTTCAGCCCAAGCTTTTCACACAACAGATCGCTTAAGCCTCCTTCAGCAGAATCAAAATTGGTATGGCAGCTGTAGAGCGCTATATCATTCTTTATTGCTTTTATCAAAATACTGCTTTCTTTCGTAGTTTCGGAAAAATTCTTCAAACCTTTAAATATCGCGGGATGGTGGGACAAAACCAATTGGCAGTTCTGTGAAACAGCATATTCAATGGCGCCAATATCAACATCAAGACATATCAATACCCTGGATACCTCATCGTCGGGATCCCCAAGTATCAAGCCGCTGTTGTCATATACCTCCTGAAGTGAGATAGGAGCTTTTTCCTCCAGATATTTGATAAGGTTTCGCAGTTTCATTTATTCAGCCTCCTAAGGAATCAAAAAGTTCTGTCAGCTCTTTTAAAAGTCTTTCCTCTATTTCGATTTTTTCAGGATCATATGCGGATTTTGCGCATTTTAAACCGCTTACTGCCTTTTTTTGCTTCCTTATATGTTCTTTTACCCAATCCTTTAACAAAGGATGATTTTTTTGAATCAATATATCACCAATCAATTCCTTAATTCTGTTATTATTTACCTTTCGTATACCGGTATACCTTGAAGAGACCACCAGATAGATCTTGCCCTCTTCACAGGCCAGTCCCTCATCGATGATCTCAAAACCGTTTTCCCATAAAAACGGGCGAATGAGTTCCCTGTTGGTCATGGGCTGCAAAATGATACAATTAGCCTTTTTAGCTTTATTGATCGATTCAAGGATTAATTGGGTAATCAGCATACCACCCATTCCGGCCATGACTATTACGTCGGCTTCTTCTTCTCGAATAGGTTCCAGACCGCTTCCCAACCGTAAATCCATGCTATTTAACAACATATATTTTCTGCGGGTCATATCCGCCCTTTCCAGTGGACCAGGTTTTACATCACAGGCAATAGCTTTTTTGCATCGGCCGTTAAGCAGTGCATAAGCAGGAATCAGGGCATGGTCCGTTCCGATATCCGAAAGAATATCGCAAGGAGGTATCATATCATAAATAAGCTTCAGCCTTCCTTTGAGAACCATATATCCCCCGCTTATTTTATCCAGGTAATATAGAATCATTGCTGATTTCCGGCTAACTTTGTGCAATTGGGTCCGATACGGCAGATTCCGTCTTCCTGACAGAAAGGCACCGGGTTTTATCCTCCGGCACAGTGTATAAAATTTAAAAGGATGATTGCTCTGCAATCATCCTTCATATTCATTTGGTGGGCCTTCAGGGACTCGAACCCCGGACCAACCGGTTATGAGCCGGTGGCTCTGACCAACTGAGCTAAAGGCCCGTATGTGGCTCCCCAAGTTGGACTCGAACCAACGACCCTGCGGTTAACAGCCGCATGCTCTACCGACTGAGCTATTGAGGAACGTTATTGCACTTTTTTCGTCAAGCGCAGAACAAGATATATTATACTGATAAAGATTCTATCGGTCAAGATTTATTTTTAATCTTTCTCTTGATTAATGCAATATTAATTCCGTGCTAAATTATGGTATTCTATTATCCGTTAATATACTTCAACCATATTCTTTGCCGGCTCATTTCCGAATATTTTATCATTTGATCTTACGACTTATAAATCTTCTTCCTTATTTCGATATATCTCTTTAAGATATTCTCAGTCTGTGCTAATAAATCTTCCATGAACAGGCTGTACAGCTCAGGGTTATCTATAATATATTTCGCTTCCAAAACACGATCAGTGAAAGTACTGATTTTTTTTACAACATCCGGATCTGAAAGAGTTTTCAGATTTCTCTCCTTAGCCAGCGTTAATTTCAACAATGACGGGATCCGCGCAAGATAATTATCTTTGGCGGATTCAACGCCCAGAAGCATTTCAATGTCGATACCAAGTTCGTGTATGATCCTTAATATGATCTCCAGTTTTGGATTTGTCCTTATGCCATTCTCAATCTGCGAAAGGTAGCCGGGCGATATTTCTATTAACTTTGCAAATTCGCTTAAGTTGTACCCTTTTTCCTCGCGTTTGGTTTTTATTATCTCACCGATTTTTATTTCCATAAGAATTCCTCTATTCTATTTCCACTGGCAACTTTTTATATACAAAAGCTAATTAATTTTTATCATATGATGGCCTGGTAATAGCAGCCTATATTTCCTTATATACATTCTATTGTCGGGGTTACATTTTACTATCTTTCATATTTCCAGTTTTTTGAAATGAATTAGTATTAATATTGCCTTATTATAGAATAATATTATATTATATACTCCTGCAAATAGTCAAAGATACCCAGTAACTTTTACCGATGGGTGATATGTGCTATAATAAGAACCCCACCCAACACGCAATCGAAGATTGCTGTTGGGTCCCGGGAACCTTGTTATACCACAATTATTGCTGCCGCAATAATTATGATATAATAACCTCACCCGTTACCGAAATCGGAGATTTCGAACGGGTACCCGAGTTATTGATACTTCGTATGAATAACCTCACCCAATACCGAAATCGGAGATTTCGAACGGGTACCCGAGTTATTGATACTTCGTATGAATA